>Ga0214919_10000921_pt1 | contig 49724 bp, 44 predicted proteins | sample LL1503_MetaG_FD_177994 | JGI IMG/M metagenome (GOLD analysis project Ga0214919, IMG submission 177994) | Freshwater microbial communities from Lake Lanier, Atlanta, Georgia, United States - LL-1503 | ecosystem: Environmental > Aquatic > Freshwater > Lake | place: USA: Georgia | collected...
CCCGTGCCTATTGTATCACTTCAAAGAAAAGAAATAAGAGTGGGAGGAGCCGCCAATGTTGCTTTAAACCTTAGCGCTTTAGGAGCACCTACTACTTTGTTTGCAGTAATTGGCAAGGATACAGAAGGGGCCGACTTGGAACAATTATTAAAAAAGCAAGGCATTAACACAAACTATATTATTGCAACAGACACGCGTGTGACTACTAATAAAGTAAGGGTGATGGGACGTAACCAGCAAATGATGCGATTAGACCATGAAGACACCGCAGATATTAATACTAAAGAAGAAGATAAGCTTATAGCAAACTTTATAGAATATGTGAACAAGGAAAAACCTGCTTTAATTATTTTAGAAGACTATAATAAAGGAGTTTTATCGGAAAGGGTTATTACTACTGTGATTGATTATTGTAAGACGCAGGGTATTCCTACTGCTGTTGATCCTAAACAAAAAAACTTTTTAGCCTATAAAGGTTGTACCATTTTTAAACCTAATTTAAAAGAGGTAAAAGAAGGTTTGAAAATAGCAATTGACAGCGTGGATGATAAAAGTATGCAGCAAGTACATAAGACGCTTCAAAAAAGCTTAGGGCATGAAATATCTTTTATTACTTTATCTGAACATGGGGTTTATTATGAAACTGCTAATAAGCATGCATTAATTCCTACCCATATTCGAAATATAGCCGATGTAAGTGGTGCAGGAGATACAGTGATAGCTGTGGCAAGTTTGGTATATGCTGCTACTAAAAATATGAGCTTGGCTGCTGAAATTTCCAATATAGCAGGAGGCATGGTTTGCGAATTAGTAGGCACAGCACCTATTAATAAAAAAGACTTAGAAGCAGAAGCGATTAAGTTATTAGCCAAATAAGTAGTATAATTAAGAAGCGTAAATTTTAGATTAATATTTAGTATGTATTCAAAAAAAATAGCCATTATAGTTGCTGGTGGAACGGGTCAGAGAATGGGTTCTGTAGTACCTAAGCAATTTTTAGAAATTGAGCATAAGGCCATACTCTTACATACGATTGACCAGTTTATTGCTGCTTTTTCTGATATTGAATTAGTGATTGTACTTCCAGAAGTATATATTGGTGAAGGGAAAAAAATAATTGAAAAAAATAAGTTTAAAAATACTTTTCATTTTATTGTAGGAGGTGAAACTCGTTTTCAGTCTGTGAAAAATGGTTTAACTAAAGTATCCCAAAACGCTATTGTATTTGTGCACGATGCAGTAAGATGCTTACTTACACCTGCCTTAGTGCAAAGATGTTATCAGCAAGCAGTAGAAAAAGGCTCTGCTATTCCTGCTGTCTCTGCTACCGATACAATTCGTCTTATGGAAGGGGAGAAGCATCATTTAATAAACAGAGAGGATGTTATGCTTATACAAACACCACAAACTTTTCAGTCCGAAATATTATTAAAGGCTTTTGAACAAAACTATCGGCCTTCTTTTACAGACGAGGCCAATGTAGTAGAAGCTAGTGGGGTACCAGTATTTTTAGTCGAAGGAGAATTTGAAAATATAAAAATTACTAGGCCCTTAGATATGGCCATTGCGAATTATATTTTAACCAAGCGTTTTTCTTAGTTAGGTGTTTATTAGATTCGATTAATCTTCAAGCGGCATGGGCTCATTTGCATCTGTTCCTTCCTTTAACATAGAACTGCTTTAGCCAATTTTCTCTAAAATTTGATGGGCTACTTCCATGGCTAAAAAACCATCAATCTCACTCACCACTGGAGTCTCATTGTTTAATATAGAATGTACAAAACTACTTAATTCCGCTTTAATAGCATTGCCATCTTCAATAACGGGGTTCTCTATAGAAATAGTTTTAGTGCCCTGGTGCGTTTCAATATCAAAAGAAAAAGTTTCAGGATCTTCTGGCTTTTTCAATTTAATAATTTCAGTATTTTTTTCTAAAAAGTCAATACCTATATAGGCATCTTTTTGGAACAATCTTATTTTGCGCATTTTTTTCATACTAATTCTACTACTAGTTAAATTAGCTACGCAACCATTGTTGAATTCAATTCTTACGTTAGCAATATCGGGGGTATCGGTTAATACGGCCACACCACTTGCAGAAATATTTTTAATATCACTTTTTACAATACTTAAAATAATATCAATATCGTGAATCATTAAATCAAAAATGACACTTACTTCAGTACCTCTTGGATTAAACTGCGCTAAACGGTGTACTTCAATAAACAAAGGGTTCAGTGATGCATTTTTTAATGCAGTATAAGCAGGGTTAAATCTTTCTACATGACCCACTTGTAATTTTACATTGGCCTCTTTCACCATATTTACAATGGCCTTACCTTCTTCAATAGTATTCGCCATGGGTTTCTCCACAAATACATGCTTACCCATTTTAATAGCCATTTCACAAACAGGAAAATGATGTTGAGTAGGGGTAACAATATCAATAATATCGCACTCAGCAATGAAGGCTTCTTCGTCCATAAACCTTTTCAAGCCATAGGTTTTTTCTACTTCTTTGGCGTTATCGTTATTGGGATCAAAAAACCCCACTATACTTACCTCAGGAATTTCTTTCCAGTTATTCAAATGGTATTTCCCTAAATGCCCCACTCCAAACACGCCCACTTTAAGCATAGCTATTATTTAATGAAGGTAAAGTTACACTATAAGACATTGAATTTGAAGGGATTTAGAGGGGTGTGGAAAATTGGCAGATTGCTGTTAATTGATAGCAATTACAAGCCCATTTCGTATCTTTAGGTATATGCATCCTAGTATACAAAAACTATATGAAATAGCTCAAAAACCTAGTAGAAAAATACTGGGTTTAATGAGTGGCACTTCCATGGATGGCCTCGATATTGCATTATGCGAGATGAAAGGTTCTGGGAAAAACACCTGTTTTTCTTTGTTGAAATTTACAACTGTTCCCTATACAGCATCCATGAAACAAGAAATTCTATCTGTTTTTTCAAAACAATCTGTATCACTAGAGAAACTAACTTTATTAAACCCTTGGATAGCTTTAGAGAATGCTAAAATGATTAATGATACATTAGCAACTTGGAAAATACCTGCCTCCTCTGTTGATTTAATAGCCAGTCATGGCCAAACTGTATATCATGCACCAAAATCTTTACATCCTTTAGATGCATTTGGACCAGCTACTTTACAAATTGGAGATGGAGATCATTTAGCGGTGCATACTGGTATCATAACCATTAGCGATTTTAGACAAAAACATATTGCAGCAGGGGGAGAAGGTGCACCTTTAGCAGTGTATGGCGACTATTTAATTGCCACGCATCCAAAACAGAACAGACTTCTGTTAAATATTGGCGGCATTGCTAATTTTACATATTTACCTGCCAATGGTGAATTTAATCAAGTATTCTCCACCGATACTGGACCTGGCAATACACTTATGGATGCTTTTATGAGACAGCGTTTTAATAAAGCCTATGATATAGATGGCGCATTAGCAAAGAAAGGAATGGTGAATAATGATTTGTTAAAGGCAATGAAACAAAACTCTTTTTTTGCTTTAAATTTTCCTAAAACAATTGGACCTGAACTTTTTAATCTAAGCTTTATTGAAGATGCACAATTGGCATCAAATAATACAACGATTTCACCCGAAGATATAATGGCTACGCTTAATAGATTAACTGCAGAAACTATTGTAGATGCGATTAATAGAAAGGTACCAAGTGCCGATGAGTATACTATTTATGCAAGCGGGGGAGGTATTCATAATTTACAGGTGATAGAGCATTTAAAATATTTACTTCCCAAAGCCTCTATACAAAGTTCTGATGCTATAGGTATTCAGCCCGATGCTAAGGAAGCTATTTTGTTTGCATTATTAGCTAATGAAACCGTAGCTGGAACACCTATGCTTGCAGGTGGAAATGCAACTAAAATAGCTACTAGTTTGGGTAAGATTAGTTTTCCTATCTAAGATTTATCGCTAAGGCTTATCACTATAATTTGTAATTAAGATTTACCACTAATACTTATTACTAATTCTTGTAGTTATCTATAGATTTTTTTACTGAACCATGTTCTTTTAATAATGCTGAAGCTATAGTCATATCAGTAAGATTAAGTTCTTCCATGATCATTTTCACGCCACGATCAAAAAGTTTTTGATTCGTTAATTGCATGTTAACCATTTTATTTCCTTTAATTCTTCCAAGTTTAATCATAATGGAGGTTGAAATCATATTCAATACCATTTTTTGAGCGGTACCACTTTTCATTCTTGTACTTCCTGTTAAAAATTCAGGACCCACCACAACTTCAATAGGGAAATCTGCTACGGTACTCACAGGGCTATTTTTATTACAACTTATACTACCACTAGAAATACCCGCTTCTTTACATTTTTGTAAACCCCCAATTACATAAGGGGTAGTGCCGCTAGCGGCAATACCTATGACAAAATCTAATGGGCTAATTTTATGTCCTTGTAAATCAATCCATGCTTGTTCTATATCATCTTCTGCATTTTCTACTGCATGAAACATTGCTTTTTGTCCACCTGCAATAATACCCACCACTAAGTCTGTTGAAACCCCAAATGTAGGAGGACATTCGCTGGCGTCCACTAAGCCCAAGCGTCCACTGGTGCCAGCTCCTATATAAAATAATCTTCCCCCATTAGTTAATTTCTCTGTTGCAGCTTCTACTAATGATTCAATTTGTGGTATTTGCTTTTCCACTTCAAAGGCTACTTTTTTATCTTCTATATTTATATTTCTAAGTATTTCTCCAATACTTGATTGTTCTATATGATTATACTGCGAACCAGCTTCAGTCGTTCTAATAAAATCCTTATGCATTATTTGACATAATTTTTAATGCTTTTATAAAAGCATCTAGTTCCTTTGTGGTGGTGTATAAATTCGGGGTAATTCTGCAGCCGCGTACATTAGCATAATCGATGGCTACAGTAAATACTTTATGCTCAGTCATTAATCTCTTGGCTAAATCGGCTGGAAGTATACCCTCAATACCTACATTGGCAATACCACAACTTCTGCTGGCATCGGCTGGAGTATTAATTATAATTTTAGGAAGGTTTCTTACTTTACTAGTCCAATAGTTTTGTAAAAAGTACATTCTAGCTTGCTTACGCTCCGCACCTATCATTTCATAATAGTCCATGCAATCATTAATGGTAAGGTCGGTATGCACAGGATGAGTGCCTATATGATTTAATCTATTTATCTTATTAATGTCTTTTTCCCCATCGGCAAGTAGGGGCCATAAGTTTTTGACATTATCTTTTTTAACGTATAATAAACCTGCACCTAGTGGAGTACTCAACCATTTATGAAGTGCAGCAGCATAATAATCACAGCCTAATTCATCAATACGAAATCTAATATGTGCAAATGCATGAGCTCCATCTACAATTACTTGAACACCTTTTGCATGGGCCATATCGCATATTTTACGAATTGGTAAAACCTGCCCTGTAATATTAATCATATGACTAACAAATATGACCTTTGTTTTAGCAGTAATAGCGCTTGCGTATAAATTCACAATTTCATCATCGTCTTTTGGATGATTCGGCACCGATAGTTTTTTATTCACTACCCCGTATCTGTTTTGAATTTGATCAAACATATCCAGCATAGCGCCATAATCTTGCACCGCCATAATGGCTTCATCGCCAGCTTTCCAATCAAAACCACCAATGACTAAGTCCAATGATTCAGTAGTGTTTCTTGTAATTACTAATTCTTCTGGCAAGCAGCCTGCAATACCTGCAAGTCTTGCAGCTATATTTTTTTTATTCTCGAACTGAACCGTTCTCATGTAATAAGAGCCTTGATAATTCACCTCTTTAATATGCTCAATAAATTTATTTAGAATAGGTTGGGGTAGAAAGTTATAATAACCATTCTCTAAATTAATATAATCTGGTTTTAATAAATATTGATTACGAATGCCTGTCCAAAAATCTTCGTCTTTCGCTAATACTGCAGCAGGCAAATGTGCTTTTTGTTCAAAGCTTTTTGCCAAACCTGCAATACCCAATGGGGTAGCTATACTTGTCAAAACAATATCTTTAATAAATTGACGCTTATTCATAACAAATTATTTATTCAGTGAAAGATTTTTTATTTTTTATAATCTACTCTAGATAAACCAGCATCTGCATTTTTACTGAACCAGCCTGAGCCGTATTCTAAAACATAGAAACGACCATCAGGACCCACTTCAATATCAATAGCAGCATGGAACTTTGTGTTTGGCATAAAAGGCTCCATTCTATCATAGTCTCCATTGGGCTTCATCGTTACAGCTTTAATATAACCACGCATCCATTCATTGAAGAAGAATTTACCATCATAATAAGAAGGGTATCTTGTTTCTTTTGGATATAAGTCGCTATAATAAACTGGACCTGCCATAGCAGTTCTTCCACCTGCACCTAGAGAAGGAAAGTCCATGGTAGAAATACCATATGGATACCAAATGAAGGCAGGTTGTGCTGGAGGTAATTCAGTTAAGCCTGTATTGTTTCTTGAATTATTAATAGGTTTTGCAGGATCAAATGCCGCACCTGATTTACCTGTTGCATAATCATAAATATGATAAGGATAATTATTACCAATAAAGAAAGGCCATCCAAAGAAACCAGCCTTGCGTGCTTGGTTTACTTCATCATAACCTTGAGGGCCTCTTGTTTCTAAACTATCTATATTCGCATCTGGGCCTACTTCACCCCAATATAAATAACCATTCTTAGGGTCTACAGAAATACGGTAAGGATTACGATCTCCCATTACATAAATTTCTGGTCTTGTTTTAGCAGTGCCTTTAGGGAATAAGTTTCCTTCAGGAATTTCATAAGTTCCATCGGCTTTAACCTTAATGCGTAAAATTTTTCCTCTTAAATCGTTGGTATTACCTGCACCGCGACGTTCGTCATATTGAAAATGACCTGGGCGATCATCCAAAGGAGCATAACCATGACTTGCATATTTTTGTTTAGGCTCATCGAATGGGGTAGTGTTGTCACCCGTTGAAACAAATAAATTTTTGTCTGGACCAAAGGCAATTGAACCACCTGTATGACAACAAATATCACGTTGCTCATAAAATTCTAAAATTACTTTTTCAGAGCTATTTAAAATAGTGTCATTTTCTAAAGTAAAACGAGATAATCTATTTACAGGAGAATCTGGTGCGCTATAAAACATATACACAAAATGATTTTTTTCAAAATCGGGATCGGCTTTCACACCCAATAAACCTTCTTCAGAGTTCACACCAGGAGCATTAGTTTTCCAATACACATTTAAAAAACCAGCTTGTTTAATTTTTTTAGAAGTATTGTTATATAATAATATTTCTCCACGACGTTGCACAACTATTACATCTAAATTTGGAAGTACTGAAAGTTCAGTGGGCTCAAAGAAAGTGCCAGTGACTAAATCGGTCTTGGTGAAATGGCTTTCATCAGGTGCAAATACACTATGTACCTTGCTATAGTCGGCTTTGTTGTCACCAATAGCATATTGTATACCGCCTAAAATATGTTTTAAATACATAGGGTCTGAATAAGACTCGTTGGTATGACCTAGTTCTGTATAGAATACTCTACCACCATCAAAATTATGGTACCATGCCATAGGATGCTTGTCTCCATTCTCTCCTCCTTTATATGATTTTTCATCAATGCTAATAAGTACTTTAACATCGCTGTTTAAATTTTTGAAATTATACCACTCGTCTTTTCTAGTCCAAGTAGCGGGTAGGCTATCGGTAGAAGGATGATTTTTATCGTTGATAACTAATGTAGCTTCTTGTTGTTCAGGATGGCTTTTAAAAGAAGCGCCAATCATTTTTACATACCAGTTCCAATCATATTCAGCATCCGCTGCAGCATGAATACCTACAAAACCTCCACCAGCTTGCATATACCTTTCTAAGGCAATTTCTTGGTTACCCGTTAATAACTCACCTGTGCTACTTAAGAAAACCAAGGCGGCATATTTTTTCAAACTATCTTCTGCAAACTTATTTGCATTGGTAGTTGTATCTACGTCAAAGCCATTTTTTTCACCCAATTCCTGGATAGCTTTAATACCTAATGGGATAGACTCGTGGTGGTATCCTCCTGTTTTTGAGAATACTAAAATAGTAGGCTTGCTACTTCTTTTATTACTACAAGAAGCAAGGGTGAATAACAAAAAGCAAAATAAAGCTAAAGACTTCATTGTAAATTGGATTGATTTTTTCATGTGTATAAGCGTTGTGAATGATTCGTTTGAGGCAGTTAATTTCCTACTTTTTTTGCTTTTGGCAAAATAAAGATGGATTAGTGGTAAATAACTATAAATGAGGCTAGTGGAAGACTTATTTTACATTAAATGTAACCTCCTTGTAGATAGGTTGGCCTTGCAAAGAAATACCTTGCACTACAATGGCATATTTTCCTGGTACATCAGAAGTAAAAAAGGCAGTATTTGTTTTACCCTTGCTAGTAGTACTAATATTGGGAGACCAGTTTAATAAATGTCTAAAATCGGGAATACGACTATCTATCTGAGCTTGGTTTTCATAAACGGGCGCTATAAACTCTCTTTGCATTTGAAGCCCTTTATAATCTATTAGAGTAGCTCTTGGGTCTAATTCATAGCCTTCCATTTTACCGTTGTAAGTAATAAAATTAGCAATTCCATTAAAGGCCATATTGCCTGAAAAATAAGTTCTACTTATCACTTCTAATTTTCTAATTTTTAAAGGATCATATTCAATAAACTTATCCATATTTAAAATGGGCACTCCGTCTAATAAAACAAGTGGTGCTTTATCAAAAAAACGCTTGTTCTGATCGTCATAAACTGCTAATTGAAACCTGCCCTCATTTTTAGTTAAGGTAAGGGGAGTCACATACTCTCTAATCACTTCCTCCATGGTTGTAAATCGCGCATATAAGTCTAGGTAGTAAGTATAGTCTGGTTTATAATAAAAAGCATTAGTATCAAGAGTAGGGGAAATAAACTTATTAAAATTGGCTGCAGTAAAGTGATTTTGAATTTCAATATTGCTATTTAATTGCTGAACCATTTCTTTATTCAATTTTGGTAGCAATAGGGGTTCTATAATTTGGTAGTTATTTTTACTTACATAAAAAGGGTTGTCTATTTCAATTTTATGTGCATTGTACTTACTGCTATCGGCTTGTAGGATAACTTGTCCATCATTATATAAATGAGGAAATTCAAATTTAATATTGCCATTCTCATCGCTAATACCTGCTTTAAATAAGGTGTTTTTGCTAGGCATGGAAATAAATCCTGTTATATCTTTAATTGGAGCGGTTGATCCTTTTTGAACTATTTTACCAGTAATTATACTGCCTGCTAATTCTGGTAAGTATTTAAAACTAGGACGCGTGCTTTCTAAAACATTTTCCCATTTGAATCGGCGCCATCCATTCACGAGCATCAATTCATCCATGGCAAGCAAGGTATTGCTATTGTTATTTTGAAAATAAGAGCCAGGGTTTTCAATATTACCAGTTAAATCAGAGCTAAGCCAGATATAATTTTGAATGTTATTTTCATCAATGGTTTGAATAGAATCAATCTTATAAACAGCCATTGATAAATTCGCTGCAGCAAAATTTTGATTGGGTTGCTTGGTTGCAATTTGAAGATTTACTTTCCTTCTTTTTTCTAATATTGGGCTTCCCAAATCAAGACTTGCTTCAAGTATATTTTTTGGATAATTAAAATATAATCTTTCGCAAACGGGTTCTTGTGCTTGATTAAATAAAGTAATAATATTAATACCCTCGTTTAATTTATTTTTATCGATTTCTAAGGTGCAGCTTCCATTTATAATTTGACCAGCTATAGTGTGAGAGACAAAGCCTCTTGAATGAACTAATAAATAGACGTTCGTATTTTCAAGTTCTATGCCAGCAATTTTCACATTTATTTTGTTTGATGAATTTGCAGCACTACTTCCAAGGCTAAGTGTATAGCCTTTTTCAAATGTTTTAGGTAAAGGTTGACTTATAATTTTATCGCCACCAGTGGTAAGCGATAAGCTATAACTATGATTTGCCTGCGGTGTGAAATTAAAACTACCTATACCCATACTGCCAATGCCTATAGAAGAACTGCTGCAGTTTGTAATGGTATCGCCTTTTTCATTTAATAAATAGCCCTTTGCTTGAACACCTTTCCCCAATTGATTAGTAATTTTGAAAGCCACTCTAGCTAATTGCCCTACCACTAAATTGCCCCCTTCAGGGAATATTTGAATTGAGTAGTTCTCTTTGGTAGGAGTATAATTATTTTCTTGTGTTAATGATGGATTCAGAATAGAAATTTTCTTTTCGAAGAAAAAACCTTCATTGAAATTTTTCATCCAATTGGTGTAAGCCCTTAGTATATAGTTGCCTGTTGCAAGTGCACTTGGTATAAGTATTGATCCACTACCAATAGCGTCATTTAATGCAATTTTCTCTTGCCAAACAGCTTTGTTGTTATTGTCTATTAATTCTAAATAAGCAACCTTACTTATGTTTAAAGGCCTATTTAAAATAGCGTCCACATTATATATTTTAAACCAACAAATTTCATTTGCTAGATAGAAATTCTTATCGGTATGTACATAAAGCTTTTCTTGTAAATTATTTTGGGTAAAATTCTCAACAGAATTTTGTAAGCTAATAAGCGCATTATTTTGCCCTGCTACTTGCAAGCTTACTAGTAATAAACTTGCCAATAGTAAACCAACTAAGCTATTATATATGTACTGCTTCATAGTGTAGGTGGTTTATTTCCAAAAAGAGGGTTTAATATTTGTGCCGCGTAATCTGCAATCGACACATTCAGTAGGTGCTGCATAAAAACTAATAATAGCACCTGTCATTGAATTAATGTCTTTATAATTAGTGGGTAGTAGCATAATTGCTTTAATTTGAATGCTATCGCTATTGTTCACTACTGCAATTTCAGTACAGTTAGGTTTGTATAACCAATAGGCCCAGTCGGGCACTTGATAGGGGTTTACAAATATTCTTTTTTCTTGCACAGGGCAAACATCTATATAACCAATAACAGGGTCGTTATTAGTAGTGCAATGAATATTACCTGAAAGCTCAGAAGGTTGTGCGTCAAAAATAGAACCCGTGCCTTCTGTATTTTTTTTCATTCTTTGTAAAAATTCATAGCGGCCCTTACTTAAACTATATTGTCTAACATTAATACTATATAAGACCCCAAGTTTCCATGAAGCAGGCGGAATAGAATGAATAGGTAAATGTACTACATCACTACTCATATTGGCTGTAGACCCAGTTAAAATTGAACTTGAATTTTCAGTTTTCCAACAAATGTATTGACCCATATCCCATCCAAATCTGGTAGAATCGGAAAACACCACACTGTATTGTTGTCCTTTGGAACTGTTAACTATTTTATACTTTAAATATGTTTGATAAGTGGAATGAAACTCCCAGGTTTCGGCATAATCCCATTGGTAATATTTTGTATTATTAGAAGGGTCGTGCGTGTCTACATAAAATTGTAATCCTTGTGATTCTGTTTTATAATTGATACTATCAATTGGAGGATTGCTTTTTACGGAAGCGAAATCGGATAAATATCTTTTACCATCTAAAGTGGCAATATTTATTCTGTATTTTTTATTGGCGTTTAAATTCAATTTTGAAACACTATAATGCCCATTTGACATCTCTTTTAAAGGATATTGGCTATTGTCATCTCCTTCTACATTTACTTTCGCACCACTTTCATATTTAACGCTATTGGATGACAAGCCAGCTGTTCTACTTAGAATTATATTGGTTTCCCCCATGCCACTATTAATAACACCTTCTACCACTAAATAACCTGTACTTGGAGAGATGACAGGGGAAATATATTTTTCCTTGCATCCCCAAAGGGTAAGAATGAATAAGCTATAAATAATTCTCTTTTTCATAGTTGCTTATTTAAACTTAATATTTAAATTAATATAAGGAATGGCATTGCCAAAAATGGAAAGTTTGTATCCATTCACCATTCCATTTTCAGAAACATAATAAATAGAATAAGGGTTTTTACGACCTGTTAAATTATACACGCCAATAGACCATGAATTATGGAATACCTGATTGACTTTATGGTTGCCTTCAATATTCATAGAGAAGTCGGTTCTGAAATAATCGGGAATACGGTAAGCATTTCTGTCGGCGTATAAAGTACGCATAGAACCACCATAGCTGAATAAGCCAATAGGGAGGGTAATGGGGCGGCCGGTGCTATAATTACAATTCATAGAAATGCTAAAGCGGTGACTAAAGCGGTAATTAGCAATCACTGTAACATCATTAGGCTTATCATAATTACCTGGGTAGAAATTGCCTTTATTAATTATTTCACCAGCAGTAGGGTCGTTCATGCGCAGTAAAATACGAGACCAAGTATAACTAATCCAACCATTTAATTTGCCAGAAAGTTTCTTCACCAATAATTCTACTCCGTAAGCTTTTCCTTTAGTGCCAATCACATCGGTTTCAATATGCTTATTCATGACCAATTTAGCACCACTCTTATAGTCTAAATAGTTATCAATGTTTTTATAATATACCTCTAAAGAAGTTTCAATGGTGTTCGATTTTAAATTTTTATATAAGCCAAAAGAAATTTGATCACCCATTTGAGGTTTAATATTAGGGTCACTTAGTTTCCAAACATCGGTGGGAGCCATGGCCGTGGTATTGGACAAAGAGTGAATGTATTGGCGTTGTGTATTGTAAGAGGCTTTTAAAGAAAAAGTTTCATCAATTACATATCTTAAAGCGAGTCGATACTCGGGGCCTCCATAAGTTTTAATCACATCGCCACTTGTATAGTTCACCGTTCTTAAAATATTTTCTTCTGTTCTTGGAATGCCTGCTGGGTATTCATTAATGGACTGAGCTCCTAAGACATTAAATACAGAAAAACGAATTCCTGCATCTAATTTAAGTGCACTGGTAATAGTATAATGTTCGCTGGCATATAAGGCGCTTTCTAAAGCTTGTTCTGTAGGGATGATGTCTTTTTGAATAAGCGACTTTTCTCCTAGTGGTTTGTAATTGCCTGGGTTTAAGGAATAGTAAATTGAATTAACACCATAGTCAATGCTATGCTTGGTATTAATATTATAATTAAAATGTGCCTTGAAATAAGATTGATTAATGCTAAAACTTAATTGATAAGCACTTAATGGAAGTTTTTGGCTATTGATTGCATAGTTGTAGTTGTCATTACCTATCGTAATTAAACTATTTAACTTTGTTGTATAAATATGTTTCCACTTGGCTGACAAGTTTTTATTTCCATAGCCGTAAGCTGTATCGCTGTTTAAATTAAAATGGTCATTACTTATATAACCAGTAAAATAAAGCGTATTGTTTTTATCTATTTGATGATTAACAATTAAGTTAAGGTCATAAAAATCGGCACGTCCATTTTTATATTCTTCTGGCAAATAATTAAATAACCAATTAGAATAAGTAGTTCTACCACCTAATATAAAGGACGACTTATCTTTAACTAAAGGCCCTTCTACATTTAATCTACTGGTTAATAGGCCAATTCCAGCTGATCCAGTAAACTCTTTTTTATTTCCTTCTCTACTGGTAATATCTAATACTGAAGAAAGTCTTCCTCCGTAATTAGCAGGTATACTTGCTTTATAGAGTTCAACAGAATTAATTAATTCAGGATTAAAGGCCGAGAACATGCCAAAGAAATGGGCAGGGTTATAAATAGTGGCATCGTTGAATAATATTAAATTCTGATCGGAAGAACCACCTCTTACATTTAAACCAGTACTTGCTTCGCCCACTGTTTTCACACCAGGAAGGGTAGTAACTACTCTTAATATATCGGCTTCTCCAAAAACAACCGGCACTTGCTTTACAGTTTTAATGTCTAATTTCTGAACACCCATTTGTGTGCCTCTTACATTACTCATTTTTTGAGAAGAGATAACTACTCTTTTGAGTGACATAATACTGCCTTGTAAGTCCATATCCATATTACCATCGCTATATAAAACAATTTGTCTTTTTACATCGCGCATGCCAATACTTTGAACATTTAGAATATGACGTCCCTTGGGAAGAGAAATAGAATAAAACCCATATTGGTCGGTAGTAACTCCAATTCTTGGTTTGTCAATATATACAGAGGCGCCTCCTACAGGCTCACCTGTTTTGTTGTCTTTTATAAAGCCAGCTAGTGCAATTATATTTTTTGTGCCACTCAATGCTTTATCTCCAATTTCATATATTTTTTTATCTACCAATGCTTCTTGTATAGGTCCAATTTCTTCAGTGTCAAATGCAAGGTCTTTTGTAGTATTCGAGCCGGTTTGTTTTTTACCTGTAAAAAAGTTATCATTTATTTGAAGGCTTAGTAGTTTTGACTTGGTTAAAAAAATATTGTTTTGGTTGTCGAAATAAAATTGAATACTTAAAGGAGTAAAAATTTCTGCTAGGACAGTAGTAATTTTCTTATCAGCAGTTGAATAGGTAATTTCTACATTACCAAGCGTTGTGCTATCGAAATAAAAATGAAAATAAGTTTGAGATTCGATATTTGTAATTAAGCTACTTAGTCCAACTTTATTTAGGCTAAGGCTTATTTTACTATTGGTGTCGGACTGCGCATAGCTGCTACTAGCTATGAATATGGCCATAATAACAATAATATTTTTAGAAAACTTTGTCAATCTGTTTTTTAATTTCTTTTGGAGGTTATTTGATCATAATAGGCAACAATCTTAGTGAGGGTGTTGTCTTTGTCTTTTCTAAAATTCAAATGCTCATTACTTATAAAATCATTTAAATCTTTTCCCTTATCATTTAAAATTTTTAAGAAATCTTTCTTTTTCACAATAGGGTAAAAACGATTTCCTTTTTTTATATAGTAGTAAAATACCTTTTCAAATAAAACTTTTAATTCGGGGGTATTGGTAAATTTCTCCGTAATAATTTTTACTTCTTTTTTATAGAGTTTAATTTCGCCATTATACAATACTTGATAAAAGCCAGAGGATACAATGGGTGTATTGGCATTTTTTTCTAATCTAACAAAGGGTTGGTCAAAAATGGTAAAGCCTTGTAATCTTTGACTTACTAATTGAATACGGTGGGTGCTATCTTGTAAAATAAGCCAGTCTTTTACTTCGTCGTATAATAAATCAACATTGTTAAATACAACATTATCGTAAGTAATGCTTCCCTTATTTAATTCATGTTTAAAAAAATAGGGGTGGCCTTCATAAAAAGAAACGGTATATCCAGCATTTTGGCTTCCGTTGTATTTGCCTATTTGGTCGCCAATATTTTTATGATAGGTGGCTACTAAATTATTAACTGCTGAATTATAGAGTAGACTATCTTTTTCAGAAAGCTGCGCATGTACTGCATTCAAAGGAATGAGTGATGCAAATAGTACAAAAATAAATAAAGTTGTCTTTAGCATTAATCAAAAACTTATTGAAATTCCTTACCAAGATATCTCTAAATCTCTGATAAATTGTGCGTTATGAAAGAATGTGGGTAAGATAGTTATATGAATGGTATAAGTTTCTAGTTTTGGTTCAGACGCCCCTTGAACTTATGCTTTCTAGGATGGGATACCTTAGACCTAGATTGAAATTCACTACTAATTACACTTATATTACCATCTACCTCTAAAATGGCTAAATCTACTTTTTGAATATCTCTGGCCCCGTGTTCTCTTACAGCGGCTTCTAATTCCTCAATGGTAATTTCAGCTTTTTTGCAGTTCTCCATATTGGCCACCCCCTCATATATTAAGAGCAGCGATTCTCCTTGCACCATTTTACTAAAACTTTTACTTCTATAGAAAAGGCGCTTTAGGGTATAATTGGCTAAAAATAAAGAGCCTGCAGCAACTAGGCCTCCCGTGAGGGTGCTGTCTGGCCCTACCATTGCATTTTGAACTGAGTTGCTAATTAAGAGTATGAAAACCAAGTCAATAACAGATAACTGAGCTAGTTCTTTTTTTCCAAATAGGCGAATGGAAAGAATCATGAATATATATACTGCCAAGGTGCGTAGAATAATTTCTAAGATTGGGTTATCAAGGCTAAAATGAAGGATATTAATTGTAAGCATAGTAGTTCAGATAAATGAGGTATAAAGCTAAGTAAAGCAATTTAAATTTACAATGAATTCATTTTGTACTAATTTAGTAAAAATATTACCCATATTCTTAATAAAATCTATTCAAATTTGTATACATATGAGAAATTTTAAAATTTTATTAGTAGTATTTCCTTTCTTGTTTATGGCATGTAGTAAAGGTGGAGACTCTCCTACGCCTCCAGTGGTGGTTGTACAAGAATCAGATATTTCTTTTAAAGTGGAAATTCCAGTAAGCACTGAAATTGATTATACAAAAATTTATGGTGCTATAGGCGGTAATCAGGACATTAATGTAAATATTACCTCTGCCTTGCCAAAAGAGGGTGTTACAATAGATGTTAAAGTAACAAAGGATTTAGATAATACGGCTTTATTTAATAAAAATATTACAAGCACCACAGCCGCTTCTAATGCTATTACTATTTCAAGTTTATTGCCAGGGGTTTTATCCACTGCAACGGTAGTAGTTACTTCTAAAACAAAGAGCACCAATACGGCTACCAAAACATTCAAAATAGCGGCTAAATAGTATAAAATTAGCCCACTTATTTATAACCCCTTGTAAATCTTGTATTTGCAAGGGGTTTGTTTTTGGGAGAAGGTAACAATTATTTTACTTTGTTTTTAAAAGTAAACACTTAACTTTAATATTCATTAAAATTAAAAACCAGATGAAAAAATTAATTTCTACACTCTTGTTATTATGTATGATAATAGGGGTGAACGCACAAAAAAATCCTAATGGGGTTATCTATGACAAGCATCCTTCTATTGATGTGGTAGAAAAGTTCATGCAAGCCTTTGTAAAAGGTGATGCAGCCATCATGACTAGTTTAACAACTGATGATTTTAGGGCATATAATTCATTGAACACGAGTTGGGAATACAAAGGTCAAGATTTGGCAACTTGTATTCGCAATGCTCAAAATTATGCAAACAACTATACAAATTTCTCTATAACTAAAAGAGGGGCTTCTTATCCAGATGCCCTAGAGTATAAGAAAGACGGCATTTGGGTGTATACTTATAATATGTTCTTTGCTATTAATAAAAAATCAGGATTTAAAATAGAATCTCCTTATGATTGTACTTTCATATTCAATGCGGATGGCACTAAGATTAAAAGCATGAACTTTTATATGAATACGGCAATGTTGGTTAAAAATACAGAATCTGAGCAAACATTAACCAATGGTATTGTATATAAGAATCATCCTAATATTGTAAAAGTGAGAAAATTAGTTGCTAATTTCTCATTAGCTAATATGGATGGTATGTTTACAGACTTTGCACCTAATGCAAGATTTAATGACCTTAATTATGCTTATGGCGTATCAAGAGGTATTGAGGAGAGAAAAAAAGACTTAACACCATTTTTTGAAAATATTGAAATATTAGGAATAGACGAAATAGGCTATCCAGACATGATAGATCATGAAGGCCCAGGCTCTGTAGTAGACTCTTGGTGGTCAATGCGTTTAAGAAACAAGAAGACCAATAAGAAATTTAAACTTGCTTTAGTCTTCTCACATACATTTAATGACCAAGGTCAAATTCAAACCGAAAGCGCCTATTATAATGGTAGTCAATTAGCTGATTCTTATAAAGAAATAAAATAATAGGTAAAATTTTAGGATTTAAAGGAGAAAGGCCCCAATATATCGGGGCCTTTTTTTAACTTATAAAAAAATAATGTAAAAAGCTTTCTTTTCATATTTAAATTCATTTACTTTTTACGAAGTTCGTATCTAATAGAGTCGGGGTAGCCAATGGCATCTACATAAATCACATTTTTATTTTTATCAAAATAAAATTTCATGGCTTTTTCCTTAATTATTTCAAATTGGTTTACATCTAGTCCAGGTTTAGCCGAAGTGGTTACATAAGTAGTGGGCTGAATTATTTGTCTATTATTACTGGCACTCAGATTTGCCTGATAATTTTTAGGAGACTGTACTTTTTGTGTGGTATGATTGTAAGAGCTATAGTCGAATAATAAGATATATCCTGTTTCATTCAAGGTTTTAGTCTTATAGGGGCCTAATTTCGAAATAACCAAGGCCTCGGGTTTATCCATCCAATTTTCAGTTTGAATTTTACTCATGGGAATGGCTATCTTCTTATAAGGGGAGCAAGCAATTAGAAAGAAAATCCCAACACTTAGAAGCTTTTTCTTCATTTCAATTAGATTTATTTAAAACTAAAGTATTCTTTTCCTTCTAAACCAGATATAAATTACAATTACAACAGCAGTCATTAATAGTATAGAAAAATAATAACCCCATTCCCAATTCAATTCAGGCATAAACTTAAAATTCATCCCATAAACCCCTGCAATAAAGGTAAGAGGTAGGAAAAAGGCGGAAAAAATGGTTAACAATCGAACAACTTCATTATTCTTTTGATCGCTGATGGATAAATAGGTGGTCATTAATTGATTTGAATTTTCAACAGACTCCTCATTGTAGGTAAGCAGGTTTAATAATTCATCTTTAATGTCTTGATATTGAAAAGAGGCAATAAAGTTTTGAGAGGATTGCTCAATAACAGATTGTGTAATTTGAAGTACTTTTTTAAGTATTCTAGATTGTGATTTTATGTAGTATAATTCTTCTAACAATACCTTTCTATGGTCTTTTAAGAAGATGGTTCTTTCAATATCGCTAATTTTATTGGATAAATCTATAGTTGGTTTTTTAAAAGTATCAAGCATTAGCTTTACAATTCTTAAAAAGAACTCATTTATTTTGATATGTTTTTCCTCGTGTATTTGTAAAAAATTAAAATGCGCTCTATGAATAGTGATTAATTTATCATCATATAGAAAGAAGGCAATTTTATTAGACATTTCACCTACTTCGTCTATATGAAGTTTTATGTCAGAGGTATAAGCCCTAAAAATATAAAATTCAACTTTGTAATTTTTTTCATACTTAGGCAAATGCCCTTTTTCTAAACTATCCTTAATAAGGTAGTAGTTTAAGCCTAATTCTTTATTTATTTTCTCTAAATCCTCTTTAATAGGATTTTCGATATCAATCCACTTAAAGGATTCAAATATTTTTTCAGTAATTTTCATATAACAAATTTACTTAAAATAGACTCTTGGTTCAATAGTAAAACATTAAGTTAATTATAATATATTAGAAAGCCCCTAACTTATTGAAAGTAATGACCTAAATAAAGTTGAACTAACTGCGGAGCTAGTTGATGATATTCATTTTAACAATGTTCATTTTAGATATGGTACAAGAACCATGGTATTTGTTGGATTGAACCTTACAATTAAAAAAGGAAGCTCTACTGGAATTATTGGGGAGAGTGGTAGTGGAAAGTCAACACTACTATCCTTACTTCAAAACTTGTACCCATTAAAAGAAGGTAATATCACAATAGGTGGTTTAGACCTTCAACACATTTCTAATAAAAGTTTAAGAAAAGCAGTATCTGTTGTACCTCAGCAAATTGACCTTTTTGCAGGAACTGTGATTGAGAACATCGCTATTGGCCAACATGAGCCTAATATGCAAAGAATACTTGAACTATCAAAAATGCTTGGCATTAGTGATTTTATTGAGCAGTTACCTTCGGGATTTAATTCACTTCTTGGAGAGCAAGGGGTAAACCTATCTGGGGGACAAAGACAAAGGATAGCCATTGCAAGAGCCTTGTACCTTAACCCTGAGATACTTATACTAGATGAAGCCACATCTAATCTTGACCAACTAAGTGAATCGAAGGTGCAAGCAACCCTCGATTGGTTTAAATTGCAGGGTAAGACCATTATATTAATAGCTCATCGCCTGAATACCATTAAAAAATGTGATGTGATATTAGTGCTTAAAGAAGGGAAGTTAGTTGAACAGGGGACTCATTTTACCCTCTCAAATAATATTGAATCCTACTACTATAAATTTTGGAAATCGAATAATTAATAAAGAAAAATATGAATAAATATAGGCTAGAAATAACCTGTTTGGTTCAATTTCAGCTAAGATTATCCTAGATACTTTATATTGATTATATATCTAACTTTACAATACCCTCAAAGGTTAGATTAATAATTAAAATATGAAAATAGTAATTTTTGCTTTGGGTATAATGTTTGTTTTTGCATGTAGAAAAACAGAAGTTCCTGCAATACCACCAACTCCTGTTGTTAGGGAAGAGGAAATAAAATTTACAACTAATCTTGATACTGGAACCTATAATGTGGCTGATACATTGCCAATTATTGTAACTGTTAGTTCAAAACTACCAACTACAGGTATACTTTATTCAATTTTAGTAAATTGGACAGACAGCTCTAAACAAATCTTTAAATTAGATACTAGTTTAACTGTTTCAAGCTTGAGTTTGAATATACCCGGACTTAAAATGGCAGGAACTTATTCATTATCCATTACTGTTAGTTCTAAATCAACTTCTTCTAATACACTTAATAAATCTATTAATATAGTTAATAGCCCACTTGGGAGATTCACTGGGTATAAAGTAGCTGCAAATGCAAGGCAACTTGGTACTGATTATTGGGAAAATTCAATACTACCCTCAGATTTAATTGTAGCTATTTTTCAAAAAAATTACGAAAATATACATCCCTCAGGTGCCTACGCTGTTTGGACAGAAGCTATTTGTAATGGAGATTTTAATAATGATGGATATATGGATGTTTTTAATGGGGGTACCGTTTTTGGTGGTCAAATAAAAGCAACCCTAACTTTTTTAATTTGGAATCCAGTAACTAAAATTTTTGAAGAAAAAAACCTAATTAATGATAAAACAAATAACGTAGGTCATCCCAGATTAGTAACACCGGTATATTTAAATTCAGATAATTATGTTGATTTGGTAATTCAAGGAATGAGAGACGAAGCAAGTGATTCAAACCCAAATGAGCCTGTTTCTATTTGCTTAAGCGATGGTAAAGGTGGTTATGACATTACTAAATTAGATTTAGAACCAAAATCATTAGCCAAACAATTTGGACATGAGTGGGGTGATGTTGAAGATGTTACTGGAGATGGCTTACCTGATTTATTTGTTTCTGCAAATTCCCATACCTATATTTTTTGGGGAATAAATCCATTCCCATATTTTACAAATATCAATTTTGCTCATTTTTCATCTGATACAAAAAACTTTTCTTCAGATAATGGATTCGGTGAAGTGGTGCCATCGGGAGCAGGCGCTGCTTATGGAGGGGTATTTTTAGATGTAAATAATGATGGACAAAAAGATTTATTATTAGCAGTTGGTGAAAACGGTATTCAACTAGACGGAAGTAAAGATCAACAAAGGGTGCTTCTAAATAAAGGTAAGGGGAGGTTCAATGAGACAGGTGTTATAAAATTACCTTTATATTCTAATAAAATAAATGCTGGAATTAACCAGTTTGATTATAAAGTGGATGATTTAAATGGAGATGGAAGATTAGATATTATTGCTGTTAACTCTGTGAAATATAGTCAATGGAATATAGTAATTTATATACAGCAGAGTGATGGAAGTTTTGTAATTGATAATAGTTTAGTTGAATATAACCTGAATACAATTTCAAGACCTCAATATAAAACACGATTAATTTATAGCGATATAAATGGGGATGGGTTAAAAGATATAAGCTATATAAACTCAGCAATAACTCCTTATTATATACTACAGAATAATGAACTTTTAACTAAGTCTGTATTTATTAGAGTAGGCAATAAGTTTGTGGAAAAGGACTACTATCAATTCGACCCCTATGCAAAAAGTTTAAAGGATAAATATTATAAATAGGCTAGAAAGAACCGTTCTGCTACACATTCTGCTACAGGTATAAATTAACCCCTTGAAAATCAAGGGGTTAATTGTTTTATTGCGGACCGGACGGTGAGTTCTCACTTAACTTAAGCTCATCTCAAACCATCTAAATCATGAGATATAAAGGAGTTATAATTATACTTTTCTTGATATATACGCCCTAAATAGGGTTAAATAGGGGGTAGTAGCTACAGATTCTGCTACATGTTTTTGCAATGATTTTATATCTATTTTTACATTACCCCAAAGGATTAATTTAAACTTAACTTAATGAAAAGAGTAATTTTACTAACTCTAATAGTAATATATTGTAATAAAATATTTTCACAATTTATCCCTGTTAATGAATTAATCTTAATAGTTAATCTAAATAACACAGATACATTAAAAAATAAGTTATCTAGATATGGTTACGAATTATCAAGAATACATAATAAAAATAATTTCCGACAAGCACCTACAACTTATTCATTTTATAATATTAATAATTCGGAAGCTAATTCATTTAATTATATTGAAGCTCATTATAAAAATGATAAAAAGCCTTTTGTAATTTCGTTCTGTACGAGTGATAAGAGATATAAAGATAGCTTAATAAAAATCCTAGAAGAAAAAAAATTTACTCATACGCAGATTAGTTTTCAAGAATTTTGGGGGAATAATTATTTTGGGAAAAATATACGGTTTAAAGAAACTAAAGAAACTTCATTTGTTTTAAAAAATAAAAATGGTGAAGTTTTCTATTTCAAGGAAGGTAAATTTATGAACATAAATATTCCTTTAGCCGATAGTAATAAAATTTATGCAACTTTTTGGGATTCTTTTAAGAAACAAATCGATAGTAAACCGAGGATATATTATAGAATATTTATAAAATATAATATGGATGAAAATTAATTCTTCATTAAAAATATGCAAACTTTTTAAATTTTTAGTAAAGTGAAAATTACAACACTAACGATACCCCAAAGTCTAATTTTTCAATAGGGTAAAATTTCTAAATTTTTTCTCTTATTTTATAATAATTAATAATTTTTATATTATGAAAAACTATTTTATTTTAATTGTTCTCCTATTTGGTTGTAACAAAGTCATTCCCTTACAACAGGAAAAAGTTATTGGTTATCAAAAAGTTGGAATAATTAAAAGCGTTGGTATTAAGTATGAGTCAACTTACTACAAAAACGTCATATCCTATAATGGAGACTTTAGTGCTGTATCTAACATAGATATATTGGACTACACTAAAAACGATACATTAAAGATTATCAATGACACTTCCAATATCAGTCCATGTTTCTTTTATAAGAAGGGATTAATGTGGGTCATTGAAAAGAACCTATTATACATTAAGAATACTACGGGTAATATAGTTGGACAATATACCATCAACTATAGAGATGTTTACATATATGGTAGTGATGCTGTGAATACGTTTTTTATAAGTGATTATAATACGGGTAAGACTATGGGAACGGGTAGTGATGGTATTTGGAAATACACAATAAAGGGTAATAATATCGTTAGTATTCAAGCCCCCGATATATCGTATGATTTAAATATTTGTGGAGTTTGGTATAAACAATCCATTACACAACACACGATTATCAATTTTTAATATATTCATATAAATAAAAGGTTTCTTGTATGAGAACATTAATTTAATAAAGTTAGAAAAAAGATAAGAAATTTTAGACAGTCACAAAGAGAACTAATTATCTCATTTACATGGCGTGAAAATAAACGGAGATAAGAAATCACTGACCCTGCAACGTTATGTAAAGAGTGGTACCGATATAGATCAAATGTTATAGACAGGAAAGAAGATAGGAAATAGATGTTTTTTACTAAATTTACTATACCCCCAAATGATAAATTAAAACTTAAACTATGAAAAGAGTAATTTTTGCTTTGGGGGTTCTATTAATATTTGCTTGTAGTAAAACAGAAGCGCCAACAACTCTTGTTCAGGAGGAAGCAATAAAATATACTCTTACTTTATCTAATATAATTGCTGGCTCAATATTAGAAGTGGATAGTTTAAATTTTGGGGTAAATATAAGTTCTAAACTACCTAGAGAAGGAGTATTGCTGTCTTTATCAATCAAAAGATTAGATAGTAATATTACAATATGGTCTAAGGATACTATAATTAATTCAAGTAGCCTTTCATTTAATATTAATAAAATTACTAAGGAAGTTGATTATACATTATATAGTTCTGCAACATCAAAAAAAACAAGTACGAATACTAGTAGTGTTAATTTAAATTTTACTAGAAATATTCCAACAATGTATACTGCTACTAAAATTCCTTTGACAATAAGTAATTATTCAAATAATGATATCCAATCAGCTATTGACGGAAGCGTTTCCGGAACAATTTATTATGTATTTAATGGAATGGAACATATTGTAATTCCCGGCACGCTATTTTCTAGAGCACCTCTTACTCCCATTGTGCACTTAATCAAGAAGAATAACATTTGGCAACTTGAAAATTATTATCCAGAAGCTGCAATGGGAGCTGGAAGAAATTATGAAAAAATTGGTGATGGAGAATATGTATTTTCGGATCATGGGCTTGAATTAAGTCAAGGCACTTGGCCTAGGGGAGACATTTGGGTAATGAAAACTGTTGGAGAAAAGTTACAGTGGACAAAGGTTTCAAAAACTAAAAGTTTTTATCATTCAGTTTCGTCAGGTGATTTGAATGGGGATGGTCGGTTGGATTTTGTTGGGTTACATATGGGGACGAATGGAGATTGGGGGGATAATTTACATCCTTATACACAAAATAGTGATGGATCATTTTCTGAAGCTAGAAGTTTAATCAATTACGATAAACTTCAACATTTCGACAATAAATTTAGTGCCGGGGCTGTTCTTGTTACTAGTTTGTTTAATAATAGTACTCCAGAAATAATTAGAGGTGCATATGGCCATTCAATTTCACAAACTAATATTTATGGCTTCGCAATTTTTTCATTAAACATTATATCAAAACAATATGAAGTTTCATATTTGCCAACTAATATTGGAGCATTTACCTCAATAGAATTTGGGTCAACATCGATTAAGGTAACGGATGTAAACAAAGACGGAAAAAAAGATATAATTATTGCTGGAGAAGGGAACAATTATATGGCGATTCAGGTTTTTTTAAATAACGGCAAAAATGATTTTAATCCAGGTCAATTAATTAGTTATACTTTCGATCAAATGCAGTTTCGAGAATTTAATTTGGTCGATTACGACCAAGATGGTGACGATGACATTATTTTAAATCCATTTCACTTTGGAGCTCAATTTAGAGCTGGAGGTACTGGATCAAATAAAGGCACTGGTATTATTATCAATAATTTGATTCTTACTAATACTGGAGGCAATTTCAGTCCATTAAAGAAAAATATCAAAATTGATGGAATTTATCCAGCACATTTAAAAGGGTTTATGATTAATGGTAAACTTAAGTTTATTGGAATACAAGGAAATAACGATGGAAGTATGACAGTGTTTGACATCACACCTGGGGTTTAATAAAATTTCGTGTTGCTTAAATATACTATCAATTTAAAATGGTAAAACTGTAAGTATCTCTTAAAGAGTTATGTGAGTTATAACTTAACTCAAGTTCCTCTCAAACCACCTAAATCATCAGCTTTAAAGGAGTTATATTTATACTTTTCTTGCTATAATAGCCCCAAATAGTTAAATAGGGGGTAGTAGCTAAAGATTCATCTACATAATACATATTGAAAATAAGTTTAAATTTACAATATCCCCAAAGGTTAGATTAAAACTTAAACTATGAGAAGAGTAATATTTGCTTTGGGTATTCTATTAATATTTGCGTGCAGTAAAACAGAGGTTCCTACAATTCCACCTTTTGTAGTAGCTCAGGAGGAGGCTATAAAGTTCACAACCAATTTAGATACGGGAACTTATAATGTGGCTGATACTTTACCGTTAGTTATAACGGTTAGTTCAAAACTTCCTTCTGCTGGGATAATTTATTCAATATTGGTAAATTGGACAGACAGTTCTAAACAAATCTGTAAGTTGGATACTAGTTTAACTTTTTCAAGTTTGAGTTTGAATATACCTGGATTAAAAAAATCAGGATCTTACTCATTATCTGTTACGGTTACCTCTAAATCAACCTCATCAAATACTTTAAGTAAATCTATTTCAGTGGTGAATAACCCATTGGGGCGATTTATGGGGTATAAGGTTAATCCTAACGCAAAACAATTAGGTTCCAATTATTGGAAAAATAATATAGTTTTACCTGATTTAGTTACAATAGCTTTTCAAACCCCATTAGGTAATAGAAATAGGTATGGTACATTTTTAATGGGGTTAACCACTGGTGATTTTAATAATGATGGTTATGTTGATGTTTTTAATGGTGGAACTTCTTTTCAAGGTCAACAAGCAAATTCTACTTTTTTAATATGGAACGCATCAACAAAAAAGTTTGATGTTAAAAATTTATTTAATGATGGAACAACTTCATTTGGTAACCCAACAAATGTAATGTCATTATATTTAAATAACGACAATTATGTTGATTTGGTAATTTTTGGTCATTCGGATGAAGGCATACCTAATTCTACAAACGAACCAATTTCAATAGCAATAAGTGATGGTAAAGGAGGTTATAATATAATAAAATTAAATGATTTAATACCATCCGAATTACAAAGATTTACAATAGAAGGTGGGGATGTTAATGATTTAAATAATGATGGGTTCCCTGATTTATTCGTAGATTGTAATTCACATAGTTATATTTTTTGGGGAACACCATCACCACCTTATTTTACAAATAAAGGGTATGGTCATTTTGTGAGTGATACCACAAATTTCAAAAGTGATAATGGCTTTGGAGAAGTTGTTCAAATTGGACCAGTTTACGGTTCAAACATTGTAGATGTTAATAAGGACGGTTTAAATGATATCATTTTAAATAGTTCTGGAAATAATGGGCAAGAACATAAAATTTTATTTAATCAAGGAAAGGGAAGATTTAATCAAAATGGAATTGTTAAATTACCAAAATATAATAATAGTACTGAAATTGGTATTGGTTTACAAGACTGTGTCGTTGATGATTTAAATGGTGATGGTTTAAACGATATAATTGGATTAATAAACTTAAGTGGAAAATCATGGGATATTGTGGCTTATATCCAAAAAGACGGTTTATTTTTTATAGATAAAAGTTATTTTATTATAGATAATTCCAAATCAAAAGACCCTCCGGTTAGATTAGTTTATTGTGATTTTAACAATGATGGAAAAAAAGATATCACATATGGAGATGGTGCCGATAGTGGACAAATTATTTATAAAAGAGTATTCATTAGAAATGATGATAAATTTATAGAACAAGATTTTTATCAATATGATTCTTATATGAATTCTTTATTAATTAATTTAAAATAATCTACGAAATTGACCAAAAACAGGGTAAAAAGTGTGTAACCACAGTGTAACGGAGGTATAGGCATAAAAAAACCCCTTGAAAATCAAGGGGTTAATTGTTTTATTGCGGACCGGACGGGGAGTTCTCACTTAACTCAAACTAATCTCAAACCATCTAATTCATCAGATATAAAGGAGTTATAATTATACTTTTCTTGTTATAATAGACCCAAATGGGGTTAAATAGGGGGTAGTAGCTACAGATTCTGCTACACAATATTTATTGAATATAAGTTTAACTTTACAATACCCCCCAAAGGATAGATAAAAACTTTAACTATGGAAAGAGCAATCATTGCTTTGGGCGTTCTATTTGTATTTGCTTGTAAAAAAACCGAAATTCCTGCTACTCCACCTGTGGTAGTAGTTCAGGAAGAAGCAATAAAGTTCACAACGAATTTAGATTCAATTACATATTCTATAGCAGACTCTATATCCTTAATATTCTCAGTGTCTTCTAAAATCCCAAGTAACGGATTAATTTATACAGTCAATTCAACATGGGTAGATAGTAATAAACTTGTTTTTAAAATTGATACTATCACAAGTCAATCATCTTTAAGTTTAAACATTCCTAGTCTTAGTAAGGCTGGTACTTATAATTTATCAATTAGTGTAACTTCTAAATCTACCTCTTCTAATTCTAGCAATAAGAATTTTGTTATTTTCAAAAGATATTCAAATAGTAATTATGAAAAACATTCAATTTTAAATCAAAAAACAGGATGGTTTCAAACCAATAAAAAATTTGTAGGAAATTTTTGGATAGATTCTTCATTAGCAGTTAGAAATCTGTTTGTTTCAAGTAGTGGTCAAATCCAATTTGGTGATTATATTCCCAACCTGCCTTCTTTCTTCTCAAATAGACCAACTATGTTTTATAGTGATTTGAATGGTGATGGAAGGTTGGATGTAATTAATAATTATTGGGCAGCACCTTTTGGGAAAGATATTCCTGGATATTATGCGGCTTGGGAGTATGAAAAAAGTGGCTATAAAAATCCTCAGGTTATTCAGGGTCTAACAGCTGTTAGAAAATTTATTTTCAACGATTATTTAAATAGTGGTAAGACAGGTATATTAATGGCTTCTTCTGGTTCAGATGCGCCGCCATTTCCTGGTGATTATGTTCAAATAGTGAATTTCAATAATGATCTTTCTATGTCATTGACAAATATAAATGAAGTGAAAGGGTACTATCATACAGGAGCTTCTGCCGATATTGATAATGATGGCGATGTTGATATATTAATGTATTCGGGGGGGAGTCAGACAGTAAAATCTGGACCTGTTTATTTTGAAAATTTAGGGAATGGCAATTTTAAATATGTATCAGATTTAATTACTGGATTAGGCTATAGTATGTATAATAAAAATAATTATTACACAATAGAACTTTTTGATGTAAACTTGGATGGGTTCACTGATATAATACTAGGGGGTAGTCCAGGCAATAGTTTAGATTCAAAAATTCTTTGGGGTTCTAGCACACATAAATTTAGTACAACTAATGCTACTGTTTTGCCATCTAAAATTAACTCTGGTAGTAGTATAATGGATATTTCATTTATGGACTATGATAAAGATGGCGATTTAGATATTTTAATGTTATCTGAAATAGAATATAAAGGTTTTGGAATTGAGCTTTTTGAAAACCAGTCAGGTAAGTATACAAATGTAACATCAAATAGGATTGACATCTTTAACAAACCTAATACTTTGTGGGTTTCTTGGACAAGAATCATTGATGTGGATAATGATGGAGATTTTGATTTGGTGGGGGATGGTTTTAATTACAAAAACATACAAACCATTTCTGCTAGCAAGCAACCAGTCCCAAAAGCATATTGGATTAATGATGGTAAAGGTAACTTTAAAGGGAATTTTATAAATATCGATTAATATATAAATACATGAAAAGGTTAATCTTTGCTTTGGGAATTCTATTAATATTCGCTTGTAGCAAAACAGAAGTTCCTAAAATTCCACCTGTGGTAGTTGTACAGGAAGAAGCTATTAAATTCACAACCAACCTTGATACCGGCACTTATAATGTTGCTGATACATTACCGCTAGTTGTAACGGTTAGTTCAAAACTTCCATCAGCAGGGGTACTTTATTCAATATTGGTAAATTGGACAGACAGCTCTAAACAAATTTTTAAGTTAGATACTAGTTTAACTGTTTCAAGTTTAAGTTTGAAAATACCAGGCCTAAAGAAATCAAGTACTTATTCATTGTCAATAACAGTTACATCTAAGTCAAGTTCAACTAATACTTTAAACAGAACTATTTCAATAATGACTAAACAAGATATTGCTGTTTATCCTATAACCTTACTTGATTCAATTTCTTCCATAAATAAAACAACTTCTTGGTATAATACCAATAGATCATTTGATCAAATATTCAATGTCCAAAAATCTTTATATTGGGGTTTTCAACAAGTTGGAACTGGATTTGTGCCGTTTAGTGTAAATCAAAAAGCTGATTATTGGAATGATTTAGGTGGATATGTTTACACTGATTTGACTGGAGATGGGAAAAAAGATTTATGGGCTTATTATTGGAAGAATCCCTGGCCAACAAATGCAAAAGGATTACATCTTTTTACAGAGTATGAAGCAACTCCTAATGTGATAGATTTACAAAGTGGACTTACTCAAGTAAGAAAAATTGCATTAGCAGATTTAGATAATGATGGTAAAAAAGAAATTGTTCTATTTTCTTCAGGGTATGATTCAAACCCATTTCCTGGTGATTCAATTGGTATTTTTAATGTTACTTCCAAAAAATATAAATATCTAAGTAATGATATTGGATATTTTCATGGAGGTGCAACAGGGGATATAAATAATGATGGATTAATTGATATTGTTGCTTATTCGGGAGGCAGTGCAGTTATTCCAATTCATCCCACTGCATATATTAATAAAGGGGGAGGTAACCTGGAATTAAATAACAGCATTTATAAAAACTTTTCTCAATCAGATAATTTTTATACTGAAGAATTATTTGATATAAATAATGATGGAAGCCTAGATTTACTATTGGGTGGACAAAATAAATTAAAAATTATTTTAAATAAATCAGGTCAATTTGATATGTCAACAGCTATTTCTTTACCTATAGAAAGTGGCATTGAACTTATGGATATTTCATTTCTAGATTTTGATAAAGATGGCAGGGTTGACCTTTTAACTATGAGCAATTTGGCAAATTATAAAGGGTATGCGTTAAGATTATACCTACAAAAGTCAAATGGACAATTCACAGAAGACTCAAAATCATATTTTAATGTAACCCAAGGATCTGCCACCAACGGTTGGATTAAATGGATCCATTTATTTGATTATGATAAAGACGGTGATCTAGACGTAGTTGGTGATGGGATATTTGGCGATGTTTTGGGTTATAATCCCAATAATTTAAAAGTTGTGTATTGGAGGAATGATCAAGGCAAATTCATTCAAGTAATTAAGTAAAAAGATTTATATAATTATCTAATGATAATTTGATCTAAACTGATGAAAATATAGGCTAGAAAGAACCCGTTTGCTACACATTCTGCTACACACATAAAATAACCCATTGAAAATCAATGGGTTAAGTGTTTTAAAGCGGACCGGACGGAGAGTTCTCACTTAACTCAAACTCATCTCAAACCACCTAATTCATCATATATAAAGGAGTTATAATTATATTTTTCTTGCTATAACAGCCCCAAATGGGTTTAAATGGGGGGTAGTAGCTACGCATTCTGCTACAGATTTTATATTGATTATATGTTTAACTTTATATTACCCCCAAAGGATTGATTAAAACTTAAATTATGAAAAGAGTAATCTTTGTATTGGGCGTTCTATTTGTAATTTCTTGTAAAAAAGAACTTCCAGTTTACAATTTAAATATCTCTGTTTCTCCTCTTCAGTCTGGAACAGTTACTCCAAATTCTGGAATTTATAAAGCCGGAGAAAGAGTAAATTTATTAGCTACTCCTTGTCCAGATTGTATTTTTAAACAATGGAGTGGTAGTGTCAATTCAAGTGAGAATCCATACACGTTATTAATGGATTCTTCCAAATCAATAACTGCTATTTTCGAAAGAAGACAATACCCTTTAAGTATAGTAATTGAAGGTCAAGGAACTATAAAGGAAGAGATTGTTTCAATAAAATCTTTTTCGACGAATTATTCTTCAGGAACTGTTGTAAAATTAACAGCTGTTCCAAATGTTGGGTGGGAATTTAGTGGATGGTCTGGAGATACAATAAGTATTATAAATCCAATTTCATTATCCATTATTAAACCTGTTTCGTTAAAAGCACTTTTTGTAAAAGAAGGGGATATTAAGTTTACTACAAATTTAGATACTGTAACAAACAAAAATATTATTGATTCAACTCAGTTATCAATTTCCATAACTTCTAAAATCCCCGTAAATGGGGTTGCCTTTTCCATATCTGCAACTTGGTTAGATAGTTCAAAACAAATTTTCAAGATTGATACAACCTTAACACAAAGTAATTTAAAATTAAATTTAAATGGTTTTAAAAACGCAGGTAATTATAGCATCAATATAACAGCAACTTCAAAATCAAGTACTGCAAATTCTACTAATAAAATATTTAATACTACTAGAGCTGTTAGTTGGGTAGTTGATAGTATTTATGCTCCTTTCCCTAACCAAGTAGCACAATTTAGAAATTCAAGAATGCAGGGGAGAATGATATTTTTTAATCAAAATAATGTTGAAAATTTTATTGTAGGCGGAGCAACATGGTTTGGCAATCCTAATCATATTCTTTACCCACCTTTGTGGTTTAATAAGCCTGCTCAAAATTGGAATCTTGTCAAAGAACTTTCATCTGTAGATGTAAGTGATATTAGAAATTGGAGATTTTTAGATGATGGTTCAGGGTTTGTTATAGCAGAAACAGGGCCCGAGTGGCCAGATATTACTTGGCCTTATGGAAATATGTATGTAGCAAGATTTCAAGGAAGCAGTTTAAGTTGGACAAAAGTAAATCAAAACAAAAGCTTCTATCATGATGTTGCATCAGGTGATATAAATGGAGATGGAATAATTGATATTGTTGGATCTCATATGGGAACAAGAGATGGCAATGGTGATAACCCCCATATATATTTAGGAAAAACAGATGGTTCATTTCAAGAATTAATAAATGTATTGCCCACGACTCCACCAGATTACCCAGATGCACCTTCTGGTGGTGATGTCGAAATTTATGATATTGATGGTGATGGTCAAAGCGAAATAATAAATTTTGGCGCATACCCAAATGTATATTCCATTCAATATTTTAAGTATGATAAAGTTGCAAAAACTTTTAATAAAAAATTATATTTCAAAGGGGATAATCCAATGAATATTCCAACTACATATGATGATTCAAGATTGAAAACAAATTATTTAAATAATTTCAAAGGCTATATGCCAGTTGGAAAAAGATTTCAAGATTTTAATGGTGACGGGAAAATGGATTTTCTATCTGAAAGTGATGGAATGACTGTTTGGTATGGTCAAGGAAATGGAAATTTTACACCTGTACGAGTAAATACACAAGGTGTTCAAGATGCGAATGGATTGCCTATTTTTCCAAATTACAATATGAGTGGGCATCAATTAATTGATCTTGAAAGTGATGGCGATCCTGATGTAATTCCTTATGAATTAAATTTTGGTAATAAAAACAATATTACAGAAATTGATTTAAGTCGTATGATTTTTATTAATGATAATGGGACAATGAGAAGATTATCTTCAACTAAATATAAAGTAACTAAAAGTCAGATGGGCGGTAATACTCCGGATAATTTAATGCCATTTATTCGGAATGGTAAATTGTGTTTTGGTGGCTATTTAGGAATGACTGCTTACCCGGATTTTAATTACACTTTATATGTTACTATATCGACGAATATTAGTGCGTCATATTGGTATAAGTAATTATTGTGATTAAAATTAAAGTGGGAACTATAAATTATCAGGGTAACCTCAACTGACAATAAAATATCCTATCAATTTAAGATGTTAAAACTGTAACTACATCTAGATTTGAAACCTGATCTAAACTGATGCTAAAATAGGCTAGAAAGAACCCGTTTGCTACACATTCTGCTACAGATACAAAATAACCCATTGAAAATCAACGGGTTAAGTGTTTTATAGCGGACCGGACGGTGAGTTCTTACTTAATTCAAACTCATCTCAAACCACCTAAATCATCAGATATAAGGGAGTTATAATTATACTTTTCTTGTTATAACAGCCCCAAATGGGGTTAAATAGGGGGTAGTAGCTATTGATTCTGCTACATGTTTGAATTTTTATTTATTATGTATTAAACATCAATTAAATAGTTTTGATGAAATTCTAGCATTAATTAAAAATAAAATATGTATTAATTTTATTATATTAATTTATTAATTTATCTTATATAAAATTTAAATAATGGATTTTATCATTTTAGCTATTTTAATAGGGATTATTCCTGCATATATAGCAAAAAATAAAGGCAAAGATTTTGTTACATGGTGGTTTTATGGAGCTTTATTATTTATTGTTGCTCTTCCTCACTCTTTAATGATGAAAGGGGATGTTGCAAATATTGAGAAGGACCAATTAAATCAAGGTATGCAAAAATGTCCTTTCTGTGCTGAATTAATAAAAGGGGAAGCGAAAGTTTGTAGATATTGTAATAATAAATTAGTTTAAACATATAAATTATTTTTTATGAAGTTTAAAAAAACAATTTTTATATTTTTAGTATCATTTTTATTTTTTAATTGTAATACTAATAAAAAAAATGAATACCCATCTTCAGTAACACAAAATTTTATGAACTCATGTGTTACAAATGGTGGAAATCAAGAAATGTGTGGTTGCCTTTTGGACAAGCTACAAGTTAAATATACTTATGAAGAATTTTCTTCAATTGAAGTAAGAGTGCAGGCAGGGCAAACTCCCCCTGATTTTTTAGATTTTATAGGTAAATCTCGGGCTGAATGCAGTAAAAAGTAATCGATGTAAGCACTTATTGTTTATAATATAAATTTAAATTATGGCATTAATTATCTGTCCTGAATGTAATAAACAAATATCTGATAAAGCTAATATTTGTGTTGGTTGTGGTGCTCCCGTTGTAATTGACTTACCACAACCAAATTTTAAGTCAGATACTTCTGAAGCTGAAGAAATATCTACTGAGGATCATACATCTTTAAATACCTCTAATCTTACACCAAAAATAGATAACTCTAATTTAGATATTGCAAATAGCGAGGTTAAAAGAGGGACATTTAAAACTTTTTTTTTATATCTTTTGGTTTCATTTATAATTATATTTTTATTATTTCTTCTTGCAGGAGGTCCTAATAGCTCAATAACTCAAATCTTTGAAACCACTTTAACTCCGCCTACTAATAATACTGATTATAAAAACATTATTGGAAACCCTTTCAAAGTTGAATATTTTGAGGTTGCAGAATACGATTTTCCAGAAAAGATGAATTGGGATAATGCTAAAAGAGCATGTGATGAACTTGGATCTGGTTGGAGATTACCAACAGACGACGAACTATATAGTATATATAAAAATAAGGATATTAATGCTCATTTTTCTAATGACTTTTATTGGAGCTCTAAAGAAAAAAACGAAATTGATGCTTGGGCAAGGAGTTTCGCTAGAGAGTATACAAATTCCGGTTTCAAAACTAACTTAACATTTGTTCGTGCCGTTAGGACTTTTTAAATATATATTAATCAGACGATTTTAAATATTTCAACTTTATTTTAAAAGGACTAAAATGAGAATTCTAGTAAAAAGTGAACTAAAAAGTGCTTCATAATTTCCTAGAAATACCCGTTTGCTACACTTTCTGCTACAGACATAAAATAACCCCTTGATTATCAAGGGGTTATTTGTTTTAATGCGGACCGGACGGGACTCGAACCCGCGACCTCCGCCGTGACAGGGCGGCATTCTAACCAACTGAACTACCGATCCTTGCTTCGTGGATAAATCCACTAATAAGGGCTGCAAAGATAAGGGGAAACTGCTTTTTTAAACAAATCTTTTATTAAAAAAGCTTTATTATTTTTACATCCCAATAGAAGCTTATGCCAGTATACCCAAATCGACAGTTTTTAGATTTTGAACAACCTATTAAAGAGCTGTATGAACAAATAGATGCCACAAAAAAATTAGCAGAAAAAAATCCTAAAATAAATTTATCTGCCACCATTGATCAATTAGAGCAATCAATTGTAGATAAGCGAAAAGCAATCACAGCAAGCCTTTCACCATGGCAACGTGTTCAGCTAAGTAGACATCCCGACCGTCCTTATACCTTAAAATACATTCAAAACATGTGCGATAAGTTTGTTGAATTACATGGCGATCGTAATGTAAAAGACGACAAAGCCATGGTAGGTGGATTCGCGGAATTGGATGGTCATACCGTTATGATGATTGGTCAGCAAAAGGGCAGCAACACCAAGGCCCGCCAAATGAGGAACTTTGGAATGGCCAACCCTGAAGGCTACAGAAAAGCCCTTAGACTCATGAAATTGGCTGAAAAGTTCAACAAACCGGTAGTTTGTTTAATAGATACTCCAGGTGCCTTTCCAGGCCTAGAAGCCGAGGAAAGAGGTCAAGGAGAGGCCATTGCCCGTAATATTTATGAAATGGTGCGTTTACAAGTGCCTATTATTATATGTATCATAGGTGAAGGTGCCAGTGGGGGTGCTTTAGGCATTGGGGTGGGTGATAAGACCTTAATGATGGAAAATACTTGGTACACGGTTATTTCTCCAGAAAGCTGTAGTTCTATTTTATGGCGTAGCTGGGATAAAAAAGAAATAGCGGCTGAGCAGTTGAAACTTACCGCCGATGATATGAAAGGTTTTGGTTTAATTGATGAAATTGTACCAGAGCCTGTAGGTGGAGCGCACTGGTCTTATGTAGAAGCGGCTGCTATATTAAAAGAAAAAATTGTTGCTGCACTAGCATCGGTGAAAGACATAGCACCTGCAAAGCGTGTGGAAAACAGAATTGAGAAATACAGTAAGATGGGTTTCTGGGAAGAAGCATAATATTATTTAATTATCTTTAGCCCATGTTAAGACAAACCCTCAAAGGAACAGGTGTTGCATTAGTAACTCCCTTTAAAAAAGACAAATCTATTGACTTCGCGGCCCTTGAAAATTTAATCGATATTCAAATTGCAGGTGGCTTAGATTATTTAGTAAGCCTAGGTACAACAGGGGAGTCGGTTGTTTTATCGGACGAAGAAAAAATTGAAGTGTTTAATTGCACAGTTAATAAAGTAAATGGTCGTGTACCCATTGTAATTGGTATTGGTGGAAATGATACAGCGGCAGTAATAAAATCGTTTAGCAAATTTGATTTAACAAAAGTTGTTGCCATTTTAAGTGTAACGCCTTATTATAACAAACCATCACAGGAAGGTTTATTCCAACATTATGTTGCACTAGCCGACGCTGCACCTAAACCTATTTTATTATACAATGTACCAGGACGCACTGGAAGAAATATGAATGCTGCAACAACGCTTCGTTTAGCATCGCATCCCAATATTGCAGGTATTAAAGAAGCAGGGCCTGAAATGGCTCAAATGATTGATATCTTAAAAGACCGCCCTTCCGATTTTTTAGTAGTAAGTGGTGATGATGAAATTGTGATGGCACAAATGGCCTGTGGTTGTGATGGTGTGATTAGTGTGGCTGCAAATGCATTTCCAAAACCTTTTTCTGATATGATTCGTTTTGCGATGGCAGGCGACTTCTCTATGGCTAAAAGAGTGAACGATTTGTTAGTAGAAGGGTATACTTATATGTATGAAGAAAATAATCCTTCAGGAATTAAAGCCTTTATGTTTGAGCAAGGATTAATTGAAAATGAATTGCGTTTACCTTTGGTGCCTGTGTCTGCGCCACTGCAAGCAAAAATTCATAATTATTTGCAGCGTTATATCAGCCAATAAATTTTATTTAATCTAACTAGGGTAATCTTAGTAGGGAGTTCTTAATTAAGTTTTTTCTTAATGGCTTGTAGTTTCATTAAAGCCTCTACTGGTGTGAGATTATTAATATCCATCTCATCTAATTCTTTTCTAATTGACTCAAAAGTTTCTGTGTGGGCATCAAAAATGGATAACTGAAATTTTGTATCATCCGTTTGCTTAGAAGGAGTAGCTAAATTTTGACTGCCTTTATTTTTCAATTCCATTTCTTTTAAAATTTCATTGGCTCTACTTACTAAAATATTGGGCATGCCTGCCATCTTCGCTACATGTATACCAAAACTATGCGTGCTGCCTCCTTTGGTGAGTTTGCGTAAGAAAATAATTTTATTACCTACTTCTTTATGACTTACATGGAAATTGTGTACAGTAGAAAGTTGCGCTTCTAAATCGTTCAACTCATGGTAATGCGTTGCAAACAATGTTTTAGGCTTTTGTTTAGACTGATGCAAGAACTCCACAATACTCCAAGCAATAGAAATACCATCATAGGTAGAAGTGCCTCTTCCAATTTCATCAAGTAGTATTAAACTACGCGCACTAATATTATTTAAAATGCTAGCGGTTTCTAGCATCTCCACCATAAAGGTGGACTCTCCTGCGTTCAAGTTATCATTGGCACCCACGCGTGTAAATATTTTATCGGTAAGTGGAATGGAAGCGGCTGTGGCTGGCACATAGGATCCCATATGTGCCATTAAAGTAATTAAGGCAGTTTGTCTTAACACTGCACTTTTACCACTCATATTAGGTCCCGTTAAAATAATAATTTGTTGGCTGGCTGGGTCTAAGAATACATCATTGGGAATATAGTCTTGGTCAATAGCCAATGTTTTTTCAATCACCGGATGCCTTCCTGCTGTTATATTTAAAATAGAGTCCTCTGTTAAACTAGGTTTACAATATTTATTTTCTTTCGCAATTTGTGCAAAGCATAATAAACAATCTAAGGTTCCAATTAATTGTCCATTGTTTTGAATGGCGCCCATCTCTGTAAACACTTGGTCTAATAAATCTTGGTACATTTCTTGCTCAAGACTTAAAATTTTGTCTTCAGCACCCAATATTTTTTCTTCGTAAATTTTTAATTCAGGGGTAATATACCTTTCTGCAGTGGTTAAGGTTTGCTTGCGTATCCATTCTGCTGGTACTTTGTTTTTATGCACATGGGTTACTTCTAAATAATAACCATACACATTATTATAACCAATTTTTAAAGAAGATATACCTGTAATTTCTGCTTCCTTGTTTTGTATTTGGGTTAAGAAGTCCTTGCCTCCACTGGATATATTTCTAAGTTCATCTAAATTGGAAGAAACACCTTCTTTAATAAAACCTCCCTTTACAGTAGTGGCTGGGGGTTGTTCTAATAATGTATGTAGAATAGCTTTCTTGCTTTTATCACAAACGGCTATCTCTTTTCCAATTTCTTGTAAAAAACTATTTGTAGAATTTGAAACTTTTTCTTTAATAATAGATGCTGCCTCTAATGATTTTGCCAACTGCATTAATTCACGGGGCTGAATTTTTCTAGTCGATAACTTGCTAGCTAGTCTTTCCAAGTCTCCACAAGATTCTATCAGTTCTCTTAATTCACTAGAGCCTGTGCTATCTTCTAATAAACTTCCAACAGCATCCAAGCGCTTATTAATTTGCGAAATAGATTGTAATGGGAACACCAACCATCTTTTTAATAACCTAGCACCCATGGGGCTCTTGGTGGCATCCATAATTTCAAGTAACCCTTTTCTGTCTGCGCCATTGCCTATTAACTCTAAATTTCTAATGGTAAATTTATCCATCCACAATATTTCTTCACGCACAATATTTTTAATAGTATGAATATGTTGAAGGTGTGGATGCTCGGTTTCTTTTAAATAATGCAGTATAGCGCCAGCTGCCATGATACCCAGCTTTTGTTCTGCAATACCAAAGCCTTTTAAAGTACTTGTTTGAAATTGCTTTAATAATTGTTCAGTAGCAAAGGCCTCATCAAATATCCAAGCATCTAAACCATAGGTATAAAATCCATTCCCAAAACTTTCTTTAAAAGCTGTCTGATAATTTTTCGGATGTAAAATTTCAGATGGTTGTAAACTTTGTAATAATTTATCTAAATAGTCGGTACTGCCTTCTGCAATTAAAAATTCTCCCGTTGTAATATCTAAAAAAGCAATGCCCCCTTTTTCATTTTCTACATAAATGGCTGCTAAGAAATTATTGTTTTTATGTTCTAGTAATTTATCGTTGGTGGCAATACCAGGGGTAAGCATATCTGTCACACCTCTTTTTACAATTCCTTTTACCGATTTAGGATCCTCTAACTGATCACAAATAGCCACTCTGTGTCCCGCTTTTACTAATTTATGTAAATAAGTATCTAAGGAGTGGTGGGGGAAACCTGCTAATTCACTTGAAGATGCTGATCCATTATTTCTTTTGGTAAGGGTAATGCCTAAAACTTTGGAGGCGACAATGGCATCTTCACCAAATGTCTCGTAAAAATCGCCCACGCGAAATAGCAAAATGGCATCGGGATATTTTTGCTTAATAGCCCTGTGTTGTTGCATGAGTGGCGTATCGGCACTTGATTTTGACATGGTGGACAAACCTACATAATTTTTCATAAAAAGCCTACTTTTGCATATGCGCAAACTAAGCATGGACGAGTTGGGGCGAAAGTCGGTGGCCGACTTTAAATTGGCCCATAAAAAGCCCCTGGTGGTGGTCATGGACAATATCCGTAGCATGCACAATGTGGGCAGTGTTTTTAGAACCTCCGATGCTTTTTTAATTTCAGGTATTTGCCTTTGTGGGTTTACACCTCAGCCTCCTCATAGAGATATTCATAAAACCGCCTTAGGCGCCACTGAATCGGTAGACTGGGTCTATTATGAAAACACCTTTGATGCAGTCACTGCTTTAAAGGAACAAGGGTATAAAGTATTTGCCATTGAACAAACCCAGGGATCTATATCTTTGGAAAACTTCAAAACCTACTTAAGTAACGCATCCAATGATGATGTTTATAAAGAATCAAATAAACAATTAGCCTTTGTGTTTGGTAATGAAGTGGAAGGAGTGAGCGATGAAGTATTGGCTATTTGTGATGGAGCTATTGAAATTCCGCAATACGGCATGAAGCATTCTTTAAATATTTCAGTAGCCGCTGCTATTGTTTTATGGGAGATGGTTAGATAGGCATTATTAGAAATAGGATAGGTATATTATAAGAGTAATTATAATTAATAGAATTAAAAATATGTCGGCAGTAAAAAATTATTTGAGCTTGGTTAAATTTTCGCATACCATTTTTGCATTACCCTTTGCATTTATTGGTTTTGTGCTAGGCGTGAGAGCGCAGTGGATGGCTCAGTTGCCGGTAGAACATTTTTTCTTAAAATTCTTTTTAGTACTAGTTTGTATGGTAAGCGCGCGTTCAACTGCCATGGCCTTTAACCGTTATTTAGACAGGCATTTCGATAAGCTGAACCCAAGAACAGCTATTAGAGAAATTCCAGCGGGTATTATTAAAGCAGAAAAAGCATTGGTATTTATTTTTATTAATATGGCTGTATTTGTGCTTGCTAGTTTTTTTATTAATTCAATATGTTTTTATTTATCTCCGGTAGCACTATTTGTAATTTTATTTTATAGCTACACTAAAAGGTTTACTTATTTATGTCATTTGGTTTTAGGCATTGGACTTTCGTTAGCACCTATAGGCGCTTACTTGGCAGTCACTGGCAGCTTTGCGTTAGTGCCTTTACTATTTTCTTTTGCAGTTGTATTTTGGGTTAGTGGTTTTGATATTATTTATGCCTTACAGGATATCGATTTTGATAAATCACAATCTCTGTATTCCATTCCAAGTTATTGGGGTTTGCATAAAGCTTTAAGCATTGCAAGAGTATTACATGTGTTTTCTGCAAGTTTTGTAATTGCTGCTTATTTTGTTGGCGGCTTTCATTTTGTTTATTTAATAGGGTTATTAGTTTTTGTGGGTATGCTATTGTATCAAAATAGTATTGTTAAACCCAATGACTTAACTAAAGTAAATATTGCCTTTATGACTGCCAATGGAATTGCAAGTATTGTATTTAGTTTTTTTGTAATTGCAGCAATTGTTATTGAATTGATGTCAGCAAATAATAATTTTATTCATTTTAATTAAACAACCTTGGCTAGAATAATTTGTATTGATTACGGTGGAAAAAGATGCGGCTTAGCAGTAACCGACCCTTTGCAAATTATTGCAACGGCACTCACTACCGTGGATACAAAAGAACTATTTACTTTTTTAGCCAATTATTTTTCAAAAGAATCCGTTGAACTTATTTTAATAGGAGAGCCCCTTAATTTAGATAATACACCCACCGACGCTACGCCCTTAGTGCAAAAAGCCATCATTGATTTAGGAAAGAAATTTCCTAATATTCCCATTCAAACAGTAGATGAGCGTTATAGTTCTAAAAATGCGGTGAGAGCCATGGTAGAAATGGGTATGAAGAAAAATGATAGAAGAGACAAGAAAACTATTGATAGAGTGGCTGCTACCATGTTATTGCAGGAATATCTGACCAACCGTTCGTAAAGCCATCTTTTATTGATAACTTTGCAGCCAATATCCCCATTTTAGATTTTATAAAGTAGAGTGTATGATTTTACCAATTGTTGCCTATGGTGCAGCTATATTAAGAAAAGTAAGTCCGCCCATTGAGGCAGACTATCCTGGTTTAGCTTTATTAATTGAAGATATGTGGGAAACCATGTATGAAAGTAATGGGGTGGGCCTTGCTGCGCCTCAGATTAATAAGAACATTCGCTTATTTGTAATGGATAGCGCTCAAATTTTTGCTAGTAGAGAAGAAGAGGATGAAGTGTATCCAGATGCACCTGGTATTAAAAAAGTATTTATTAATGCCAAAGTGCTTGAAACAGGGGGAAATGATTGGGTGTATAATGAAGGTTGTTTAAGTATTCCTAAAATTCGAGAAGATATTAGCAGGGCTGAGACAGTTACCTTATCTTATATGGATGAAAACTTCAAATCCTATACAGAAACTTTTAACGGCATGACGGCTAGAATTATTTTACATGAGTACGACCATATTGATGGGAAATTATTTATTGATTATTTAAAGCCACTTCGCCGTAAAATTTTGCAAGGAAAATTAAATGATATTTCTAAAGGAAATACTAGGGTGGATTATAAGATGATTCAAATTAAATAATTGTTTATGCGTTTTACGAGTTCAAAATATAGTGGCTTTAAATATATTGGCATTATATTGTTAATACTTGTATTGAATGCGAATTTGAATGCACAGGATACCACATTTAATGAAGGCGGTCAAAATTTTACTTTAACCGACGCTATAGTCCGTAATCATTTTGATTACAAAGCCATTTTACAAAGAATTAAAGAAGATACTAGTTTTTATAAAGCCTTTAAAACACTTCGCACCATTGGATATAGTTCTTATAATTATATTCAAATGAAGGATAAGAATGAAAACGTAGTGGCTACCTTAAATAGTAAAACTAAACAAATTAAGAAAGACAATTGTAGGTCCATGGAGGTATTGGAAGAACAAGTAACTGGCAATTTACGCGATGCATCGGGGGATTATAATTATGTAACGCCATCTTTATATGCAAGTTTGTTTTTTACCAAGGGCACTATTTGTGGGGAGACTAATATTGTAAAAGGAAAACAAAGAATAATTAAAGGCTCGGGTATTGAAAAAGCAAAAGAGCAATTAAAGATGTTGTTTTTTAATCCGGGTAAAAAAATTGCGGGAATACCTTTTATTGGTGATAAGTTAGATTTATACGATGAGTCGGCCCATGAATTATATGATTACAAATTAGATTATGTCGACTACCATGGACAATTAGTATATGTATTCGATGTTCAGCCTAAGCAAGACCTTGGCTTCTTTCAAAAAGATAGAGTAGTGGTAGATCAAATGATTACTTGGTTTAATCCTAAAACCTTGGAAGTATTGGGGCGCAACTATTCATTAAGTTATAAAGCAGGTGTATACGATTTTAATGTACAGATGGAAGTGGAGATGACTTATTTTAATGGAGTACTCGTTCCTAAAATTTTAAGATACAAAGGCAATTGGGATGTAGTATTTAAAAAGAGAGAAAGAGGACTGTTTACAGCCACTTTATTCGATTTTAAAGTAGCCGAGTAATTAGAAAAACTAATTAATAAAATTAGCATGGTAGGGTTAAACCTTTAAGAAGCTTGTTTCAATATATTTCACCACTTCAATTAAGCTACCAGTTTCATTAAACACTTTTAATTGTTGGTCGGCGCCTGTACCACTAGCAAATATATCTTTTACTTTTTCTAAATGTTTTCTACTACCTAATTCATCCACTTCTGAATCAACAAAGTCAAGTAATTCCAATATTAAATCTTGGATAGGCACTTCTTTTTCTTTACCAAAGTCAATTAATTTCCCTTCAATACCATAACGGCTAGCACGCCATTTATTTTCATTAATAAGTGCACGTTGGTAATTAATGAAATTTATATTTTGTCTACGTAGTGAATATATTTTAGCGCATATAGCTTGAAAAAAAGCAGCAATGGTAATGGTCTCCTGAATGGTCATAGGTACATCACAAATTCTAAATTCAACGGTATTAAAAACAGGATGTACACGTAAGTCCCACCATATTTTTTTACCATCATCTATGCAATTGGTTTTTATTAGTAGTTGAATAAACTTTTCATATGCTTCAATACTTTCAAAAGTATCGGGGATACCAGTTCTTGGAAATTTATCAAAGACTTTACTTCTATAAGATTTATAACCTGTATTGCGTGTTTCCCAAAAAGGGGAATTCGTACTTAATGCATAAATATGCGGCAAAAAATATCTAGCGGTATTTGCAATTTGCATGGCCATACTTCTATCTTCAATGCCTACATGAACATGTAATCCAAAAATTAAATTACTTCTAGCAGCTTGTTGTAATTCATTTAAAATAGCTTGATACCTGGACTGGTCCGATACCAATTGTGTTTCCCATAAACTAAAAGGATGGGTGCCAGAAGCCCCAATACTAAAACCAAGTCCATTCGCAACTTCCGAAACATGGGTTCTTAAGGCTAAAATTTCTTCAAATACTTCATCTACATTTTTACAAATGCCTGTGCCAACTTCCACCACCGCTTGATGCATTTCAGCCTTAATTTTGTCTTTGAACTTCTTCTGACCTTCATTCACAATCTGCTGCTGATGGCTTTTTAATTCCTTCGTAGCAGGGTCTAATACCATGTATTCCTCTTCGACCCCCACTGTAAACTGTTGTAAATTATCTAAAGACATTAGTATGAAATTACAAATTTTTTGGGGGAGTTTACAACAAAAAATACCCCGCCCCGAAATTCGGAACGAGGTATTCAATATCAGTGAAGAATACTTAGGACATTAACGGTGGTAAGAGTTCTCAGTTTCGTTTTCTCTTTCCTTATCATAAGCCTTAATAATGGCTTTTACCAACTTATGCCTTACCACATCTTCCTCATCTAATTGAATATGGGCAATGCCTTCAATATTTTGTAAAATACGAGAGGCTTTTTCTAATCCACTCTTTTGGTTTCTTGGCAAATCCACTTGGGTAGGGTCTCCTGTAATAATAGCTTTCGCATTCGCTCCAATACGTGTTAAGAACATTTTAATTTGAAGGTCGTTGGCGTTTTGAGATTCATCCAAAATAATAAAGGCATTATCTAAGGTTCTACCTCTCATATAGGCAAGCGGCGCAATCTCAATGGTGCGTGTAGTCATATAATAACCTAATTTATCGGCAGGTATCATATCGTCTAAGGCATCATATAAAGGTCTTAAGTAAGGATCAATTTTTTCTTTTAAATCTCCTGGTAAAAATCCTAAACTTTCACCTGCTTCTACTGCGGGTCTGGTTAAAATAATTTTCTTAACCAATTTATTTTTTAATGCCCTTACTGCTAATGCCACTGCAGTATAAGTTTTACCAGTACCTGCGGGGCCAATAGCAAAAATGATATCATTTTTATCGGCAGCTTGCACCATTTTTTTCTGATTGGCTGTGCGGGCTCTAACAGTTTTACCATTAGGTCCAAATACCAATACATCGTTCGGGTTTTTGTCTATAAAATTATCAATGGTTTCGGCATCATCACCTCCTAAAATTTGCTCGAAATAGTTTTCGCTCAAATGTCCATTGCGTTCCATGTACTGAATGATTAAGTCAATTTTTTCTTTGGCTAAATCAATTTGTTCTGGTGAGCCGCTAAGTTTAATTTGAGTACCTCTTGATAGAATTTTTAGTAAGGGAAATTTCTTTTTTAAGATGTCGAACTTGGAGTTGTTAACGCCAAAGAATTCAATGGGGTTAACGGTTTCTAAATTGATGATGGTTTCTGTCAATGTAGTAACATTTAAAGGGTTAGTATTTTATTTCATCAGCCTAATATAAATTTAATTTATCTAAAAGAAAATAACAAGTATTAAATACGCACATATGTGCATTACTTTAATTGATAACATTTCGTTAATCATTAGGTAAACATTTGATAAAATAAGGTTAACCTTAAGGGTGTAAAAATTAGGGAAACACTAAACACAATAAGGGAACACAAACAATAAGTAAAGCAAATGAAATTAAATCTAAGCTAACTGCAGTATACTATGATTGTTTTAAAGTTGCAATCATAGTAATGGGATCGGCTGCTTTAAATACAGTAGTGCCTGCAACTAGAACATCGGCACCCGCCTTGGTAAGGGCTGCTGCATTGCTTGCATCCACACCACCATCTATTTCAATTTGGGTAGAAGCACCCGCTTGGGTAATTATTTCTTTTAGGGCAACTACTTTCTCATAAGTAGTTTCAATAAATTTCTGTCCCCCAAATCCAGGGTAAACACTCATAACACATACAAGGTCTATCTCTTTTATAAAAGGAGCGAGCACTGCTGCATCGGTATTGGGGTTAATGGCCACACCAGCCTTCATACCTTCTGCCTTAATTTGAGCAAGGGTAGTAGCTAGTTCAGGACAAGCCTCATAGTGTACTGTTAAAATATCGGCCCCTGCTTTTTTAAAGGCGGTAATATATTTTTCAGGAGAGACAATCATTAAGTGTACATCGCAAACCTTGGTTGTTGCCTTTCTAATTTGTTCAATTACAGGCAATCCAAAGCTAATATTGGGTACAAAGCTCCCATCCATTACATCCAAATGAAACCACTCGGCCTCGCTTTTATTAAGCATAGTGCAGGCATTGCCTAATTCCAAGAAGTTAGCTGCTAATAGGGAGGGTGCGATAATGGCCATAGACTTATTTGTACAAAGGTGTATTTTTTAAATGATTTTGCCATAATAATGTCCAATAATTATGACAGAAATATGACAGAAAAAACTGGCTTTCCTGATTTTGATTAGCTTTTTTGTTTTTTTACTATTTACTTTTGCTGCCTATAAATTAACCTATGAAACAAATTTGCATTTTATTTTTATTGGCTACTTTAGGCCTAAGTGTTCAAGCGCAGGATTCCGTTTTATTTGCTGGCGAATCGCATTTTAAAAACATTATTCAATTAACTAATGGTGGAGACAATGCTGAAGCTTATTGGAGTTTTGATAGCAAGCGTGTAAGTTTTCAAAGAACCAATCCTAAAGAAGGCATTAATTGCGATCAAATTTTTATGGGCTTAGTTCCTACTAGCAAAGCAGAAAATTTCACTTATAAATTAATTAGTGGTGGAAAGGGAAGAACAACTTGTTCTTATTTCACCAAAGATGGCGCGCATATAATTTACGCCTCTACTAAAAATGGGGGGGACGATTGCCCACCTGCAGTAGACCGCGCAAAATATGGCAATAGATATATTTGGCCTTTGTATGCTAGCTATGATATTTTCGTTGCAGACACGAATGGAAAAAATGAACAGCAAATTACACATAGCGAAGGTTATGATGCAGAAGGCACTTTATCTTATGATGGTAAAAAAATGATTTACTGTAGTGTGAAAGATGGCGACTTAGATTTATATGTAATGGATTTAAAAACAAAAAAAGAAATTAGAGTAACAAATACCTTAGGATATGATGGCGGTGCTTGGTTTAGTCCAGATGGTAAAAAAATTGTTTGGAGAGCAAGTCGTCCCACAACACCTGCAGAAGTGGAAGAGTATAAAGCCTTATTAAAAGAAGGCATGGTAGCACCTACTCAAATGGAAGTGTGGATTGCTAATGCCGATGGAACGGATGCCAAACAAATTACCCATTTAGGACAAGCAAATTGGGCACCTAATTTTACACCCGATGGTAAACATATTATTTTTTGCAGCAACCACGAATACAAACGCGGCTTCCCTTTCAATATGTATTTAATAGACCTAGAAGGAAATCATTTGGAAAAAATTAGTCGCGATAAAGGCTTTGATGCCTTTCCTATGTTTAGTCCAGATGGTAAAAGAATTCTATTTTCTTCCAATAGAAATAACGGAGGAACTAGAGACACCAACTTATTTGTTGCAGATTGGGTAGACTAGTTCGCTTAAATTTTTATATATTAGCTAATTGAATATTCAATTGCTCACTATATTAAAAATTATAATATGAATACTGGACTACTGCATTTACATAATCTACTAAGATGGGTGGTCTTAATTACCCTTCTTTTATCCATTGTCAAGCTTATTTCGGGACAAAATGCCCTAAAAACAAGTAAAATTTTGCTCATAAGTGCTCATTCTACCTTGGTTTTGGGTTTATATCAATATTTCTTTGGAGCGGTTGGATTTAAGCTCATCAGTGCCGCCGCAGGAGGAATGAAAGAGGTTATGAAGGATGCAACTGCTCGTTTTTGGACGGTGGAGCATATTAGCTCCATGATTTTAGCCATTGTTTTAATCACCATTGGACATATTCGCTTAAAAAAGGGGGCAAAGCCAAGTTCAACAGCGACTTTCTACCTTATTGCCTTGCTATTAATCTTGTCTGCTATGCCTTGGCCATTTAGGGCTGGCATTGGCCGACCATGGTTGCCGGGCCTATAATTTGCTAACTAATTGATTATCAACATATTTTTAAGGAGAACCCCGGGTTCTCCTTTTATTTTGCAGTTTTCGCAATATTTCGGGGTGAATTTTTCATAATTCCATTCATTTCCATATCTTTGCAACCCCAAAATAAGTATGTCAAAACAACCGCTGATTAAACAAGATGGAGTAATTATTGAAGCTATGAGCAACGCCATGTTCAGAGTGAAATTAGAAAACGGACATGAAATTTTGGCGACAATCTCTGGTAAAATGCGCATGCACTATATCAGAATTTTGCCTGGGGATAAAGTGGGTTTGGAAATGAGTCCTTACGATTTAACAAGAGGAAGAATCAATTTCAGACACAAATAAAAAGTAGAAAATAACTAGGAAATAAATATTTAAAAATAAAAAGATGAAAGTTAGAGCATCCATTAAAAAGCGTAGTGCCGATTGCAAGATCGTGAAGCGTAAAGGTAAATTATACGTTATCAACAAAAAGAATCCTCGCTTTAAGCAAAGACAAGGATAATCCAACACCAACAACAATAACAAAAAACCAGTTTTAAAATATGGCTCGTATTGCCGGTATAGACTTACCAAAAAACAAAAGAGGAGAGATAGGACTACAGTACATCTTCGGTATTGGACATTCTACAGCTCAGTACATCTTAAACAAAGCAAACATCAGTTACGATAAAAAAGTAAATGAGTGGAATGACGATGAACAAACTGCTATTCGTAATATCATCAATGCTGAATTTAAAGTAGAAGGTGCTTTACGTAGTGAAGTGTCTATGAGTATTAAGCGTTTATTAGATATCGCTTGTTACCGTGGATTACGCCATAGAAAAGGTTTACCTGTTCGTGGTCAACGTACTAAGACTAACTCACGTACTCGTAAGGGTAAGCGTAAGACAGTTGCTGGTAAGAAGAAAGTAGCTAAGAAATAATTTTAGTTCCACCTAAAAATCGGATCCTACAAAATGTAGGGGAGATTTAAATTAAAAACCCGTTTCTATTACAAGTAACAACAAGTAATAAAAACACACCTCAAAAAAAATGGCAAAACCAATCAAAGCACAAAACAGTGC
>Ga0214919_10000922_pt1 | contig 49675 bp, 43 predicted proteins | sample LL1503_MetaG_FD_177994 | JGI IMG/M metagenome (GOLD analysis project Ga0214919, IMG submission 177994) | Freshwater microbial communities from Lake Lanier, Atlanta, Georgia, United States - LL-1503 | ecosystem: Environmental > Aquatic > Freshwater > Lake | place: USA: Georgia | collected...
GACAGATGGGGTTAAAGGTTGCACCCCTTGATATCAATGAATCTGATGCGCTCTATCGTGTGGAAGAAAATGGCAGCGCAGTTCGTATTGCACTCTCCACCATTACAAAGATTAGTGATGGGGAAGTCGCATCGATTATTGCCGGGCGGCCTTATATAGATTTAACTGATTTTGTTCGCCGCTCTGGGTGCAGTACACCTGTTACAGAAAGTGCAATCTTGACCGGTGCCTTTGATCGTTTACATACCGATGTTAACCGCCGTGATTTGCTGCTGCATTTTTCTGATCTGCAGAAATCACCTAACGCTGGGGTAACAGGGGCGCAGATGAATTTAGCCTTTGCGCCTCCCACATTAATTAGCAGCGGTCTACCTGATATGAGTCCTGCTGAAATAGTTCAACATGAGATAGCGCGATTAGGTATTGATATGTCTGAGCACTTAGTCAGCTTCTATAGCGATTTTCTTAACTCCATTGGGGCCGTGCGCTCCTGTGATTTACTAGCTCAGCGTTCGCGCTCTTCGGTATTAGTGGCGGGGATAAAAGTTGCGATGCAAACCCCGCCGGTGCGAAGTGGAAAGCGTGTCATCTTTGTAAGCCTGGATGATGGCTATGGATGTAGTGATTCAACTTTCTTTACCGACACTCAAGCCGACTTTGCCAGCACCCTCTATTCCTCATCCCTGCTACTCATTCGTGGCATTACCCGGCGCACAGGGGCCCGCGGTATTTCACTTCGGGCAACGGGTGCATGGGATTTACGCGCGGCCTATGAATCTTGGCGCACAAAAGAAAGTACGCTGGCAATATGAGTGAAGAAAACGCCACCCAGGCCACCATTCTTCATGTTGATATGGATGCATTTTTTGCCTCTGTGGCAGAGCGCGATAACCCAGAGTTAAAAGGAAAGGCCGTCGTTATTGGCATGGGAGCACGCGGTGTTGTCTCTGCTGCCAACTATGAAGCACGCAAATTTGGTATTCACTCAGCAATGCCTGTGGGACGTGCTCGTCGATTAGCACCCCATGCAATCTTTCTACCTGTTGATATGGCCCGTTATCAAGAAGTCTCAGAACATGTCATGGAGATCTTCCATAGTTTCACGCCATGGGTTGAACCGATTTCACTCGATGAAGCTTTCTTAGATGTGACTGGTTCACAAAAGCTACTTGGCACGGGCCGCGAAATCGCAGTTGCTATCCGTAAAAAAGTCGAGGAGCAAGAGGGCATTACCTGCTCAGTTGGAATCGCACCTTCTAAGTTCATTGCCAAGTTGGCATCAGCAAACTGCAAGCCCAATGGAATGTTAGAGATAACAACTGATCGCATTCTTACCTTCTTACATCCACTACCTATTCAAGCGATGTGGGGAGTGGGACCAAAGACAGCAGAAGTACTAGAGCGATTAGGGCTACGAACAATTGAAGATATTGCAAAGCTGCCACGGGCCACACTGATCAGAGCACTCGGTGAAGCAAACGGTGCATCTCTATATGAACTTGCATGGGGACGTGATTACCGTGATGTCACACCGGAAGAGCCAGATCGCAGTATTAGCGCAGCAGAGACTTTCCCCCAAGATCTAGATAATCCTGAAGAGATATTGACTGAGTTTTTGCGCTTAACTGAGAGGGCAACTGCCAGATTGCGTGACCGTGAATTATTTGCAAAGACCATAAGTATCAAAGTGCGCTTTGCTGATTTCTCAACGATTAATCGCAGTAAGACTTTGCCGCTTCCAATTGATAGCACCCATGATGTTTATGATGTTGTGAAGGGTCTCTACCTTGCCTTGCGAATTGAGCGGGCCCGATTGCGCCTTGTGGGGGTCTCTCTAGAGAACTTAAGTGAGGGAGCACCGCACCAGATGATGCTGGGCGAGCGCGAAGTTGGTTGGCGCCAAGCCGAAGGTGCCATGGATCAAGCCCGGGCTCGCTTTGGTAAGGGTTCTGTGCGCCCAGCCCGCCTGATAAGTGCCAGTGAAGATGATGAGGATTAGTTTTTAAGTAGCCAGAGCACACATCTGTGTTCTATTGTTGGGCTATGCCGTTATCTGATCACGAAAAGCGAATGCTCCAGGAGATGGAAGCTGCGCTGATGACGGAGGATCCACGCCTAGTTTCAGCTCTTTCTGGTGAAGGCAAGCCACTTGGCAAAAACCGTATTCTCATGGGCCTTTCACTTGTTGTCCTTGGGATTCTGGTTCTCTTTGGTGGTCTTATCGCCAAGATGACTCCTGTGGGAGTACTTGGCTTCATCATTGCTCTAGGCGGGGTAATCACAGCTATCTCATCGATTGGGCGTCCATCTATGCCCAAGAGCAAGCGCACATCGTCGATCAGCGCTCGCCTTGAACAACGCTGGGATGAGCGCAATAACGGCTAACTGACTCGCACTTTCGATCCAAGGGCTCCCGCGGGGGCCCTTTTTTCATGCCTAAAAACAGGTGGGGAGGGGTGGGGCGGATAAGGGTAATTAGTGGCGAAAGGTGGTTGAAAAAGGAGGAAAGTGGAGTAAAGTGGGGAATTAAGCGCAGAAAGTAAGCGCAGCGAACCTGGGGAAGGGGGCGCTAAAAATGTTTCTTGGCACCCACGAGCCACGCCTTGATGACAAAGGTCGTTTAATTTTGCCCGCGAAATTTCGCGAAGAACTCTCTTCAGGTTTAGTAATTACTAAAGGACAAGAACGTTGTCTTTATGTTTTTCCATCAGCAGAGTTTTCAGTTATTACAGAGACGCTAAAACAAGCGCCAGTCACTGCAAAATCAGCTCGCGATTACATGCGTGTGATGTTTGCAGGAGCACACGATGAAATTCCTGATCGTCAAGGTCGCGTAACTATTCCTCAAGGACTTCGCACATATGCAGGACTTGAAAAAGATTGCGTTGTTATTGGCGCAAATACTCGCGTTGAAATTTGGGATGCAACTTCTTGGAATGAATATCTAGCAGATCGTGAAAAGGGATTTGCTGATGTTTCAGAGGAGGTATTCCCAGGCCTGTTCTAACTCTCTCATTTGTGGCCACCGCCGACCCTTCGAAAATAACGACGCCCCTTCCCCGGCGCCGCTATAAAACAGATCCGTCGGCCGGCGGTGACCAGAGATGAGAGCACTGCAGTAGATAGCAAGAAAAAAAGTTACGTATGAGTTGAAAGGGGGAGAGAGTGAATAACAACGTTGCACATGTATCTGTGATGCTAGATCGTTGTGTTGATTTACTGACCCCAGCAATTCAAGCCAGTGCTCATCCAGTAGTTGTTGATGCAACTCTTGGTGCAGGTGGTCATACCGAAGCTTTGCTTACCAAGTTCCCGCATTTAACTGTCATCGGTATTGATCGCGATGCAGATTCTCTTGCTGGGGCAAAAAATCGTTTAGCTCCATTTGCCGATCGCCTTCGCACATCTCACGCACCTTTTGATCAGATTAGCGATGTTGTGGCATCCCACGGATTTACAAAAATAGATGGCGCTCTCTTTGATTTAGGTGTTTCATCCATGCAGCTAGATCAAAGCGAGCGGGGCTTTTCTTACTCACAAGATGCACCGCTTGATATGCGTATGGATCGCAGCCAATCACTTACTGCTGGCGAGATTGTTAACTCATATGAGCCTGGCCAGTTAGTGAAGATTTTGCGCACATATGGTGAAGAAAAGTTTGCAACCAGAGTCGTGGAGAGAATCGTTAAAGCCCGTGCGATTGCACCGCTTAATTCAACCTCTCAATTAGCCGATCTGATTAAAGAGGCGATTCCTGCGGCAACTCGTCGCACAGGTGGAAACCCTGCCAAGCGCACTTTCCAGGCACTTCGTATTGAGACTAATGACGAACTCGGAGCGATTACCCGCGCTCTTCCTGCAGCTATGGAGCTACTTGAAATTGGTGCTCGCTTAGTAGTGATGTCTTTTCAATCCCTTGAAGATCGCATCGTTAAAGAGTTGTTCGTTGCATCCACTACCTCTGGCACACCTCGTGGTCTGCCATTTGATTTGCCTGAATTTGCTGCCAAGTTCTCACTAGTTGTACGAGGTAGCGAAACTCCAAGTACTGAAGAACTCAATGACAATCCACGCTCGGCATCTGTTCGCTTGCGCGCTATTGAAAGGGTGGCGGCATAATGGCAATGACGGCGTTTGCTCCAGCAATCACGCGCTCACGTGAACTCATTGCAACTAAGACTGCAGAAGTTGCACTCAAACTAGTTCCAGATATTTCAGAGCAGACACAAGAAAATCGTAAGTATTTTGCCAAGTTTGTAACAGTTGTAGGCGTTCTTGCATTGATGTTCCTTCTCTTCATCAATACATTGCTTGCACAAGATGCATTCACGCTAAGCCACTTAAAGCTTGAGGCAAAGATGGTGAGTGATCAACGTGAGGCAATCAATCGTCAAATTGATGCAACTGCAGCACCTGAAAACTTAGCAAAAGCGGCAACTGCGCTAGGTATGAAGCCATCTGATACCCCAACGTTTTTAAGCCTTAATCCACCAGTAACACCAGCCGAGAGTGTGAACAATGGGTAATTTTTCATTAGCTCATAACCGAATTAGGGCGCTTATCTTTTTACTGGCATTAGCGATGTTCCTATTTGGTTTGCGCTTAGTTCAGGTGCAGGCAGTGCAGGCGGGGGATTACCGTATGCGCGCTGTGAATGAAATGGAAAATACTAAATCTCTTCCAGCTCCACGTGGTGATATCACCGATGTTAATGGTGTGGCATTTGCTCGCAGCGTCGCTGCAACAAGCATTGTGGTTGACCAAACACAGATTCTTAATCCAGCGCGAGTTGCTAACTTCATTGCACCGATTCTTGATTTACCGGTAGCCCAAGTTCAAGCCAGCATCACAGGAAAGCGCAAATGGAACATGGTTTATCAAAATGCTAAACCAGCTCTCTGGCAGACTCTGACGCAATCGATTGCTCAATACAATTCACAGTACCCAGCAATGAGTCCAGATCGAATTATTGGCTTCTTCCCAGAGCGTGGATACATTCGCGAATATCCTTCCGGATCACTGATTGCATCCCTGATTGGTTTTGTTAACCATGATGGCATTGGCGCAACGGGACTTGAATCAAGTATGAATTCGACGATTTCAGGAATTGATGGCAAATACTCATTTGCTAATGGCTATGGGGCAGAAATTCCAGGCTCTCAGTCCGAGATTATTCCGGCTCAAACCGGCACAACTGTTCGTCTTACAGTTGATAGAGATATTCAGTGGGTGGCATCACAAGCAATCTCTGATGCAGTTAAAGCATCTCATGCAATTAGTGGAACTGTCATTGTTATGGATCCAAAGACTGGTGAAATTTTGGCTCATGCAACTGCACCAACTTTTGACCCTAATAACACCTCTAAAGTTTCACTTGTTGCAATGCGAAATCCTTCAGTGCAAGATGTTTATGAACCAGGCTCAACTGGCAAAGTAATGACTTTGGCTGCAGCCATTGAAGAGAAGAAAGTAACTCCAGAAACAGTATTTACGGTTCCTTACGCACTCAAGCGCTCAACTAAGGTTTTCCATGATCACGAAAAGCATGCCACACAGCGCTTAACAACTGCGGGAATTTTGGCGGTTTCAAGTAACACGGGTTCTATCCAAGTGGGCGAACTCTTATCTCATGATCAACTCTTTGATTACTTAACTAAATTCGGAGTTGGATCAAAAACTGGATCTGGCTTACCTGGAGAATCCCGTGGAATCCTTCCTAAGGTAGCCGATTGGTCAGGAACATCTGCGCCAACGATGGCATTTGGCCAGGGCTATTCATTGACTGCAATGCAAGCTACAAGTATTTTCGCAACGATTGCCAATGATGGTGTTCGAGTTTCCCCTACTGTTATTGCAGGAACTCGCGATGCCAGTGGAAACTTCACACCTGCACCAGGTAGAACTAGCCAGCGAGTAATTAGTGCTGAAACTGCGCAAACAATGCGTTTGATGATGGAGAGTGTTGTTTCTGCTAATGGAACTGCTCCAACTGCAGCTATCGCTGGATATCGAGTGGCAGGTAAGACTGGTACAGCAATGCGCATTGATGACACATGCGGTTGCTACCGCGGATATACAGCTTCATTTATTGGTTTCGCGCCAGCTGATAAGCCAGCATATGTAATTAGCGTGACCATTCAAGATCCAAAGGGTCTGCACTGGGGCGGCGCACTGGGTGGGCCTGTATTTAAGAAAGTTATGTCATTTGTTTTACAGTCTCGCCATATCGCACCTACAGGCACAACAATTGTTCCTGTAGCCCTGAATGAAAAAGCTTTAGCGATAAAGAAGGCCCAGGATGCAACGGCCAATAACTAATCACCATAAAAAACTCTCTGCGCTATGCGCAATAGTTGGGGCCGAATCAGCATCTAAAGAGTTAGAAAATATTGAACTTAGTGGAATTGCTCAAGCAAGTGATTCAGTTTTACCGGGAGATCTTTTCATTGCCCTGCCCGGTGAAAAATTTCATGGGGCTCAATTTGCAGCTGATGCCATTTCACGCGGTGCAGTTGCAGTTCTAACAGATACCCAGGGCGCTCAAGACATAAAAGGTGTCCCGGTTCTTATCTCAACAAATCCAAGGCGGGCGGCTGGAATTGCAAGTGCCTGGTTTTATTCCGAACCAATGCGAGATCTCTATAGCGTGGGTGTGACAGGAACTAATGGCAAAACCACAGTAACAACTTTGCTCCATCAAATAATGACTGCAGCCGGTAGGGATAGTGGGCTCATAGGAACAGTTGAAACACGCATTGGCATCGAGAGCATTGCAAGTAAGCGAACAACCCCCGAGAGCTCTGATTTGCAAGCTCTATCGGCAGTAATGCGCGAGCGTCATATGCGAAATCTGATTATGGAAGTTTCTAGTCATGCAATAACGCTAGATCGAATTCGTGGAAGCCACTTTGCTGTTGTTGGCTTTACTAATCTTTCACAAGATCACTTAGATTTTCACAAGGACATGGAAGATTACTTTGCAGCAAAAGCAAAGCTATTTACCTTTGAATACGCTGATTTAGCAGTCATCAATCTTGATGATCCCTATGGAAAGCGATTAGCCGAACAAACTGAGTTGCCTGTTGTTACTTTGTCTAGGCTAGATACAACCGCTACGTGGCACTTTGTATCTATTGCCTCAGATTACGTCGGGGCTTCTATTTCTATTCGAGGCAGCGGCGGAATTCTTATTGAAGCTAAGACAATGCTTCACGGTGGCTTTAACTATGACAATCTTTTGATGGCAGTTGCTATTGCAGTTGAAAGTGGAATTGATCCCATTGATATCGCTGCAATACTGCCAACGCTCACAGGTGCAGCTGGGCGATTAGAAGCTGTGCGACTTGGACAAAACTTCACAGCACTTGTTGATTACGCGCATTCTCCAGATGCAGTAAAGCGCGTACTAGAAACTGCATCAGAAATTTCTGATGGCAAAGTCATTGCTGTCCTTGGCTGTGGGGGAGACCGCGATAAAACTAAGCGCACTCTGATGGGCCATGCCCTCCATGATGGCGCAGATATCGCGATTTATACCAGTGATAATCCTCGTTCTGAGAAAGCAGAAGACATTCTGGTTCAAATGGTTTTAGATATAGATGTGGTTGCACCGAGTGAAGTAATTATTGATAGAGCCCAAGCTATTCGCACAGCAGTCAATTTGGCACAAGCTGGCGATGTAGTAATGGTTTTAGGTAAAGGTCATGAAAAAGGCCAAGAGATTAATGGCAAAGTGCATGAATTTGATGATCGCATTGAATTAGCTAAAGCGATTGAAGATAAGAAATGATCACGTTAACCGCTGGAGAAATAGCGCTATTAGTAGGCGGAGAGCTCTTTTGCGATAGGGATTTATTAGTATCAAAAGCGCCAGTATTTGATTCTCGTCAAGCCACACCCGGGTGCTTCTTCTTAGCCCTTAAAGGCGAAAATGCTGATGGCCATGATTTTGCAGCTGATGCATATCGAAGTGGTGCGATGTTTTCATTAACAAGTCAGAGAATTGATGGGCCTTGCATAGTTGTCGCTGATGTACTTGAAGCCTTGTCTATCTTGGCAGCCTTTGTGCGAAAGCGCTTGGACAAACTTATTGTTATTGGTATTACAGGATCTCAAGGAAAAACAAGTACTAAAGATCTTTTGACTCATATGTTAGGAGCCGTTGGTCCAACTGTTGCACCTGCAGGATCATTTAATAATGATTTAGGTCTGCCAACTACTTTGCTGCAATGTGATGATCGCACTCGTTTTTGTATTCTTGAAATGGGTGCCCGCCATATGGGCGATATTGCTCGATTGTGTGAGATTGCAAAACCAAATATCGGTGTTGTTCTCACTGTTGGAACCGCCCACATTGGAGAATTCGGATCTCGCGAGATTATTGCTCAGACCAAAGGCGAGCTCATAGCCTCATTAGATAAAGATGGTATTGCCATCCTTGGTACATATGATGAATTCACCCCGAAGATGGCATCTTTGCATCAGGGAGAAGTTATTTACTTTGGTGAAAAAGGCGATAGTCATGTGCGTGCAGCAGATATAGAAATGCGCGAGGGACGACCACATTTTGATTTAGTAACACCGGCAGGCCGAGATGCAGTGGGAATGCGTGCTGTTGGAGCGCATCAAGTTTCAAACGCACTGGCAGTTGCAGCTGTCGGAACTGCGTTATCGCTACCTCTGGAGTTGATTGCTAGCTCATTATCAACAGCGGAAATATCAAGTAAGTGGCGCATGGAACTTCATGAGTGCGCTGATTTATTGATTATTAATGATGCCTATAACGCCAATCCAGAATCTATGAGTGCAGCCATGCGCTCTCTTGTGCTATTTGCCCAAGAACGTGGTGGTTCCTCATGGGCATTTGTTGGAAAGATGAATGAACTTGGCCAGACACAGGCTCCACAGAGCGCTGCAATAGCAGCCCTTGCGGTTGAATTAGGAATTGATCATTTGGTTGAAATCAATGCTCCTGAGTATGGAGAACCTGGTGGAGCAATGGTGGTTCACCAACGCACCACAATTGAGTCAGCCTTGGATTTAGTTGATTATTTTGCACCTGGTGATGTTGTTCTGGTGAAAGCTTCACGGTCACAAGGTTTTGAAGTTCTTGCAGAATCACTAGAACGTGCCTGGAAAGAAAAGAGCGGAGTCGATTCATGAGACAGATCCTTATCGCCGGGGCTTTTGCTCTTGCATTCGCACTCTTTGGTACAAAGGTTTTGATTCGAATCCTTGCTGCACGTGGTTATGGTCAAATCATTAGAGACGACGGACCATCAACACATAAAACAAAGCATGGCACTCCAACTATGGGTGGCATCATCTTTATTCTCGCAGCAATTTTCGGTTATCTCGTAGCCCACCTTCTTACAGGTAATCAAATGACCGCTTCGGCTTTGTTAGTTATTGGCTTAGTTGTTGGTTTGGGTTTTGTTGGATTTTTAGATGACTGGCTCAAAGTTTCACGTCAAAATTCTCGTGGACTTAAGGGCCGTTATAAATTATTAGCACAAGCAGCTATAGCTGGAGTGTTTGGTTATGCAGGTCTGCAGTTTAGCGATCACAACCAACTCACGCCAATATCGCAGTATCTATCAACGGTTAAAGAGACTTCTATTTTTCTTGGTATGGGTTTAGTTATAGCTTTCGTAATCTTGATGGTCATGTCTGCAAGTAATGGAGTGAATTTAACTGATGGCTTAGATGGCTTAGCAACTGGTGCGACAATTATGACTTTCTTGGCATTTGTTTTAATCGGCGTATGGGAATTTGGTCAAAGTTGTGCCATCGGAAGCATTGGAGCTTCCAACTGTTATCAAGTTCGTGATCCACTTGATTTAGCTGTTCTTGCTGCAGCTTTTGCTGGAGGTTGCACAGGATTTCTTTGGTGGAACACCGCACCAGCCAAAATCATTATGGGTGATACTGGCTCATTAGCCCTAGGAGCAGCTATTGCTGGCTTTGCAACAACACTTCGAGTTGAAATGCTATTGATTCCACTAGGTGGCTTATTCGTAATCGTGACCATGTCAGTTGTTATTCAAACTCTGTACTTTAAAATTAGTGGCGGAAAACGAGTATTTCGAATGGCACCACTTCATCACCACTTTGAATTAAAGGGATGGGCTGAGATAACCGTTGTTATTCGCTTCTGGATCATTGCTGGCCTCAGTGTTGCTGGCGGTCTAGGACTCTTTTACGCGCAGTGGGTAGTTAAGTAGTAACTATGCCGATTTCTTTTGATGGCCAGAGAATACTTATTCTCGGCGCTGGTGTTACGGGAAATGCTGTTGCCCGCTCACTTACAAAAAGAGGCGGCGCTGTAACAATTGCTGATGAAAATCCAGCAGCTAAATCAGAACACACGGTCATAGACGCCAAAAAAACTCTTATCAACGATTTTGATTGCGTAGTTGTTTCACCGGGGTGGCGTCAAGATCATCCTTTAGTCATTGCTGCCCAGAATGCAGGATTGCCTCTGCTCAATGAAGTGGATCTGGCGTGGCAGATTAAGAGTGAGATTGCACCGCAACAAAAGTGGCTGGCCTTAACTGGAACTAATGGAAAGACCACAACAGTTGAAATGGTTGCAGCAATGTTAAAAAGCGGTGGCCTCAAGGCAATTGCGTGTGGCAACGTTGGCGAGACAGTTATTGAGGCTGTGGATCGCGCTGATGCCTATGAAGTGCTCGTCCTAGAACTTTCCTCATTTCAGCTTCACTGGTCTCAGCAAGCACAATTTGTGGCAAGTGCAATCTTGAATATCGCTGATGATCACATAGATTGGCATGGAAGTTTTGATGAGTACGCAAAAGCCAAACTCTCAATTCTAGATCGTGCAAGTACGGCAGTATTAAACGCCGATGATGGTGAAATAGTGATGCGCACTAGCCATTGGCAAGGCCGTAAAGTTTTCTACAGCCTGGATACACCAGCACCGGGTGAGATCGGTTTAGTTGAAGAACTTCTAGTGGATCGTGCATTTGTTCAAGATCCTCAAGAAGCATCTATGTTTGCAGAATTAGCTGAAGTTAAGCCAATGATTCCGCACAATGTTTCAAACACCTTAGCCGCCGCGGCCCTTGCCCGAACTGTCGGTGTTTCACATGAAGATATTCGTAGTGCAGTTAAGGAATTTAGACCAGGACGCCACCGTATTGAAACCATCCATTCTGCTGATTCGATCAACTGGGTTGATGATTCCAAAGCAACTAATCCGCATGCTGCGACAGCATCGTTGCTTTCACATGAATCAGTGATTTGGATTGCCGGGGGATTAGCTAAGGGCGCTCAGATGGAAGAACTTGTAGAGCGCACGTGGAAGCGAATCAAAGCCGCGATTCTTATAGGCACTGATCGAGGATTAATTGAGGCTGCAATGATTAAGTTTTGCCCAGATATTCCCCGTGTGCTCATCGATGGGGATTCATCTGTTGAGCTAATGGAAAAAGTTGTCAGTGCCGCCAAAGGCTTTGCACAAAGTGGTGACACGGTTCTCTTGGCACCTGCTTGTGCATCGATGGATCAATTCATCTCTTATGCCGATAGAGGCGATCGCTTTGCGGCTGCGGTTAAAAAGGTCGTGGGAAAATGAAAACACAAAAGCGCAGCGCTCTTTTTTCTCGCCCCATCAATCTGTATTACATGCTGGTTGGTAGCACTCTAGCTTTGAGTATTTTTGGTTTGATTATGGTTTTTTCTGCTTCCTCTATTTACTCTCTTGAAAATAAAGGTGCCACCTGGGCCATTCTTTTCCGCCAATTAATTTTTCTAGTCATTGCTATTCCGATGGCCTGGGCACTTTCGCGATTCTCACTTACCCGCTGGAGATTCATCGCGCGCTTTGGCGTCCTTGCCTCCGTTGGGTTATTAGTTGTTGTTCAAATCCCTGGAGTTGGTAAGAGTGTGAATGGAAACCACAACTGGATTTCACTTGGCTTTGTCGATGTTCAGCCCAGTGAAATTGCAAAGTTTTTGATGATCTTATGGGCAGGCTCAATATTGGCTAAACGTGAGCGCGCAGGCGACATTCAAGCCAATGTTCTTAAACTTATTGCCCCAGCATTTTTGCTGTGTATTTTGTTAGTTCTTCTAGGAAAAGATTTAGGAACAGCCTCAGTATTTGCTTTTGTTTTGGCAGGAATGTTGTGGGTCTCTGGCGTGCACCTAAAGCTATTTGCAGCTATTTCGGCAGTAGGCTTTTTAGGAATTGCTGCCCTTATTATCTCTGCGCCTTATCGAGTTGCACGCTTTTCAGTTTTCCTTAATCCATTTGCTGAAGAACAATACAAATCGGTGGGATGGCAGCCCGCTCACAGTCTTTTAGGTTTAGCCAGCGGTGGATTATTTGGTGTTGGCCTAGGCGCGAGTAGGCAAAAGTGGGGAAATCTGCCTGAAGCACATACAGACTTTATTTTCTCGGTCATTGGGGAAGAGTTGGGACTCTTTGGAACTCTTGCTACTTTGTTATTACTTTCAACTTTGTTGTTTGCAATATTTAAAATTGCTCTTCGCACACAAGATCCAATGGTTCGTTACGTGTGTTCTGGTATCGGATGCTGGATTGGTGTTCAAACTGTGCTCAATATTGGCTCTGCAATCAGCGTTCTTCCGGTGGTGGGTGTAACTTTGCCATTACTTTCCTATGGAGGTTCTGCCTTGATCGCTACTTATATGGGAATCGCCTTTGTTATTGGGGCAGCCCGTAGAGATCCAGCGATTTATCAAGAGTTAGAAAAAACAGGATTACCAAAATGGCTTCGATAGTTCTAGCTGGCGGTGGCACGGCCGGCCATATTGAACCTGCTTTGGCAGTGGCGCGTGTATGGAAAAACGCCAATCCTAAAGATGCAATTACTTTTCTGGGAACTGCGCAAGGATTAGAAAATACCCTCATTCCTGCCGCAGGTTTCACGGTTGCAAATATTCCGAAGGTAAGAATTTCTAGAAAGCCATCATTAAGCTGGCCAAGAATTCCCTTTGACTTAATCGCCTCAGTCAAAGCATGTCATGGGATATTGAAAGGCTCAGATTTACTTATTGGCTTTGGTGGTTATGTCAGCGCACCTGCCTATATCGCAGCACGTATTCTGGGAGTTCCAACAGTAATTCACGAAGCAAATGCAAAGCCTGGTTGGGCAAATCGTCTCGGTGCACTCTTTACACCCTATTTAGCTGTTGCACATGGAGTAAATACTGGAATGTTTAGTGATGCTTTGATTACAGGATTACCACTTCGAAGTGATGTTGCAGATGCACTCAAAGGTGCTGGCACTGATTGGCGCAAAGCTAGAGCAGAAGCAAAAACACGTTTAGGTTTCAGCAATTCTGCGCCTTTGGTATTTGTCATGGGAGGATCACAAGGCTCTGTTGCGATCAATAAAGTAATTGAGCAAAGCTTGGCTAAGTTTTCAAGTAAAGGTATAGCGGTAATGCATTCAGTTGGCCGTGGCAATGTTTTGCCAACTGCTACCGATCTCTATCGCCCAGTGGCATATGTGGATCAAATGGCAGATGCCTATTTAGCTGCTGATCTCATTATTGCCCGTAGCGGAGCAGTGACTTGTGCAGAATTTCGGGCCCTTGGCCATTACGCTCTTTTTGTGCCGCTGCCCATTGGAAATGGAGAACAGTTCCATAATGCACAGGGATTAGTAGCAGAGGGGCGCGCAGAAGTCGTTGATCAAAAAGTGTTTACGCCCGCATATTTGGAATCTCATATCGATGCTCTTCTTAAATCCAGTAGCTCTGCGCCAATGGAAGGCTCTTCACTGGATGCAGATGCAGCAGTAAAGATTGCGGCTTTAGGACAACATGCCTTGGAGTCGCGATGAATAAGCCAACTTTGCAATCACTTAAAGGTAAGCGTGTGCACTTTATTGGCATCGGCGGCGCAGGCATGAGTGGCTTGGCACGAATCTCACTTTCTCATGGGATTAGCGTGAGTGGTTCAGATGCTAAAGATTCATCAGTAGTTAAAGCTTTGCAGGCTCTAGGTGCCACGATTTCAACGCAGCATGCAGCCAGCAATGTTGATGGCGCAGATTTGGTTGTTTACTCAACTGCAATCTCAGCGACTAATCCAGAACTTATGCGGTCGCAAGAATTAAAACTTACGACTCTCACACGTGCTGCCGCGCTTTCAATTTTGATGTCTGAATCAAAAAGTATTGCTGTGGCAGGCACACACGGTAAGACAACAACATCTTCCATGATGGCCGTTGCGCTACAAGCATGCGGAGCAGATCCCTCCTTTGCAATTGGAGGAACAATTACAGCCTCTGGATCTAATGCCCACCGCGGAACGGGTGAAATCTTTGTTGCAGAGGCCGATGAGTCAGATGGTTCATTTATTGAATATCATCCCTATGCAGCGATAGTGACAAATATTGAACATGATCACGTTGATTTCTTTGCAACTCCTGAAGATGTTGCATCTGCTTTTAAAGATTTTGCAGCAACGATTGCCCACGATGGCTTCCTTACGTATTGCGGCGATGATGACGGGGCGAAAGCGCTAGCTTCATCAATTACCAGCTGCGCATTAATCTCCTATGGAACCGGCGATGACTGTGATTTACGGTTAGATTCCATCGAGTTAGAGGCTATGGGCTCACGTGCTCGGGCAATATGGCGGGGCAAGGTAGTTGGCTTCATTGAACTTGGGGTGCCTGGTCATCACAATTTACTTAACGCTGCTGCAGTATTAGCTACGGGATTAAATCTTGGCTTTACTGCCCCTGAATTATTAACGGGATTGGCTGTCTTTAGAGGCACAGGACGCCGTTTTGAACTTAAAGGCACCGTGCATGGAATTAGAGTCATTGATGATTATGGTCATCACCCAACAGAAATAGATGTGACGTTAAAGGCTGCCCGTCGCTTTGCAGGAGGAGGACGTCTCATAGTTATTTTCCAACCACATCGCTATTCCCGAACTAAAGCTTTCTCATCTCAGTTCGCCAAAGTATTAGATGGCGCAGACCGGGCAATAGTTTTAGAAGTCTATGCAGCAAGTGAAAAACCAATCGCTGGAGTTACATCACGCTTAATAACCGATGCCATGAGCCACGGTGAATACATCCCTAACTTTATTGAGGTAACCGATTCGGTCATTGAATCTGCTCAGCCACAAGATGTCATCATCACGCTAGGCGCAGGAGATGTCAGCTCCCTTGCTCCCATCATCGTTGACGGTCTGAGCCGTCGTTTCGGATAAATGAAAAACAAACGTCTGATTGCACTTGCTGCCGTACTCTTTTTGGGCCTAGCCTCATACGCACTTGGATGGTCAACGCTATTCACAGTCAGCTCAGTTGAAGTAAAAGGCACTGATCAATTTTTGCCCCAAAATGTTAAAGTCGGGGAGAAGCTTGCACGTGTGGAACCTCGAGCAGTAGCTGCAACGTATGAAAAATTCGCATTCGTGCGCGATGCGCAAGTGAGTCGAAATTGGATTTCAGGCAAGGTGACAATCTCAATAACAACACGTACTCCTATCGCCATCTTTAATAATCAGGCTATTGACGAGTCCGGAAAAGCATTTGTGGTGAAAGGCAATCTGCCTGCATCCTTGCCCACGATTCAGGCAGCTGATGTTGAAAGTGCGGTGACTGCGGTGAAGTTTTTACTCACCTTGCCCACCGAGATAAAGTCAGGTTTAAAGATTCTTAAAGTCCGAAGCACCGGGGCATATGTCTTAGAGGTTGATGTTGAGGGCCGAAACGTTGAAGTTCGATGGGGACTTGCAACTGATAATGAGTTAAAAGCTAAGGTTTATAAGGCTTTATTGGCTCAACCAGAAAATGCAAAGTTAAAGAGGATGGATCTTTCTGCACCACATGCACCCATCGTTAAATAAAATTCTTTTCACGACACAATAAATAAATCATGTCGGTGTTTGATTAAGAGCCTTGCGCACTTTACGTTCGCCTTATAGAAAACGTTGAATTATAAGGCTCAAGTAGAGGTTTATGGTTCCCAAGGAGGATACAAGTGGCTTCACCGCAGAATTATTTAGCAGTCATCAAAGTTGTTGGTATTGGTGGCGGTGGAGTAAATGCAATCAATCGCATGATTGATGTTGGACTCAAAGGTGTTGAGTTCATTGCAATTAATACAGATGCACAACATTTGTTAATGAGTGATGCAGATGTGAAATTAGATATTGGTAGAAAAACTACACGCGGTCTTGGTGCTGGTATGGATCCAGAAAAGGGACGTGAAGCAGCACTTGATCACGCAGATGACATTGAAGAAATCTTGCGCGGTGCAGACATGGTTTTTGTTACCGCAGGTGAAGGTGGCGGAACCGGAACAGGTGCAGCGCCAGTTGTTGCAAAGATCGCTAAAGATATTGGCGCACTCACTATTGGTGTTGTTACACGCCCATTCTCATTTGAAGCAAAGCTTCGCTCAGCTCAAGCCGATGTTGGAATTGAAGCCCTCCGTGCAGAAGTTGATACATTAATTGTTATTCCAAATGATCGCCTTCTAGCGATTTCAGATCGCACAATTACTTTGGCAGATGCCTTTAAGAGTGCGGATCAAGTTCTGCTTTCAGGCGTTCAAGGAATCACAGAGATCATTACCCAGCCTGGATTAATTAACTTGGACTTTGCAGATGTGAAGGCAGTTATGTCAGGAGCAGGTTCTGCGCTTATGGGAATCGGTTCTGCTCGCGGAGAAAACCGCGCATTACGTGCGGCCGAGTTAGCGATCTCCTCACCACTTCTTGAAGCATCAATCGATGGTGCAATGGGCGTTTTGCTCTCTGTTTCTGGCGGATCTGATCTTGGTTTGTTTGAAGTCAATGAGGCATGCGAGCTAGTTCAATCTGCGGTGCACCCAAATGCTAAGTTTATTTTCGGAACTACAATTGATGACGCACTAGGTGATGAAGTACGCATCACTGTTGTAGCCGCTGGCTTTGAAGGTGGAGAACCTCGCAAAGTTGTGACTCCAGTTATTGATGCCGCTACTTTGGGTGGGGTTGCTAATCCAATTCCAAGCAACGACCCAATTTCAGTTGCGCTGGATCTAGATGCTGAATCAACTCCACGCCGCCGAGTTACTTTTGAAGAACTCGTAGCCGAGGATGAGATCGACGTTCCAGACTTTATGAAGTAAGGGCACTTGCCTAGCGTTTTCACAAGCAGGCGCAATGGCGCAAGCCTTGCGCCCTATGAGTCATTGAACTTAGCCCAGCATGTTGGAGACAGCGCCGAAACCGTTTCACTCAATCGCCAGCTTTTATCGAAGATGACTGGACCTATTCAGTTTATGAATCAGGTGCATGGAGATGAAGTTGTCGAAATAAAAAGCCTTATTGATGATCCAACTTGTGATGGTCTCATTACTAGCGTGCCAGGAATAGCGCTTGCAGTGATGGTGGCAGATTGCATCCCACTTTTACTCACATCAACAACCGTTGTTGGCGCGGTGCATGTTGGTCGACGAGGATTAATGAATTCGGTAGCAGTAAAGACGATTGAATCAATGCGAAAACTAGGAGCAGCTCAGATACATGCCCAGCTAGGCCCATCGATTTGTGGTCGGTGCTATGAAGTTCCACAGGATTTAGCCGATGAAGTAATAGCCAAGCATCCTGCTGCTTCCTCTTTAACTAACAACATAACGCCAGCGCTGGATTTACCAAGAGCTCTCATTGCAGAATTAGTGGCTCATGATGTTACTTATGAAGCATCACCGATTTGTACTCTGGAAAATGACGAGTACTTTTCCTATCGCCGCCATAACATCACAGGTAGAAATGCGGGTGTGGTGTGGCTATAGATCGCAGAAGTGAGATTGCAGGCAACTTAGAAGCAGTTCGTGAACAGATTTCACTGGCCGCCGATAGAGCAGGCAGATCAGCCAATGAAATAACCCTTATTGCTGTCACTAAGACTTTTCCGGCAAGTGATGTTGAAATTTTGAAAGATTTGGGTGTAACCAACTTTGGCGAGAACCGAGATTCCGATGCGGCGCCAAAAGCGGCGGGGATCTCTGGCATATGGCATTTTCAAGGGCAAATCCAGAGCAATAAGTTGAAATCAATTACATCATGGGCAAATGTTCTTCACTCATTAGATCAGATTCGACATTTTGAAGTGGTTGAGAAAATTGCCCCACATCCTTTAGATATTTTCTGTCAGGTTTCACTCGATGGTTCCGAGGGGCGCGGGGGAGTCAGCGAGAATGAGCTCTTTGAATTGGCGCAGGCGATTGAAAAATCTGAGACCCACAGACTTTTAGGACTTATGGCAGTTGCCCCTCTGGGTGCTGATCCTGCTGATGCATTTTCGAAATTGTCAGTAATCCATAAGGCTTTTATGGCCGATTTTCCTAAGGCCAACAAATTATCAGCTGGCATGAGTGGGGACTTTAAAGAGGCAATTGCCTATGGTGCGACACATATTCGCATTGGTAGCCAAATCCTGGGTTCACGCTAGGGCTACGGGTACCGTTTACCTATGGCTAATGCACTCAAGCGCGTCGCGAACTACTTAGGTTTGATGGACGACCCAGAATTCGATACACCAATTGCTTCTACAACTTCTGCAGTGACTACATCAAGTGATGTGCGCATTAAGCCGCGCTCACCACGTCCAGTCTCTTCAGTAATTACTACATCTTTAGTAGAAGTTGCACCGCAATTAGATTTACCAGTCCTAGATCGCATCGTCACATTGCACCCACGTTTTTATAACGAGGCCCGCACAATTGGTGAGCACTTTCGTTTAGGAAATCCAGTCATCATTAACTTGACTGACATGGATGAGTCAGAGCACAAGCGCTTGGTTGACTTTGCTAGTGGACTTGCATTTGGTTTGCACGGAACAATTGAGCGAGTGACAAAGAAGGTATTCCTTTTGTCTCCTGCAAATGTTTCAATCGATGTTGAAGACAAATCAGCTGCAGCACAAGCAAGTTTCTTTAACCAGAGCTGATCTAAGTGCGCATCGGAACGTTGCTAGCCGACGTCCTACAGTTATTTCTCTTTGCCTTGCTTGCTCGTTTAATCCTTGACTATGTTCGAATGTTTGCACGCAATTGGCGACCAAAGGGAATTGGTCTCATGCTTGTTGAACTCGTTTATAGCATCACAGATAAGCCAATGCGATTTGTTGGACGCTATATCCCACCACTTCGCTTAGGTGCTGTCAGCCTAGATTTGAGTTTTATTGTGCTCTTTTTCGGAGTGCAATTACTGATGGGGTTAGTTAGCCAGCTTTAGTAAGTGAGACTGCAATTCCAAGTTCATTATCTTCAATTGCCAGAGTTGAATCTTGAACCATAGAAATCGCTAGTACTTCATCCCTGATATGAGCTTCATCGCTGGCAATAGCGCCAGCTATTTGCGCAGTTGCATTCCATTTCACATCGATGCGATCTGAGATTTCAAAGCCATCACTCTTTCTACGCTCTTGAATGAAGCGAATAACTTCTCTTACATGCCCGGCAGCAATAAGGGCTGGATTGAGCTCTAGATCAAGGGCCACGCTCTCACCTTCATGAGAGGCAACCATCCAGCCGCTCTTTGGCACTTCTGTAACAACAAGATCATCGAGTGCGATTTCCCAACTACCTAGCTGAGTTGTTCCAGAGGCGCGAAGAGTTTTCACCAACGCTGTGGCATCGGTTGCAGCAATTGCCTTGGCGATCTCTTGGACAGCTCCACCAAACTTTGCACCCAGTGATTTGAAGTTGGCTTTGATGGAGATATCTACTAAATCCCCATCGGCATTTGCAATGTCTTGCAGATCAATGACATTGAGTTCATCTGCAATTTGCTCACGCATTTGCTCAGGCAAAGCGGCCCAACCACTTGCAGCAATTAAGGCACGGCCTAATGGTTGGCGAATCTTTATTCCTGATTCGGCGCGTGATGCACGGCCGAGTTCAACGATTCGACGGGTGAGGGCAACTTGCGCTCCAAGTTCGCGATCAATGACAGATGCATCTGCAACCGGAAAATTAGACAGATGCACGGATGCAACTGCCGATGAATTTGCAGGGATAACTAACTCTTGCCAAACCTGTTCAGTAATAAATGGAACCATAGGAGAGAGAAGTTGGGTGAGAGTGACTAAACATTCATGAAGGGTTGAAAGAGCACTTACATCCCCATCCCAGAACCTGCGGCGCGAACGTCGTACATACCAGTTTGAAAGATCGTCAATAAATCTAGCTAGCGCGCGTCCTGCCACCTGTGAATCAAAATCAGTTAGGGCTGCATCTACTTCTTCAATTAATAGATTGAGTTCAGAGATAATCCAGCGATCCATCAATGGTCGATCTGCGATTTTGGTGCGCTGACTTAAATCAAATTGAGAAGCATTGGCATAGAGAGCATGGAATGAAACAGTGTTCCAATACGTCAGAAGAGTCTTGCGGACAACTTCATTAATCGCATCATGGCCAACTCGGCGGGCAGCCCATGGTGAACCAGCAGCCAACATGTACCAACGAACGGCATCTGCGCCGTGCTGATCCATAAGTGCCATTGGCTCTAGGACGTTACCCACGTGCTTACTCATCTTGCGACCATCTTTATCCAAGATATGACCCAAGCAGAGCACAGTCTTATAAGAGGATTTATCAAAGACTAGAGTTCCAATTGTCATGAGTGTGTAGAACCAGCCACGAGTTTGATCGATGGCTTCGCAAATAAAGTCAGCAGGGTAGGACTCTTTAAACTTTTCAACAGAGCCTTCCTTATGCGGATATCCCCATTGCGCAAATGGCATTGCTCCAGAGTCATACCAACAATCAATAACTTCTGGCACACGCACCATTGTCGAATCACAATCAGCACATTTGAAAGTAATGTCATCAACAAATGGACGGTGCGGATCTAGCTTTGAGAGTTCTTGGCCGGCAAGTGCGCCTAACTCAGCTAGTGAATCAACACAGATCTCATGCTTGTTTTCACAGCGCCAAATTGGCAGTGGAGTGCCCCAATAACGATTACGTGAAAGTGCCCAGTCAATATTGTTGTTGAGCCAATCACCGTAACGACCTTCTTTAATAGTCTCTGGATGCCAATCTGTTGCAGCGTTCTCGCGAAGCAAGGCATCTTTGATTGAAGTTGTACGGATATACCAAGAAGGTTGTGCGTAATACATCAGTGGTGTGTGACAGCGCCAGCAATGAGGATACGTGTGCTCATATGGCTGGTGCTTATAGAGAACACCGCGTGCCTTTAACTCTTTTACTAATAACTTATCAGCCTCTTTAAAGAAGATTCCGCCAACAACATCCACCTCTTTAAGGAAGTGTCCGTCAGGTGCGATTGGGTTAACGACAGGTAATCCATATGCACGGCACACCGCTAAGTCATCAGCACCAAATGCTGGAGATTGGTGAACAAGTCCAGTTCCATCTTCGGTTGTTACATATGTTGCAAGAACAACGTAATGCGCATCTGGAATCTCTACGAAATCAAAAGGTCGCTTATATGTTGTGCGCTCAAGTGATTTTCCAAGCATTTTCTTCAGAATCTTCTTCTCGCCTTTAACGCTCTCTAATAGCGCTTCGGCAACCACAAGTACTTCACTGACTTCATCAACAGTTACTTCAACAGCCACATAATCAACCTCTGGGTGAACTGCAATTGCAGTATTTGAAACCAAGGTCCATGGCGTTGTTGTCCAGACAAGGAAACTAGCGTTAAGTGCGACTAAATCTCCAGAAGTTATTGGAAAGCGAACATAGACAGAAGGATCTGTGACGGTTTCATAACCTTGTGCTAATTCATGATCTGAAAGTCCTGTCCCGCAACGTGGGCAATATGGAGCAACGCGGTGATCTTGAACAAGTAATCCTTTTTTCCAGATTTCTTTCAGTGACCACCACACACTCTCAACGTATTCAGGTGACATGGTCCAGTAAGCCTCATCGAAATCTACCCAGAAGCCCATGCGGTGGGTCATGTCTGTAAATGCACCAACATGGCGTTGCACTGATTCACGGCACTTGTCATTAAATGCTGCAATTCCATATTTTTCGATATCGCCTTTACCTGCAAAGCCCAGTTCTTTTTCAACAGCGATTTCAACTGGCAAACCATGGCAATCCCAACCAGCTTTGCGGATTACATGTTTGCCCTTCATTGTGTGAAAGCGTGGAAATACATCCTTAAATACACGAGCTTCAATGTGGTGAGTTCCAGGCATTCCATTGGCAGTTGGTGGGCCTTCATAAAACATCCATGCCGGTGCACCCTCACGGGCTGAAACTGTTTTTTCAAAAATTTCGTTGTCTTGCCAGAATTTTAATATCGTGTGTTCGACGGCAGGCAGATCAACAGCTGCTGGGATTGCGCGAAACGACATAAAAAATCCTCCACGAGTAGGAAAAAAACTCTGGAGGGACGTGACCTGCTGGCGCAGATCTCGCGGTACCACCCGCCTTGCGTGAAATTCACGCCACTTCACTTATCTATCCGCGGCTAGTTCTAGATGGTTTGCACCATTTCTTCTAGCAAGCTCGTGAGGTGATGGCCCCGTCAATGCTCATATGCGGTAGTGGCTCAATACTATCGCCTAGTTATGGCAAAAAATGCCCGTGGCTAATTGGTAACAGCCCCTGAAGAGCATTAGGGTTCGCGACATGCCTAAGAAGCCGGTTAAGAAAGCAGCAGCCAAGAAGGCTCCTGCCAAGAAGGCTCCTGCGAAGAAAAAGGTAGCTAAAAAAGCACCTGCCAAAAAGGCACCTGCCAAGAAAGCGGTAGCTAAAAAAGCTCCGGCTAAAAAGGCACCAGCCAAGAAAGCAGCGGTAAAGAGCATTCCAGTTAAAAAAGCTCCAGGTAAGCCATTTCCATCCAAGACAACATTGACTGTTGATGAGAAATCCCAAACCGTTTCAGTTTCAACAATTACGGCACCTGTTGCTGCCCCAGTAGTTGAAGAACGTCGATTGGTGATGCCACCTCCACCACGCCCAGCCAAAAGTGGAAAGAAAGTTGCACCGCTTAAGCCAATCAAAGTGGCTCCAACACCAATTGTTGTTAGCGATAGTGAATCACCTTGGACTGCAGCTGAGCTAAAGAGCATTCGTACTGAGATCTCTAAAGAATTAGCACGTCTTCGCGTTGAACTAGAAAAAGTTGAAGTAGAGATGGACTCTCTGATTCAAGAATCTGGTGAAGGCGCCGGTGATGATCAAGCAGATGCTGGAACTAAAACTTTTGAACGTGAACACGAAATGTCGCTTGTGATTAATGCTCGCGATATGGTTTTACAGACTGAGCGCGCTTTGGATCGAATTGATTCTAAAACCTATGGAAACTGCGAAGAATGCGGAAGTGCAATTGGTAAGGCCCGTTTACAAGTATTTCCTCGGGCTACTTTGTGCATGCTCTGCAAGCAGAAGGAAGAACGGCGCTAGCAGTGCGCGTGTGGCGCACACTCTTAGGTGTTGCCTGGCTTATCTGGCTTGCAGATCTAGCAACCAAAATCTGGGCAGTAAATTACCTTTCACATCGTGGTTCAGTGAAAATTGTTGGCTCACTTTTTCAACTTAACTTCATTAGAAACTCAGGGGCAGCCTTTTCATTTGCTCCAGGAGCAACCCTTCTGCTCTCTTTCTTCGGGATTGCAGTATTAATTGCGATTGCATATTACGCACCATCATTGACCTCAAAGGGTTGGGCGCTGGTTTTAGGCCTAGTAATGGGTGGAATTTTGGGCAATCTGACAGATCGTATTTTCAGAGAGCCAGGATTGCTTCGAGGCCACGTCATCGATTGGATGCAACTGCCGCATTGGCCTATATTCAATATTGCAGATACTGCAATTGTGGTCGCTGCCTTTATTTCCGTTGTTTTAACAGCGCGCAATATCCCGCCTATTAAAAAAGAAGAGTTGATATGAGCAATCGAGAACAGCGCACACTGTCAGTGCCAGAAGGCGTTGCTGGTGAGCGAATCGATAGTGCTCTAACGCGAGTATTAGGCCTTTCTCGTACAGCTGTAGTGAAGTTATTAGAAGATGGCGATATCACCACTTCTGGAAAAGCCATGGCAAAATCAGATCGGGTCAGTGCGAACCAGGTTATTGATGTGTTGATGCCAGCTCCTATTAATCAAGATCCAATTCCGCTCACACCGCTAGAAGGTCTGACAATTGTTTATGACGATGATGCCATTGTTGTCATAGATAAGCCGGTGGGCTGTGCTGCACATCCAAGTCCAGGCTGGATGGGACCAACAGTTGTTGGTGCGCTCATGGCTGCTGGATATTCAATTTCAACTAGTGGTGCCGCAGAGCGACAGGGAATTGTGCATCGCTTAGATGTTGGTACTAGTGGATTAATGATTGTTGCCAAAAGTGATCGTGCATTTACAGTATTGAAAGATGCCTTTAGAAATCGCACCGTAGATAAGATTTATCATGCTCTGATTCAAGGGCACATGGATCCAACATCTGGAACAATTGATGCACCTATCGATCGACATCCAAAAGAGGATCATCGCTTTGCAGTAGTTGCTACAGGAAAAGACTCCATTACTCATTATGAAGTTATTGAGTTTTATCGCGGAGTATCACTAGTTAAAGTTGAATTAGAAACTGGGCGCACCCACCAAATTCGTGTGCACTTCTCGGCGCTTAACCACCCACTTGTTGGCGACACTACGTATGGGGCAGATCCAGTTTTGGCTAAATCTCTAGAGATGAGACGACCTTGGTTACACGCCAAGGAGCTTTCCTTCGACCACCCCATTACTGGTGATCACCTGAGTTTTAGTGCGCCATACCCAGCCGATCTCACACGCTCATTGGCGTTGCTATCTGATGCCGTTCTGCCGTAAGCAATAATCTACGACCACCATGACTTCTGAGAATTTCGTACATCTGCACGTCCATACCGAGTACTCAATGCTCGATGGCGCAGCCCGTGTTCCAGATTTAATGCAAGAAGTTGCGCGCCAGGGTATGCCGGCGATTGCAATGACAGATCATGGAAATGTTTTTGGTGCCTATGAGTTTTATAAGCAAGCTAAAAAAGCTGGAGTTAAACCAATTATTGGAATTGAGGCCTACGTTGCCCCTGAATCTCGCTTTGATAAAAGGAGAGTGCAGTGGGCCAGCGGTGGTGAAGACGATGTTTCAGGTGGTGGTGCTTATACGCACATGACAATTTTGGCGGAGAACAATGTTGGTTTAGGCAACCTCTTTCGCTTGTCATCACTTGCATCCCTTGAGGGCTATTACTACAAGCCACGAATGGATAGAGAACTTCTAGCTCAATATTCAAAAGGGCTGATTGCAACAACTGGTTGCCCCGGTGGCGAGATTCAAACGCGCTTGCGCATGGGTGCATACAAAGAGGCAGTCAAAGCAGCTAGTGATTATCGAGATATTTTTGGTGAGGGCAATTTCTTTTTAGAGGTAATGGATCACGGAATTGAAATTGAAAATCGCGTCAAAGCTGATCTACTCAAGCTTGGGAAAGAGTTGGGTCTTCCACTTCTTGCAACTAATGATCTGCACTACACATTACAAGCAGATTCTGGTGCCCATGAAGCCTTGCTTTGTGTTCAATCGGGCTCAACATTGGCAGATCCCAAACGATTCAAATTCGATAACGACTCTTTCTATGTCAAGACTCCGGCGCAGATGAGAGAGCTCTTTAAAGACATTCCAGAGAGTTGCGATAACACATTACTTATTGCCGAGCGCTGTGATGTGACTATGCGAGAAGGTGAAAACCTTCTTCCGCAATTTAACGTTCCAGCGGGAGAAACTGAAGACTCATGGCTGAAAAAGGAAGCTGTACGCGGCATGAAGGAGCGCTTAGGCGCAAAACTCACACCAGCACATGAATCTCGTCTTGATTATGAACTTGGCGTTATGGAGAAGATGGGTTTTCCTGGTTACTTCCTAGTTGTGGCTGACCTAGTCGGACATGCAAAGAAAGTTGGCATTCGTGTTGGTCCAGGCCGTGGATCTGCGCCGGGCTCATTAGTTGCGTATTCACTTGGTATTACTGGATTAGATCCACTTGAACATGGTCTTTTGTTTGAGCGCTTTCTCAATCCAGAGCGTATTTCTATGCCTGATATTGACTTGGACTTTGATGAGCGTCGTCGCAGCGAAATGATTCGTTATGCCACCAATAAATATGGTGAAGACCGAGTAGCTCAGATCATCACTTACGGAACAATTAAATCTAAGCAAGCTATTAAAGATTCGACACGCGTTCTCGGGTACCCATATGTGATTGGCGAGAAGTTAACGAAGGCTTTGCCGCCATCGGTTATGGGTAAAGATATTTCTCTTGGGGGAGTGTTTGATTCAAAAGATGATCGCTATGGCGAAGCAGGCGAGTTCCGCTCTCTCTATGAGTCTGATCCAGATTCAAAGCGCGTTGTTGATACAGCACGTGGTCTTGAAGGTTTAAAGCGTCAATGGGGAGTTCACGCAGCTGGAGTTATTCTCTCCCGCGAACCATTACTCGATGTAATTCCAATCCATCGCCGTGAAGCAGATGGTGCAATCATTACGCAGTTTGATATGGGCGCTTGTGAATCTATTGGTCTACTTAAAATGGACTTCTTAGGTCTTAGAAACCTTTCAGTCTTAGATGATGCATTACTTAATATTAAAGAGAATCAAAACATTGATGTTGTGTTAGAGGATCTAACGCTAGATGATAAGAAAACATATGAATTGCTCTCTCGTGGCGACACTCTAGGTGTGTTCCAGCTCGATGGTGGACCAATGCGAGCACTTCTTAAATCTATGTCGCCAGATTCTTTTGAAGATATTTCTGCAGTGATTGCCCTTTATCGTCCAGGTCCGATGGGTGAAAATGCACATAACAACTACGCCGATCGCAAAAACAAGCGAAAGCCAGTTGAACCCATTCACCAAGAGCTATCTGAGCCACTACAGGAAATTCTTGGCGACACTTACGGTCTAATCGTTTATCAGGAACAAGTAATGGCCATTGCACAAAAGGTTGCGGGATTCTCGCTAGGACGTGCGGATCTTTTGCGTAAGGCGATGGGTAAGAAAAATAAAGATATTTTGGATAAGGAATACATTCCCTTTGAAGCTGGTATGAAGGCCAATGGTTTTTCAACTGCTGCCATTAAGCGCTTATGGGATGTTCTTATTCCATTCTCAGATTACGCATTTAACCGTGCGCACTCTGCAGGATATGGGGTTGTTTCATATTGGACCGCTTACCTAAAGACTAATTATCCGACCGAATACATGGCTGCGCTTTTGACCAGCGTTCGAGATGATAAAGATAAGTCTGCTCTGTATTTGAGTGAGTGCCGACGCATGGGAATTAACGTGTTGCCGCCTGATGTCAATGAATCTAATGGTGAATACACCCCGCGTGGAAAAGATATTCGTTTTGGCCTTGCCGCGATTAGAAATGTTGGCGAAGGCGTTGTTGCCTCAATTAAAGCTGCACGTGAGAGCAAAGGTCGCTTCACATCCTTTGGGGATTTCTTAGCAAAAGTTGATGCACAAGTGTGTAACAAAAAGACAATTGAATCTTTGATCAAGGCAGGAGCATTTGGTTCTCTTGGGGCGACCCGCAAGGGCTTAATTGCAGTTCACCTTGAAGCAATTGATTCTGTTATTGAGAGCAAGCGTGCCGAAGCTATTGGTCAATTTGATTTGTTTGGTGGAGAGGCCATTACTGAAGTTTCAGGGTTAGATATTGAAATCCCAACGGGTGAGTGGGATAAGGCAATGTTGCTGAGCTATGAGCGCGAGATGTTAGGCCTCTATGTTTCCGATCATCCATTGCTAGGTGTTGAACACGTACTTCGAGCAAATACAGATATGTCTATTAGCGAATTGGTTGATGAAGGTGCACAGCACGAATCTGTTGTCACCATTGGTGGTTTGATAACAAGTGTTACACGCAAGGTCTCAAGACAAGGCGCTTCATGGGCTGTAGTCACTATCGAAGATCTTGAAGGATCTTTGGAAGTTCTCTTCTTCTCAAATACTTATAACCAATATTCAATGTCACTAACTGAAGATCGGATTGTGACAGTTCGTGGTCGTGTTGATCGTCGCGAAGAGAATTTGCGTTTTACGGCCCTTGAAATGTCGATGCCTGATATCTCTGCAGGTCCAACTGGTCCTTTAGTAATTTCTATTCCAATGTCTCAATGCACACCACCAGTTGTTGATCGCATCAAGGAGATTCTGCGTTCGCACCCTGGTAAGCGAGAGGTGCATCTATCTTTAAGTGAAAATGGAAGCAGTACGGTTATGAAAATTGATGCATCCGTCACAGCATCTCCATCATTGAGCGCAGATCTCAAATCTATTCTTGGACCTAACTGCCTGGTTTAAATCCAAGTCCGCGGTGTTGGGCTCAGCCGTTACAATTAGCGTGTGATTCGCACAGTAGATCTTCGTGGCAAGGCCCTTAACAAGGCTGGATATAACGCCGAACTGCCGCGTGCGAGTTTAGATGTTGCCCAGGCTATGGTCTTGGTAGAGCCAATATTGCAGCGCGTAAAAACTGGTGGTGAAGCAGAACTTATTAAATTGGCCCAAGAATTTGATGGTGTTACACCTGCTTCAATTCGAGTTCCACAAAAGGCTTTGGATTCTGCTTTAGCATCTTTGGATCCTGCAATTAAGGAAGCGTTACAACTTTCTATTGAACGAGTGAAGAAAGTACACAATGATCAGGTTCGAGCAGATAAGACTACGAACGTTGTTGACGGTGGAACAGTTACTGAAAAATGGATCCCAGTTGATCGTGTAGGTCTATATGTTCCAGGTGGACGTGCGGTATATCCAAGCAGTGTTGTGATGAATGTTGTACCAACACAAATCGCAAAAGTGGCATCAATTGCGGTGGCTTCACCACCACAAAAAGAGTTTGGAGGATTGCCACATCCAACTATTTTGGCAACATGTGCGTTGTTGGGTGTCACTGAAGTCTTTGCTGTTGGGGGAGCTCAGGCAATTGCGATGTTTGCATATGGGGTTGAAGGTTTGTGTGAGAAAAGTGATCTGGTCACAGGTCCAGGCAATATCTATGTGGCTGCCGCTAAACGTTCCTTACGCGGTGTGATTGGAATTGATTCAGAAGCTGGCCCAACTGAAATTGCAATTTTGGCTGACTCATCGGCTTTGGCATCAGATGTTGCGGCAGATTTAATCAGCCAAGCTGAGCACGATGTAATTGCCGCTGCGATTTTGGTTACCGACTCAATTGAGCTAGCTAAAAACGTTGAAGGCGAACTAAAGATTCAAGTTGGTAAGACCAAACACAAAGAGCGTATTACTGCAGCCTTATCTGGCGTGCAGTCAGCGATTGTTTTAGTTGATGACATGAAGCAGGGACTTGATGTTGTTAATGCCTATGCCGCAGAGCATTTAGAGATTCAGACTAAGAATGCAAAAGAAGATGCTGAAAAGATTAGAAACGCTGGGGCAGTCTTTATCGGACGTTTCTCACCAGTTTCTTTAGGTGATTATTCAGCAGGCAGTAATCACGTCTTGCCAACGGGCGGATGTGCTTGTCACTCAAGTGGTTTATCTGTGCAGACATTTCTTCGTGGCCTTCACTTCATTGAATATAGCGAACAAGCGTTTACTGATTTAGTGCCAACTGTTGTGACCTTGGCTAATTCAGAAGACTTACCGGCGCATGGACAAGCCATGACAATTAGATTGGAAAATTCATAAATGAATTGGCCAAACTGGTTACCCCTTCGCAAGGACTTAACTCCTCTGACTCCATATGGTGCACCGCAAATTCCCGCAGATGCATCACTTAACACCAATGAAAATCCCTACTCGCCTTCTCCTGCTTTGCAAAAAGCAATTTCAGAGGCAGTTTTAAAAGTTTCAGCACAATTGAATCGCTACCCAGATCGCGATGCCAATGAACTTCGAGGCAAATTAGCGAGTTATATCAATTCGACGTCTAAGGTTGCGATCACGCTAGATAATATCTGGGCAGCTAATGGTAGCAACGAAATTATTCAATCTATTTTTCTAGCTTTCGGGCAAGGTAGCGCGCTTGGTTTTACACCTTCTTATTCGATGCATCCGTTGATTGCAAAAGTGTGTGGAACAAATTGGACTGATGGAAAGCGCAATGATGATTTCTCATTCAATGTTGGACTAGCAGTTGAACAAATTGCGCAGGTTAAGCCGGCTCTAACATTTATCACGACACCCAATAACCCAACGGGTGGTTCGGTGCCTCTTTTAGAGATCAAGTCTCTTGCTGATGCTGCTGCAAAAGTTGGGGGATTACTTATCGTTGATGAGGCTTATGCAGAGTTTTCTTCTGAAGAATCTGCTGTAACCCTTATTGCGAATAACCCTCATGTTGTTGTTATCCGAACAATGAGTAAAGCATTTGCATTTGCTGGAGCACGAGTGGGATATATGGTCTGCGATAGTTGCGTAAAAGATGCCATGATGCTGGTGCGATTGCCCTACCACTTAAGTGCGCTCACTCAGGCGGCGGCATCAGTAGCGATTGATTTTAAAGATGAACTTCTGAGCTATGTCAGGCAGTTGATTCAAGCGCGGGAGACTTTGACTAAGCAACTTCATGCCCTAGGTCTTGCGACTGTGCCGAGCAGCGCAAACTTCATCCTGTTTACAGGATTTAGCACAGATGCCCCTAAACTTTGGAATGAACTCTTAGGCAAAGGCGTCTTAGTTCGAGATGTGGGCCTACCAGGGTATTTGCGCGTAACTATCGGCAATGATGCCGAAAACACACTATTTATTAATGCGTTAAAAGAACTCATCTAAAGAGAGGCCACCATGAGAACTGCACGAGTCGAAAGAGCAACTAAAGAGTCACATGTATTAGTTGAACTTAATTTAGACGGACAAGGTGTTATTGATGTTTCAACCGGTGTGCCATTTTTCGACCATATGATGTCTCAACTTGGTAAGCACTCTGGCTTTGACCTCACGATTAAAACAACGGGTGATGTTGAAGTGGATTCGCACCACAGTGTTGAAGACACATCTCTTGCATTTGGCCAAGCTCTGAGAGAGGCGTTAGGGGATAAGTCTGGTATTCGCCGTTTCGGTGATTCCATGGTTCCACTCGATGAAGTTTTAGTTCAAGCAGCAGTAGATCTTTCTGGTCGTCCATATTTGGTCCACCGTCAGCCAGAGATTGTTGAACTTATCGGTACTTTCGATACAACACTCGGAAAACATATTTGGGAATCTATTGTTGCAGAGGCACATATTGCATTGCATATTCGCGTGCTTGAAGGAAGAAATGCACACCATGTTTTTGAAGCGCAGTTCAAAGCAGTAGCTCGTGCACTTCGTGATGCAGTCTCACTTGATGGAAGAGTTGCAGGTATTCCTTCAACAAAAGGCTCTCTTTGATCGCAATTCTTGATTATGGATCGGGCAACTTACGTTCGGCGCAAAGAGCTTTTGCAACATCTGGCGTCGATGTAATTGTCACAGCTGATCGCGCCGTAGCACTAGAAGCTGATGGTTTAGTTGTTCCTGGTGTAGGAGCTTTTGCTGCATGTATGCAGGGGTTGCGAACTGTTGATGGTGCATCAATTATTCGTGAACGTATTGCTAATGAGCGACCTGTCTTGGGAATCTGTATTGGTATGCAAATACTTTTCCAAGAAGGTAGCGAGCACGCAGAAAATGGGAACCACGAAGGAGTTGGAATTTGGGAGGGTGAAGTCTCCAGGCTCAACGCACCGATACTTCCTCATATGGGCTGGAATAGCGTTGAAGGCGATTCAAACTCCACGTTATTGAAAGGTGTTGCGGGGGAGTCATTCTATTTTGTTCACTCGTATGCGGCCAAGAAAGCAGTTGGAAAAATGCAAGGGTGGAGCTTTCATGGGGAAAAGTTTTTGGCAGTTGTTGAAGATGATTATGTTTCGGCAACACAATTTCATCCAGAGAAATCAGGGGATGCTGGGTTGGCTTTGATTAAGAATTGGGTGAAGGCGTTATGAGTTACTTAGAACTTCTTCCCGCTGTTGATGTTAAAGATGGACGTGCCGTCCGCCTAGTTCAAGGCGAGCTTTCACAAGAGAGCATCTACGGCGCGCCACTTGAAGTTGCACTTGAATTTCAAGGAGCAGGTGCGCAATGGTTACACCTAGTTGATCTAGATGCAGCCTTTGGCCGCGGAAGTAATGCCGAACTATTGGCAGAGGTTGTTGGCGCACTTGATATTAAAGTGGAGCTCTCTGGCGGCATAAGAGATGATGAATCTTTACGTAGAGCATTGGCAACTGGTTGTGCGCGAGTAAATCTTGGAACTGCTGCTCTTGAGGATCCCGAATGGACTGCAAGAGTTATTGGTGAATTTGGAGATCGCATAGCTGTTGGTCTTGATGTGCGCGGACACGTACTTGCTGCGCGAGGTTGGACAAAAGAAGGCGGAGATCTCTTCGAAACACTCGCACGTTTAGATAAAGATGGTTGTGCTCGCTATGTGGTTACAGATGTAACGAAAGATGGAACTCTTGCTGGACCAAATTTAGAACTACTTCAATCTGTTTGTGCGGCAACGAATAAGCCAGTAGTGGCCAGTGGTGGAATTTCCTCGCTAGCCGATATTCAAGCATTGTGTAATCTGAATGCAACCGGTGTTGAAGGTGCCATTGTTGGTAAAGCTTTGTATGCGGGTGCATTTACTTTGCAAGAAGCATTGAAAGTTACAGGGCGATGACACTTTCTGTTCGCATCATTCCTTGCCTAGATGTTACCGATGGACGTGTTGTTAAAGGAGTGAATTTCACAAATCTGGTTGATGCTGGAGATCCAGTTGAAATGGCAGCTCTTTATGGCGCAGAAGGCGCCGATGAGTTAACTTTCCTTGATATCTCAGCATCTGTTGATGAGCGAGAGACAACTTTGGATGTTGTTCGCCGCACCGCTGAACAAGTATTTATTCCGCTGACTGTTGGCGGCGGAATTAGGAATGTTGGTGATGTTGATCGCCTACTTAGAGCAGGCGCCGATAAAGTTTCGATTAACACCGCAGCAATAGCCCGTCCTGAATTAATTGCTGAAATCGCAGATCGATTTGGATCACAAGTACTTGTGCTTTCAGTCGATGCACGTCGTGCTCGAACAGAGTCAGGTTTTGAAGTTACAACTCATGGTGGCCGAGAAGGCACAGATATCGATGCCATTAAATGGATTGAGAAAGCATGTGCATTGGGTGTGGGCGAAATTCTTCTCAACTCCATGGATGCTGATGGCACTCGTGCCGGATATGACATTGGAATGATTACCGCGATGCGTTCAGTTTCAAAGGTGCCATTAATTGCCAGTGGAGGTGCTGGGACTTTGGCAGATTTTGCTGCAGCCCTTGATGCCGGAGCCGATGCACTTCTAGCCGCCAGCGTGTTTCACTTTGGAATTCACCGCATTGGGGATGTGAAGTCTTACCTTGATTCGCATAATTATCCGGTGCGCGCCATGGCCGCTGAGTAAGGCAGAATTACTCCATGAGCGCTCTTGATCCAGCAGTTGCGGCGATGCTTAAAGATCCAACGTTGCTCATTCCTGCAGTTGTTCAAGATACGACTTCTCATGAAGTTTTAATGCTCGCTTACATGAACGCAGAGTCTTTAGCGTTAACTCTTAGTACAGGCAAAGCCACCTATTGGTCACGCTCTCGCAATGAGCTGTGGGTCAAAGGGGCAACTTCTGGACATTTTCAAAAAGTAGAGTCGGTTTCATTGGACTGCGATGGCGATGCATTACTTATCCGTGTGGAGCAAACTGGGGTTGCTTGCCATACTGGTGAAAAAACCTGTTTTCACAAGCCGATAGCGTTGGATAAGTAAAAAATGAATATTGAAGAATTTCGCGCTTATGCCAAGATCTCAAATGTAATTCCGGTTTCAAGGCGCTTACTTGCAGACGGGGAAACACCCTTAGGTGTTTATAGAAAATTGGCAAAAAATGCCGCTAATACCTTTTTATTGGAATCAGCTGAACATGGCGGTGCATGGTCTCGGTATTCATTTATTGGCGTGCACAGTGAAGCAACGTTGAGCGAAAAAGATGGAAAGGCCTACTGGCAGGGGACTGCACCTGCTGGTGCACCAACAGGAATTGATCCACTTGATGCGTTGCGTCTTTCCGCAGCGCATTTGAAATCTCCAACGATTGCCGGCTTACCTCCATTAACTGGGGGTCTGGTTGGCTTTATGGGTTATGACGTTGTGCGTCGATTAGAAAAACTTCCAAGCCTTTCGAAAAAGGATTTACCACTTCCAGAGTTAAGTTTTATGTTGACTAGTGATTTAGCTGTACTAGATCACAGTGACGGAACAATTACTTTGATTGCAAATGCCATCAACTGGGATGGGAGTGATGATCGAATTGATGAGGCTTTTAATGCTTGCAATGTGAGATTAGATCGCATGCAGTCAGATTTAGCCGCACCTCTTGATGGTGAAATCGCACAAATCGATTCACATGCCTCACCGACCTTTGATGCCAATATGAGCCCTGATGATTTCAAGGCCAAGATTGCAATTGCGAAAGAGGAAATTCTGGCTGGAGAAGCTTTCCAGATAGTACTTTCTCAACGTTTTTCAATGCCGTGTTCGGCTGATGCCATTGATGTCTATCGCATGCTACGACTCAATAACCCAAGTCCTTATATGTATTTGTTCCGCTTTAATGAGGGAATCACAATTGTTGGATCAAGTCCTGAAGCATTGGTGAAAGTTAATCAGCGCGAAGTGATGATTCATCCCATTGCAGGTACTAGAAAGCGTTCACCATCTCCTGAAGAAGATCATCGACTGGGTGAGGAACTTTTGGCAGATCCAAAAGAGCGAGCAGAGCATTTAATGTTGGTTGACTTGGGCCGAAATGATTTAGGAAGAGTGTGTGCTCCGGGATCTGTGGAAGTCATAGATTTCATGCACATTGAGCGATACTCACACGTGATGCATATAGTTTCAACGGTTACTGGCACCTTAGGACAGAGCTCCACTCCAGTAGATGCCCTCTTTGCAGTATTTCCAGCTGGCACATTATCTGGAGCACCAAAGCCTCGCGCTATGGAAATTATTGAAGAACTCGAACCAACACGTCGTGGGGTTTATGGAGGCATTGTTGGTTACATAGATTTCACAGGAAATATCGACACATGTATTGCTATTAGAACCGCACTTATTCATGATGGCGTTGCATACGTGCAAGCTGGCGCGGGCATCGTCGCAGACTCAGATGCAGAGTCAGAGAATCAAGAGTGTAGAAATAAGGCTGCAGCAGTATTGATGGCAGTTGATTCGGCCAATAGATTGCGAAAGAACTGATGGAGCAATTGTTAGCTATTGGAATAAGCGTTCTCGTTGTTTACGCAATAGTTGTTCTCATCGGTAAGAAATTCAAACTTTCTTCACGTTATGAAAGAAAGCCACGCGTATTAAATTCGTGGAGCGCACTTGATGAGGGTATTGACCCAACTGTGCAGGATAAAAAATGAGCGTTCTTGATTCAATCATTGAAGGTGTTCGCGAGGATTTGGCAGCTCGAAGAAAACCATTAGCCCAATTACAAGAGGCGATGGATTCGGCTGCACCTGTGCGAGACCCACTTAAGAACTTACTCAGTAATAAAATGTCTGTAATTGCTGAAGTAAAGCGATCATCTCCTAGCAAAGGAGCTTTGGCAACGATTGCAGATCCTGCCAGTTTGGCCGAACAGTACGAGAATGCTGGAGCCAGCATTATTAGTGTTTTAACTGAAGCGCGTCGCTTTGGTGGCTCACTAAATGACTTAGATGCCGTTCGTGCACGAGTAGACATTCCTATTCTGCGCAAAGATTTTATGGTGGACGAGTATCAATTCTTTGAAGCCCGTGCGCATGGAGCTGATGTTGTTCTCCTCATCGTTGCAGCGCTAAGCAAGTCACAACTCAATGACTTTCATCAATTAGCCCAAGGATTGGGAATGCGCGCACTTGTTGAAGTGCATACCCACGATGAACTTGAGAGAGCTTTAGAAATCTCCCCTTGTATTGTTGGGGTCAATTCTCGCAACTTAAAAACCTTAGAGGTTGATGCACAGGCATTTGCGCAGTTGCTTCCACTTATTCCAACTGATGTGGTGCGAGTTGCAGAGTCTGGTATCTCAAATCGCGCTGAGGTGGAATTTGCGCAAAATAATGGTGCAACTGCGATTTTGGTAGGGGAGGCGTTGGTGCGATCTGCCAATCCCGAGCTGGCTATGCGTGAACTTCTGGGCGAGGATAGGATTAACTCATGACAATCCAAATGGGTGATGTGCTTGGCCATTTCGGCCAATACGGTGGACGTTTTGTCCCTGAAGCCCTTATTTCAGCTTTGGATGAATTAGAAGCAGCGCATAACGCTGCAAAAACCGATCCTATTTTTCAAGCAGAACTTGCCGAACTTCATCGCACTTACACAGGACGTCCAAGCATCATCACAGAAGCTAAGAGATTTGCCGAACATGCAGGCGGAGCTCGAATTCTGCTCAAGCGCGAGGATCTTAATCACACAGGTAGTCACAAGATTAATAATGTTTTGGGTCAAGCATTACTTACTAAAAAAATGGGTAAGAAGCGCATCATCGCTGAAACTGGTGCTGGCCAACATGGCGTTGCTTCAGCAACTGCTGCGGCGTTGATGGGACTTGAATGCGTTGTTTACATGGGCGAAGAAGACACTCGACGCCAAGCACTTAACGTTGCTCGCATGAAGTTGCTAGGCGCCGAAGTTGTCCCAGTGACATCTGGATCTCGAACATTAAAAGATGCAATTAATGAAGCGATGCGCGATTGGGTCACCAACGTTGCAACAACCCATTACATGCTGGGTACTGTTGCAGGTCCTCATCCATTTCCAACAATGGTGCGCGATTTTCACAAAATAATTGGCGAAGAAGCACGCGAGCAAGTTCTGGCACTTACTGGAAAATTACCAGATGCAGTTCTTGCATGTGTCGGGGGAGGATCTAATGCAATTGGAATCTTCCATGCATTTATTCCAGATGCAGGTGTCCGCTTAATTGGTTTAGAAGCAGGCGGTGATGGAATTGAAACGGGTCGTCACGCAGCAACAATCAGCGGAGGTTCTGCTGGGGTGTTGCATGGAACTCGTTCTTACGTTTTGCAAGATGAAAATGGACAAACTATTGAATCGCATTCGATCTCGGCAGGACTAGATTATCCAGGCGTTGGTCCAGAGCATGCCTATTTGCACGATATTGGCCGTGCTGAGTATCGCGCTGTTAATGATGATGCAGCGATGGCTGCATTTTCTCTCCTATGCCGAACAGAAGGAATTATTCCTGCAATCGAAACAGCACATGCGTTGGCAGGTGCATTGGTAATAGGTAATGAACTAGGTTCTGATGCGACTTTGCTTATTAACCTCTCTGGACGTGGTGATAAAGACGTTCAAACTGCTGCAGATTATTTCGGTATTCCATTGTGAGTACAGCTTTAGATCTAGTTTTTGAAAAGGTTCGTGCCGAAAACAGGGCAGCATTAATCGCATACATTCCAGCAGGATTTCCATCCAAATCAGGTTGTGAAAAAGCAATCCAAGCTTTAGCAAATGCTGGCGTTGATGCTATTGAGATTGGCTATCCATACAGTGATCCAGTTATGGATGGTCCAACAATTCAAGAAGCGGCAGAGATTTCCCTCAAAGGTGGGACAAATGCAGCAGATGTTTTCTCAGCGCTAAAGGTGGCAAGTTCTACGGGAGTTGCAGCGGTAGTGATGACCTATTGGAATCCTATTGAGAAATATGGAGTCAATGAATTTGCACAATCTATTTCAGATAATGGCGGATCTGGTGTGATCACTCCAGATCTGACTATTGAAGAATCTGGCCGCTGGTTAGAGGCTGTTGGTAAGTCGGGGATTAATCCAATTTATGTAGTTGCTCCAAGTACCTCAGATGCCCGTTTAGCGCAGGTAACTTCTAAGACTGGTGGCTTTGTATATGCAGCCTCCGTCATGGGGGTTACGGGAGCTAGAAATAATGTTTCAGTCGATGCAAGCGCATTAGTCGCAAGAGTAAAAGAGACAACAAAACTTCCAGTTTCAGTCGGTTTAGGTGTCTCAACACGTGAACAAGCCAAGCAAGTTGCAGCTTATGCAGATGGCGTGATTGTTGGCTCAGCCTTTATTAAACTTCTGTTGAATGCTAAATCTGAACAAGAAGGCCTTGATGCTATTTCTGAACTTGCTAAAGAGTTGGCATTGGGAGTGCGTGAAGGTCGATGAAGAATTTCAATAATAAATATCAACCTCTTATAACTCTAGTTTGTCGCTTAATTCTGGGTGGTGTTTTGCTGACTGCAGGAGGATTAAAAGCTTTCAAACCTTCAGAGTCAGCAGGCGCAGTTGCTGCCTATAAAATTTTGCCAACAAATCTTGCCCACATTACTGGCTATGCACTGCCATGGTTGGAAATTGCTTTGGGAATACTTTTAATTATTGGTTTATCAGCACGATTGGCTGCAGTAGTTGGAACAGTTGTGATGCTCGTTTTCGTGGCCGCAATTATTTCAGTATGGGCTCGTGGCATTCTCATTGACTGCGGATGTTTTGGTGGGGGTGGAGCAGTTGATCCGAGCAAAGCAGCTGAGGCTCACCGCGCATATCTATTGGAGATTCTGCGCGATTTAGGTTTGGCTTTAACCGGCATCTATCTATACTTTTTCCCCTACGGACGTTTCAGCATTGAAAAACCACTTCAAATAATCGAGGAGCAGTAATGGCAAAGCAGGCTAAGGCGACTAAATCATCAGGCGGAGATAATTTCACACGATGGTTAGTTATCGGAATGGTCACACTTGTTGTCGCTACTGGAGCAATATTTAGTGTTGTTGGCCAGAACTCTAAAGCCAATGAGTCATTTTCAATCTTGAAGGATTTTAAGGTTGGGCCAGCAGTTACTTCAACAGTCGATGATGCAAACGGTGCAGGCATTACATTCAATAGTGATTCGGCAAAAACTGTTGATTTGTGGGAAGACCCACAGTGCCCAGTCTGTAATACTTTTGAACAGGCTAATGGCGAATTTATTGATGATTTAGTTCGCGCTAAAAAAGCTAAGGTTGTCTATCACGTTCTCTCATTCTTGGGCAGTGAATCAGTCTCAGCGGCTAATGCTGCTTATTGCGCTGCAGATGAAGGCCATTATCTAGATTTCCATAAAGCTGTGTATTTGGTGCAGCCAGTACTTGAAAATTCAGGTTTCTATTCATTGGAAAATCTGATCAAGATTGGAAAATATGCCGGGCTTAGTTCAGAGAGTTTCAAAGATTGCGTTACTAAAGGTTCTAAGTTGGATAAAGTGAAAGCGGCTTATGATTCGATGTCTAAATACAATGTTAAGGGAACTCCAACCGTGTTCTTTAACGGAAAATTGTGGGAGCGAAAGAACAGCGGCTTCATACTCGAAGAATTCAAAGCTGCTTTTGAGGCTAGCTAAATCTTGATTCGCTCCATTCCTTCCCCAACGATTTCACAGTTGGAGTTGGGCCCATTTACTTTTCATCTCTATGCCTTATGCATTATTGCCGGGATCGCGATTGCAATATGGCTTGGAGACAAGCGCTTTCGCGCGCTAGCTCCTGATGCTAAATCTGTTGTTTCAGAAGTTGCAATCACAGCAGTTCCGGCTGGAATTATCGGTGGTCGCATTTATCACGTGATTACATCGCCCGATGCATATTTTGGATCAGGTGGGCACCCACTAGATGCTTTCAAAATCTGGGAAGGCGGTTTGGGTATTTGGGGTGCAATTTCACTTGGTGCTGTAGGTGCCTGGCTGAGATATCGCCAATTAGCAAAGCGCATTGAACTGCCAAATTTTGCCCACTTCTTAGATGCACTTGCACCAGGAATTTTGTTTGCTCAGGCAATTGGAAGATTTGGCAATTGGTTTAACATCGAACTATTCGGAAAACCTCTGAATGCTCCCTGGGCACTTGAGGTGCCAGTTTTATATAGGCCAGCGGGGTACTCAACATTTGAAACTTTTCATCCAACTTTTCTCTATGAATCAATTTGGTGTGCGATATTGGCATTTGTATTAATCCGATTAAGCCATCGACTTGCACCAGGGCAGAGCTTTTCTCTTTATGTAATGGTTTACTCAATCGGGCGACTAGGAATTGAATCCATCCGCATTGATTCAGCACACACAATTGCCGGGCTGCGCTTGAATATATGGGTCAGCTTGCTAGTTGCCATAGCCGCAGCAGTGACATTTCGCCGACAATCGCGCAAACCTCATTAAATTTAATGTAGGCTCGTTTACATGGCGCTAGAAGAGGTATACCAACGCAATCTCCAACACCGCACCCATCGTGCTGGTTGGTTACGGGCAGCAGTCCTTGGCGCAAACGATGGTTTAGTTTCTACTGCATCTTTGATGATTGGTGTTGCAGCAGCAGGTAAAACAGATTTCCTTGTGACGGCTGGACTTGCGGGAATTTCTGCAGGCGCGATGTCTATGGCTGTTGGCGAATATGTTTCTGTACGTTCACAAAATGATGTTGAAGAATCTGATCGTTTGTTAGAAATTGAACACCTTGCTACAGATCCAGAAGGTGAACTTGTAGAGCTTCAACACATTTATATTGCACGTGGTCTTTCACCTGAACTGGCGTTAACTGTGGCACAAGAGATGCATAAGAAAGATCCGCTAGCTGCCCACTTGCGTGATGAATTAGGTCAACATCCACACACAAAGGCTCGTCCGGTTCAGGCAGCAATTGCTTCTGCTTTAAGTTTTACGGCCGGTGGGTTTATTCCATTCCTAGGAGCTTTCGCACCAACGCTGGGAGCTAAAGCCTGGAGCATTGTTGGCTTCACAGTTGCTGGATTAGTTCTTACAGGCATTGTCAGCGCCAGAACTGCAGGCTCAAAAGTCTTGATGCCAACGATCCGAGTAATTATCGGGGGATGTCTAGGCATGCTCATCACTGCCGCAATTGGCCAGATTGCCCACATCTCAGGGATTTAATTGCTTTAGAAATTAGCTCATTTGTTGCTACTCTTTACCAGCATTACAGGGCCAAGGTTGTCCCACTTTTCATTTTCGACAACAGGAGCTCTGACGCCGTGGCTTTGCCTTCCAATTACCCGCATGCACAAGGTCTCTACGACCCTGCGCAAGAACATGATGCCTGCGGTGTGGCAATGGTGGCAACGCTTAACAAAGTAGCAACACATGAGATTGTTGAAAAAGCGCTCACTGCTCTTCGTAACTTAGAACACCGCGGTGCATCGGGAGCTGAACCAGATAGCGGTGATGGCGCAGGAATCCTTATTCGTATTCCGGATAAGTTCTATCAAGAAGTAACTACCTTTGATTTACCAGCAGCTGGCTCTTACGCATCAGGCATTGCATTTGCTGAAAACGGAGTCGATGTTAAAGCGGCCATAGAGAAGATTGCTGCCGAAGAGGGTTTAATTGTTTTAGGTTGGCGAGAACTGCCAATTAATTCATCGTCTCTGGGAAAAACCGCACTTTCTGTTATGCCTAATTTCCAGCAACTCTTTATTTCGGGAGTTAACGGAGAATCAGGTTTAGCTCTAGATCGCTTAGCTTTCTGTTTACGCAAACGGGCAGAACATGGATTAAAAGTTTATTTCCCGTCACTTTCATCCCAAACAATTGTTTACAAGGGCATGCTCACAACTGGTCAGCTAGAAGAGTTTTTCCCAGATTTATCTGATGAAAGAGTTGTCTCGCCTCTGGCGCTCGTGCACTCACGTTTTTCAACAAATACTTTTCCTTCGTGGCCTCTGGCTCACCCATATCGATTCATCGCTCACAATGGTGAAATCAACACCGTTAAGGGAAACCGAAACTGGATGCGAGCACGCGAGTCTCTACTTGAAAGTGATTTGATTCCAGGAGATCTCAAGCGTCTGTTTCCAATTGTTGAAATGTCAGGTAGTGACTCTGCATCTTTTGATGAAGTTCTAGAACTTCTCTATTTGGGTGGTCGTTCGTTGCCACATGCAGTTTTGATGATGATTCCAGAAGCGTGGGAAAACCACGAAACAATGCCGCAGAATCGTCGCGATTTCTACGCATTCCATGCATCACTGATGGAGCCATGGGATGGACCTGCTTGTGTGACATTTACAGATGGACACCAAGTTGGCGCAGTACTTGATCGCAATGGATTGCGCCCTTCTCGTTTTTGGGTAACTAAAGATGGACTAGTAGTACTTGCATCTGAAGTTGGTGTTCTAGATATTCCTGCTGAAAACATCGCACGAAAGGGACGTCTGCAACCAGGCAAGATGTTCTTAGTTGATATTGAAGCAGGACGAATCATTGAGGATTCAGAAATAAAGGATCAGTTAGCTGATGCATCTCCTTATGGTGATTGGATCCATGCAGGAATGGTTAAGTTAAGTGATCTTCCTTCCCGTGAGCACATTATTTATCCGCACTCTTCAGTTTTGCGCCGTCAAAGGGCTTTTGGTTATACCGAGGAAGAAGTTCGCATCCTCATTACGCCAATGGCAAAGAGTGGTTTAGAAGCCCTCGGTTCAATGGGAACTGATACTCCTATTGCAGCACTTTCAGATAAGCCACGTTTAATCTTTGATTATTTTTCTCAACTCTTCGCACAAGTCACAAATCCTCCTTTAGATGCAATTCGTGAAGAATTAGTGACAAGTCTTGGAACTTCAATGGGTCCAGAACATAACTTGCTAGATCCAGGCCCAAGTAGTTGTCGCCAAATTTCATTAGCATTTCCGGTAATTGATAATGATGAGCTTGCAAAGATTATTCACGTTAATGCTGACGGAGATTACCCAGGTTTGAGTGCACATGTAATTCGTGGTCTGTTCTTTGTGGCAGATGGTGGAGATTCTTTGCGTGAGCGCCTAGAGGAAATTAAAGCTGAAGTCTCACAGGCGATTAAAGATGGTGCCCGCATCATTGTTTTATCCGATCGTGATGCAGATGCAGAAGAAGCACCTATTCCTTCACTTCTATTAACTTCAGCGGTGCACCACCATTTAATTCGTGAAAAGACACGCACGAAGGTGGGACTAGTTATTGAAGCTGGTGATGTGAGAGAAGTTCACCACGTTGCATTGCTTATTGGTTACGGAGCAGCGGCAGTTAATCCATATTTAGCTATGGAAACCGCTGAAGATTTAGTGTTGCAAGGCGTAATTACTGGAATTACTCCTGAAAAGGCTGTGCGCAACTTAATTAAGTCTTTAGGTAAAGGTGTTCTTAAAGTTATGTCCAAAATGGGCATTAGCACTATTGCTTCTTACACCGGGGCTCAAGTATTTGAAGCTATTGGTTTGAGTCAAGAATTAGTCGATGAGTACTTTGTTGGCACCACTTCTCGCTTAGGCGGAGTCAATCTAGATGTTATTGCCCAAGAAACAATTGCTCGTCACCACATTGCATATCCACCTGGGGGAGCGATTCCAGGAACAAAGCGATTGCCTATTGGCGGGGAATATCAGTGGCGTCGTGAGGGCGAACCACATCTATTTGATCCAGAGACTGTCTTTACTTTGCAGCATTCAACTCGTAATAAGCGCTATGACGTCTTTAAGCGTTACACAGACAGAGTCAATGATCAGAGCAGACGCTTGATGACTTTGCGCGGACTCTTTGGTTTCAATGAAGGCGTGCGCCCAGCTATTTCAATTGATGAAGTTGAATCAGCATCAGAGATTATTAAGCGATTCTCAACTGGAGCAATGTCATACGGTTCGGTTTCTCAAGAGGTGCATGAGACTTTGGCAATTGCAATGAATCGTCTGGGTGGTAAATCAAATACAGGTGAAGGCGGAGAAGATCCAGATCGCTTTATAACTATGGCTAATGGTGATTCAAAACGCTCAGCAATTAAGCAGGTGGCATCTGGACGCTTTGGTGTTACTAGTGATTATTTGGTTAATTCAGATGACATTCAAATCAAAATTGCACAAGGTGCAAAGCCAGGAGAAGGTGGACAGCTGCCTGGTAACAAGGTTTATCCATGGGTAGCAAAAGTTCGTTATTCAACCCCTGGAGTTGGCCTTATTTCACCACCACCACACCACGATATCTATTCCATTGAAGATTTAGCTCAGCTCATCCATGATTTAAAGAATGCTAATAAGAATGCACGCGTTCACGTCAAGCTAGTGGCAGAAGTTGGTGTTGGAACTGTTGCAGCTGGAGTAAGTAAGGCACATGCCGATGTTGTTCTTATCTCTGGTCATGATGGTGGAACTGGTGCATCACCATTGACCTCACTCAAGCATGCAGGTGCTCCTTGGGAACTCGGATTAGCTGAAACCCAGCAAACTTTACTTCTTAACAATTTGCGTGATCGCATTGTTGTTCAAACGGATGGTCAGTTAAAAACTGGTCGCGATGTTGTTATTGCAGCACTTCTTGGCGCAGAAGAGTTTGGTTTTGCTACAGCACCACTTGTTGTTTCTGGTTGCATCATGATGCGCGTGTGCCATTTAGACACATGCCCAGTTGGAGTTGCGACTCAGAACCCAGAGCTTCGTAAGCGCTTTACTGGAAAGCCTGAATTCGTTGAAACTTTCTTTGAATATATTGCCGAAGAGGTACGTGAGATATTGGCAAGCCTTGGCTTTAAGACTTTGCTTGAGGCTGTTGGCCATGTGGAGTATTTAGATACTAAGCGAGCAGTTGATCATTGGAAGGCCAGCGGTCTTGATCTCTCTCCATTATTGACCCGCCCAGATGTAGTCAGCCCGCTGCACAACACCTCAGCGCAAAATCACGGTCTAGATGCAGCTCTAGATAATCAATTGATTGCACTTTCAGAAGCTGCCCTTTCAAACAAAGAGTTAGTACGAATAGATCTTCCTGTTCGAAACGTTAACAGAACTGTTGGAACAATGCTGGGTGCAGAAATTACTCGCAAGCATGGGGGAGCAGGCTTACCTGATGACACTATCGATGTGACTTTGCATGGTTCTGCAGGACAATCTCTCGGTGCATTTATTCCACGTGGTTTAACTATTCGCCTTTATGGTGATTCAAATGACTATGTTGGCAAGGGAATTTCTGGCGGTCGCATCATTGTTCGACCTGATGAGAAATCTAGTTTCAACTCCTCTGAGAATGTAATTGCAGGAAATGTCATTGGTTACGGCGCTACATCTGGTCAGATAATGATTCGTGGCGTTGTGGGTGAGCGCTTCTGCGTTAGAAACTCTGGAGCAACAGCAATTGTTGAAGGAATTGGTGATCACGGTTGTGAATACATGACTGGTGGAAGCGTTGTTGTTCTTGGACGCACAGGCCGAAACTTTGCAGCCGGTATGTCTGGTGGACGAGCTTTTGTCCTTGATTTAGATGCAGCTAATGTGAACACAGAGATGGTTGATATTTTGGCCGTCCCAGAAGATCAAAAAGAGATTATTCGTTCATTGATTTCAGATTTTGCCCAAGAAACTGGCTCAATTGTTGCAAGTGAATTGATTAAGGATTGGGAGAGTGCGATTAAGCGAATCTCTCTAGTCATGCCACGTGATTACGCACGAGTGCTTGAAGCAATGGCACGCGCAACGCGAGAAGGATTGCCTGTTGATGCTTTAGTAATGGAGGTTGCGGCAAATGGCTGATCCAAAAGGATTTATGACTACACCTCGCGAAACTCCAACGCGACGTCCAGTTGATGTGCGCATTCAAGACTGGCGCGAAGTATATGAACCACAGAGCTTTGAGCATCTGCAAAAGCAGGCTGGCCGTTGCATGGACTGCGGTATTCCTTTTTGTCATTCAGGTTGTCCACTCGGAAACCTCATTCCTGAATGGAATGATTTGATTTGGCGTGGAGACAAGGTTGAGGCAATAAATCGCTTACATGCAACTAACAACTTTCCTGAGTTCACCGGACGTTTGTGTCCAGCCCCATGTGAGACTGCTTGTGTAGTTGGCATTAATCGCGATGCTGTGACAATCAAGCAAGTAGAACTTCGCACTATTGAGGAAGCCTTCGATGCTGGTGAAGTAAAGCCTTTGGCTCCAGATCGCATTACGGGTAAGACTGTTGCAGTCATTGGATCAGGTCCTGCAGGTTTAGCTGCGGCTCAACAGTTAACTCGCGCCGGTCACACTGTGGCTGTTTATGAGAGAGCCGACAAGATCGGCGGCCTACTTCGTTATGGAATTCCAGAGTTTAAGATGGAAAAACACATTCTTGATCGCCGTTTAGTGCAGATGGAAAAAGAAGGAACTCGATTCCGCGCAGGCGTTGATGTCGGAGTTGAAGTAACAGGTGCTGATCTTCGCAAGAAATACGATGCAATTGTTCTTGCTGTGGGTGCAACTAAATGGCGTGACTTGCCAATTCCTGGTCGCGAATTTAAAGGTGTTTACCAAGCAATGGAGTTCTTGCCATGGGGTAATAAGCAGGCACTTGGTGAAGTAGAAGTTCCTGAGATCAATGTTGCAGGAAAACACGTTGTGATTCTTGGCGGTGGTGACACAGGTGCAGATTGCCTTGGAACATCTATTCGTCAAGGAGCTGCAAGCATTACTCAACTTGAAATTATGCCTCGCCCAAGTGATGAGCGACCAGCTTCACAGCCTTGGCCGACCTACCCAATGATTTATCGAGTATCAAGTGCGCATGAAGAAACAGATAACCGTATGTTCTCAGTTAGCACCGAAGAGTTTCTAGGCGATGCTGATGGCAATCTACGTGCCATCCGCATTGTTGAAACTAAGTTTGAAAATGGAAAGTTTGAACCAGTTCCTGGAACTGCGAAAGAGATTCCTGCAGATTTTGTATTCCTAGCAATGGGATTTACTGGACCAGAGCAATCAGATCTCATTACGCAGCTAGAAGTTAAGTTAGATGATCGCGGCAATATTGCTCGTAATGCAGATTTTGAAACAAGTGAAGAAGGCATTTTCGTAGCAGGTGATGCCGGACGTGGACAGTCACTGATTGTTTGGGCGATTGCAGAAGGACGAAGTGCAGCAGCAGCCGTTGATAGATACCTCACTGGGGAGACTCAGCTTCCGTCACCGATTGAACCAACAACCCGTCAACTAATGGTTTAAGGTAGGCAAATGCGTAGAGCAAAGATCGTGTGCACGATGGGCCCAGCAGTTGAATCTCCTGAGAAGGTTAAGGAGCTCATAGATGCTGGAATGAATATGGCTCGCTTGAATCTCTCTCACGGCTCATATGAAGAACACCAAGCACGTCTTGATTCTGTTCGTGATGCAGCCAAAGCTGCGGGTCGCCCGGTTGCCATCCTTGTTGATCTGCAAGGACCAAAGATTCGTCTGGCACGCTTTAAAGCAGGACCTCATGATTTAGCGCGCGGTGACATCTTTACAATTACAGTTGATGAAGTCGAAGGTACAAAAGAGCGCGTTGGTACCACCTACAAAGGTTTACCCGGAGATTGCAAAGCTGGAGATCGTATTCTTATCGATGATGGAAAAGTAACTGTTGAAGTTGTTGAAGTTAAGGGCAATGATGTTGTCACTAAAGTTATCGAACCTGGGGCAGTGAGCAATAACAAGGGAATTAACTTGCCAGGTGTTGCAGTTTCTGTTCCTGCGCTATCTGAAAAAGATATTGATGATCTTCGCTGGGGCTTGCGAGCAGGAGCCGATTTCATCGCGCTCTCATTTGTGAGAAGCGCAGAAGACATTAAAGATGTCCATAAGATTATGGATGAAGAAGGAATTAGAGTTCCGGTCATTGCAAAAATTGAAAAGCCACAGGCCGTTGAGAACTTAGTTGAAATCGTTGAAGCCTTCGATGGCATCATGGTTGCACGTGGTGATCTTGGTGTGGAGCTACCAATTGAAGATGTGCCATTGGTGCAAAAGCAATGCGTCGAGTTAGCTAGAGATATGGCTAAGCCGGTAATCGTTGCGACTCAAATGCTTGATTCAATGATTACGAATTCACGCCCCACTCGAGCCGAAGCAACAGATTGTGCAAATGCAGTTCTAGATGGCGCAGATGCTCTGATGCTCTCAGGTGAAACTAGTGTCGGGGACTTTGCAATTGAAGCAGTTCAAACAATGGCACGCATCATTCAAAAGACTGAAGAGGGTGGCTTAGATCGCATTCGACCTATAAAGACAGCCCCTCGTACTAAAGGCGGAGCAATTACAAAGGCAGCAACTGAGGTTGGCGCAATTGTTGGAGCAAAGTATTTAGTTGCCTTTACACAAAGCGGAGATTCAGCCCGACGTATGTCTCGCTTGCGCTCACCTATTCCTATTCTTGCTATGACTCCAGAAGTTGGAACTTATAACCGCCTTGCACTTTCTTGGGGTGTTGAATCAATGCTCACGCCTATCGTCGGTGCAACTGATGAAATGGTGAAATTGGTTGACACAGTCCTTATTGATTCTGGTCGCGCTCAACTAGGTGATCAAGTGATGATTGTTGCCGGATCTCCTCCTGGAATTCCAGGTTCAACGAATGCGATGCGCGTTCACCGCGTGGGAGATGCTGTTGGTGGGGTAGCTGCGGCTTACCGCTAAGATTAGCCCCGTTCGGATATCACTTAACGCCTCGGTACTCCAACGGTAGAGAGGGCAGTCTCAAACACTGCACAGTGTCGGTTCAAATCCGACTCGGGGCACATGACACAAAAGGTTCGCATCCTCGTTGCCGAAGATGAAGCACTTATTCGCATGGATCTAGTTGAAATGTTGCAAGGTGCTGGTTATGAAGTTGTAGCAGAGGCAACAAATGGCCAAGAAGCAATTGATTTAGCAAATGAACATAAACCTGATTTAGCAATTCTTGATGTGAAGATGCCCGTGCTGGATGGGATTTCTGCAGCAGAGAAAATTATTGATCTTGCGCCTGTATTGATGCTGACAGCTTTTTCTCAAAAAGAATTAGTTGATCGAGCTCGTGATGCTGGAGTAATGGCATATGTAGTTAAGCCATTTACAATTGGCGATTTGATTCCAGCAATAGAAATTGCAATTAGCCGCCATACACAAATGCGATCACTTGCTGCAGAAGTTGCAGATTTACATGATCGCTTAGAAACTCGAAAAATCATTGATCGAGCAAAAGGTATTTTGATGAAGGCGCTAAATCTTTCAGAGCCAGAAGCTTTTTCTTGGATTCAAAGGGCGGCAATGGACCGTCGATTAACGATGAAACAGGTGGCCGAGGCCGTCATTAGCCCGCAGGCTGTACCCGAGAGCTGACCTGTCCACTGGGGTCCAAAACGTTACCGAACTGCAATCAAAGCCGGCCTTTTCATGCTTAAACGGGCTTGTTAATACGCTGCTCCAGCCATTACCCTAACCACCTCCCTGTCCCGGGACACAAGAACAGGAAAGGCACTAAATGAACAAGAAGATTAAGAGTTCACTTGCCGTTGTATCTGCTGCAGCCCTTGCATTTGGCATTGCATCAGTACCAACAGCTAGTGCAGCTGCAAAGACATACACAATCGGTTACCAAGGTCCACTTTCAGGTGGCGAAGCTTCAACAGGTATCGATGAGCAAAATGCAGTCAAGTATGCAATCAAACTATTCGAAGCAAAGAACCCAAGCATCAAGATCAAGCTAGTTTCAATCGATGACCAGGGAGATCCAGCAGTAGCTGGAACAGTTGCTCCAGGTGTTGCTTCAAACAAGAACGTTCTTGGCGTTGTAGGACCTGCTTACTCAGGTGCAACAAT
>Ga0214919_10000923_pt1 | contig 49644 bp, 51 predicted proteins | sample LL1503_MetaG_FD_177994 | JGI IMG/M metagenome (GOLD analysis project Ga0214919, IMG submission 177994) | Freshwater microbial communities from Lake Lanier, Atlanta, Georgia, United States - LL-1503 | ecosystem: Environmental > Aquatic > Freshwater > Lake | place: USA: Georgia | collected...
AAGTTGAGTGGTGATGAAAAGGTTGCCCCTTTGGAAGGTGGTGCCAAGAGACGCCGAAGCAAGAAACGTTCCAACAAGTTGAGTGGTGATGAAAAGGTTGCTCCTTTGGAAGGTGGTGCTAAGAGACGCCGAAGCAAGAAACGTTCCAACAAGTTGAGTGGTGATGAAAAGGTTGTCCCTTTGGAAGGTGGTGCCAAGAGACGCCGAAGCAAGAAACGTTCCAACAAGTTGAGTGGTGATGAAAAGGTTGCCCCTTTGGAAGGTGGTGCTAAGAGACGCCGAAGCAAGAAACGTTCCAACAAGTTGAGTGGTGATGAAAAGGTTGCTCCTTTGGAAGGTGGTGCTAAGAGACGCAAAAGTAAGAAAACTATGAAAAAATCTTCTTCAAATGAATTAATGAAAGGTAATGTTAATGTAAAAAATACAAATAATGTATTATCTAAGAATAAATTAAATGATACAATGAAAGGTAATTTAAATTTTAATGATATGCCTACATCATCTATCCATATACCAATTATGATAGAACATCGAGGTGGATCTAAGAAACGTCGTAGTAAGAAGAATAAATTAAATATGACTGGAGGTGGTATTGATAAAGAAATGATCTAAATAATTTGTACCATATTACCATTTTTACTAGGAATAAATATCATTTCATCTATAATTTGAATACATCTGCTATATTGTGGAATAATTAACATATTATCAATATATTTAATTGTCATATAATTGATGTGACATTTAATCATATTATCCATTCCTATCACATGATCTCTAAATAGATCATTACTAACTACTTTTTTATTATATTTTAACATACCGTATAATAAAAAATTATCATCATAATTATTTCTAGGTACTCTAATAATATATTTATCAAGTAGTTTATTTGTAATAACATGTCTTTCATGCAAAATAATTTTTGGTTTTAAATTTAATTTTTCAATAAGTTTTATAACTTTGATTAATATATTAAAATTAAAACTTTTACCATAATGTGAAATATTTGCTCCATCTATCAGTATATCACATTCATTTATAATATTATCAAATGATTTGCGTATATATGGTATAATTTTATTTTCATATATATCTATCATTTTAGTAATATCATATTTGTATACCTTTAATTTTGAATAATCAAATGTATTAGAATTTAATATAGTTTCAACGGGATATCCATCCCATTCTTTTATTAAATTATACCATTTATTTTTAATCATAATATCTATATCTATATCATCGATTGTTTTAATAAAATTAATCATAATTGATTTTGCTTTATCTAAATTTTCTTTTGAATAATAATATTCAATACATGCCCAATAATCACGATGCATCAATTTTTCTGTAAAAATAATATATTCGATTTTATCATGTATATTATTTTTAATAAATTCTCTTAATTTTAATGAAATAAAACTTTTTAATTCTTTATTTGAAAATTTATTATTTTTCTCTAAATCTTCTAATATCAATTTACAATCTATATTAGATTGCTGTAATTGGTAAATTTTATTTAAAATACCAGACATATATTGTATAATTAATATAATATTATTTAATATTGTATTAATTCAATTTTTATTAATAGAATACAAGTTGTGTAAATAGACTGTTATTAATTTTTATTTATATTAGAAAATTTAATCCAGGTATTAAATCAGCGAAATTAAACATACATGCTACGATAAATGCCAAAAAAGCAATTATTACTTCCAAACGATACGAAGGATCGCAAACATTACTTGTAAAATTTGAACTATACATATGTGTAAATACATAACCAAAAATATAACCTGCTATCCATATACCCGTTTTAATCAAACCACCGACCAAGGGCATATCCATTATACCACCTATTATTTCACCTTGGATTGGTATCATACGTAATAAATACTCTGGTAAGGTTGCACAAGCAAAATGAAACATTGCTTCGGCTAGTGCTCTACCTATTACACTAGTTATGTTCAAATTAGAACATTTAGAAGCATTGATAATATCTCTTTTGTGCCATATATTTAAAAAGAACATTGTTAATAATATAAATATAGTTATTGTAAATTGTCCCATCATACCAAGAGGAGAGTCAGCATCCATTATAAATGGTAATATTAATTTAGATATTATTGGAAATAATAATGTGTAATCTAATAATTTTCCACTACTCGCAGGTATTTTATGCATCCATCCAAAATATACCCATATTAATGGAATAAAGGAAAAAGGTGGTATCCAAAATAATGGAAATAATAATAACCATAATTTATCTAATGATCCGTTGTAGTATTTAAATCTCATATATAATTGTCCTACAGGACCTCCAATAGTAATAAGTAATGAATCCATTGACAATAATTTGAAATTACTTGGTTTACCATCTCCTGATAAATTTAATGGATTAAACATGTCTGATAAAGTTAATGACATTATATATATATATATATATATATTAATTTATTAATTTATTAATTTATTATATATTTTTTAAATGAATTATTTACGAGAAGTTTGCTATAAAGCGAAACTTTTATTGAGAATATTTGTTATTTTTATAAGTTGGACGAATAATATACACACACACATACACACATATACCGAATACAAAATTAAAACTTAGAGTGAACCTTGTTAATAAAATCATACTCATCATCAATGAATTTAGCTCGAGCAATCTTACACTCCTCTTGGTACTCTGCTGCTTTCTGACCCGCGCGTTTGCCACCAGCACCATCAGACTTTTTGCTCATCTTCTGGGTAAGAGAACTTCCTCGCATTGCGTCGATCTTGAGTTGTTCTTCTTTTTGTTTGGCAATTTTGCGTTTCTTTTCAGCAAGAGCAATATCGCGTTCTTCAGGCGTCTGTTTAGTTTTAACTACCTCTACAGCGACATCAAGTGCTTTTCGTTCCAATGCCAAAACATACGCTTCACGCGCTTTACGCGTCTTGGGCACAACTACGTCTAGTATAGTTTCAGGACTTTCATCTATCTCTATATCTATCCAAAAACGTTCGTTAGCACTAACAGGGAGTATTACTTTGGGCACAACAGGTACTATATTCTGTCTCACGGGATATTCCATTACCACGTTATCTTCGGGATCATAAACAATGAATTTTGCGTCTGTTTTATTTCTATAAGACACGTCCATGTGATCCATATCGTGAAACAAGTATTTCGTCATCTCGGTAACTTTATCACCGAATATAACTAGTACCTCAACGTTCTCTATCCCTCGCCATGTCATTGTCTTTAGATACACGTTACATTGTAATTTTGCTTTCAGTGCTCTTTCTTGGATCTTCAATTGGTCTTTCTCTAGTTTCCATCCAACAACATGCGTGACATCTCTATTCCCTTTTCCTGATGTATTTTTGATGCTCCTAAATTCAACGTAGATCATATTAGACTTGGAGAAAGCAATATCTTCTTTTTCAAAAAATACGGGTTTACTTGCTTCCGCTTTTCGTTCAGCTTCAAGACGATCCATCTCCTTCTTAGCAACAAGGTCCTGTTCCTCTTTCTCTTGACGTTTTGCTTCTCTCTTGACTTGACGACGTTGCTTTCTCTCCATAGTAAGACGTGCTTTCTCCAGCAGGCGTTCTTCATCAACTACTTCTTCTCTTGCCAAAAAAACCTCACCTTTCTCTTGTATTTCGGTTGTCGCGTAGGTCGTACCCAAAAAATCCTCGGGATTTGCTTCAGTCTTTGCCATAATACGCTTCATCTTATTTTCCTCATACTTGAGACGTTTCATTTCCATCTGTATCTCTATCTCGCTCATAATACCAAATATTTTTCTCGTGGTATCCATATAGAGATTTATTTCCATAGCAATATCCTTGTAGCGTTGTTCACGAAGAGTCTTCTCTGACACAGTATCGCGAATTAGATATTCTTTGGAATAGCGAGGAAGCATCTTTGGTTTCTTGGTACGGGGTTTTGCCTTCGACCCACTAAACCCAGTTGAAATTTTCCAAGTAGACGATACCGCAGTATCATCTAATTTTATCTCCTCCATATTACCACACAGTACAGATTGAAGGAATGATTTTTCTTGGACCAGTTGAAGAGGTGCCTCCGTTTGAAGAGGTGCCTCCGTTTGAAGAGGTGCCTCCGTTTGAACACGAGATAACTCTGGAAATTGAGTTGATGGATTAAACCCGGGTTGAACTACTACCACACTCTTTATCAAATTCAAATTCTCGTCAAACAGATCTGATAATGGTTTATATCCGCCATCCTTCACAAGACAATAAGAGTATAGAATATCCAATTCGCGATACTGAGTAGCGAGCAACGTATCTATCTTAGTCACTGCTGTTTTCGCTTCCAAGAAGTTATCCAATGCCCTTTTGGTAGCAAATTTATTGCTTGCTATCTTTTGATCTTTCTCGAGAGACTTGATGTATACTATCTCTAAATCGACAGAAATATGCGCGAGATCATTGAATAACATTACATCGCGATCCTTCTTCTGCTGGAGAGCAACAATCCTAGGTGTCTTTATCAATTCTTCACGTTCTTTACGACATAGTGTTCGCGCTTTCTCACCCAGAATAGGGTTTGGATCAAATGCGTTATCACTGTGCGGACCAAATTGACACCTACTACCTTTATCGCACACCGCACTCTTTATGATTTGAAACTCGTTTGTCATACCAGGTAATAGTTTCTCCTGTATACCATCAACCTTTTTATACGAATTTGTACTGAAATTTAAATGCGTCCAGCATGGATTTTGACACAATCGGGCATATTCATAAAAAATGTCTTCTTCGATGTTACCACTGTCTCCAAATAAATGGGTATTTAGAATGCTAGATAGTTTTAATCGCATTACAGTACCACACAAGTTAAACCACATTCGAATCAAATCGCGTACATCGGAGCGTTTGATCGTACTGGTACCGAGGGCATGTACTATCGGAGAAAAGTGTTGCTTATCATTCCGTTTACTACCTTTCTTTAACTTGTCTTCGTAAATATCCCACACCTTGACGATACCTGAATGATTCGTACTACCCCAAGTATAAAGAGCAGTAATATAGTTGGCGTAATCGAACTTTCCAGAATGTACACGAGACATCAATATCTTGTAATTGAGCGTCTCATTGGTTTCGTGTGTAAAGTCGCAAAACTCTTCATAAGGACAAGCACCAGTGCGAATAAAATTTCGACACAACTTTGTACCATCTCTTGCTTGGATAAAGTTGAATTCATGTGAAACAGGTGTTTTCTTTTTATTCTCACTCTTTTCACTAGAAGACACGATGTCTTTCTTAGGAATGTTAACCACCACAGGTTTGGCACAACACGCAGCCACATTACTAATAACCAGCACTTTATTGGCACCATCCACTACTTTGGAAACAACTGGCGCTGGCATGATAACTGGTGCTGGGATAATAACTGGCGCTGGGATAATAACTGGCACTGCCTTGGTAATAACCGGTTGTTTACATATAATTGCCATTGGTGGTTTCATCTCTTTAATAATATGATGGCATCGACATGTGTCTCCTTTCTTGCATTCACCGATAGCGTCGAACGCACAAAAATTACCCATGTAGTCGTAATGACTATTATGCTCCTTGACACAAGACAATTTTGTAGGTTCGATCCACCGATCTTTAGCGCTATTAGGTTTCTTTAAACTGTTCTCAACAAAACCTCGGCAAAACCATCGTCCACTTGGTACATTCTGGGTCTTGACAAATACATATGTTCCTTTGTTCGCCGAAAGAAACGTATAAAGTATTGGTTTGTTATCTTTATTACGTCTCGGATTTACTGTAACAGTTATAGATTGGTTGTCCGGTATAAATCGTTCCAAGTCTTTCATTGTCATAATAGGAACAGATGGAATGTTCGTACTATTTGGTTTACTCTGACAGTTTGGAACAAATGGTTTACGAACTTCCACTTTACTCCAATCTGACTCGCATACCGCTACAGCGCACACTACTTCGCGCATATTTTTAAAATCTTCTCCTCCCGCAATAACTGGGGTACTCTTCATCTCTTCACACTCACACGTACACAAGTTTGTTTGTTTGTTGTTGTTGTCACCACTTTTAAGCATTTTAGTAAATGCCACGAAACCTCGATCAAGATATTTGCGTAGTACATCTTATACAGTCCCTATACTTCTAAATACACTCAACTTTACCTATATTAATATACCTACAGTAAATGGAATTCACCATCAGTTTTGATAAACTGCCCTCCTGAGAGGTCCACCTGCTATATAAATACTCCTGGTTATCAACCCAAGATAATGCCTTTTCAACAGCTAAGTAAAATTAAATAATATTCTTCGTTACAGGAACCATACAGACATAAAGTCTCTACACTAGTTACCTTATAGAACATACGTATATTGCTATAAGAATGCTCCATTTATACTAACTTTGGGAAGCAGCCATGCCGATACTAACCGATTGTATCTGTCACACGTTAAACTGTTTTTTGTATTCCCTCCATTTTATATTTTCCAACACACACGATATAATTGTATGTGCCTTCGGTTGACTTCCTCACCCCCATTGGGGTAATAAGGTCTATTTATTAGAAACAAATAACAGTTATAAATTTCAATTTTTTTATATAATCGTCATTATATAAAAAAATTTATTCAATCTCATACTTAACAATATAATCTAGACGCCTTTATTGTAATCCATCCATTAATATTATTATCTTTAATTATATCTAATAATTCACTAACTTTTTCACTATTACATATATCATATGGTTTATCTAATATTTCTTCAAGTAAAATAATTTCATCGTCTACATTTGTTTTTTCAATATAATAATGATGACTTGCTTCGGTAGCACGAATATTGCCATTTCTAAGTGTTTTACGTTTAGTCCATAAATGTTTGGGCAATTGGCATAAATTTACCTTTGATCGATATATATTATTTAAAAACTTTGAATTAATATCAACTGTATTACGCTTTTTAATACGTGGTACAACTAATCTCCATCCATCGGCAATTTCATTTTGCGACAGTGGTTTAGTAAATAAAGGTTTTACATTATTATTATTTTGTTCTGTAATATTTATACTCATTAGATTAGAATAATATTATTTATTTAAATATATAACAATATGAGATAAATCCACTTCGTTTTTGACGAAGAAGTTGAATGGAGAAACAATTGATTGTATGCGTATCGCAATTATTGCGAGTTTGTACTTCTTTGTATATAAATTGGGTAAAAATAAATAAACATATAATATATATTATAATAGATAGAATATGAACATAACTATAAATGATACAATGAATTGGAGTCAAAATAAATTATATAATCCAATTACAAAACATAAAATTAAATTAAATAGTAAAACTTATAAATTATTTGAAAATAAATATAAAGAATTTTTTCCAAATAATTATTCATATATAGATAGTATTGAAGATAGAGATCCAATATCATTTGAAATTTTTTATATTATTAAAAATAATATAAAACAAATTATTTATGAAAATTTAGATAACTTAATATTGTACCAAGATAATATGATGAGAGTACATTGTTTTGAGAGAAAAACAATCGAATATATGAAACATTATAATATATTATATCATCCAGTAACAATGGAAAAATTACCAGATAATATATTTAGTAATATAAATACACTTGATATTAATATAAGTATTTCTAGTAGAGTACATAATATTTTTAATAATATGAATAATATATCGATCTTTATTGAAAGTGATAAATTTTTAAAACTTTGTAATATTAAATTAGATAAATTATATTATGAAACACGCGATTTTTATTTAAATAATTTATCAAATGAAATAATAAATAAATTAAATATTTTTACAAAAAAGATTAATGAATATAATCATATGACTTTTAAAAATAAACAAGAATATATAATAAGTTGTTATGAAATATTATTAAAAAATTCAATCAATAATAATATGTTTTATTATATTATTGTAGGAGGATTAAGTACTGTTATACCTGAAATAAAAGAATTGTATCCAGATATATTATATGGAATTATGAATTAAATATAAATTTTTATATCATATTATTTGATATCTAATAACAATATTATCCATATCATTATTACATATTGTAATTATTAAATTATCACGATATAACACAATTGGTTTTGTAATAATATCATTGAAATGTTTTCTAATAGTAATAATATTATTTATATTATTTATTCTACACATTGTTATTTTTATTTTTTTTATATTATTATCCGATTCAACTAATAATCCATCATTGCTATATGATATTTTTCTGTATGTTTCTATATTATTATTGGTATGAATATTTATTTCAAAAACATAAAAACTACTTTCGGTTTCATTATTTGAGCAAATATTATTATTTGTTGTTATTTCATAATTCATATTATTATACTATATTAGATTATAATTTTATAATATTTTTTAATAATTAGGTGGTGTAATAAATACTCTGCTATTATCAAGCGCTTTTAAATAACAACAACAATTAGTATTATTATCACCTGATTTAATAAATTCTATATATATATCATCATTATTAAATATATATGTATCTTCTACTGGATTGAAAGTATTTTTCATATTATAAACTTCTTTTAATAATTTAAAAGTTGTTATATATAATACAAAACTTTCTATCATATCATATTTAATCATATCATTTGATGTAAATAGTTTACAATGTTTAGAATAAGAAATTTCTCTAAATTTGCATATATCATTATTTTTTAATGTTAATGTAATTTCAAAAATAGATTGTATAAAATCAAAATTATCTTTATCTCCATGTGATATTATATTAATTGGTTTTAATGTAGACATTATATTATAATATTGATAAGGTTTTAAATAAATGTAAATAATTATAGTAATGGAAGATACGATAGATATAACAAAACAAACTACAGATATCCCTGCAAGTTTGGAGAATGATAATAAATATATTAAATTGGAAAATAAAGAACCCTATCAAGTTTTATTAATTACACCAAATAGTATTGAATCAAGAGATTGGTCAGCATCTAATTATACTACATCTTTATTATCCGATACATTTTGTCAATATACTATGATTGATCCAAAAGATTATGTGTATAAAATTTCAGAATTATTAAGTGTCGGTAGTTATATTTACTGCGATGTTAAAGTATGTATCATATCTGAAGAAACAGATTATATTGATGAAATAATGTATATTGATTTATTACCTGAATTTAAAACAAATGAAAATAAAAATGATTTTGCAACATTATTAAATTTAAACGGTGATATAATTCATGGTAATGCAATTGTAAGTAGAACAAAAATATCAAGTACTGTTGATTTATATAATACTACTAATAAATCTGTACCGATGTTTTATATTGATGTTAATATTGAAAATTTAGATAAAATGATGCACCAACGAGCACACACGAAACTAATCACGTATGATTCAGATAATGAAACTTATAATGAAATTGAAGTGTTCGGACCACTCGATCATTTTGCCGAAATATTTTTTGGTGAAGCACAATATAATTATAAAAAAATAGAACTTGGTTTTCTAAAACATAATATAAATATATGGTATTCAGAAAATAAATATGGTAATCTGGATGTATTTGGAAATATATTACCTGAATTATCAAGAGTTGATAAAATGATTGTATTTACAATGTGGACTGAAAATTATCGAGGAAATTTATTATTAGACGAATTTACTAAAATAAAATTTTTATCCAAAAAATTAAATAATTATGATGTTCCTGTCGAATTTACAGAAGAATCATTAGATGATATAAATAGAGTGATAGTAAAAAATAAATATAGAATTCTAAATACAATTTATAATAAATATAAAAATTAATTTTTATAATCTATATGTATTATATAGATAGATTATGAGTCAATTTACATATAATCCCAATGATTTTTCACCAATATCAAATGATATGAATCAATATCAACAATCATCACATTCTAATTATAAAGATGATATAGATATGAATTATAATATGAGGCAACCTGATATGAGGCAACCTGATATGAGGCAACCTGATATGAGGCAATATGATACGAGACAATATGATACGAGACAATATGATACGAGACATTATGATACGAGACAATATGACATGAGAGAACCGGATATCATACCACAATATGATATGAAAAATTCTAATACATATTATTCACCTAAAAAAAGGTATGAGAATATGTCAAATTATAAAAAAGAAAAATATGAATCATTTAACGAAAGTAGATTTAATTTATCAAGTATTGTAAAAAAAATAATAGTATATACTATATTATTTCTAATAATGAGTCATATTAAAATGAATAATTTGTTATGTAATTTTATTCCATTTGTTGAAAATAATGAAATAGCATGTATGGTAACAAAGGGATTTATTATGAGTTGTATTATAATAATATTATATCCATTGTTATAATACATTGAACAAATATATTCGCTAGTGAACAAATAAAAATTGATAGACATCCAAATATAGTGATAATATCACTATATTTGTAGGATGTCTATACTACTTTCTTTAGAATAGAAAAAGATATAATCTTTTTCTATACAAATAAAAATTGATTGTCAGTCTAATAATATTTTAGAAGAAATATTATTAATAGACGACAATGTTCTTTTATCAAGAAGATCTATAGATCTTCTTGATAAAAATTGATTTATATATTTAATTATAATATTTATTATAATATAATTAAATGAATACTGATATAACTCGAATTACATATGATAAATTGACATCTACATCAAATTCTATTTCTATAAATAGTATGGATTTATATGTAGGTGGTAAAGTATTATTCAAAAATACAAATCTTACCATATCACCAAATCAAATATATGGTTTGATTGGGAAAAATGGTAGTGGTAAATCATCCATATTAAAACAAATTATATCACTCCAAAATACAATTGAAACATTAGACGATTCGGTGAAAATAAACTGTTTATATGTTGAACAAGAAATAGTATTAGACCAAAGAAATCCAATTGATTTTATATTAGATTCAAATTTTAAACTAAAAAATATGAATGATGAATTAAATAAATTAGAAATTAATATGAACCATGATTCAAATGATATGGAAAGAATTAAAAGTTTATATAATACTATAAATTGTTGGAATCCTGAATTAGAAAGAGTAAATGTAATAAAAATATTAAAAGGTCTTGGATTTACAGAAAAAATGTTAATAGATAGTAGTAATATACTTAGTGGTGGGTGGGTAATGAGAATGTCACTTGCTCGATCATTATATTTGGAACCAAATATATTGCTATTAGATGAACCGACTAATCATTTAGATATGGAAGCAATAGTATGGTTAGGTGATTATTTGAATAGTTGGAATAAGACGGTAATAGTAGTTTCAAATAATATTGGTTTTTTGAATGATATATGCGATCATATTATAAATATTGAAGATAATATGTTAGTATATTATAAAGGAAATTATCACGCTTTCAAATCTGCATATAATTTTAAATTTACTGAAATGAAAAAAAAATGGGAAAAATATGAAAAGAGTTTAAAAGATATTAAAAAAAAGGGGGACAAAAAAATAGTAGAATCTTATATTAAGAAACATCATATAAATAGACCAGCATTACCATATAATATGATTATTGATTTCATAGAACCAAGTATGATTCGTTCTAATCTTATAAGTATGAATAATGTTTCATTTGGTTATGTTTCTCCAACTAATATAATAAAAAATTTTACATATGGATTTGATATAAATAGTAAGATAATATTGGTAGGACCAAACGGTTGTGGTAAATCTACATTAGTACGTTTAATATTAGGTGAAATAAAACCAATAAGTGGAACAATTAATATACATCCACAATGCACCATTGGATATTATAATCAACATTTTGAACACGCACTACCCCCTGATTTAACACCAATTGAATATATTATGAAAATTTGTCCAGATATTAATATTATTAGGAAGAATTTTGGGAAAATTAAATTAGATTCTGTTTCCCAGACTAAAAAAATAAATGAATTATCAGGTGGAATGAAAGCACGTGTTGCTTTGGTATACCTTATATTATTGAAACCACATTTTTTAATTCTAGACGAACCAACAAATCATTTGGATATAGAAACAATTGAAGCACTTATTGAAGGATTGACAACATTTAAAGGTGGGATGATTATAATAACACATGAAAGAGAGTTAATTGATAGAATTGATGGTATTATACTAAATATGTAATTATATTATTTATAAAAAATTTATATATAATATAATGTAATGATATGATGAAACAATTTTTATTTATAATTTTTTGTATATTTCATATATTAATATGGTTGTTTGTTTTATTTGCTTTTTTAAATAAGACATTTGCTAAAATTAATTTATTTGTAATAATTCCATTTATATATATTATTCATATATTCCCGTTTCATTTTATATTAAAAGCTAAAGAACTCTTATATCCTACTGATTCAATGGAGAGGGCAGATCGTATCAGTGAAATTTTAGTTATTCCAATTTTATTTACAAGATTACAAACATTTTTAGAAACAAGATGTTTTGGTAACCCAATTGGTCCTCAGGGATTATTAATATTAGGTGCCGTAACATCATCTTTTAGATTATTTTTTTAATTATGATATATAAAATAAAAATAATAATACATGTAATAATTAATATAATTTTGATAGTATTCTTATAATGAGTTTTAATTGAAAATTTTAAATAATTATAATAATACTTTATACCTGGATATTTTATTATTGGTTTATCTATATTTAATATATTACTCCATGTACTTTCAACATAAAACCCTTCTTCAGGATTTATACTTTTATTTAATTCTCTGTAATATTTTAAATAATACTTTACTGAATTCTTTAAAATATCTTTTTTCGATAATCCTAATATACAATGAAATGTTAAATATTTATGTCTTTTATTATTAGGAAATTTATTTTCTAACCATTTACCATATGGATTTATTTTAGCAGGTGTAACTAACGATTTATCATTTATTTTTTGATTATCTTTAGTAGTTGTCTTATATTCTTGTATTCTTGTGTTATAACCAAAAAATTTTAAATTATAACAATACAAATCAACAATAAATACAGTATTTTTTTCACTTTCTATTGATTTAATTAATTTTACCGCTTTATCTTTTTTATGAGGAACATTTATTGATCCTGGGAAAAATAAGGTTATATCATGAAGTTTATTATAATTAGTAATAATATGATAAAAATATGTATGGTTTTCTCTACCTACATTTTTTAATTGTATAATTTTAATTACATTATGTGTTTCAAAATTTGTATTAGGACCTTTATTATATACTATTGCCTTATATTTATTAAACGGTTCTTCTTTCAACCATTCTAATTTTTCATTATAACGTGCTATCACCATTATAATATTTTTATCCATATTTATTATATAAACATATTATTAAAATACTCTAACGCATTCATGATTGCCTGATCCATATTAAAATATTTATAATTTGCTAATCTTCCAATAAAATGAATATTATTTTTTTCCATTTCTTCATCTGCTAATTTTTTATACATATTATATAAAAAATGATTTTTTTCATTTAAAACAGGATAATATGGATCCCCAATATCAGTAGTGTATTCTCTTACTATTGTAGTATGAGGTGATTGTTGATTTAGAAAATGTTTATATTCAACAATTCTAGTAAAGTCAACATTTGATTCAGGATAATTAACAACAGAATTAGATTGATAATAATTCATATTCAGGTAATCTTCTTTTACAAATCGTATACTACGATATTCCAATTTATCATAATTACTATTTGAGAAATAACTATCGATTGGTCCCGTATATATAATAATTTTATCTTTTGGTATCAAATCTTTAATTTGTAAAAAATCTATATTTAATTCAACCTTAATATTATCATTATTAATTAATTTTTCAAAAAAATGCGTATAACCTTTATGTGGTAGTGCTTGATATCTATCTGAGAAATATCTGTCATCAAAATTATTTCTAATTGGGATTCTAGCAAGAACTTCTGGTTTTAATTCCTCTGGATATTTATTCCATTGTTTATATGTATAATCTTTAAATATTTTATCATATAATTTTTCACCTACCCGTGATTTAGCAATCTCCATACTATTAGTAATATTATCACATTTTACTTGATTCTTATCTAACCAACAATCCATTTCACTCTCATTAATTATATTTTCACCACATACCATGTTAACAGTTGTAATATTAACTGGAATAGGAACTAACATTTGATCTACTAATCCAACTACTTTATGCTCCCATCTAATCCACTTATCAAAACAATTTATATAATCCCATACAGGTTCCATATTCGTATGAAATAAATGCGCACCATACATATTAACCAATATACCATTATTATCAATATAATCATAACAATTACCACCAATATGATTACGTTTTTCTAAAATAATAACTTTTTTATTCAATATATTGGCAAATCTTTCTGCCAAAGTACACCCAGATAATCCTGCGCCAACTACAATTACATCAAATTCTTCGTACATTATATATATAATATTTTATAGTTTAAATTTAAATCAAATATAAAAATTATAAATATAATAATAAATAAAATTTTATATCTATATATATTGATAATTTTAGTAGTTCTATCTTTTATATTTGGAATATAAATCTTAATTAATCTATCTAATGTACTGGGACTTGAAGATATGATAATATCTTTAACTTTATTCGTATAATCATAATTATATCCTAGTTTAATTATTATATTATCTAAATAATTTGAATTTGGAGCATGAATAAAAAATGGTTCTATATTAGTATCTTTTAAAAATACTTTATTATTTTTAATTCTATAAAATTCATCTAATTCTATTCGCTTATATGAATGTAATGTTGAAAACAATTGATTCATGCTATCAATATAAATATCTTTTTTATTTGTATTATAATATTTATTAAATAATACTTGATCTTCACTTTTATCATCCATATCAATTTCTTTAATTTGTGTTAACATATTTAATATATCTTTTGACTTTCCTATATATGTTCCACTATTAATAGTATTACCATAAAATAAATTTTCAATATGTCTAAAAAATTTATTTATATTATAATGATATCCTACTATAATTTTACATTTATGTTTATTAATCATTTTATTAAAACAATCTATCATATCATTTAAATCTCTAGTACATACTACATCATATCCATCTACAAAACATACTATATCATCAGACGGGATAGATAATAAATATTCTTTCATTAATGTAAGTTTCCAACTTAATCCTTTCCATTTTTGTTTAAATCCTAATGTTATTAAACTGCTATTATTACGTTTACAACTTTCTACTAAATATGGATAATAATATTTTGATTCAGTTGCTACTGTAACTATATGTAATTTTGACATTTAATTAAATATATATATATAAATTATATATATATTAAACTTACTTTATATATATATATGAGTGGACTAAAAATGTTAGAATATTTATTATGAGTTGGGGGTGTATATGTTAGCACGGAGTTTACTCTGAAACATTTCCATCATAAAGAACTTGTATCATACTATACTCACAATTATAATTTATATTATTTTCTACACTATTTTATATAAATGATTAAATATATAATAACAATAATCTTTGTAATATTAATTATATATTTGGGTTTAAAATTATTTAATATAAATTTACTTGGTATGGAAAACTTTGAAACATTACCGACTTTAAATAGTTCGGCATTTGTTCATATGTATGACAACAATGGTAATAAATTAAATATTGCTCTAGTATCAAAACCTTTTGGTGCTGATAGTGATTACAAGTTATATTTAGATAATATAAATAAATATATATATATTGGTATCACGAGTTATATGGAATTTCCATATATCCCTAGTAATCCGATAGATAATTATATTTTAGAAAATAAAACAGATAGAGGATCATCAAATTCATATAATTTAGAAATGTATTTTACTATATGTAATGCTTGGTTACATTGCTTTAGAAATCCAAATGAATATCTTCCGATAGATAGACCACTTGCTCTTATAAGTGAATCCGATTTTGTTAATTACAATGTATTAAAACCAGATCCAATGATTGAAAAACAATTTGATTTCATATATAGTTGTCCAAAAGTAAATGAAGACTCATCGTGCGATGACTGGGTTTCTCATAATAAAAATTGGCACCTTGCATTAAAATGTTTACCAATATTGTGTTTAAAATATAAATTAAAAGGATTATTAGTTGGAAGAAAAAATTGCATATTACCAGAAGGTTGTAATGAATATATTGAAACAACAGGATGGGTTGATTATATGGATAATATTAAATTATATAATAAATGTAAATTTATATTTGTTCCTAATCTTCGTGACGCATCCCCTCGTGTGTTAACAGAGGCACTTTCTTGTAATTTGCCATGTCTAGTTAATTATAATATATTAGGAGGGTGGAAATATGTAGATTCGGAAAAAACAGGTGAATTTTTTACTGATGAAAATGATATAGATAAAAGTATACAAAAATTACTAGCAAATATGAAAAAATATAACCCAAGACAATATATTATAGATAATTATGGACCAATTAATTCAGGTAGAAAATTAAAGAAATTTATATTTGATAATTTTGCTGGAAAAGTTCAAAAATTAAATTTAGATGATACTCTTACTACATTAGCAACAACAGATGTGGATTATATTGTTTTCCGTGGACCATTAAGTGGATTTATAGAAGAAGGTAAAGAGAAAAAAGAAAATAAAGAAGAAATAACTAATGTAAATAATAAAGTATTAAATAACTTATCTGTATTTAAATTATAAAACAAAAATTTCTAAAAATATTTTGTCATTTATATTATAATGATGACAAAATACTTAATAATATTTATATTAGTAATAATTATATTATATTTAGGTATACTTTTTTTTAATAGTGAACACTTTGAATCGCTTCCAACATTGAATGGTGTTTTTGTACATTTATTTGATAATAATGGTAATAAATTAAATGTTACAATGATTGCTCAACCATTTGGTCTTGATAGTGATTATAAAAACTATTTAGATAATATAAATAAATATATTTATTTTGGTATAACTAGTTATATGGAATTTCCATATGTACCAAGTAATCCAAATGATAATTATATATTAGAAAGTAAAAATGAACGTAATGCAAAAAATTCATATAATTTAGATATGTATTTCACTTTATGTAAAGCGTGGCTACATTGTTTTAAAAATCCTAATGATTTTTTACCATTAAATATACCAAGGGTACTTATAAGTGAATCAGATTTTGTTAATTATAATGTTGCCAAACCAGATCCTAGTATAGTTAAAGAATATGATTTTATATACAGTTGTCCGAAAGTAAATGAAGATTCGCCTTGTGATGATTGGACTTCTCATAATAAAAATTGGGAACTTGCTTTAAAGTGTTTACCTATTCTGTGTATTAAATATAAATTAAAAGGATTATTAGTTGGAAGAAAAAATTGTACATTACCAGATGGATGTGATAAATATATTGAAACAACTGGATGGGTCGATTATTTTGATAATTTAAAATTATACAATAAATGTAAATTTATTTTTCTACCAAATCAGAGAGATGCATCACCGCGCGTACTTACCGAAGCGTTGGCGAGTGGATTAGCATGTCTAGTTAATTATAATATATTAGGAGGATGGAAATATGTAGATTCTGCTAAAACAGGTGAATTTTTTACAGATGAAAATGATATAGGAGAAAGTATAAATAGATTACTTGCAAATATGAAAAATTATAATCCTAGGCAATACATAGTAGATAATTATGGACCAATTAATTCAGGTAGAAGATTAAAGAAATTTATATTTGATAATTTTGCTGGGAAAGTACAAAAATTAAATTCTGATGATACTCTTACTACTATTACATCTGATGAAATTGATTATGTTGTTTTCCGTGGTCCTCTTACTGGTTTTATACCATAATATTACAATGATTCATTTTCACTAATATCGCTTAATGTTCCTGGTATCATTTGATATCTTTTAATTATTTGTATAAAATTAATATAAGTTTTTAATAATTTTTCACTATCTTTAAAAATTAATTTTACAAATAAATTTTTATCCTCTTTTAATTTTAATAATAGATGGGGAATATCACCATCTTGTTTTACAACTTGACCTCGGAAATTAAATTTATCATCTCCCCATATTTCTACATCTATTACTAAATTTGATAAATTTTTATACTGTTGAATTGAGGGTATATTAATTGCAAGAAAATTATAAATACAATTTTTCTTTTTCTTTTTTCTCTCTAGAGTTTTTTCATCTATAATTTCTTCATATTCTGTAACTTTTCTTTGTGTAAAAAAATAATCAAGAGTATTTTCTACAGTATTTTCATTATTTAATTGATTTAACCATTCCGAACTAGAATTAGAGTCATATGGAAATACATTTGTCATTATTATTATTATTTATATAACTATTATTTAATTGTAATTATATCACTATTATAATAAAAATATTGATATAATATATTATTATATTATAATATATCATAAATATAATGGAAATAATTGTTTATACAGATGGTTCCACGTTAAATAATCAACATAAAGGTAAGAGAAAAGGTGGTGTCGGAGTATTTTTTGGAGACAATGATCCTAGAAATAAATCAATCCAATTAATTGAAAGTAATAGTAATAAAGTAACAAATCAAGTTGCAGAAATATCTGCTTGTATTATTGCAATAGAAACAATATTAGAAAATAATAGTAATCATAATATTAGTATAATGATTTGTTCCGATTCCATGTATACTATTAATTGTATTACAAAATGGTGTAAAAAATGGGAAGAAAATAATTGGATAAAATCAGATAAAAAACAAATTGAAAATTTAGAACTAATTAAAAAATTATCATCTTATTATAAAAATCATAATATTAAATTTAAACATGTTAAAGGTCATAAAAATCAACCACCTCTAGATTCTCCCTATTACAAAGATTGGTATGGTAATATGATGGCAGATTATTTAGCAACAACCGCATCAAATAGCATCATATGAGTATTCTATTTAGAAATACTCTTATATTTGATAAAAGATAAAATATAACTAATTATTAATGAAAATAATAAATATAATCCATTTGTTTTTACACATACAAATATAAATAATGTAATTATAAATATCAATAATATATATTCTGAAGATTTTATATTTATTTTTAATTTTTTATAAATAATATTATCATTTTTAGTTAATATATTATCTAGAACAGATTCTTTTTTATCCCATATTCTTAGAAACCATTTTTTAAAATCATCGTATTCTTTTATTACTGGAAATATATAAGAATTTACACAAGTAAATGTATTACCGAAATTATATTTTAATATATTAAATATACCACCATCTACGTTTTTTAAATTTTCAATTCGACTGGTGATGTCTATTATATTACCAAGACGTTTTTCTTTCAATAGAATATTATATAATGTCCATAATCCTTTCATTTTAGGATATAATAAATTATTATACACTGTCAGATTATTATCAATACTATATTGCATAGATTCAGTGTGTTTCTTTTGTGTATATCGTGTACCTTCTGGAAACATTAAGATAATACCTGATTTTATATTTTTTATTGATTTAATAATATTTTCAATATCATCTTCTATTTTTCGATTCAATATAATATCTGTTTCTGCTAATATAATACCAGAAGGAATAAATAGTAGTTCTTTTTTAAAAATACAATAAATATCTCTATCATCATATTGTCTAATTATAGAAACATTTATCATAAAATCACTAGTATTTAAATGGTTTGCTATTATAATATCAATCTTATTTGTCTTCTTATATAATCCATTATAATACATTGTAGTGTTGAATCCATTTTGATATATTAGTGGAAACACGCTAGCTAATGTATTCTTCGAAATTATACTGCCTAGTTCTTTTTTCCCAATTAAATATGACCCTAATAAAAAAATTTGACTTAATGAAATAGTACATACTAAATAAATAATAATATAAATAATTTTAGTAAACATTATTATAATATAATATTAATATTATATTATAATATACTACAAACTAATTAAATTTATTTTGATGTAGCAAATATCATTAAACCGATTGCGGCTAACACAGCAGCAATTAGCATATACATTTGTGTTGGTGACATTTTACCACCAGCGGTTTCCAAATATGTTGCCATTCCTGTTACAGCAGCACGGGGAAGTGGTTCAGGTTGAGGTATTGGAAGATACTGTTCTGCCATATATATATATATATATAATAGAAAATTTTTATATATTTATTAATAAATTTGCACATTTAACTGTAAAATCTAAAGTTCTATTAAGACCAGCACCTGTTATAAAATGACTATGAAAAATAGTATCTCCTGCTCCTATATATAAAACTTTTTTTTTATTAATTTTAACTATATCGCAAATTTTAATTGCATGGCGTATATATATAGTAAATACATCAATTACTAAAATATAATCATGATATAATGTTTTTCTATTAGTAAAAATTGCGTTTAAAAAATTCCTAGATATATTATCACTTATCCCTTTAATAATTTCATTCATTTCAGAAAAAGTAAAATTTTTATGTTTCAAATTATTTAAATATAATAAATCATAATTATTTACTATATCAATGTCGTATTTAGTAACAAATGTCAATGTGTTATCGTTTTTGTGTATTGAAATTGAACCATAATAATAATTTTTTTTAAATTTATCATTATTTTTTAGATCAATTAATTCTACCAAATTTTTGGTTTTATTTATTAATAATTTCTTACCAATTTTTTTATTAGTATTATTAAATTTATCTAACCATTTTATATTTATATTCTGTATAATATCATTTTTGAATCTACCACCTGAACAATCAAATATTACTTTAAAATTACTTTTTTTTATAATATTTTTATATTCATTCCAATCATAATCTTTGTATATTATTGATATATTAGATTGTGTTAATGCAGTAGTATAAAGTAAATATTCTAACATAAAAATGTTTACCCATAAGGATGTCTTATCTGTATTTTTTTCATTCCAGCAATATATTTTAGGTATAACTAGATTTAAATAAGATGATGATGTAACAAATGGTCTTTGTCTAGTATAAGGTTTTCTAAATCCTGGTCGATCTATTCTATTATCATAAATTACAATATTTACATGATGCGATGACGTCATTGATGTGTGATTATAATATAAATTTAAATAACACGCTAAAAAAAGTCCTATTGGTCCACTTCCAATAATCATTATATTAACCATATTAGAAGTTTTTAATTTTTTATATAACATTTTTTCATTTTTAACATTAGATTCAAGTAAATATTGTGACATAAATGAAACTATTGATAATATTTTTTTCCAATTCATTACATTATTCATTTCTTTTTTTAATTCATATATTTTTTCTTTTTTTAATATATTATATTTTGGTTCAATTATATGTCCTTCTGGAATATTTATATTAGGTTCAAATGGTATTTCATGTTGTATTATTCTTTTCATATTATTAATATAATTTTTACTTAATTTATTTACTTTATGTATATCTTCAAAAAAAGGATGTTTTGTTGAACCGAATAATTCTTGAAACATAATATTAATATCATCACTTATTTTATCCATATTATTATATATTATATATAAAATATAAATTATCTCATAATATTAAAACAAAACGATTTTTTTTATTCTATTCCATATTTGTTTTTCAATTAAAATCATTTAATAAAATCGTATAACCCGCTGCTCTTAGATGACCATTACCTCCGTATTTTCTAGCAATCCCATCAACCGTTATATTATCTTTTAAACTCCTCATAGAATAAATATATTTATCTGTGTTTTTAGTATGAAGAATACGTAACACATCCATATTACTAAATTTTAAACTAGCATAATCTATTAAATATTTATACATTGTACTTGAATCACATTCTATATCAATAATATTAAAAGTAACGTCATTTATAGTTTCTGTATTATGTACAAAACTATTAAAATATCTAACTGCTTTTGCTTTATTTATATCTACCATCTTATTCCCAGTTTTTATAAATTGATCATGCAGTAAATATCTATCATCATCTATCAATAGTTTAATGATAGATGATCTCATATCACCTGTATTATTTATATATGAATTAAATCCAATACAATAAGGTTCTGTATTACTATCACTAAAGTTCCAAATATCCTTATTACCAATATGTCTAATAATAAGTGGATAAAATATATTAGGATAACAATAATCCCATGTTAACATACAACCAGATTTAATTATATTACAATACATTGTAATTTTGTACTTTTGTAAATTAATATTATCTTTCATACTTGTTATTGCATTTTCATGATGATCGATTATTAAATATCTATGTTTAATTGGCAATAGTTCTAATTTAGGACAAATATCAAGGAATATAATTTCACTTGATTCAACTATACTATTCAATATATTTATAGTTTCTTCCATTTCACCGTAATTCCATTTATAAAAAATAGAATTAGGATATTTCTTTTCCCATATTATCCTGGCAAGTTCACCATCATTACATGGGAAATGATAAAATACATTATAAATTAATGACATTAAATAAAATTAGATAATATATATTTATATATATTATCAATTTTTATTCTAAAGAAAGTAGCATTGTCGTACACTGATATTTATTTTTTATTTGTTCGATGTATGTTTTATAAGTTGGATTATATAGAATATGATGTTATATGTTGTAGATAATTAGTAATCCTATTAATATAGCTATCCGACTTTTTATATAATAAAATATTTGATGTATCTATTTCATTATTTATAAAATTATTTACACTATTATTATATATTTCCGAAATATTTGATGAACTATCTGATGTTTTATTCTCTTCTGGATCCGTCTCATCCTCTTCTGGGTCTGTCTCATCCTCTTCTGGGTCAGTCTCATCCTCTTCTGGGTCAGTCTCATCCTCTTCTGGGTCAGTCTCATCCTCTTCTGGATCCGCCTCATCCTCTTCTGGATCCGCCTCATCCTCTTCTGGATCCAATTTGTCTTTTTCTAGATCAATCTCATCCTCTTCTAGATCTATCTTATCCTCTTCTTGATCTGAATCATCTTCTTCTTGATCTGAATCATCTTCTTCTTGATCTGAATCATCTTCTTCTTGATCTGAATCATCTTCTTCTTGATCTGAATCCTCATCTTGTTTTGTCTTATCTTCTTCTTGATCCAATCTATCTATTTTAGAATCATTTTCGTGTTCAGGATCATCTATTATATAATATTCTATATTATTCGATGGTATATTATTTTTGGTATAATATAATTTTACCTGTTCTTCTGTAGTTGTATTTATTTGTTGATATGTTTTACTTATCATATCAGTTAATATATCAATAACCATATCATTATTATAATATTTTTTTTTTAAAATACTATTTATATACTTTTTAAACTTGGTAATAAAAATTAATTTATCCTCTATATTATTCATTAAATAACTAAATCTAAATAATAAAAATATAATAATATCAATTTTTATTTTATGTATAGGATATTTTTAAAATATTCTATTCTATAAAACAAGTTATGATTCATCAAGATAGATTTTTAGTAAAAAATCTATCCATGAATCAATTTTTATTAAGAACTTTACAAAGTTCTTAATAATAGAACATAGACATCTATAAAAAAATCTTTGATTTTTTCGATGTCAATCAATTTTTATTAAGAAGATTTTAACTCGTAATATGAGTTAAAATATGTATGTAAAGATAAATTATTTTTTAGTGTAATTACAATGAATTTTGATGAAATGGTCGAATTAATAAATAATATGAAAAAAACAACAAATGATGATGAATGTATGATATGTCATCTTCCAATAGAAAATAACATAACTAAATTAAAATGTATGCATAAATATCATAGCGAATGTATAGAATATTTAAAAAAAAATCAATCTATTATATGTCCTTATTGTCAAGTATTGACTAATATATCTAATAATATTAAAAAAGAAAACCATATTAATTTATTACATTGTAATAAATTAATTAAATCGGGTCCGAATAAAGGAAATCAATGTTATAAAACTAATTGTATGCGTCATAATAAAGTTATAAAAACAATATGTTCCACTATTTTAAAAACAGGTACTAAAAAAGGATTAGTATGCGGTAGATCAAATTGTAAGATACATTCAAAACTTATACTTAATGTTTAATAAATAATTATTTATATATTATTATCAATATATTATTTTATAATATATTAATAATGAATAAATTATTTTATTATATATTTCAATTATGTATATTAATTGCACTAATACAAAGTATTTTAATATTTATTTATAAACATAAAAATAATATACCTAATATGAATTATTGGGAATTTCCAATGTTATTAGCAATTTTATTAGAATCATTATTCGAAAAAAAATAAATCCTAACAAAGTAAAATAGTGTTTCGACATAATAATATTAGTCAATAAAACCACTATCTTCACATGGTATTTTTTTAGTATATTTTTTTGGAACTTTAGGAGTATAGTCTAAAAATTTATTACCTTTTTCTACATTATTAATAACGAATGTTGTATTCATTTTATAGAATTTCTTTCTTTTATCAGATATTTCTTGTAGTGGGGGCAAACAATCTAAATGTTCTCTATAATATATTACTTTATCCCATGTTTCTTTTAAAACAGGTAAAATAGAATCAAACCATTTCCTATCACGTGGTATAGTTACAGTGTGCGCTTCTTCTATTTTCCAATATATTACTTTATCAAAATAATATGTATCTGCTTTATCCGGATAATTAATTTTCCAATCATTTAAATTAGTCAGAACCCATTCATCATATTGTTCTCGTGACATAGTGAGACGGGGTGGATAAATGTAGAATGATTTATAATGATGTTTATCTCCATCAAATAATGGAGTAAATTTGATTGGAAGAAATTGTAATAAATAACCGCGACTCATCATATTATCTACTTTCATTTCTGATCCATCCTCATTTTCCCGTACATTCATTTTATGCAAACTATCTTCCAAGTATTCATTTCTATCCTTATATTCAACTAATTTACATTGAATAAAATCACAATAATTTAAATCACAGCATTCCAATTGTTGTTGAACTTGACAATAATAATAAAAAGGGCAAATTTCACCGGCAATTTTCCCTTTCATTTTAATTTCTCTAACAAATGGACATTTGATTTCTAACATATAACCTAATTTAGGATTTAATTTATAATCGAGGGTTGATTTAGATCCAATACCATCTGGTGAAGCACCTAAAATTTTATATTTTTCACTAGGGAGACATCCAAATTCTGTAACCTTGGAATTATAAAGATGTTCATATAATGATGTGGCAATTTGTTCATACTTTTTACCATGAAATACAAAATCATTATCAAGAAATGGAAAATTTGGATCACATTTTTTACAAATAAAACTTTCAACCGATTCATATGGATTACAATCAATTGCTGTTGCCATATCAGATGCTGTGATACGATTAAAACGATAGTCAAACCACTCCTTCGTCTTTTGTTCCGGTTGAGGGGTATTATATAGATTCATAAAATGTTTCTCTAGATCTTTCATTTCATCAGGAATAACGATTGGATTTAATGGATTAATTTCATCTATATTATACAGTTTATCCCAATTTCTAAAATTAACATCATCTAATGATTTTTTGAAAGTGAATTTAGAGTCTACTAATCTATACACTATATCTCTTATTAATATGTAGGGTGTTTCTTCGCTAAACATCTCACTAATGTGTCTATATATTGAACTTATCATTATATCTATATCATTTCCACTATATGTATCATTGTATTCATTACGTACTAATGAAATAACACTTTTAATAATTTCACCTAGTTTTCCCATATTTGTAGACAGTTTCATATTATTAATATTAATAAACAATGTTTAAACATTATAAAATGGGATAATATCAATTTTTATTTTATGAAAGTAATATTTTAATTGTAGAAACCCCGTTTATTGTACTGGTTGCTTTTACCCAATTTATTACCTCACTATTATCTGGAACAATCTCGACATAATTATAAATATTTTTATTATTATTATTTGTATATATTTCAATTAATTGTTTTATCGTTAATTTAGAGATTAAATAACCATACTTATTTGCCATACTAAGTTGATAATATGGACCCATCATTTCATTAAAAAACCCAAGATATGTATTATTATTACTATCTATTCTTGTATCATTTGCCCAATGATTAGTACTCGCGTCTAATGCGATTAAAGGTAAATTTTGATTATTTTGCAGTTCATTGTATGCAATACTCGTTTTTGGTAAATTAGTTTTTGAATAATATTCTTTATTATTATTATTTGTATAATAGAAAGATATATCAGTTGGTATTGAGGTCTGCCATATAGGCATTCCTAATACATGACCTAGTTCATGTGTAAATACATTTGATATATGTGTTATTAAATTATCCTTAAATACTGAAAATATCGTATGTTCATATATATTTAAAATCATTTTTAAATTTAATGTTCTATTATTCATTGACTGTTCTAGCATTCCTTCATTTATATTAATCGTGGTTGTTTCAAAAGAAATAGCAGATGCATATCTTTGATCAGGAGTAGATGTTATTCCAGTATCAGGTGTAGTTATTATTCCAACACCTACTAATTCAATACCAGACCATGTATCTGTTATAGTATTAATAAAATCAATCATATCATCTGAAAATTTAATTAATTTATTCCACCGCATAGCAGCATAATTTAAAGCATCAATATATAGTTGATCTAATTTTTTTGGAGGAGTAACACTCGGATTAGTCCGCCCTAATATATTTAGATTATCATTCAAATAACCATAATTACAATCGTCAGTGTAAAAAACTCTTTCAAATGAAGATGTGTTAAATAATATATTTTGATTAGGGTTCTTGGTATGAATTGGTTTACTTATATTTACTATAGTTGTTTGTATTACATTTGTTTGATTTACATTTATTTTTGGTATTGTATTAGTAATAGTTGTTTGTATTACATTTGTTTGATTTACATTTATTTTTGGTATTGTATTAGTTGTTTGATTTATATTTGTTTTATCTACTTCTGGTATTGTAATAGTCGTTTGATCTATATTTGTTTTATCTACTTCTGGTATTGTATTCGAAGTGCGGGGTATATATATATTACTCCTATCTGATATTATATTTCGATTAAGTTGATTTATAGTAATAATAACAACAGCAATAACTAATATAATTATTATAATTTTCATTAGATTATATTATTATATTAGATATTATTATAATAAGGACATGTTATGTTTTTTTTATTAATTTCTAGTAGGAATTTCATTATATAAAACACTATTAGTATTGTCAATATATCTTATAATATCATATATATCCTCATGTGTATTCAACTCTAATACTATATTTAAATTAAACATATTATTATATTCATAATAAATCATATTATTTACAAATAATGTTGGAATAGGTTTATAATATTTAAATGTATGAATTTTTTGTATTTCAATCATATACTCTTTATCTGGTTGTAATGTTGCTATTGTCTTATTATTAATAATAAGATTACAATAATTCCATTTAGATGATTTAATTAAATATATATTTTTCCATTTACTAAATAAACTATTATATATTATTTCAATATGATTCATATAATATGATACGATTTATATCCTTAATACGATCTCTTCGTATAATAAGATAAACAATCATTATATAATATTAATATATAAATGAATAAAAATACACATATTGAATTTAAATGTAATATATGCGGAGAATGTGATTATAATATAAAAACATGTTGTAAATGTAAAAAACAAATATGTAGTTATAAATGTGTAGATTTGATATTGAGATTAACTACTGTACCTATTTGTAGAGCGTGCTATGAAAGTAAAATAAAACAAGATTAGATTATACATAAAATAAACATAGGTGAAACACAACTTTGGACATTTAAAACCCCGATTTTATATTTATAAAATTTGAATATAAAATATTATTAATTATATATTATACATAAAATAAGAATGGAAGAATATAACGAACAAATTACTCTTTTACAACACCGTAAAAAATTATTAAATAATTCAAATAGATATATTCAAGATAAAGAAAGAGCAATTAAACAATTTGCTGAAACTTCATATAAAAGTTATAATTCTTGTGGAAAAAATAAAAAATTAGTAATACCATTGCTTCAAAAATTAGGTAATTTAGTTTTTGAAAATCAAAAGAATGAACCAATTTACGAGTATCAAGATACTCTACCACGTGCTTGGAACTCACCTATGAATGGCGGATGGAAAATTAATTACATTAAATGGGAAATAGGACATCTTATATCATTAAATCAAGGTGGTCTAAATAATCCTGAAAATTTATCATTCCAGTCTGCTAGATGTAATCAGCATATACAAACAAGTATGAACTATTTTGAAACAACTGAATACAATTGTAAAGAAGAAGTAAAGAATAGAATAGATAATTTATTCATACTTCATAAAGATAAAGAATGGATAGATATTTTAGAAAAGATTAATTCTATTGTTAAATTGCCAAAGGTGTAAAAATATCCTATACATAAAATAAAAATTGATAGACATCAAAAAAATCAAAGATTTTTTTATAGATGTCTATGTTCTATTATTAAGAACTTTGTAAAGTTCTTAATAAAAATTGATATTATTATATAAAAAACTAATATATAATATAAATTAATGATATATCTAACTTGTCCAACATGTGGTTTCTTTCTAGGTAGTAAAGTAAATGAATTTGAAGAAGGAAAACATAGAATATGTAATAATCCACAATTATCAGAAGAACAACAAGCAGAAGAAATTAGTAAACTAGTTAAAAGTTTAAATATACGAAGATATTGTTGTAGGATGCGTCTAATTACAACAAAAGATATTGTATGTGATGTTCTACCTACATCGAATACTTTTTAAATAATCGCATTAGATTTGCCTATATCTTGACGACAAATAGGACATATATGGTTATATTTTTTTAAATATACTAATAAACAATCTTTGTGAAAATTATGTTTACATTTAATATCTAATATTGTATCATCTTTCATTATATTCATCATACAGATCGAACATTTATCTGTCAATTTTTCTGATACGATTATTTCTTTTAATTCATTTATATCATCTTCATTTGTAGTAACTACTACATCAGATAATGTAGTTTCAGATTGCATAGTATTTAAGATTTGTATCATATTTTGAAATATGTCTTGTGAAGGAAATAAAGGTGATGGTTCTATAATAATATTATTTACTGGAATATCGTCAGTATTAGCAAAATTATTCATAAAAGTCGCTCTTATAAGATTTATTATATTAAAATTATCAGATGGAAATTGAATATTAATATTATTAGATAAATTATTAAATATTTCACCGTCTTCTATATTATTATGATTATATTCGTCTGTATTATTATCATCCTCTTCTATATTATCATTTAATATTGTTTGCGTAATATTATTTATTTTTATATTTTTTATTTCTTCAAAACTAATTGGATATTCAAAACTTGTATAAAAATTAAATACTGTATCATCTATTAACATCTCGTCGGTTCCATTATTTTTTAAATATTTTTTTAAATAACGAATTATAGTATTTTCATCTGTTATAAAATCTTGATAATGCATTCTACAAGCAAATAAATCATCAAAAGTTACATTTGACATTATAATATAATATTAATATAATATATTATTTTAAATTCAAATTTTATTAGTTTAGTTTAAATAATAATATTATTATTATAAGTTAATTTAATGTATCGTATAGCAATTATTACAGGTATAACTGGTCAAGATGGTTCGTATTTAGCAGAATACTTATTAGATAAAAATTATATAGTATGGGGTATAATAAGAAGATCATCTAATATAAATACTAGTCGTATTGAACATTTATTCGATAAATTAAATCTTAGATATGGTGATTTAACAGATGGAACTAATTTAATAAATATTTTTAATGAAATTAAAAATAAATATAACGAGAAGATAGAAAGATTAGAAGTATATAATTTAGGTGCAATGAGTCATGTTAAAATATCATTTGATTCACCGGAATATACTGCTAATGTTGATGCTATAGGAACATTGAAAATGCTAGAAACAATTAGAAATTGTGGTATAGAATTAAATAAAATAAGATTTTACCAAGCATCTACTTCAGAATTATATGGTAAAGTTCTAGAAGTTCCACAAACAGAATTAACTCAATTTAATCCAAGATCTCCATATGCTGTAGCTAAATTATATGCCCATTATATTACAAAAAATTATCGTGATGCGTATAATTTATATTGTTGTTGTGGTATTTTATTCAATCATGAAAGTTATAGAAGAGGTCATAATTTTGTTACACGTAAAATTACAATGGCCCTTGGAAATATAGTAAAAGGAACACAAGATAAACTTGTATTAGGTAATATAGATTCTTTGAGAGATTGGGGACATGCCAAAGATTATATTGAAGGCATGTGGTTAATGCTACAACAAGATAAACCAGATGATTACATTCTATCCAGTAATACTTATCATAGTGTTAGAGAATTTGTAGAGAAATGTTTCGCTCTAAAAGGTTTTAATATAATGTGGAAAGGCATTGGTGTCAATGAAATTGGTTATGATACGAATACAATGAGAGAATTAATATTTATATCTGAAAAATATTTTAGACCTGCCGAAGTAGAAGAATTATTAGGTTGTAGCGATAAGGCAAGAAATGTTTTAGGATGGAATCCACAAATATCATTTGATATGATGATAAAAGAAATGGTTGATTATGATTCAAAATAATATGACTTTTTAGAGCATTGACGAAATATAGAATAAAGTAATCTGTAGTTTAAATATTAAATATTCTATTTTATAGAATATTTAATAAAAACGATCTCGACCGGGATTGAACCGGCGACCTACAGGTTAACAGCCTGTCGCTCTAACCAACTGAGCTACGAAATCTCATAATAATAATATATATTATATCTTTAAATATATTTAGATTTAGAGTTAGATTGTATATAAATATACTTAAAAAGTTCTTACTATTATTATTAATATGGATAAACTTCAACAAACAATGGATTCATTATATTATGATTATATTGATATACAGGCCAAGAAAAATAAAATAACTATAACACTACCAATACAATCAAGTATAGTTGAAACAACAAATAATAACGACACACCTGTAGAAAATACCGAAACTGATATGAAATATTCAGATGAATATGTTTATAAGAAATCTTGGAATAAATTAAATAATATTCATAAAATTATTAAAATAAAAGAATTTATTGATAATCTAAATACTAATGATATTGAAATGAAGAAAAAACTAAAAGTTCAGTTAGTAGATATGATTAAGAATAAAAAATTAAATAAAAAAACAGATGTAAATTATGATATGGTGAATGGCAATATAATTGCCATACCTATTATTCAATATAAAAATAGTAAATTTGTTATAACTATCTAAATTGGATTATATGTAATATTTAATTTGATTGGTGCATGATCACTACCCATAACAGTTGTTAATATTTTTGATTTTTTTACCATACTTTGTAATTTTTCAGATACTAGAAAATAATCAATTCTCCATCCTTTATTATTTTCTCTTGCTTTTCTACGATAAGACCAATAACTATATTCAATTTTATTTGGATATAAATTTCTAAAAGTATCAACTAGTTTTAAATCATTTAGTAATTTTTTAAAACTATCTCTTTCTTCTATTGTAAAACCTGCACTTTTCAGATTATGTTTGGGGTCATGAATATCAATATTATCATTTGCTACATTTAAATCACCGCATACAATAATCGGTTTCTTTTTTTGTAAGTCATGTAAATATTTACGGAATTCAACATCCCATGTATCTACACGATATTTAAGACGCGCGAGTGCTTCACCGGAATTAGGAGTATAGACATGTATTAAATACATTTTTTTAAATTCTAATGTTATAACACGTCCTTCCATGTCAATGCCATTTAATCCGTATATTATATTAATAGGTTTCTTTTTACTAAATATACTTGTTCCACTATAACCTTTTTTTGTTGAACATTGACTAAAATATTTATATTTATAACCTTTTATTGTTTTATTTAATGTTGTCATTACATCTGTTATAGGACATGTTAATTTGGTTTCACCAAAACAAATAATATCAGGATTTTCTTCTTCTATTAATTGATACATATTTTTTTTTTCTATCATAGCACGTAATCCATTTATATTCCAAGCAATAATTTTCATATATATATCTACATACAAATTATTATTTAAAATAATACTATTTATTTATATTAAATGTTACACGCTTTATTACACAAAGATAAAATAATTGGTTTATTCTCAGATTTAAAAAAATGTAATATAATGCATAAAGGATTAGTAAATAATAATTTTGCTATATCTAATAATATTAAAATACTAAGTTATTATGATAATTCAATCACATTATATGATAAGACAAATGATAATATTGAAGAAGATATCATAATAGAAACATTTACAGATGAAAATACAACAGATTCTGATATAATAGTATCAACCGATAAATTAGATAGTAGTAAACAAAAAGAAATTAAAAAACAAAGAGAGAAAAAAAGTAAGATTGAATATAATATGAATTTATTAAAACAAAAAAAAGATAAAATAGAAGAAAGTAAAACTGTATATAAATCAGATATAGAATTATTTAAAAAATTTAAAAAATTAAAAAATGAAATCCCTGATTTTGTTATTCCTGAATTATTTCATAATAAATTTATATTAATGAAACAATTAGAAGATGATAATAATTTATCATGGGAAATATTTCATAGTAAATATACTAAAGAAAATTTAGATACATCATATAATAAATTATTTGGTCCACCTACTAAAGAACGAGCATTGTTAGATTTAAGTGATAGCGAAAAATCTTCAATACTTGAAGTTTGAGTAAAAGTATGAAATATGTTCAAAAAATATCTAGTATATATGTATATATGTATAGACATAAAGAAATAGATGACATTATGAAAAATATAGACAAAATTGAAGATACAGCAAAAGAGATTCAATTAAATACATATGAACCTACGCTATCTGAGAGAAAAAATGTTTATAATGAAATTATAAAATATATTAAAACTAAAAATAGAATTGTTTATGGCGGATATGCCCAAAATGAATTAATAAGAGCAAAAAACAAAGATGATGTATTTTATCGTGAAATAGATGTAGCTGATATAGAATTTTATACACCCAATCCAATTAGTGATATGATAGATTTATGTGATATTCTTTATAATAAAAAATTTAAACATATTGACGGTAAAGAGGGTGTACACAATGAAACATACAAAATATTTGTTAATTTTGAAAACTATTGTGATATTTCATATTTACCAGAAGAAATATATAATAATTGTCCAACTATTACATTAAATGGAATGCGTATGACACATCCTCATCTAATGTTAATTGATGCTTATAGAGTATATTGTGATCCGATGAATAGTTATTTCAGATTAAAAAAAACATTTTCGCGATTTAGTAAGTTAATTAATTACTACCCATTCAATGATAATATGATTTATAACAAGATTAAATATGATATGAATCATGATTCTGTTGATAAAATATTAAAATTTATTAGAAAACATATTATTCATAATAGTAATATGATAGTAGTTGGTCATTATGCTTTTAATCAATTGATGAAACTTGGTAAAGCGCCTCCAACTTATATGATAGAATGTCCATTCTATCAATTAATATCAACAGATTATAATAAAGATATTAATATGATAACACAAAAATTAAAAAATAAATACAATAATATGAATGTTACCATGAAATCATATTATCCATTTTCGCAATTTGTAGATGTTTCAACTGAATGGTATATTGATAATGAATTGGTATTAAGAGTATATAATAGTTATAATAGATGTATTGTCTATAGAAAATCTGAGAAAAAGAACACATTATTTGGAACATTTCAATTACAATTTTTATATAATTTAATTCAATATAATATGGGTATTGTCAGGAAAAATAAATTTAATGAAACAGTATATGGGACAATGTTAGTTAGATTATTAAAAACACGCGATAAATATTTAGATGATCATGGTATATCTATATTGGATAAATCACCATTTCAAGAATTTACAATGAAGTGTATCGGAGAAACTATAAATCCAATGAGAGCATCTTTCTTAGATAAAGTAGAGAAAAGAGCGAAAGGGAAACAATCAACATTTTTATATAAACCAAAAGGATCACCTGGGAAAAAACCTAATTTTCATTTTGATAATACATCTGGTAACATAAAAAAATAATCTAAACAATATTATATGTTCAATATAAATAATATATTTAATATTAAAAAAGCGTTAGATGATAAAAAAGAAAAGTTTAATGAACAAGTGGAAGACAATACTTCTATATTTTTAATAAGATCTATTATTTTCCTATCAATAGTTATTGATATAATAATATCTTTTTTCTTTGTATTATTTGGTTTAACTTATATTAATGAAATAAATCCAAAAATACAAGTAAATTATCAATATATATTTTTAATTTTAGTATATTTATTATTAATATCAAGTGGTATGAATATATTTATAGATTTTTTATCTATTCTTTTTATTCCTTAAATTTTTTCTAAGATAAGTAATACATGGATTATAAAAAAAAATATTTAAAATACAAGATAAAATATTTAGAATTATTATCGCAAAAAGGGGGTGTATTACCAATTATTTATAAAAAATTAGGTAAAAATTATTATACGAATCAAGGTAATATATTTATTAAAATAGATATAACAGATCAAACTTTAATAGATAAAATAAATTTAAGAAAAAAAGCAATTAATGAATATTTGGAAGATAATGTGAATCCTTTACATATTACATTATTTGATATAAAACTAAATATGGATTCTAAAATTATGATAAATATGATAAAAACAGGTATAAATATTAAATCAGAAATAAATAAAATTATAACAACTTATTTGACAGGTAATGTTTTAACTTTAGAATATATTAATGGATATGATGGTTATTCTATTTTAGGTGATAAATTTTTAACAAAAATATTTACATTAGATGACCTAACTATAAATATTTTAAAAAATATGTTTAATGATATAATATCTGTGTTTTTATTAAAAGGAAAAAATAATGGTACAGATTATAAAATTATAAATGATGAAGGTGGTATTAATAAAATAGTGTATTATCATCCAGATGGAACCATAGAAGAAGTTGCGTGTTATCAAAATTGGAATAATTATTTTTTAGATAGTAGTAACACGGTACATATTACTATTGGTAAAATTAAAGAATCTTTATCAACATTTACTAAAAATATAAGTAGTTTGAAGCAAAGATTTTTATATGATCTAATATCAACAAAACAGTTTCCTCCATTAATAATTGGTAATAAATACAATATGACACCCGATTTATATAAAATTATAAACTCTTCTGGTGTATCGCCAAATATAGTGACAGCAATTATGAATATGGAACAGGACGATTTACCTAATAGTAAAACTTCAGTGATATTATCAAAAGATAGTCAATTGACTGCTATAAGACGTCTTGATCCAATACCATCATTTCGATCTTTTACTATGAGTGAAGACTCTTCTAGCAAAAGAAAAACACCACCTCAATGTTAATATACAAATCATTGCGCCTCTTATTAAAAATTATATAAAGAATATATATATATATAATATTAAATATGTTGTTATTAAATATGTTGTTATTAAGTCTTCTTTTTTTATCAAATGGATTACCGATTCGTCAAAATGTAACATTACCAATAGTATTAATGCATGGTATTGCGTCCAATAAAGATAATATGAATGAATTAAAAGATTATCTTATTGATAATTTTAATTTAGATGTAATTGTTCCTGAAATTGGTAATGGTATAATGAATTCAATTAATATTCCACTAAGTGTTCAAGGAGAATTATTGTGTACACAATTGAAAAATAATCCAAGTTTGAGTAATGGATTTAATTTTATTGGTATATCACAAGGTGGAATTTTAGGTAGATATTATATTGAAAAATGTAATGGATATCAAGTAAATAATTTTATTACTATGGTTAGTCCACACGGAGGTGTTTATAAAAAACGAATAGGCAGTATAATTGATATGTATGGGGAGTATGCACAATCTCATTATTCTTTTAGTTCCTATTGGAGAGATCCATATGATTATACAACTTATACTGATATCACCCTACTTGCTAATTTAAATAATGAAATAATAACATGTAATTCTACAAATAATATGATAAATTTAAATAGTATTAAAAATTTTGTAATGGTTTATTCGCCTAATGATAGTATCTTATCTCCACCTGAATCTGGAATATTTAGTACATATGATATAAATTCATTAAATGTAATTTCAATGAAAGATACATCATATTACATATCATTAGGTTTGAAAGATTTGAATGAAAATAATAAAATATATACTTATAAATCCAATTGTACACATGACCAACATAAAAATTATGAATGTTTTATACAGTTACATGATATGTTTAAAAAATTTTGCACCTAAATTATAAACTTTTTCATATTGCCCACTAGTTCATATAATATTTTTTTTAAATATGGATGTCTATTTATATATATATAAAAACTATTTTTATTAATATATAATGGAAAATTTTTGGGACAATAAACCTGTTAATGTAAATACATCATCTATTAAAGAACATAAACAAATATTACCAATAGAACAAGCGTTTATAAATATTAATAATGAAATAGATCAAAGTAAAATTAAGTTAGATTATAAAGTTTATAATGAATTGAATACTACTATAGAAATACCGTACGAGAATATAACTAATTTCATTAATAATAATTATATTAATGATGAAATTGAATCAACTATTTATACTGTAGATATAATTAAATTTTATTCAAAAGATTGTCTCATAATAGAATTTTATCCAAAAGATAAAAAAACAGTAATTGGTTATATTTTTGGAAGACGGCATAAAATTTCTATATTTGAAAATATAACTGATACAATTGAAGTAAATTTTTTATGTATTATTCCAACGTTACGTTCTATCAATGTTTCTACGTATATGATTAATATTATATCTCGTGAATGTGTGATTAATTACAATATACCTATTGCTCACTATACAGTAAATAAAAACATTAAAAGTCCATTTTTTTCAGAGAAAAAATTTTATCATCGATTTATTAATATCCTCAAATTATATAATATTGAATTTATTAATACAAAATATGATATTCTTAAATATATGGAAAAATTTAATAAATATTTATGTGATGAAACTTTTAAGAATTCACACACAATTGAATATATTAATAACGGATTAGAATATTTCTCAGAAAAACCAATAGATAGTAATATAATTAGTGAATTATATAGTAAATTAATTGATTATAATAAAAATACATATGATATTTATGAATGTATTAGTTTTGAAAATTACATGGAAACTTTTAAATATAAAGATTTTCATCATTTTATTGTAAGAAATAAAAATAACGAAATAGTAAATTATTTTTTATATTATAAATTAGAATTTTATATTAAACATTATAAAACAAAATACACTAATGGTTATTTGTATAGTATGTTTTTTTCTAATACAGATGATATAGTAAATTCAATGGAATTAGTGAATCATTTTATTTATAATTATATGATATTCGATGTAACCACTATTATTGATATATTTAACATTGATTATGAATTAATTAATTCATATCTAGGTTCTGGATTATTACGATACTACTATTTTAATATGATGATATCACCTATATTAAATCACAAGAATAATTTAATTACTTTATAAAAATGTTTAAAATAAATATTATATAATATATTTTCTAAGCTTATATTATATAATATGACAACAACACAACCTCGTGTAAATCAACCAATTGCAGGTGCTTTAACAGATGCTATTCAAAAACAAGTTGACCAAATTAGTGGTAGTATAGTAAATAATATACTCGAAAATGTGCCTATATTTATAAATAATAGTATTAATTATATTTTAAGTTTATTAAAAGAAGTACCTATGTTTAATAGAATTTTAGCTAAAGTTCAAGGAAGTGATATTAATAAACTATTTTCAATAATTTTCGTATTATTTGTTTTATCATTTATAATTCCATTTTGGATATTAGTACTTATGAATTTATTTTTAACATTTACATTAGTTTTCATGTCACAACTAAAATGTATAATTTAATTTTTTTTAGTTATCTTTGACTTATTTTTTTCAATTATATCATTAACAATCTTACTTGTAATATTATTAATGTCTACATTTTTTGGTATAGGAATATTAGTAGGTTTCTTCGTTCCATTCATTATCATTAGATAATATCCATATTGTCCATTTTTTAAATGGACTATTTTATTTTTAATTTTAAAAACAGTACTATCATGTTCTTGTTCTGCTAATGTTATTGCATATTCTAATGTAGGTTCTATTGTATTATCTTTTATTCCTATAATCTTTGCTCCCACTTTAAAATATAATCCATATTTTCCTTTATTTAATGTAATAACAGTTGTTCCTAATTTGCCCAATGTTTTAGGATATTCTAAAAATTGAATTGCATTTTCTAATGTAACATCATTATTATCATCTGTCGATGCATATCTCCATTTTTCATTTTCCATAATTTTAACACACCAACCATATTTTGATTTTGTTAAAAATATTGGTTGATTTGTAATAGGATGATTGCCTAACATTTTATCTTCTGTTTTTAATTTAGTAATATGTTGAGTTTGTTGTTCTAATACTTCTACCATAGGACTAAATAATTTATAATATATATCTAATACATTAAACCATTTCATCATACCATTAGCAACTTTATCTAACATTTTTTCTAATTCAGCAGTAAACTTTATATCCATAATTGGTTCAAAATTTTTCATCATAAATTCAGTAACAGTAAAACCCATTTCTGTTGGTATAATTTTCATATTCTCTTTACCAATTGTAATAGTTTTACTTTTCTCTTTAATTTTACCATATGTTTTATTGGTAATCGTACGTATTATTATATCTTTTTTTACTCCCTCTATGTTTTTAATTTCAACATAATTACGTTCCACTATTTTTCCAATAATCGAAGCGTATGTAGACGGTCTACCGATGCCATTTTTCTTTAAATATTTTATTAAACCTGCTTCGTTATATCGTAATGGAGGTTTAGAATATTCTTCGCTTATATCCATCTTATTAAAATCTACAACAACATCTTTAGTTATATCAATCATTTCTTTCTTTTGTTGTATTTCATTTTCTGAATCAACATCATTTGGTATTTTTTCTTTTTCCATATTATTATATAATGTCATATAACCATCAAATAATATTGTTTCAAAATTAGTACGAAATTTTAACATTTCATCAGATATATTGACAAAAATACTATGTTTATCATTCAAACAATCTATTTCAATTGTCATTATATTTACTAATGTATCTGCCATTAAACAAGCAACTGTTCTTTTCCAAATTAAACCATATAGTCTATTATAGTCTTCGCTCATATTTTCAACCATTGTGCATTCTATTTTAGTTGGTCGTATTGCTTCATGTGCTTCTTGAGCATCTACACTATTTGTTTTATGTGACCGAAACTTGTAATAATTTGTCCCATAATTAGTCTCAATATAATTTTTAACATCTGAAACTGCTTCTTTTGAAAGTATAGTACTATCTGTTCTCATATAAGTAATATAACCACCTTCATATAATTTTTGAGCAATATCCATTGTTTTTTTACTATTCATTCCATAACGAGTAGATGCTTCTTGCATCAGACTACTAGTAATATGTGGAGGTGGGGGTGATCTAGATGATTTACTTTCCGTTACATTTGTTATAATAGATACAGTCTTTTTGTTAATACTATTTAATAACTTTTCCGCCTCCTCTTTTGTTTCTAATCGATATGTTTCTTTACCTTTCATTAAAACACATGTTATATCTGTCGTATTATGTGTAAAATTACCACTTACTTTAAAATATGGATTACTTTGATATGCTATTATCTCATTCTCCAAATCAACTATAATACGCGCTACTACAGATTGAACACGCCCTGCTGATAATTTCCCTTGTAATGTTTTCCATAACAATGGTGATATTTTATAACCAACTAACCTATCTAATAATCTTCTAGTTTGCTGAGCATGTACCATATCCATACTTATTTTCCCAGGAGATTCAATTGCTTTTAATATTGCATTTTTTGTAATTTCATTAAATACAATTCTCTTTGGATCTTTTAATTTTAATACTTCCATTATGCTACAACCAATCATTTCCCCTTCTCTGTCTAAATCTGAAGCAATTATAACCTCATCACATAAATTAGCATGGTATCTTAAATTTTGAACTACTTTACTCTTATCGGGTGGAATTATATACATTGGTTCAAAATTATTCTTAATATCAATTGACATTGTCTTTGGATCTAAATCTCTTATATGTCCAAATGAAGCGACGACTTTATACTCATTACCTAAGATTTTTTCTATTTTATCTATTTTTCCAGGTGATTCTACAATTATTAGTTTTGGCATTATTAATAACTTAATTACTATATATTTAAGTTATTAATATCAATTTTTCTTTGTATTCTAAAACACTGTTTTTTGAATTCTAAAGAAAGTAGTATTGACATTCAAGGTTGTTCAATATGAGATAAAGTGCTTTTGATTCTCTCTACACAAGAGAGTATATGATATGAGTTTGGGTGGAATATATAAATATTCGCTTAAATTAAATAATAATACATATAATATATATATGTATTCTAAATATATAGAATCTGATTTATTAGAATATTACAATACAGTTAAAAATTCAAAGTTAAAAGAAATATTAATTTATTCATTAGATGGTGGAAAATGTATTCGGGGTTTTATAGTTAAACATTTAATAGAAACAATTAGTGGTGAAAAATCTGTATTATGGCAACCCGTCGCTGCTATAGAATTAATACACGGTATTAGTTTAGTTATTGATGATCTACCTTGTATGGATAATGATATGATTCGTCGTAATAAACCCTCTACATTTGCGCGCTATAGTGAGCGTCAAGCGATATTAACATCTCTATATGGAATTTCAGAGGCATTTCACTTATTATTTAAGGGAATCAAAGAATTAAATTTAAATACAAATGATTATATAGAAACGATCGAAATGATATTAAATGATTGGAATGAAATGATTGGTAAAAATCTAATAATTGGACAAATGTTAGACTTGAAAGAAAATATAGAAGAATTAATAAATATGAAAATTGAATTTAATAGTACTAATATTATTTTATTTAAAACTTGTTCATTATTCATGTTCGCTTTTATTCTCGGGGGTATTTTTAGTGGTAAAAAAGTCAACATAGAAGATTATAAAATGATTGGATATTATTTTGGATTAATGTTTCAGATAATGGATGATAGCAGAGATGTTATAACCGACATAGTTGATGTAAATATTGTATTATCTAAAGGTAAAACAGAATCATTAAGTTTATATTTAGATTCCAAATCTAAATTATTAGATTTATTAAATAAAAATAATATTATTACTGAAGAATTAATGAAAATGATCGAAAATATAGATAATATGTTAGAATTATAATTTTATTATACATAATTATATATAATAAAATCTATTTTATTATATATATGGAAATTAATATGAATAATACATCTTTAACAAATTTATCGTATATTATCCCAGAGATAATATTAGGGTTCATACTAATACTAACATGGATGCCTGCTATATTTATAACAGAAAGTATTAACAAAGGTAATAAAGTATCTCAAACTAAATTATCATCTACTATAGATAAGGCAATATACAATAAAAATACATTATCTGGATTTATTGAAGGAATAATTACACTTGAAGCAAATAGTACAACATCATCAATTATTTCTTTTACAGAATCTAATATAAATAATCATTTAACAAGCCCAGTTAGTGTACCATTTCCATTTTCTAATGATTTTATCTATGTAAAACAAGTTTTAGAAATAACACAAACTAAAAATAAAACAAATAGTTCGGGTAATTATATAGTAGATAATAGTGGACATTATGTAACAACGACAACAACTACTACAAGTAATACTATTAAAACACGAGGTAATTTAGTATTTATTAACAAGGATAATTATAGTAAAATTAATATTAAAGATATTGATAATATTGCAAATTTAATTGATACTCCGTCAGAACATATGTATACTTTTACTGATAATACAAATATTTTACATCCAGTTATTACAAAATATTCCTATACATATTATGGTATAGTTAATAATCAAAATGTAATTGATACAACAAGTATAAATGCATTAGAAATTTTAAATAAAATACCAGCAAATATATATGAGAATGGTAATATAAAAAATATTAAAGAATTTATAATGACCAAAAAACCAAAAGAAGATACACTTACAAAATGGATATATAGAATAGGTATATTTTTTATATTAGCAGGAGGGATTCAATTATTATTAAATCCTTTTAATATTATATTAAACAATACATCTATTATAGTATCCACCTTACCTGTTTTAAGTTCACTTGGATCATTTATTAATTTTATAGGAGAATCTTTAATATTTCTATTTAATTATTTAGGAATATTTACAGCATTGATTTTAACTGTATTAATGACATTTATTGTTTATGGTATAATTAATTATACATTAGAAGTATCTATATTAATTACATTATTGATCATATTTATAATATACAAGGAATTTATAAATAAATAGAATATTAAAATAAAATTTAACAATAGATTTTATTATAAATAAATTAATATACTTCTAATGTTCTTGCTGATGGATCTACATACTTTTCAATTATATTTCCATCTTTATCCCATTTTGGTTGCCAATAATGAGATATAATATTATCTCGTTTTACACCAAAATATTTCCAAAATAATAATCGATAATATACTGTTTCAGATGTAGTATCTTTATCATTATGTAAATCACTTTGTCTCATATCCATGGCCGATGAATTTATTGCCATTTTCTTATTTGTATATTCTTGAATTATTTGATACCAAGATCTTTCTTTAGAACTAACACCATCTGAGAACGCTTCCTTTTTCCTCCAAAGAACTTCATTTGGTAAGAGATTATCTCTATCAAATGCTTTTCTTAACATATATTTTTCAATTACATTTGTCGGCAATCTCATATTTGCATCAATACTCCAATAAGTAGATATGAACTCAGGATCCAGGAATGGTACACGTGCTTCCATACCCCATCGTGCTATACAACGATCTGCCCTTCTACCATCATATTGATGTATTTTTTTTACATATTCCTCTGCTGTCTTGTGCATATCATTGGCATTGGGAGCGTAATAATTAAATAGATAAGAACTACATACTTCATCGGGTCCTTCACCTACTAATACTACTTTACAATCAGTATTTTGTGAAATATATTTAGATACAAGATATTGTCCAACTGATGCTCGTATCGTAGTAGTATCCCATGTCTCGGTAGTATAGACCACGTCATCTATTGCTTCTAATCCCTCTTCTTCGGTAAAATATACTTCAGTGTGAATACTATTAATATGATCTGCTACCATCTTGGCATACTTCATATCTGTCGATCCCTTAATACCACAACAAAATGTTTTAATTCTTTGTCCCAATATCTTTGAACTAATCGACGCAATCAAACTACTATCAACACCACCCGATAATAGAAAAGCAATAGGTCTGTCAGCACATAATCTTCTTTTAATACTAGATATTACACTAGTTCTTACATTTTCTAACATTATTTTTTCTCGAGTCTTACAAATTGTTGTTATATTGGATGGTTGATATATATATTTATTATAAATATTATCAAATTTATATTCTGTCATCTTATACTCAAAACTATTAAATCTAGTAGTTTGAATTGTACCTGGTGGAAATTCTTCAATACTTTCCATGGTACTATTCATCCCTTTTATTTCAGAACAATATAAATCTAATGTATTGTTATATTTGGTATGATATAATGGTCTCACACCAACAGTATCTCTTCCTACCATATATTGCTCTAATCGATTCATATTATTAAAAACTAACATTATAAAGGCATATTCTCCTTTAATGGTATGATTAAATAATTCGTACCATTTAGTTAATCCTAATTTTATATACAATTTAGGAATTACCATACAATCACTTCCGTGAATATCCAAATCATACATTTTATCTAATTCCATATAATTATATATTTCACCATTACATACAAAAATAATTGTTTCCATACCATTCTTAAAAATAAATGGTTGATTACTATTGAGACTAGTATCAACTATTGCTAGTCGATGAAATCCAATCATTGTATTATCAAATGTCATTAGATGAGAATTATCGGGACCACGATGTTTAATATTATAAAAATCAGCAATATATTTACCTATATCCTCTTTAGATTGTTTAGTTTTCTCAATTAAAGTCCAAATACCACACATTAATATTATATATTTATAATATTAATATAATGTTAAATCAAAATTTTTTTCTTTTTATATATTATTAAAATTTTACTATTTTAATTTTGAATTAGATACTATTTTTTCATTACAGATGTATCAAAGTCTATTGTTTCCTCTTGTATTTTCATTACAGATGTATCAAAGTCTATTGTTTCCTCTTGTATTTTCCCCTTTGCTTGTGCGTTTGGTGCTGGTTTTAGCTTTTGTTGTTGTCTATATGATTTGTTTTTTTCCATTTGCGTAATATATTCCTCTTTTGTCATTTGTTGAGCCTTGTTATTATCTGGTAGTGCTTTAAATTTTTTTACATATCGGTCATATATATAATCTATTTTAGCATCAGTACTCATCTTGTTAAATATAGCATTTTCTTCTCTCATTTTTTTTTTGCTTTTAAAATGTTCCATGACATTTTCATGTGCCTGATCAAACATGTCTTGACTTATAGTATTACTCATATTTTCAATAGATATAGATAGAATTGTATTTTTCATACTATTAGCAAGTTCCATATGTGCTTGTGCTAATAATATATGAGTCTCTTTAGAAAAAAGTGGTGAATATGGTGCTAAATCTAATTGATCATACATATTATTAATAGGAATATTATTTTGTACCATTGATATTGTATCTTGTTTATAAGGATAAAAATTCATTTTATATACAATAATTTAGATATTTTTAAATTTTTATTAATTTAAAAAGATACCGTGTATTAAGAATAATGACTTTATCACAATGTTTATCTGAATTTCGATTTAATCTTGAAACTATGGATCTTTTAATAGAAATGGGTAGAACTAACCAACAAACAGTTGTAGATATGATACAACTTGGTTTTACAGAACCACAAATTAATTTTATTCTATCTTCTCGACCCCTATTAAATAGTGTTCTTCTTCGTCTCCATCTATATAGTGAACAAAACGTACCAGAATCAAAAGTTCGAAGCAGTATGGGAGTTCTTAATAATACGAATATTAATAGTATTTTGGATAGTTTTTTTTTTAAATCTGTACAATTAAAACAAAAGGTACAACATGTTTCCTCTAAATATACACCAGAAAAAATAGAGGAAGAAGATGATGAGAATGATGTTCCAAAATCTGAAGTATCACGATTTGATCAATTTTTTAATGCTTGTGTTAAAATGACTGGTGAACCAACTGATGTTGTTAAAACTACCGATCTATATACTGCTTTTTCTGAATGGTGGGGTGGTATTTATGAAGAAGCACTACCTGATAAGAATGAATTGAAGGATTTTCTTAGTAATAAACTAGGAAAATCAAATAAGAATACGTGGTCTAATATATGTCTTGCTTAATTTTATATTCTATCATTATTTTTAATTGTTCGGGTGTATTTGCCATTACGCCTTCCCAAGGGATATCTTTCAATCCAATTGCATGACCCAACGTTTTATAATAATCAGTTAAATCGATAATATGTTCTTTCACATTATCAATATAACCAAAGTTATAATAATGACGAGACGGCATGAAAATTTCACGTAATCCTTCGTTAAAAAATAATAAACTTGGTATGAAATAACCCATTCCAAATACAACATTTTTACAACCGATTATACTCTTAATATCTTCCTCTAAATTATTTTTATTCCAAATAATATTTGGATATAATTTTAGTAATTTATCTATTGTTGGATTCAAATTATCTTCTGCTAATAAATAAATTTTATCAAATTTCCTAGATTCTATTATTTTAATATAATAATCTAACGGTGGTTGCATATACCAACTATGAGGTGATATAAAAATATCACCTGATCTAATATGAATATGCAAATCATTATCATTATATTTACGTACATCCTTATATTTTATTTTAAATAAATTTCTTAAAATTTCTAATACTTCTGCCTTATTATTATCAAAAATACTTTTATCAATATAATTATATTTTTCTATTATTTCATTTATTTCAAACAAATTAGTATTTGTTTCGATATTTGTAATTAATTTATTCATATTATTAGGTAACTTGTTAAAATCAAACATATCATGTTTTGGTACTATAATAAAATTACAATTATATTCAGTCATAATATGCAAACCATTTACTATTTGTTTTATATTATTACCCAATCTTCCATACCAGTTATTTATACGAACCACGTTATCCAAATTAGTAAAATTTTGTATAATATTATTATATAATTTATACTCTACCATTATTTTTAATTGTTCGGGAGTATTTTTCCACATATTAAATAATTCTTTATTATAAGTCATATTAACTGCTTTCGCAATTAATTCATAATATTCTTCTAAATTATAAGATTCTTGTGTCCAAGATTTGATCAAACCCTCGTTGAATATTAATAGATGTGATGTAAATAAACTCTTAGTACCATAAATAAAATTTTTACATTTCATAATAATTTTAATATCTTCTATTAAACTAGTTTTATTCCAAGTTATTTGTGGATACATTTGTAATAACTTATTTATACATGGATTAAGATCATCTTCTGCAATTATATAAATTTTATCAAAAGTATTTGATTCAATTATCTTTACATAAAAATCTAAAGGTGGTTGTGTATAAAATGGACATCCCTCATTTAAAAATATATCACCACTTCTGATATGTATATATAAATCATTATCATTACAATTAGGTAAATCTTTGTATTTTAGAATAAACAAGTCTTTCATTATACCTAAAACTTTTTCTTTATTTCTATCAAATATACCAGGTATATTACTAAACTGTTTTTGTATATACACTGTATCCATAAAAAATGTTCCATCATCTGTAAATAATACAATGTCTTTTTCATTTATACTATTTTTATTTATTTGTATATTTTGTTTATTAAAAAACTCCTGATGTGGTATAACTAAGTTACAATTCAATTCAATTGCAAGATGTAAAAAATTAATAACTTGGAATATATTATTACCTAATCTACCAAACCAACCATTTATTCGTATTACTTTATTTGTATTGGTCAAATGTTGTTTTTTATTTATATATATAATTATAAATAATATAACTAATAAAATAACTATAATTAAAATATTTTCTATCATATAGTTAACATTATAAAAAAAATTATTTATTTAATATTTTATTTAATATATGTTTATTTTCAAATAAATATAATGCCAGTCTTGAATATCCTGATTGCGACGATGAATAATAATATTCATTTCCAGAAGCAAGTAGTAATATATCTACAATACAATCTATAATAAATTGTTCATGTGGTACATCACCATGGTGATAATGAATATTAGCATTAGGGTTTATATGTTTTGTATTAGGTATATTAGAAAAATTAAATAAATTTGACCCATATAATTCTTTATCATTATTATATATTAACAATAGAATTTTAAATAATTAATATTAATGGCAAATAATATGCATACATTGAGAAACAACAAAATAAATTTACATGTTTATCTTGGTTGAAAACATAATATCTATATATTATATATGGATAAAATGCAAGATATTGATAATATAATTGAATCTAAAATAATATTATTTAAAAATGAAGAATTAAATAAAAAAATAGAATTATTCAGTATATTTTATAAATCAGATAATTTGATTGTTCAAGGATACGTATTACAAAAAAAGAATTTATCAAAAAAAGTACCTATAATTATTTTTTGTAGAGGTGGTAATAGGACATACGGAGAAGTGAAACCAAATTTACAAGTTCAAAGAGATGAATTTATTTATCTGGCAGAAAATGAAAAAGCAATTATATTCTTTCCAAATTATCGTGGTAGTAGTATGTCAGAAGGTGAGGATGAATTATGTGGAAAGGATGTTAATGATATTATCTCCTTATACAATATATTTGAAAAATATAAATATTGTGATATAGATAAGATTGCTTTATATGGTTGGTCGAGAGGTGGGATGATGGCAATTAAAGTGGCAACCATGGTACCATGGGTTAAGACTATTATATTGAGTGGATCTCCCTATAGTATGATGAGACTTGCTATCGACAGACCAAAAATGGGAACATTGTATAAAGAACAATTTAATCTAACAGAGAGTGATATAATAGAACGAGCACCAAAATATCTAATGGAACGTATTCCAAAGAATATATCTATTCTAATATTACATGGAAGTAATGATATGGATGTAAATGTTTCACACGCATATTCAATTGGGTGGAAATGTCAAAAATATAATTTATTATATAAATTAATTATATTTCCAAATGGTGATCACATGTTAATGGATTATAAAGTAGATGTGATGAGGGAAATTGTTACATGGATAGATAAATATTTACTCTAACTATACAAATATTTACTTTAATAACTAACTATACAAATATTTACTTTAATAACTAACTATACATTGTTTGATAATAATAAGCATCTTTTTCCTCTTGTTTTACAAATTGTTCTAAACTTTTTGTGAAATCATCTTTTGATAATTTTTTTATCATACTACTATTCATTACAATGGATTCTTTCATATTTCTAACACTAAAATTTTCTTTAGCAAGTTGGAGTAACTTTCGCATATCTCCACCCGAATACTTGAAATTTTTATAATATTTAGTAATACAATCTACAGTTATAGCATTATCCTGTATTCCCCACTCTTCTTCCTTTACAAATTTCATCAAAATTTCAAATAACTCTTGAGCAGTATATTCTTTAATCTCCAATTTAACGGTAAAACGTCTCTCTAATCCCCGATTATAGGCAAGAAATTCTTTTTCAATCTCCTCCTTATAACCTCCAACTATTAATAACCATGGCATGTCAGTTCTACTCATATTAA
>Ga0214919_10000924_pt1 | contig 49618 bp, 44 predicted proteins | sample LL1503_MetaG_FD_177994 | JGI IMG/M metagenome (GOLD analysis project Ga0214919, IMG submission 177994) | Freshwater microbial communities from Lake Lanier, Atlanta, Georgia, United States - LL-1503 | ecosystem: Environmental > Aquatic > Freshwater > Lake | place: USA: Georgia | collected...
CGTTTTCATGAGCATACTTGAGACATTCGAGGTGACCATTTATTGCAGCATAAATACACGTCCATTCATTCCAAGGGCATCCATTTTGATGAGCATACTTGATACATTCAAGATTACCATTTTCTGCTGCACGCCAGCATGTTTCTTCTGTCATAATATTAATTGTATAATATTATTATAACGATAAATCATTAAATTTTCAATTTTTTGTATTTATTAAAAAAACTTTTTATATTATCAGACTATTAAAATCATTTTCAAATGAATTCATATCTTCAATACGAGCGCGTCCGTTTTCTGCACAAGAAGTCTGTGCACTAAGTTCCATCCAGTAGTAAATAATAGGACGACTTTTAACAGAATTACGCCACTTTGGAATAAGAATCTTTTTAACAATAGTAGATATAAATTTTTTTATAAACTTTTTATCACAAGGGCATCCATTTTCATAAGCATATTTGACGCATTCAATATGACCTTTTTTTGCAGCATTAGTGCACGTATTTTTATTCCAAGGGCATCCATTTTCGTGAAGATACTTGAGACAGTTTAGATTACCACTTATTGCAGCCCAAGCGCAAGTTTCTTCATTCCAAGGACATCCGTTATCATGAGCATACTTGAGACATTCGAGGTGACCATTTTCTGCAGCATATTTACATGATCGTTCATCCCAAGGACATCCGTTTTCATGAGCATACTTGAGACATTCTAGGTGACTATGCAATGCTGCAATAGAGCATGTAGATGCATCCCAAGGACAACCATTTTCATGAAGATACTTGAGACATTCTAGATGGCCATTTTCTGCAGCATGGGAGCACGTTCTTTCATTCCAAGGACATCCGTTATTATGAGCATACATGAGACATACAATATGACCTTTTCCTGCAGCATCACTACACGTCCATTCATCCCAAGGGCATCCATTTACGTGAGCATACATGAGACATACAAGATGATCATTTTGTGCAGCATTACTACACGTCCATTTATTCCAAGGACAATTTTTTTCGTGAGCATACATGAGACAGTAAAGATGACCATTTCCTGCTGCACGAGTACATGTTTCTTCATGAAAAGGGCATCCATTTTCATGAGCATACTTGAGACATTCAATATGACCATTTGATGCTGCATAAAAACATGTCCAATTATCCCAAGGACATCTATTTTCATGAGCATACTTGAGACATTCAATATTACCATTCATCGCAGCATAACTACATGTCCAATTATTCCAAGGGTATCCATTTTTGTGAAGATATTTAAGACAGTCAATATGACCTTTTTCTGCTGCAAGATCACACAAGCCTTCAAACAAAAATTTTTCATTTTTGCAAAAAATTTTAAGACGAACTAGATCACCTTTTTTTACTGCGTCATGAATATCCGTCATAATGTTAATTGTATAATATTATTATAACGATAAATCATTAAATTTTCAATTTTTTTATTAAAAAAACTTTTTATACTATCAGACTATTACAATCATTTTCAAATGAATTCATATCTTCAATACGAGCGCGTCCGTTTTCTGCACAAGAAGTCTGTGCACTACGTTCCATCCAATAGATGATAATCTGACGACTTTTAACAGAATCACACCACTTTGGAATAAGAATCTTTTGAACAATAGTAGATAGTAATTCTCTCGGATAAGGGCACCCATTTTCATGAGCATACTGTAAGCAGTCAATATGATTATTTAATACAGCTTCGATGCACAATTCTTCATGCCAAGGACATCCAATTTTGTGAAAATACTTGATAAATTCAAGATTACCATATTTTGCAGCATCTATATATAACCAATTATAACCATTAAAATCAAAAGGGCATCCATTTTCGTGAGCATACTTTAGACAGTTTAAATGTTTTTTATATAATAAAGCACTATAACATGTATCTTTATTCCAAGGGCATCCATTTTCATGAGCATACTTAAGACATTCAAAATGACCATTTTTTGCAGCATAGAAGCACGTCCATTCATTCCAACGACAACCATTTTCATGAAGATACTTGAGACATTCAATATGTCCATTTTCTGCAGCATTAGAACATGTATAACAACACCACCAGCATCTATTTTCACGAAGATACTTTATACATTCAATATGTCCATATGCTGCAGCTAAAGAACATAATTTTTTATTCGAAGGACCCAAACAATAACTATATCTTTTGTTAAGATACTTAAGACATTCAATATGACCTTTTGCTACTACAAGATTATACAAGTCAACTGGATCTAAATATGAATGAGATAAACGTCTTTCTTCATTTTCATGAAGATATTTAAGAAGAACTAGGTCATTTTTTGCTACTACATGATTACAGAAGTAATTTGAATTTATCAAACGTCGATCGTTTTCATAAAGATTTGCATAAAGATATTTAAAAAGATCTAGGTCGCCGTTTGATACTGCGTCATGAATATCTGACATAATATTAATTATATAATATTATTATAAAGATAAATTATTAAATTTTCAATTTTTTTGTATTTATTAAAAAAACTTTTTATACTATCAGACTATTACAATCATTTTCAAATGATTTTTCATCTTCAATACGAGCTCGTCCGTTTTCTGCACAAGAAGTCTGAGCACTACGTTCCATCCAGTAGTAAACAATCTGACGACTTTTAACAGCAGCACGCCACTTTGGAATTAGAATTTTTTTAACAATAAAATTCAGTAGATGGTTTGGATATGGACATCCATTTTTGTGAGCATACTGTAAGCAGTCAATATGACCATTTTTTATAGCAATGTAGCACACAATTTCATTCCAATGGCATCCATTTTCGTGAGCATACTTAAGGCATTCAAGATGACCATTTGCCGCACTGGAGCATGTATATTTATCCCAATGGCATCCATTTTCATGAGCATACTTGAGACATTCAAGTCGACCATTAAATGCCGCCCATTTACATGTATCTTCATCCCAAGGACATCCATTTTCATGAGCATATTTGAGACAATCAAAATGACCATTTTTTGCAGCACATTTACATGTCTCTTTATTCCATGGACATCCATTTTCATGAGCATACTTGAGACAATCAATATGTCCATTATTTGCCGCAATAGAACAAGTTGTAGTATACCAATTACATCCATTTTCATGAGCATACTTGAGGCATTCAAGATGACCCTTTTTTGCAGCATTAGAGCACGTATACCTATCCCAACTACATCGATTTGTGTGAAGATACTTAAGACATTCAATATGTCCATATAATGCAGCTATTGAACACGTTTCTTCATTCCAAGGGAACAAATTTTTATTTTTTTTATGGAGATCCATAAGAATATTTAAACGACCATTCTTTACTGCTTCATTAATAGATTTTTGAATATTATTCTTGTTCATAATTTTTGCTTATTTAAAGCGGTGCGTATTTTAAATTATTAAATTTTCAACTTTTTTCTATTTTATTAAAAAAACTTTTTATACTATCAAACTATTACAATCATTTTCAAATGATTCTTCATCTTCAATACGAGCTCGTCCATTTTCTGCACAAGAAGTCTGTGCACTACGTTCCATCCAGTAGTAAACAATAGGACGACTCTTTACATAAACACGCCACTTTGGAATAAGAATCTTTTTAACAATTTGTTTAATAATTTGGTTAACAGTAGACTTTAATTGTATCGGATATTTCCAACCATTTTCATAAACATACTTGATACATTCAATATGAGGAAGAGTATTAAGCTGATAAACTATAAACATTTCGTCATCATCCCACATACATCCATTTTCGTGAGCATACTTGAGACATTCAATATACCCACCACTTACTGCCGCGCGACATGTTGTTAGTTTATCCAAAGGGCATCCATTTTGATGAGCATACTTGAGGCATTCAATATGACCATAAAATGCCGCTTGATCCGGTGTAGATTCATTCCAACGGCAACCATGTTCGTGGAGATACTTGAGGGATTCCAGATGACCATACATAGCAACAAGAGAGCATGTTTCTTCATCCCAAGGGAATCTAATTTCATAAGCATACTTGAGGAATTCAATATTACCAGTCATTGTAATTGATATGCACGTCAATTCATCCCAAGGACATTCATTTTCACGAGCATACTTGAGACATTCAAGATGACGATTACTTATTGCATTAGCGCACGTCAATTCATCCCAAGGACATCCATTTTTATGAAGATACATTAGACATTCAAGATGACCATAAAATGCCGCATTAGCGCATGTTTCTTCATTCCAAGGATATTTATTTTCATAAGCATACTTGAGGAATTCAAGATCACCTTTTTCTACTGCTTCATTAATAGCTTTTCGAATATCATCCATAATATTGTGTGTATGTATTAAACTTTAATAATTATTATAAAACAATAAATCATTAAAATTTCAATTTTTTTGTATTTATTAAAAAAACTTTTTATACTATCAGACTATTAAAATCATTTTCAAATAATTTTTCATCTTCAATACGAGCTCGCCCATTTTCTGCACAAGAAGTCTGTGCACTACGTTCCATCCAGTAGTAAACAATGGGACGACTTTTAACAGAATCACGCCACTTTGGAATAAGAATCTTTTTAACAATAGTAGATAGTTCTTCTTTTAAATATGGACATCCGTTTTCATAAGCATACCTAAGACATTCAATATTACTATTTTTTGCCGCAAAAAAGCACGTCAATTCATTCCAAGGACATCCATTTTCATGAGCATACTTGAGACAATTAAGATGCCCCTTTTGTGCAGCATACATACACGTCCATGGAATCCAAAGGCATCCATTTATGTGAAGATACTTGAGACATTCAAGATAACCATACATTGCTGCTAATGTGCACGTCCATTCACTCCACGGACATCCATTTTCATGGGCGTACTTGAGACATTCAATATTATTATTATTTGCAGCACAATTACATGTCTCTTCATCCCAATCACATCCATTTTCATGAAGATATTTGAGACAGTTTATATGACCATTTTCTGCAGCAACAACACACAACATTTTATGCAACTGGCTTCCATTTTGGTGAGCATATTTAAGACGCACCAGATCACCTTCTGATACTGCAGTATAAATAGCTGTCATAATATTGATTATATATATCTATTATAATGATAAATTTTTAAATTTTCAATTTTTTTTATTAAAAGAACTTAAAATTATTTTCAAAAGTATTGATATCTTCAATACGAGCTCGTCCGTTTTCTGCACACGAAGTTTGTACACTACATTCCATCCAATAGATTATAATCTGACGACTTTTAACAGAATTACGCCACTTTGGAATAAGAATCTTTTTAACAATAGTAGATAGTAATTCTTCTGGATAAGGGCAGCCATTTTCGTGAGCATACTTGAGACATTCAATATGACTATTTCTTGCAGCTTCTGCGCACGTTGCTTCATTCCAATCACATCCATTTTCATAAGCATACTTGAGACAATCAATATGTCCATTATATGCAGCATTAGCACATGTATATTTATTCCAATGGCATTCATTTTCGTGAAGATACTTAAGACATTCAAGATGACCAGACGATGCAGCACAAACACATGTATATTCATTCCAACGACATCCATTTTCATGAGCATACTTGAGGCATTCAATATGACCATTTTTTGCAGCACTGTAGCATGTTAATCCATCCCAATGACATCCATTTTCATAAGCATACTTGAGGCATTCGAGATGACCATTTTCTGCAGCCATAGCACATGTATATGCATCCCAATGACATCCATTTTCATGAAGATACTTGAGACATTCAATATGTCCATTTTTTGCAGCATTAGAACATGTATAACAACACCACCAGCATCTATTTTCACGAAGATACTTTATACATTCAATATGCCCATATGCTGCAGCTAAAGAACATAATTTTTTATTCGAAGGACCCAAATAATAACTATATCTTTCGTTAAGATACTTAAGACATTCAATATGACCTTTTGCTACTACAAGATTATACAAGTCAATTGGTTCTAAAAATGAATGAGATAAACGTCTTTCTTCATTTTCATGAAGATATTTAAGAAGAACTAGGTCATCTTTTGCTACTACATGATTACAGAAGTAATTTGAATTTAACAAATGACTTTTATTTTCATAAAGATTTACATAAAGATATTTAAAAAGATCTAGGTCGCCGTTTGATACTGCGTCATGAATATCTGTCATAATAATAATATATAATATTAATAAACCCGGTAAATCATTAAATTTTCAATTTTTTGTATTTATTAAAAAAACTTTTTATACTATCAGACTATTAAAATCATTTTCAAATGATTTTTCATCTTCAATACGAGCTCGTCCGTTTTCTGCACAAGAAGTCTGTGCACTAAGTTCCATCCAATAGATGATAATCGGACGACTTTTAACAGAATCGCGCCACTTTGGAATAAGAATCTTTTTAACAATAGTAGATATAAATTTTTTTATAAACTTTTTATCACAAGGGCATCCATTTTCATAAGCATACTTGACGCATTCAATATGACCTTTTTTTGCAGCATTAGTGCACGTATTTTTATTCCAAGGGCATCCATTTTCGTGAAGATACTTGAGACAGTTTAGATTACCACTTATTGCAGCCCAAGCGCAAGTTTCTTCATTCCAAGGACATCCGTTATCATGAGCATACTTAAGACATTCGAGGTGACCATTTTCTGCTGCATATTTACATGTATCGGCAGACCAAGGACATCCGTTTTCATGAGCATACTTGAGACATTCGAGGTGACCATTTTCTGCAGCATTACTACATGTCCGTTCATTCCAAGGGCATCCCTTTTCATGAGCATACTTGAGGCATTCAAGATACCCTTTTTGTGCAACCCAAAAACATGTTCTTAATTCATCCCAAGGGCATCCATTTTCATGAGCATACTTGAGGCATTCAATATGACCATTCCATGCTGCACGACTACATGTTTCTTCATCCCAAGGGCATCCATTTTCATGAGCATACTTGAGGCATTCAATATGACCATTCCATGCTGCACGACTACATGTTTCTTCATCAAAAGGGCATCTATTTTCATGAGCATACTTGAGACATTCAATATGACCATTCCATGCAGCCCAAAAGCATGTCCAATTATTCCAAGGGTATCCATTTTTGTGAAGATATTTAAGACAGTCAATATGACCTTTTTCTGCTGCAAGATCACACAAGCCTTTAAACAAAAATTTTTCATTTTCGCAAAAAATTTTAAGACGAACTAGATCACCTTTTTTTACTGCGTCATAAATATCCGTCATAATGTTAATTGTATAATATTATTATAACGATAAATCATTAAATTTTCAATTTTTTTGTATTTATTAAAAAAACTTTTTATATTATCAGACTATTAAAATCATTTTCAAATGATTTTTCATCTTCAATACGAGCTCGTCCGTTTTCTGCACAAGAAGTCTGTGCACTAAGTTCCATCCAATAGATGACAATCGGACGACTTTTAACAGAATCACGCCACTTTGGAATAAGAATCTTTTTAACAATAGTAGATAGTTCTTTTTCTAGATAAGGGCAGCCATTTTCATGAGCATACCTGAGACAATCTATATAATTATTTTTTGCAGCCCACCCACATGTCCATTTATCCCAAATACATCCATTTTCATGAGCATACTTAAGGCATTCAAGATGTCCTTTTTTTGCAGCATCATCACAGGTTATTTTATCCCAAGAACATCCATTTTCATGAGCATATTTAAGACAGTCAAGACGACCATTTCCTGCCGCTACTGAACATATTTCTTCATTCCAAGGACACCCATTTTTATGAGCATACTGAAGACATTCAAGATGACCGTATTTTGCAGCATACCTGCATGTATTTATATCCCATACGCACCCATTTTCGTGAGCATATTTAAGACATTCAATATGACCATTTAGTGCAGCACGCCAGCATGTCGTTTTATCCCAAAAATATCCATTTTCGTGAAGATACTTGAGATAGTTAATATGACCTGTTTCTGCTGCAATATTACACAATGAAGCATACATAAAAGATCCATTTTGATGAAGATGATACTTGAGATTAACTAGATCGCCAGTTGATACTGCATCGAAAATATCTGTCATAATATTAATTATATGTTAATATTATAATGATAAACTTTTAAATTTTCAACTTTTTTATTAAATAAACTTTTTATACTATCAGACTATTACAATCATTTTCAAATGATTTCTTGTCTTCAATACGAGCTCGTCCATTTTCTGCACAAGAAGTCTGTGCACTAAGTTCCATCCAATAGATGATAATCGGACGACTTTTAACAGAATTACGCCACTTTGGAATAAGAATCTTTTTAACAATATTAGATAGTAATACTTTTGAATATGGACATCCGTTTTCATAAGCATACTTAAGACATTCAAAATTACTAGATTTTGTAGCGTTATAGCACGTCCATTCATTCCAAGGGCATCCATTTTCATGAGCATACTTTAGACAGTTTAGATGACCATAATTTGCAGCATCACTACATGTCAATTCACTCCAAGGGCATCTATTTTCATGAGCATACTTAAGGCATTCAAGCTGGCCATTGCTTGCTGCCCAATTGCAAGTTTCAGTATTCCAAGAGCATCCATTTTTATGAGCATACTTGAGACAGTCAATATGTCCATTATGTGCTGCAATAGAACAAGTTTCAGTATGCCAAGAGCATCCATTTTCATGAAGATATTTGAGACATTCAATATGACCAAAATCGGCAGCTGCTCTGTATATATTTTTATCCCAAGAGCATCCATTTTCATGAAGATACTTGAGACATTCAAGATCACCATTTTTTACTGCAGAATCACAGAAGATGCCAGTAAACATAATTTTTTTATTTTCATGCATATATTTAAGAAGAACTAAATCACCTTTCGATATAGCATTATAAATATCTGTCATAATATTAATTATATGTTAATATTATAATGATAAACTTTTAAATTTTCAATTTTTTATTAAAAAAACTTTTTATTATATCAGACTATTACAATCATTTTCAAATGATTTTTTGTCTTCAATACGAGCTCGTCCGTTTTCTGCACAAGAAGTCTGTGCACTAAGTTCCATCCAATAGTAAACAATCGGACAACTTTTAACAGAATCACACCACTTGGGAATAAGAATCTTTTTAACAATAGTAGATAGTAATACTTTCGGATACGGACATCCATTTTCATGAGCATACTTGAGACATTCAAGATGACCATTTGTTGCAGCATATTCACATGTATCTGTAGACCAAGGACAACCATTTTCATGAGCATACTTGAGGCATTCAAGACAACCAGTCAATGCTGCGCGAGAACATGTTTCTTCATTCCAAGGGCATCCATTTTCATGAGCATACTTGAGACATTCGAGTTGACCATTTTTTGCTGCATATTCACATGTATCTGCAACCCAAGGACATCCGTGTTCATGAGCATACTTGAGACATTCAAGGTGACCATTTTTTGCAGCATCAGTGCACGTATTTTTATCCCAACGGCATCTATTTTCATGCGCATACTTGAGACAGTCAAGATGACCTTCTTTTGCAGCAGATTCACATGTATCGGCAAACCAACGACATCCATTTTCATGAGCATACTTGAGACATTCAATATGACCATACAATGCTGCATGACTACATGTATCTTCATCCCAAGGGCATCCATTTTGATGAGCATACTTGAGACATTCAATATGACCATGGAATGCTGCGTGACTACATGTCAATTCATCCCAAGGGCATCCATTTTCATGAGCATACTTGAGACATTCAATATCACCATTCCATGCTGCGATACTACACGTTGATTTATCCCAACGATATCCATTTATATTAACATATTTATATCCATTTTTATGAAGATATTTAAGATTGTCTAGATTACTTTTTTCTACTGCGTCATTAATGTCCGTCATAATATTAATTATATAATATTATTATAACGATAAATTATTAAATTTTCAATTTTTTTGTATTTATTAAAAAACTTTTTATACTATCATACTATTACAATCATTTTCAAATGATTTCATGTCTTCAATACGAGCTCGTCCGTTTTCTGCACAAGAAGTCTGTGCACTAAGTTCCATCCAATAGTAAACAATCGGACGACTTTTAACAGAATTACGCCACTTTGGAATAAGAATCTTTTTAACAATATTAGATAGTAATACTTTCGGATACGGACATCCATTTTCGTGAGCATATTTAAGGCAATCAAGATGACCATTTTCTGCAGCATATTCACATGTATCTGTAGACCAAGGACAACCATTTTCATGAGCATACTTGAGGCATTCAAGACAACCAGTCAATGCTGCGCGAGAACATGTTTCTTCATTCCAAGGGCATCCATTTTCATGCACATACTTGAGACAGTCAAGATGCCTACAAGATGCAGCACTTGTATCGGTAGACAAAGAACATCCATTTTCGTGAGCATACTTGATGCATTCAATATGACCACCGCGTGCTGCGCCATTACATGTCATATCATCCCAAGGGCATCCATTTTTATGAGCATATTTAAGACATTCAATATGACCATACATTGCTGCCGAAGCAGATGTCCATACATCCCAAGGATATCCATTTTTATGAAGATATTTAAGACAGTCAATATGACCTTTTCTTGCAGCAATATTACACATCCCTCTAAACAAAAATCTTTTATTTTCATGAAGATTTTTAAGACGAATTAGGTCACCTTTTTCTACTGCGTCATGAACGTCCGTCATAATATTAATTATATAATATTATTATAACGATAAATTATTAAATTTTCAATTTTTTTATATTTATTAAAAAAACTTTTTATACTATCAGACTATTAAAATCATTTTCAAATGATTTTTCATCTTCAATACGAGCTCGTCCGTTTTCTGCACAAGAAGTCTGTGCACTAAGTTCCATCCAGTAGATGACAATCGGACGACTTTTAACAGAATTACGCCACTTTGGAATAAGAATCTTTTTAACAATAGTAGATAGTAATACTTTCGGATACGGACATCCATTTTCATGAGCATACTTGAGACATTCAAGATGACCATTTGTTGCAGCATATTCACATGTATCTGTAGACCAAGGACAACCATTTTCATGAGCATACTTGAGGCATTCAAGATGTCCTTTTTTTGCAGCACGAGAACATGTTTCTTCATTCCAAGGGCATCCATTTTCATGCACATACTTGAGACAGTCAAGATGATTACAAGATGCAGCACTTTCACATGTATCGGTAGACCAAGAACATCCATTTTCATGAGCATACTTGATGCATTCAATATGACCATTCCATGCTGCGTAACTACATATCAATTCATCCCAAGGGCCTCCATTTTTATGAGCATATTTAAGACATTCAATATGACCATACATTGCTGCCGAAGCAGATGTCCATACATTCCAAGGATATCCATTTTTATGAAGATATTTAAGACAGTCAATATGACCTTTTTTTGCAGCAATATTACACAAGTCATCTCTGAAATATCTTTTATTTTTATGAAGATATATTATATTTTCATGAATATTTTTAAGACGAACTAGGTCACCTTTTTCTACTGCGTCACGAATATCTGCGTTATGAACGTCCGTCATAATATTAATTATATAATAATATTATAACGATAAATTATTAAATTTTCAATTTTTTTGTATTTATTAAAAAAACTTTTTATTATATCATACTATATATTATATTACTATTAATTAATTGATTTTTAATAATAGTTTTATTAATTACATTATTCGTTTTTCTTCTGCTTCACGAGATATTGTATCTAATATATTAGAATCCAATGAATCTGTTTTTCCACCAATATCTTCATATTGGTAGATATTACCAATTAATTTTTTAATTAATAATATCTCTATAATGTTATTATTTGTTCTTTTATATAAAATAACACCACCTGCTCTTATAGGTTTAGTATTGTCATTATTATATGAAAAAGTAGGTCTTTCAACTGTACCACTCATATAAATAAATTAATAAGGGTTACGTTTAAATTTTTTAAATCTTTCATCAACACCAAATGCTTTATCGTTATAGGTAATTACATTATTTGCATATTCAAGTGTTTTTTGTAATTGAAAATAAATTTCAAACATAAAATCTTCAATCTTCTTTCCTTTGACTTTAGCTTTTCCAATCTGATACGCATATAGATTATCAAAAAGAATTGTTGTCGTATTAAAAACCATCAGATAAATATACCAATACGACATATGTTTATAATATTCAAAATCATCTTTTTCTAATGTATTAATAAATTCTTCTTCATCAATTTCACCTGTCATAAATTTTACACGCAAAGGGTGATTGTCAATAGGACGCAAATTTGCATGATTACCAGATGTAGCACGAATATTTAAAATATCTTTATGAAAACTTAAAAAGGATATAAGATAATGAGTTTGTGATGGCAGAGGTGCAAATAAATCACTTGTTGATGGCAATTTATTACGTGTAAATTTATAATTCATAAGAATCTCCTGGGGAAAACATGTTAGTAAATTTTCATAACTAATAAATTCTTCACAATTTACTTCACCTATTTTTACAGGTATTTTTTTAGTATTATCTTTGACCCATTGTATATAATGAGGATTGTGATGCCACACTCCTTCATCAACAACAGCACCAGTATTCCAAGAGTATGTTGTATGGCACTGGGTACAGAACATCTGGTCACATCCGTCAATTTTAGAAATTAGTGCAGCACATTTAGGACAAGGTCTTGCTTCTTTGAAAATTGCTTTAATTGATGAAACAGTGTCTGGATTACACAAGTGAACAGTAGTTTTAATTGGCTCGTGACAATCATTGCAAATTTTTGATAAGCACATATTACATTCAGATTCTGAAACAAAACCATGACAACCATTTACTGGACAAGCAAAAGCAAATCCTTTTAAACTTTCAATTGGTCTTGGTTTTCCTGACTCAAAATCAAAATCTTCCCATCCCCTTCCAAATTGTTGGATACAAATTGTAGCATTAATAACAATTTGTTCAGCACGCTCAGCACGTTCCCATTGACGGTTATTTAAAAACCTTCTGAAATATGGATCAAAGTTATCCAATAATCCGTTTACACAAGTTGTATGTTTAAAAGTTTGAGCTTTCCAATATGCATTAGCAGCAAGTTGAGTAGATTGAAATTTTCCTTTTTCAATTTTCATTAATTGAACTTTACGATGAGATTTATACTCACTTGAAAACCAAGATTTATCTGATTTCAATAAAATTGTTTCAATATTCAAACTTACATTACAATGCATACATTTTGGTTTAATATCAGAATTCAGTAAGAATTGTTGAAAACAGTCCCTACAGGAATTATTTTGACAATAATCACAAGTACTAGTTTCTGATTTAGTCATTGTATCACAACAAATTGGACAATCTGTTGTTTCTTCTTCCTCTGTTGATGTTTTTGAATTAACAAGTGATACTGGATTGGAATTAGTAATCGATATTGTTTCAAAAATTTTGTCAATTTTAGACTCAGATTCTGAATCAGACTCTGGTTCTGAATCCGGTGCAATAGTATTATTTTTCTTGGCAAATTGTTCATTTCTCCATTCTTCAGTAGTATTATTTGTAATAACTTCTTCTGAAATTTCAATTTCACAATGCATACAATGTAAGAAAGTACAAGTTTCTGTATTACAACAAGTCATGCATTTTGGAAAAAATCGATTTGTTACTAGTAATTCTTTGAAACAAAGTTCACACATTCCTTTATTACATTTTTCACAAAAAATATTATTGTCAATATTGCCACATAGACAATTAGTATTAGAAATAAAATTTGTTATGCTCGAACACATAATAATTTAATTAAAATAGTAATGAATTAATTATATTATATAATTATAATAATAAATTATTAAATTTTCAATTTTTTGTATTTATTAAAAAAACTTTTTATACTATCAGACTATTACAATCATTTTCAAATGATTTTTCATCTTCAATACGAGCTCGCCCATTTTCTGCACAAGCAGTCTGTGCACTACGTTCCATCCAATAGATGATAATCTGACGACTTTTAACAGCAGCACGCCACTTTGGAATAATAATCTTTCTAACAATAATAGATTTCAATTCTTCTGGATATGGACATCCATTTTCGTAAGCATACTTTAGACAATCAAAACGACCACTACGTGCAGCAAATTTTGTGGTATATTCATCCCAAGGAAAACCATTTTTATAAGCATACTTGAGACAGTCCAGATGACCATTTTCTGCTGCATATTCGCACGCATTATCCAAAAAGCCTCCATTTTTATGAGCATACTTGAGACATTCTAGATGACCATTCTTTGCAGCATAAGAACATGTATATTCACCCAAAGGACATCCATTTTTATGAGCATACTCGAGACATTCAAGATGACCATTTGCTGCAGCATTATTGCATGTATCTTCATTCCAAAGACATCCGTTTTTATAAGCATACATAAGACAGTCCAGATGACCATTTTCTGCTGCATATTCACATGTTTCATTATACGAAGTATGGTCTTTAAAACGAAGAGAATTATGATATTCACAATAATCTTTTTCATCTTCATCGTTATAATCATGATTCAACGGGCATCCCTTTTCATGAGCATATTTAAGGCAATTAAGATGACCACCACGCGCAGCATAAAAGCATGTAAATTCAGACCAGTCGCATCCATTTTTACGAGCATACATTAGGCATTCAATATGTCCATTTAATGCGGCATAAGCACACGTTGCTGTATTCCACCTGCATCCATTTTTATGAGCATACATAAGACATTCAATATGACCGTTTTCTGCTGCATATCTGCATGTATCTTCATTCCACTTGCATCCATTTTCGTAAAGATACTTGAGACATTCAAGATGACCTTTCTTTGCAGCACAATCACATGTTGTTTTATCCCAAGGACACTTATTTTTATATTTTCTATGAAAATCCATAAGAATATCTAAACGACCGTTCGTTACTGCTTCATTAATATCTTTTAGATAATTATCCATAATATTGATTGTATGTATTTACTATAACAATAGAGACTATTAAATCATTAAATTTTCAATTTTTTTTGTATTTATTAAAAAAACTTGTTATAGTATCAGATTATTAAAATCATTTTCAAAAGAATTAATGTCTTCAATACGAGCTCGTCTATTTTCTGCACAAGATGACTGTGCACCAAGTTCCATCCAATAAATAATAATAAAACGACTCTTAACAGCAGCACGCCACTTTGGAATAAGAATCTTTTTAATAATAAATGTCAGTAGATATTTTGGATATGGACATCCGTTTTTATGAGCATACTCTAAGCAGTCAAGATGTCTATTTGCTGCAGCATTTGGACATGTATCTGATTCCCGATACCAAAGGCATCCATTTTCGTGAGCATACTTAAGACATTCAAGATGACCATTTTTTGCAGCTTCTGCGCATGTAAGGTCATTCCAAGGGCACCCATTTTCGTGAGCATACTTGAGACATTCAAGATGACCATATTTTGCAGCTTCTGCGCATGTAGAGTAATCCCAACCGTCATCCCAAGGGCATCCATTTTCGTGAGCATATTTGAGACATTCAAAATGACCATTCTGTGCAGCAGCTGCACATGTACAGGCATCCCAAGGACATCCATTTTTATGAGCATACTTAAGACATTCAAGATGATTATATTTTGCTGAACTTAAGCACGTCCAATCATCCCAAGGACATCCATTTTCGTGAGCATATTTAAGACATTCAATATGACCATTAAGTGCAGCAGTTGTGCATGTTCCTTCATCCCAAGGGCATTGATTTTTATAATTTCTGTGAAAATCCATTAAAATATCTAGACGACCATTCTTTACTGCTTGATTAATAGCTTCTCGAATATTATCCATAATATTAATTGTATCATCTATTATAATGTTAAATTATTAAATTTTCAATTTTTTTGTATTTATTAAAGAAACTTGTTATACTAGCAAATTATTAAAATTATTTTCAAATAATTTCTTATCTTCCATACGAGCTCGTCCGTTTTCTGCACAAGAAGTCTGAGCACCAAGTTCCATCCAATAGATGACAATCTGACGACTCTTAACAGCAGCACGCCACTTTGGAATAAGAATCTTTTTAACAATAATAGATAGAAAATTTTTTGTACATGGACATCCATTTTCATGAAACCACTTAATGCATTCAATATGATTCTTTTTTACAGCTTGATAGTATGCCCAATTATCCCAAGGACATCCATTTTCATGAGCATACTTGATACATTCTAGGTGACCATTTTCTGCTGCCCAATAGCACACCCAATTATCCCAAGGACATCCATTTTTGTGAGCATATTTGAGACATTTAATATGACCGTATCTTGCAGCATCTGCGCATGTATATTCATTCCAAGGGCATCCATTTTCGTGAGCATACTTGAGACATTCAAAATGACCGTTAAATGCAGCATTTGAACATGTACAAGCATACCAAGAACATCCATTTTCATGAAGATACTTGAGACATTTAAGATGACCGTGAAATGCAGCAATTTTACAATAATAATAAGCATCATCATGTTCATCTTCATCTTCATATTCATCTTCACTTTGGATGAACAAATCTTTGTTTATTTCATGGAGATCCATAATAATATCAAGATGACCATTTCTTAGTGCTTTTTTAACAACAGCTTTTTGAATATCCATCATATTAATTGGCATTAGATGATATGTAGTGCACAGAAAACGAAGGAGCTCGTATTAAAAATATGGTATTAAGTTTTAATAATTATAATAAATAAACTATTAAATTTTCAATTTTTTTGTATTTATTAAAAAAACTTTTTATACTATCAGACTATTAAAATCATTTTCAAATGAATTCATATCTTCAATACGAGCTCGTCCATTTTCTGCACAAGAAGTCTGTGCACTACGTTCCATCCAGTAGTAAACAATCGAACGATTCTTTACATAAGCACGCCACTTTGGAATAAGAATCTTTTGAACAATAATAGATAGCACTTCTTTTGAATATGGACATCCATTTTTGTAAGCATACTCAAGACATTCAACCTGATTATATTTTAGAGCACATTCAGCAGCAGATTTACATGTTTGTTCATCCCAATGCATTTCTTCTTCACGAAGAAGCTTAAGACAATTAATATGTCCATTTTTTGCAGCTTTTGCACACATTATTTTTCCGTGTTCATTTCTATCATATTCATATTCATTATTAATTGCATACTGAAGACAATCTACATGACCATATTCAGCAGCATTGTAAAATGTTTTTATTTTTATAGGAGCTCCTCCGAATTCATAAGCCAATCTGAGACAGTTTAAATGTCCACAAGCTGCAGCATCATCACACGCATCTTCATCTATGTTACAACCCTCAACATCACCACCACAAATTTTAATAATATACTTGAGTATATCAAAATATCCTTTTCTTGCAGCTATTTGGAAATGGACGCTAACAAAAGGACCCTGATGAGTAAAGGAGTCAAAATAGGAATACCTACGAGTTCTAGGTGTATTTTCATAGTAGAGTTCTGACAAAACATCTAGACGATTATTTTCTATTGCTTCGTACATTTCTTTTTGATATGCGTCTAAATGACCTGTATAAATTTTTCGTGATTCCGATTCGAACGTAGGTTTTTGAGTATCGCCCATGGTATTGGATATGATGTATAAAGTCTTAATAATTATGATAAATTAAACTATTAAATTTTCAATTTTTTTTCTTGTATATTAATTTTTAATATTAAAATTATATTTTGATTTTATGATATTATCTAAATAAATATTATCATTCTCATCAAAAAAATCATTACCGTTGCTAAGTGATAAAGTATGTAATTCTAAAAAGTGAATATTATTATTGTATGTGAATATGTGATAATTTTTTTCTTTTTTTGCTATATGAAAAATAACTAATAGTGTATAATTAGATGTATATTTTGAAAATTTATTATTAAAATCAATAATATAATCAAAATCATTTTTAACAATTTCAATTTTATTATTTAATATCATAATAAATAACTTATGTTCTTTTTTTTGAAGTAAATTTTTAAATCTATCAACACATCTTAGATAATAATTATAATGGTCTATATTTATTAATGGATTGTGATGATTAAACATACACTTATGATATTTTGCATGTCCACATTTTGATTGTGATACAGTAATATAATATGATTTATCTAAAAAAATATTAAAATTGTCTTCTATACAATGTATAATATTATTACAGTTTGAAAAAATCCAATCAAAAGGATAAGAACATAATTTATATTTATTTCGTTCTAATATTTTAGAACTATGGCACAAGGAACCCAATGAACACGTATAATTTATTTCTGACATATAATATATATTATTAATAAAATATTTTACTAATAATTTATAAAATTATTTAATTTTTTATTTATCTAGACTTATTAAAATTTTTTTTACAAATTAATTTTTATCAAATATTATTATTTTATTTAGAAAATTTATAAAATCACAACATTCTTTTAGTTCAATAAAATCACATATATTGATAAAATATACGTGATTATTATAATCCATTTCAGATAAATAATTATAAAATTTTAAATTACGATCATCTTCTTTATTTTGATTTTTATATAATTTAATCCAATCTTTTATATGTTTAATAATATGATTTTTAGTATTACTATCATATTTATATAATATTGTATTTACTTTAGCCAAAATAAGTCTAACTTGTATTAATTGTTCTATCTCATGTAGTGTAGACATTTAATTAAAATAAGTTATTATTTTTAATAATGTATTATTCAATTTTTATTATTTTTGATATATTATCTAAGAATATTATAAATTCTTGACATTCTTTTATTTCAATATATAAAAATAAATTACTCCAAAAATTTTTTTGACGAATATCAATAATACTTTTAATGTCTGAATTATATATATTAGATATATTAGATATATGATTATAAAAATTATTATTTGTACTGTTTAATTCATTAAGTTTTGTATATGCATTAATCCACATATTTATATCAGTAATAATACTCGTTCTATCATCTACATCTAAATTATTTAGATATTTTTTAAATTTAATTATAATATTTTTAAATTTAATTCTTTCTTCTATATTTTTGAGTGTATTCATCTTATTAAATTAACTTATTTATTTCTTAAAAAATTATAATTCAATATTTTTTATTTAAGACTTTTACTAATGCTTTACTGCTTGAAGCTGTCGTGCATGCTTTTGTGCCAGATCTATAACTTCTTGTTTTTGTTTTTTCATTAATTCTTGTGCCACTAATTTTATTGTATACATAGATATTTCCCATAGTAGGTCAACATGATTATTTTTAATTATAAAATCTTTTGTTTGCTTTTTTTCTTGTGCTTGAATCTTAAGCTCATTCTTATGCTTTTGTGCTAGATTATCACTTTCTTGTTTATGCTTTTGTATTAGACTCTTTCATTTTTGTAATGTATTAAGTGATGCACCTCCGCTCATTTGACTTTTTAAATTTAAATATTTGTTTTTATAGTTTAAGTATTTGTTTTTATAATTTAAATCTGAAACTGACATATAATATATTTTATATTATATATTAGTTATTTAGTGGTAATCTTATTAAATTATTACTCTTAATAAATGTGGGTTAAAAATATCTCTATTGAATGTATTAATATTATTAAAAAGTCTTCGTTGTAGTCTTTCTTGTTGATTATCTGCGTTAATGTGACCATTATTAATATATAGTTTTGTTAGTGTTGTATTTGTTTTCAAGGCTTTTGCTATTGCTAATGTTCCATTATCCCCAATATTATTATATGTAAAATCAATCTATGTAAGTGTTCTATTTGTTTCCAAGGCTTTTGCAATTACTCCATCATCTTCAATATTATTATCCTAAAAATTAAGTTCTGTTAATGTCTTATTTATTTCCAAGGCTTCTTGCTATTACTTTTACAACATAATCGGTAATATTATGATTATTAAGGTAAAATCTAAAAGTGTTATATTTTGTGCCAAGACATGTGCTTTTCTTTACCTTCACTCATATCTCTACATCAGACAACTTTTCAATCATACAGGTCATCATCTGGATCAGGAGATGGTCTTGGTGGTGCATTCCGTCTTGCTTGTTCTTGTTCTAATGCTCTTTTTGCTGCATCTTCCCTTATTTGTCTGCATCTTTCTCGTTCCCGTCTTGCTTGTTCTTCGTTTAGTGGTGGCATTGCGTCCAATTGTGCTTGTGTGTAACAAACTAGTGCTTCGTCTAGTGATAGTCCTGCCATTCTTGCTTGTTCTACGTTTAGTGGCGACGGTGCTTCCAGTCTTGGTAGTGTTTGTTGACTGTTTCCTTTCAGTCTTGCTAGTGTTTGTTGTACTAATGCTTCTACTTCTTGTTTTAATAATGCTTCTAGTCTGTTTTGTTCTCTTACTAGTTCCTGTTTTGCTTGTTCTTCATTTTGTGTTGGTAATAGTGTTGCTAGTACTTGTCTTGGTGCTTGTTGTCTTAGTACTTCCCGTCTTGCTAGCATTTGTTCTAATAATGCGTCAAAAATAGCCACTTCATTAGGGGGTACACGTTCATGACCCGTAACCGCATTTTGACGACGCGGAAGAGGAGGTACAAGAGGAGCTTCCGCTTCAACGTCGTCAACACCACCTATTTGCCTTTGTAAATTTAGATATTTATTTTTATATTTTAAATATTTATTTTTATACTTTAAATCTAAAACTGACATATATATATTATATATTATATATTAATTTATTTTATGGTTAAATTACTAGCATCTATTAAGTATGTCAGTAGACTTCTATTTATTATAGAAGACAAACATTAATAGCAAAGAATTAAAAAAAATAGAAATGAAATATTTTTATAATTTAAATCTGAAACTGACATATAATATATTTTATATTATATATTAGTTATTTAGTGGTAATCTTATTAAATTATTACTCTTAATAAATGCGGGTTAAAAATATCTCTATTGAATGTATTAATATTATTAAAAAGTCTTCGTTGTAGTCTTTCTTGTTGATTATCTGCGTTAATATGATTATTATTAATATACAGTTTTGTTAGTGTTGTATTTGTTTCTAAGGCTTTTGCTAATGCATTTGCTCCTATATCACTGATTTTATTATAATTAAGATTAAGTTCTCTTAGTGTTTTATTTTTTTCTAAGGCTTCTGCAAATACTATGGCTCCTGCATCACCGATATTATTAAGAGTAAAATCAATTCTTGTTAGTGGTATATTTTGCTTTAAGCCAAGTATTATTGTATTAAAACTCTTTTTAAATTTTATATAGTTAAAAAAATGTCCGTTATCGTAAGCATCATTACTAACGTCAATATTAGAAGTATTTAATGATATATCTCCTTGTCTTTGCATAATATCAATACAAAAAAATATAAAACATAATTGAAAATATACTATATAATCATTATAATTAACAATTCTAAGAAAATTATCATATAAAGTAGTAGTAGTATTTAAATATAATGTGTTAGTAGGATTTAATAATGCTTCTTTTAACTTAGCAAAATTAATAAGATTATCACTAATATCGAAATCAAGTGATGTTGTGTTTTCAATATCACTAACAAATAATTCAGCTAATGAATAAATTTCTCTATTATTTAATAGTTCAATAATAGAGATTGTATCACCTGTAGAAAATAATCCATCTAGTGTTGTTTTTCCAAGCTTTCTTTTTAAGCTTGTTTCTATTTCTTTATCTATATATACCTTCATTAATTGTCTTGTTTCCTTATTTACTGGTGGAGATTTTGAAAACATTAGTATAGAACTTACTATCTCATTTGGTAAAGAATGTTGAGGGGGTATAGGAGGATTCAAATCATCAACACCATTAACACCACCTATTTGCCTTTGTAAATTTAGATATTTATTTTTATATTTTAAATATTTATTTTTATACTTTAAATCTGAAACTGACATATATATATATTATATATTAATTTATTTTTTTTAATACATAACAAAAAACTTAAATTTTATTAAGGCATTTGTTAATTTTATTGAGATTTACATAAGTTATCAATATTTAAAAATTAGTTAGTGTTAATATTTCTTACTAATCAGAATCAGAGTCAGAATCAGAGTCATGGTACATCCTTTTAATAATCTCAGTAAATCCTCTACTATCCTTATCAATAAATTCATTCCAAAAAATCTCTACTATAAGTGTTGTATTTATTTCCAAGGTTTCAACAAATGGATCGGCTCCGTTAGCAGAGATCTTATTCGCTTCGAGATTAAGATTTATAAGCGTTCTATTTATTTTTAAGGCTTCTGCTAATGCTTTAGCTCCTGCATTACTGATATTATTTTGTGAAAGGTTAAGTTTCACCAGTGTTTTATTTATTTTTAAGGCTTCTGCTAATACGAAAACTTCTTTACTCCCGATATTATTCCGTTCGAGGTCAAGTTCTGTAAGTGTTGTATTTGTTTTTAATACTTCTGCTAATGCTTTGATTGATGCGAAATTATCAGATAATGTAGCATCACCATATTTAAGTATTTTTATTGGTATATTCATTTTTAAGCCAAGTATTATTGTATTAAAACTATTTGTAAAAGGGTTTTCTATAGTATAGTACTCTATCGTATAAAAATCATCATTCATGTCTATTGCTATATCTCCTTGTCTTTTCATAATATCAATACAAAAAAATATAAAACGTAATTGAAAATCTATTAAAATATTAGCAATAGGATCATTAAGACCAATAATACCAAAAGTAATATACCCTTCTTCTTTTATTCCATAGTCAGTAGTTAAAAATAATGGTCTAGTAGGATTTAATAATGCATTTTTTAATGGAGCCAGAGATACAATATTATATCTTCGTTGCTCAGGGGGTGTAATAACAATATCATAATAGAATTCAAGTGATGTTGTGTTTACAATATCACTAACAAATAATTTAGCTAATAAATAAATTTCTTCATAATTTAATTGCTCAATAATATCAATTCTATTACCAGTAGAAAATAATCCATCTAGTGTTGTTTTTCTAAGTTTTCTTTTTAAGCTTGTTTCTATTTCTGTATCTTTATATACCTGCATTAATTGTCTTGTTTCCTTATTTACTGGTGGAGATTTTGAAAACATTAGTATAGAACTTACTAACTCATTTGGTAAAGAATGTTGAGGGGGTATAGGAGGATTCAAATTATCAACACCATTAACACCACCTATTTGCCTTTGTAAATTTAGATATTTATTTTTATATTTTAAATATTTATTTTTATACTTTAAATCTGAAACTGACATATAATATATTGTATATTATATATTAATTTATTTTTTTTAATACATAACAAAAACTTAAATTTTATTAAGGCATTTGTTAATTTTATTGAGATTTACATAAGTTATTAATATTTAAAAATTAGTTGGAATTATTTTATTATCACCCCCATATCTCTTCCAAAAAAATAGTCAAAAGGAATTTGATAATTATCATAAAGAATAAGTGTAGTTAATGTTTTATTTATCTTCAGTGCATCTTCTAATGCCTTGACTCCTTCAACACCAATGCTATTCTCACCAAGATCAATTTTTATTAGTGTTGTATTCATTTTCAAGGCTTCCGCAAATGCGATGGCTCCTTCATTACTTATAAAATTTTTTAGAATAATAAGTGTCGTCAGTGTTTTATTTGTTTTTAATGCTTCTGCTAATGCTTTGCCTCCTTCGTCATTGATTTCATTATCTGAGAGGTTAAGTTCTGTAAGTGTTGTATTTTTTGTTAATGCTTTAGCAAATGCTTTAATTCCTACATTTAGTGAAAAACCCATTTGATTATTTCCAGAGATGTTAAGTGTTCTTAGAAATTTATTTTCTTCTAAGGCCTCTGCCAATGCTATCGCTCCTTCCAAGCTGATATGATTATTATAAAGATAAAGTTCTGTCAATTTTGTATTTACTAATGCTGTAGCTCCTTCATCACCTATTGTATTATTACCAAGATTAAGTGTCATTAATTTATTATTATTTTTCAAGGCTTCTGCAAATGCTTTGGCTCCTTCAACACCGATTTTATTACCAGCAAGATTAAGTGTCATTAATATATTATTAGTTTTCAAGGCTTCTGCAAATGCTTTGGCTCCTTCATCGCCGATATTATCATCTTCAATCTCAAGAGTCGTCATTGTTCTATTTGTTTTTAATGCTTCTGCTAATACTTTGGCTTTTTCACTATTAATGCTATAAAAAATAGGTGATATGTATTTTTCACTATTAATGCTACGAAGATTAAGTATTTTTAATGGTATCTTTTGATTTAAGCCAGTTATTATTGTATTAAAAGTTTTTTCATGATTTATAAAGCCCTTGTGGGTATTTAATATTATGTCTCCTTGTCTTTTTATAATTTTAATACAAGAAAATATAAAACGTAATTGAAAATTTCTCATATCATCATTTTGATCAATAAGATAATAAAAAATTGTATTAGAATTTATATTTTGATTTTGTTGTTGTTTATTAGTGCTTAAAAGTAATGTTTTAGTAGGTTCATTTAATGCAGGTATTAAATTTTTTAATATAATAGGACCTAAGTAAAGTGGCTTTATTTCAGTTTTGTTTTGAATATTGTCAACAAGTAACTTAGCTAATAAATAAATTTCTCTATTATCTAATGGTTCCTTAATAATTATTGCATCATCATTTTCAGAAAACAATTTATCTAATGTTATTATTTCAACTATCATTGCTTCTGCTGTCATTTTTTTAAGTTTTTTTTTTAAGCTTGTTTTTATTTCTGCATCTGTATATACCTCCATTAATTGTCTTGTTTCCTTATTTACTGGTGGAGATTTTGAAAACATTAGTATAGAACTTACTAACTCATCTGGTAAAGAATATTGAGGAGGTATAGGAGGATTCAAATCATCAACACCGTTAACACCACCTATTTGCCTTTGTAAATTTAGATATTTATTTTTATATTTTAAATATTTATTTTTATACTTTAAATCTGAAACTGACATATAATATATTGTATATTATATATTTATTTTTATATTTGAAGTAATTAAGTGATAATTTTAAAAAATTTCCACTCTTGATAAATATGGCTTAAACATAGAAGATTCTATTTTTTTCTTATTTATATAAAGTGTTCTTAGTGTTGTATTTATTTTCAAGGCTTCTGCCAATGATTTGGCGCCTTCATTATCAAAACCAGTAGACATAAGATCAATTTTTGTTAGTGTTCTATTTCTTTTCAATGCTTCTGCAATTGCTTTAATTCCTTCATTACCTAATGTAAAATTTTGATTAAGATCAAGTGTTTTTAGTGTTGTGTTTACTGCTAAGGCACTTGCTATTGCTTTGGCTCCCTCCGCACCGAATTCATTAGATTGAAGTTTAAGTATTCTCAGTGTTTTGTTATCTTTCAACATTTCTGCTATTGCTTCGACTCCCTTGTCTTTAATATGATTCTCATTAAGATTAATTTCTGTAAGTGTTGTATTTTTTTTTAAGGCATCTGCTATTGCTTTGGAACCATCATTTGAACCTTGAATATTGTTATAGCCAAATTGAACAGTATCAAGTTCAATTATTTTCAGTGTTGTATTTTTTTCTAGAGCATTTGCTAATGCAATTATTTGTTCAACACTTATGTGGTTAGCCCAAAGCTTAAGTTTTATTATTGGTATATTTTGTTTTAAGCTAAGTATTATTGTTTTGAAACTATTAATATATTTTTCAAATGTAAATGTACCAGGAATAAAATCTAATATTATGTTTCCATTTCTTTTTATAATATCAATGCAAAAAAATATAAAATTTAATTGAAAATCAAAAAAATCATCATTTATAGGATCAATAAATAAGAGAATATGATTAAATAATAAGGGATTATCAATATTCAAATAATTGCGTATATTTGTATCATCTATTAGTTTATTGTTAGTTAATAATAATGTTTTAGTAGGATTTAATAATACTGTTTTTAAGATATTTAATGAAAATATATTTTCAAAAATATTAAGATATATATTAATATCCTTTACAATTGTTTTACCTACCGATTTTAATACTTTTTCAAAATAAGTATCTGAATCTAGTTTTATATGTTTTACAAATAATTTAGCTAATAAATAAATTTCTCTATAATTTAATTTATCATTAATAATTATATTATTACCTGTGGTAAACATATCTAGTGTAGTTTTTGAAAGCTTTTCTTTTAATTTTGTCTGTGTGATTTCATCTTTTAATTGTTTTGATTTTTTATCAAATACTGTATTTGATAACTCTAGTATAGACATTAATGGATCATCTGGTATTGTCTGCATAAAAGTTGTAGGAGGTTTAGGAAGAACATCATCTAAAGTAGCAGGAGGTATAGGAGCTGTATTATAAATATCAACACCATTACCGTAAGGAAAACGAACGCCACCTATTTGACTTTGTAAATTTAAATATTTATTTTTATATTTTAAATATTTATTTTTATACTTTAAATCTGAAACTGACATATAATATATTGTATATTATATATTAGTTATTTTTAATATACTTAAAGTAATTTAGTAATAATTTTAAACAATTGTCACTTGTAGGATTTAATAATACTGTTTTTAACTGTTGTATTTATTTTCAGAGCATTTGCTAATGCAATTTTTTGTTCAACACTTATTTGATTATTCCAAAGCTTAAGTTTTATTATTGGTATTGGTATATTTTGTTTTAAGCTATGTATTATTGTTTTGAAACTATTAATATATTTTTTAAATATAAATGTATTAGGAATAAAATCTAATATTATGTTTCCATTTCTTTTTCTTTTTATAATAGCAATGCAAAAAAATATAAAATTAATAGGATTAATAAATAAGAGAATATCACCACCTAATTCTTGTAACCTTGTATCATCTATTAGTTTATTGTTAGTTAATAATCATATTTAGTGGTTTTAATAATAATGTTTTTAACTGTTTTATTTATTTTCAGAGCATTTGCTAATGCAAATTGTTGTTCATCACTAATTTGATCAGTCCAAAGGCTAAGTTTTGTTATTGGTATATTTTGTTGTTTTAAGCTATGTATTATTGTTTTGAAACCATTAATATATTTTTCGGATGTAAATGTATTAGGCCAAAAAGCTAATACTATGTTTCCATTTCTTTTTATAATAGCAATGCAAGAAAATATAAAATTTAATTGAAAATTAAAAAAATCATCATTTATAGGTTTTAATTTAAAATAAATCAAGTCATCATTTAGAAGATTAAAAAATAAAACAATAGTATCAGCACCTAATTCATGTATATTTGTATCATTTATTCGAAAATTGTTAGTTAAATATAATGTTTTAGTAGGATTTAATAATGCTTCTTTTAATTTATCTAATGGAAATGGCATATTTTTAGAAATATCAAAATAAATATTTTTTATATTTATGTTATTAATATTACTAACAAATAATCCAGCTAATAAATAAATTTCTTTATTATTTAATTGCTCATTAATAACTATATCTTCACCTGTAGAAAACAAATTATCTAATGTTGTTTTTCCAAGCTTTTCTCTTAAGCTTAAAAATTTATTTGAATCTATATCAGTAGTTGAATTCATTATTCTTCTTGTTTCCCTATTTATTGGTAAAGAATTTGAATAAAATAACATAGAACTTATTAAATCATCTGGTATACTAGGTAAAGGTTTAGGTTCAGGTTTAGATACAGGTTTAGATTCAGGTAAAGGTTCAGGTAAAAACATACTTTTAAAACTATCTAAAAAACCACCACCAGTAGCATTAATGCCCCCTAGTTGACTTTGTAAATTTAAATATTTATTTTTATATTTTAAATATTTATTTTTATACTTTAAATCTGAAACTGACATATTATATATTAGATATTAGATATTAAATATTAGATATTAAATATTAGATATTTTAATATACTTAAAGTAATATACTTAAAGTAATCTTATCATAATAGTCACTCTTGATGAATATGGCTTAAACATAGAAGTTTCTATCCCTTATTTATTTCAAGTGATCTTAGTGTTGTATTTATTTTTAAGGCTTCTACCAATGATTTGGCGCCTTCATTATCAAAACCAGTAGATCTAAGATTTAATTTTTCTAGTGTTTTATTTTTTTTCAATGCTTCTGCAATTGCTTTAATTCCTTCATTACCTAATGTAAAATTTTGTTCAAGATCAAGTGTTTTTAGTGTTGTGTTTATTGCTAAGGCACTTGCTATTGCTTTGGCTCCCTCCGCACCGAATTTATTAGATTGAAGTTTAAGTATTCTCAGTGTTTTGTTATCTTTTAACATTTCTGCTATTGCTTTGACTCCCTTGTCTTCAATATAATTCTCATTAAGATTAATTTCTGTAAGTGTTGTATTTTTTTTTAAGGCATCTGCTATTGCTTTTGTTCCATCATATGAACCTAGACTATTTTTATAGCCAAATTCAATGGTGTCAAGCTCAATTATTTTCAGTGTTGTATTTTTTTCTATAGCATTTGCTAATGCAATTATTTGTTCAACACTTATTTTATTAGACCAAAGCTTAAGTTTTATTATTGGTATATTTTGTTCTAAGCTAAGTATTATTGTTTTGAAACTATTAATATATTTTTCAAATGTAAATGTAACAGGAATAAAATCTAATATTATATCTCCTTTTCTTTTTATAATATCAATGCAAAAAAATATAAAATTTAATTGAAAATCAAAAAAATCATCATTTATAGGATTAATAAATAAGAGAATATCAGCACCTAATTCTTGTATATCTGTATTATTTATTTGATTATTGTTAGTTAAATATAATGTTTTAGTAGGATTTAATAATACTGTTTTTAAGATATTTAATGAAAATATATTTTTAGAAATATCAAGAGATATATTAATATCATTTACATATGTTTTATCTAAATCAAGTTTTATATAATTTACAAATAATTTAGCTAATAAATAAATTTCTCTATAATTTAATTTATTATTAATAATTATATTATTACCTGCGCTAAACATATCCAGTGTAGTTTTTGAAAGCTTTTCTTTTAATTTTGTCTGTGTGATTTCATCTTTAAATTGTTCTGATTTTTTATCAAATACTGTATTTGATAACTCTAGTATAGACATTAATGGATCATCTGGTATTGTCTGCATAAAAGTTGTAGGAGGTTTATGAGCTATAGGAAGAACGTCATTCAAAGTAGCAGAAGGTATAGGAGGTGTATTATAAATATTAACACCATTATCAGGAAGAAAACGAACACCACCTATTTGACTTTGTAAATTTAAATATTTATTTTTATATTTTAAATATTTATTTTTATATTTTAAATCTGAAACTGACATATATTATATATTAGTTATTTTTACAATAATTTAAGTAATAATCTTATTAAATTACAATAATTTAAGTAATAATCTTATTAAATTAAATCATCACTCTTGATAAATATGGAGTAAAAATATCTTTATTGAATGTAAAATATATATAGTCTGGTTGTACAATGTCAAGTTTTAATAGTGTTGTATTTGTTTTTAAGGCTGCTGCTAATGCTGTAGCTCCTTCATCACGAATATCATTATTTCCAACACAAAGTTCTGTTAATGTTGTATTTTGAATTAAGGCATCTGCGAATTCTTTAGCCCCTTCATCACCAAATTTACTATTTTGTTGAATATCTAGTTTTAATAGTGTTGTATTTTGTTTCAAGGCATTTGCTATTAATTTGGCTCCCTCTTTATCAATAGAAGTAAATTTAAGATATAGTGTTTTGAGTGTTTTATTTATTTTCAAAGTTTTTGCTAATGCACTAATTCCAGAACGATAGATTTTATTTGAGTTAAGATTAAGTGTTAATAGTGTTGTATTTATGTTTAATGCTTCTGCTAATGCTCTAACTCCAGATGAAATAATATAATTACCATCAAGTGCTAGTTTTAATAGTGTTGTATTTGTTTTCAACGCTTCTGCTATTGCTATAACTTTATTATCGATTTGATTATTTTTAAGTATCAGTAATTTAAGTGGTATATTTAGTTTTAATGCAAGTATTATTGTATTAAAACTATTCTTAAAAATTTGAAAATTAATATCTGTTAAATATAATGTTATACAAGTAAATGTCTTTTTAATATCAATACAAAAAAATATAAGATTTAATAGTAAATCAAAATAATCATCATTTATAGGATTGATATATAATATAATGTGTTCATCATATGAGCATTTTATTTTTTGATTATTAGTTAAAAATAATTTTTTAGTAGGATTTAACAACGCTTTTTTTAATAAGTTTACTAATGATAAATTATTAGTTAAAAGTAATTTTTTATGAGGAACCTCCAATGATTCTTTTAATATATTTAATGAACACTTATTTTTAAAAATATTAATATCATTTACATATAATTTAGCTAAATAATAAATTTCTGTATAATTTAATTTATCTTTGCTTATTTTTGTAATCTTTTTTTCTAAACTGGTATGTATATCATCTTCTTTTATTTGTCTCATTAGTTTATTTACTGGTAAAGACTTTGAAGACGTTAGTATAGAAATTAGTATATCGTCTGGTATAGAAAATATAGAAACATGATTATCAGTATCATGTTCCATTTGTAAAATTATTTATTATTAATAATCATTAAGAACAAATAATTTTCAATTTTTATTGATTTACTACTAGAGTTTTATTAAAAAAAAAAGCACTTATATTGTAATTATTTGAATTGTTGTATTTGTTTCCAAAGCTTCTGTTATTGCGTTTGCACCATCAACACTTATATTACAACACCTTAAATCAAGTAGTGTCAGTGTTCTATTTATTTTTACAGCTTCTGCTATCGCTTTTGCACCATGATACCCTACATCATTATAACTAAAATTCAATGTTGTTAATGTGCTATTTATTTCCAAAGCTTCTGCTATTGCTTTTGTTTCACTTGAATGCATTTTAGTATTATTAAGTATCAATGTTGTTAGTGTTGTATTTGTTTTTACGGCTTCTGCTATTGCTTTTGCTGCATTATACCCTACATTATTATAACTAATATCTATTGTTGTTAGTGTGTTATTTATTTCTAAGGCTTTTGCTATTGCTATTATTCCCCATGAACGTATACCATTATAACTAAGAACAAGTGTTGTCAGTGTTGTATTTATTTTTAGAGTTTCTGCTATTGTTTTTACTCCATCTCCATCAAGAAACCCTATACCCGTATTACTAAGAATAAGTGTTGTAAGTGTGCTATTATATTTCAAGACTCTTGCTATATCATAAGTAGAGACAGAATTATTACTAAGATTAAGTTTTGTTAATGTTTTATTTATTACCAAGGCTTCTGTTATTGATGTTAGATACCAAATACTAAGTTCATTAGAACTAAGATCGAGTGTTGTAAGTTTTATATTGTTTTTTTTTAAGTAGTTTGCTAATGGTGAAATTGTATAAACATCAGAAGCTATACCCATATTAGAAAAATCAAGTTCTATATATGTTGTATTTGTTAAGAAATCTTTTAAAAAACCAACAACTATTGCAGATTTATTAATTGTTTTTCTTATATGGTATTGACATACATTATTAAAACGACATGTTGTTAATGGTGTATTATCTTTTAAAAAAGCTACTAATGATAAAAGTACACCAGCATTACAAGTAATTTTTTTAAATTCTAATGTTGTAATATTTTTAGTTTTTTCTAAGATTTTTTCAAGTCCGTTAGTTTTCTGATATGTAATAAAAGTAGTATTATAAAAATTAATTTGTGTTAATATGAGTATTATATTTAATACAATTCTATAAAATTGTTTATTTATTTTAGACATAGTTTTATACCATTCTATAAAATCAAAAGAATCAAACCCCATTTTAATAATGATAGATACTACATCATCATTTAACTCAATAGAATGATTTTCTTGTTGTTTGTCCATTTGTTTAATATTTTTTATGTATCATATTACAATCTTTAAATAAATTATTTTTCAATTTTTATAGTATCACAAAATAGTTCATTTACTACTGATTTATCTAAAAAAAAGCACTTATTGTTGTATTTATTTCCAAAGCTTTTGCTATTAGTTTTACTCCATCGTCATTTATATTACAATAACTAAAATTAAGTGTTGTCAGTGTTGTATTTATTTCTATTGTTTCTGCTATTGCTTTTGCTCCATAATACCCTAAATCATTATAACTAATATCCATTGTTGTTAGTGTTTGATTTATTAGCAATGCTTTTGCTATTGCTACTATTTCACTTGAATGCATTCTAGTATTATTAAGCATCAATGTTGTCAGTGTTGTATTTGTTTTTAAGGATTCTGCTATTGCTTTTGCTGTATTATGTCCTACATTATTATAACTAATATCTATTGTTGTTAGTTTGCTATTTTTCAAGGCTTCTGCTATTGCTGTCATTCCAGGTGAATCAATCATATTATTATTAACATAAAGTGTTCTCAATGTTGTATTTTTTGTTATAGCGTCTGCTAACATTTCTCCCCAAATACCAGTATAACTAAGATCAAGTGTTATAAGTGTGCTATTATGTTTCAAGACTTCTACTAACATTTCTCCACAAATACCAGTATAACTAAGATTAAGTATTGTCAGTGATGTATTTATTTTTAAGACTTCTACTATATCAATAGTATAGAAACGAGTATTTTTAAGATTAAGTTCTGTTAATGTGCTATTATATTTTAAGGCTTGTGCTATTATATATATAGTTATAGGCGTTCTTATACACTTATTATAACTAAGATCAAGTGTTCTAAGTGTACTATTATATTTCAAGAATTCTGCTATTGATTCGACTAAATTACAATCATTAATAATTCCTTTTAATTTTAATATTGTAATATTTTTAGTTTCTCTTAAGATTTCTTCAAGTCCGTTATTTTTCTGAAATTTAAAAGTAGTACTATAAAAATTAATTTCTGGTAATATGGGTATTATATTTAATACAAATTTTTTAAATTGTTTATTTATTTCAGAAATAATTTTATGACATCTTGTATAATCAATAGAGGCAAAAAGCATTGTAAAAATGATAGATAGTATATCATCATTTAAGTTACTAAAACCAGAATATATTGAAGTAACAATAACTTCATATGATTTGTCCATTGTGTTCTTTTGTTTAGTATTTTTATGTATTATATTTATTGTAACCTTAAATAAATTATTTTTCAATTTTTTATTAAATTGAAAAAGAACTAGTTGCATCATTATTAAGAATAAATAATTTTAGTAATAATCTTATTAAATAAATTTATAATTCACTATTTTTAGTTTCGTTAATTTTCTTTTTCTTTTTAATATAAATCTTTAATTAGCATATATATATATTATAAAAAATTGTAAAATAATAAATTTATCTATTATTTATTTATCATAAATAACATTAAATGGTTTCTAAATCTATTGATGAAATAAATTCAGATAACTATATTACTTTAAAAAAAGAAGTAATTACTATTATTGAAAAAGGTCCGCGATTTGGTTATAAGTGCAATACAATACCATCTAATGCATTAAATAATTTTATTTCTAATGATGCAAAAATTATTAATAAACAAATAGGCTGGTATATTAAACCCATGGGCTGTTGTCATTTGTTCAAAAAAGATACAACGTATAAAATTTTTATTGATAATTATGGTAATATATATAGCTTCACCTATAAAGGTTCATATAGTAAATATATTTCTAGTAATTGGCAATGTTGGTGTAATCATAAATATGAAAAAAAACTTTCTAAAACTATTATTGATATTATCAATTTAATTATTGAAAATGGATGTTTTACCCAAATAATAAACGATGGTAATCATTTTGAATCTATAATTCAAGGTATAGTAAAAATAAAAATAAATAAACAATTAGAAAAAAATAATAACCAAAATATTGATTATAATTTTATATGTTCTATTACTCATGAAATTATGATAGATCCTGTAATTACTTCAGACGGTCATACTTATGAAAGAAGTGCAATAGAAAAATGGTTAAATTATAATAATCACTCACCTATGACTAGAGAAATAATAACCAGAGACAGTCTTGTTCCAAATATTGCACTTCGTGATATTATTAGTAAAAATTTTAAAAAAAATTAAGTGTTATCTTTATGTATTCCCAATTTTATTATGGGAAAGCATAATTATATTCCAATGAAATTCTTTTATCATTTTTTATTTTATCAATTAAAACTTTACCTAAATTATTCCATTTAAGTTCAAGTTTTTCTAATGTTGTATTTCTTTTTAAGGCTTTCGCTAATGCGTAAGCTCCTTTATCACCAATTTTATTACCATCAAGTATAAGTACTTTTAATGTTTTATTTGTTTGTAAGGCTTCTGCAAATGCATAAGCTCCTTTTTTATCGATTCGAGTATATGGTTCTACTGGTTGTAGTTGTGTCAAATCAATATATTCAAGTGATGTATTTGTTTTCAAGACTTGTGCTAATATTATAGCTTTTTCCATGTCGATACTAGTAATATTGAGTTTTGTTAATTTAATTCCTTGTTTTAAGCCCTTTATTATTGTATAAAAACTTTTATCTATAACATGAAAACAATTATTATTATAATATGAATATGACAAATTAAATGATATGTTAACAACACTCTTAACACAAACAAAAATAAAAAATAATATAAAATCTATAACATAATCATTATTATTAAAATTAAAAGTAACACTATCGGTATTTTCAATTTGGAATTGATTTGTAAAATATAATGTTTTAGTAGGATTTAATAATATTTCTTTTACGTTATCTAATGGAAATACTATTTTTTTATCAAAAAATATATTTTTTGTTACACTTGTTTTAAATACTGTTGTGAATATTTTGGCTAAAAAATAAATTTCTCTATATTCTAATTTATTAGACAAGTCTAAAAATAGATTCTCTTTTGTAGTAAATATATTAAAAATATCTTTTCCAATCTTATCTTTTACACTGTTTAGTGTTTGTATATCTTTTGTAAGTTTTGATTCTCTATTATATGGGTTTAAAAACTTTACGATATGACTTTGAATATCCTCAGGTAAATCAGAATATTTAATCTGTTTTACTATAGCCATTGTTGGTTTTTATTGTAAATAAATAGTATATAATTGTATTATTTTTCAATTTTTTGATAATATAAATTGTTAACTGGCACATTTATAAGGCTAATAATAATCTAATTTTTAGATTAAAATGTTCACTCTCGATAAATATGGTTTAAAAATATCTTTATTTTTAATAAAACAGTATCTAAGGTCAAGTGTTTTCAGTGTTGTATTTAATTCCAAGGCATCTGCTAATGCTTTAGCTCCTACATCACTAATTTTATTATAACTGAGCACTAGTTTTTCTAGTATTTTATTTGATTTCAAGGCATCTGCTAATAATTCGGTTGCTTCATTCCTTATATCAGCATTATCAAGTTCAAGTATTTTTAGTTTTGTATTTTCTGATTTCAAAGCTAATGCTAATGCTTGAGCACCTATCAATCCAACCGCATTATTTGTAAGTTTTAAATGGTTCAATGATGTTTTTTTATTTTCTACTAATGCTTCTGCTAAATATCTAGTATTATGCTCATACATTCTACTTTCATAAAGGTTGAGTGTTTCAAGTGTTGTATTTATTTTTAAGACTTCAGCTAATGCCTTAGCTCCTTGCCAACTAATCATACCAGACAATTTAAGGTGTTTCAATGTTGTATTTGTTTTTAATGGTTCTACTAATTCAGGAACTATATCGTTAAATACATATTTCTCGATAGTGCCATGATCATAATATAGTTTATTGATATAAAGTTCAATAAATTTTAAATTTTTTAAGCCAAATATTATTGTATCAATATTTTTTTTATTTTTAAAAGGCTCACTTGGTCCAAAATGTGATAAATCTAATTTTATATTTATGGTACTATTTAATCTCATAATGTCAATACAAGCAAAAATAAAAAATAATGTAAAATCTAGAAAAATATTTTGATGACGATAAAGATTTACTATAATTGTGTCATCTCCTTCTTTATAATAAGTAGGAAAAACAAAGTGTTCATTAGTTAATTCTAATTTTTTATTAGGATTTAATAATATTGCTTTTAAGTTATGTAATAAAAGTACTTTACCTAATGCAACTTCTATTTTATCAATTTCTCCATTTTGTCTATCAATAAATATATTTTTTGTTACCATTAAATTAATATTCTTCGTAAATATTTTGGCTAATAAATAAATTTCTTCATTTTTTAATTTTGTAGTATTCAAGTCTATAAATATATTTTCATTTGTAGTAAACATATTTGAAACATCTATTCCAAGCTTATCATTTAAACTGTTTAGTGTTTGTATATCTTTTAAATTTTTTGATTCTTTATTAAATGATCTATAACTATAATTTGAAGACTCTAGTATTTTACTTCGTAATTCATCAGGTAAATCAGAAAAAGGAAAAGGAGATACATTTTTAACTTGTTTAGAAGGATAAGCATTAGTATTAGCAATAAGAGGCGGGCGAATTTTATCAACACCTGTATATTTATTAACACCACCCATTTGACTTTGTAAATTTAGATATTTATTTTTATATTTTAAATATTTTTGATAATATAAATCTTTAACTGGCATATATATATATATTATATTAAAAAATTAATACTTAATACTAGCATACATAGACATATTATTACTTAAATATACTCCAATAGGTAATGTATTATTATTGCATTCTGCATTTTGTACTGCTTCTGTTTGTGTTTGTGTGACATTCCAGAAAGGTTCTAATTTTGTTGTATTTGAAAAATTTTGTGCTATTGGTGGTGCTTCTCGTCTTATAACTAAATCTAGGTAGAATCGCACATTATCTAGTGCGAACTTTGGAGTGTGAAAACGTCGATTATTCAAGTAGTCGTCCTTCGTAGCATTAACTATTGACTGTATTATAGATGGATTTAGAGCTCGTCCTAGTTGTGGTGCTCGCACTAGTACTCGTGCTCGTATTTCATTTTCTAATGCGGGTAGTACTTGTTCATTACTATTTGTTGCATTAGATACTGCTGAAGGACCTACAACAGTTGTTGTAATTAATTCAGCATATTGTGCTACTTGTTCTTGTGATGCGGAAGGTGGTGGTGGTTGTATGTTAATGTGAGGTGGTGGTGCGTGAACTAGTGGTGCGTGAACTTGTATGTAAACTTGTGGTGCTGATATTGGTGCTGATATTGGTGCTGATATTGGTGCTGATATTGGTGCGTGTACTGGTATTGCTGCTTTTGCTGCTTGTGCTGCTTGTGCTGCTTGTGTTGCTTGTGCTGCTGATGCATTAGCTTTAGCCATAGATGCGGCTAATTCTTCAGTATTAGTATTATTTCCCATTAATATAATGTAGAAATTATTTTAAATAATATTTTTAGATTAAAATATACTGGTAAAAATAAAATAGCTAATTTTTTAATAAAAAAAATTAAATTTCTAAATACTTTTTAATAACAAAATACGGTTTATACAAATCAATTGTTTTAACTACCTGATTAATGTCTGATATAAATTATAGTTATTTATATATTTCAATATTATGGTATGCTCTATGTAAAATATTTAAAGTTAGTTGTATCTGTGTTGGCATAATCATAAATCTATTATTTAACTAATGGATGAAGCTTAAAACTAGTACCATATTATCGTGTCAAAAAGATGTAATAAAAATATAAAAATTATAGCTATTTGCTAATTTTAAGATTTTTATAAAGATACATTAGCTAATATAATAATTAAAAAATTAATAAAAGTAGCCTATAATATATATAATTTGTTATTCTTAACTAAAATTATTACTATTATTAATTATTTTGACTAAATGTAATATTAAATGAAAAGTCTACAAAAGTATTATTATATATATAATGGTATTAACATTTGTTGATGCTTCTAATATATGTGCATCATAATTGTAGTGTGTTTTAATTATTTATTTATTTAAGCTAATGATTATATAAATAAAAAATGTAAATTAAAGTGTCTCATTTTTCAGTGAAAAAGGTGTAATTACATAACGTATTCTTATTTAAACATAAATCTTCTATTTTGATTTAATAATTTTTTTAATATATCATATTGTTGATCAACAGAAATCTTCTATTTTGATTTAATAATTTTTTTAATATATCATATTGTTGATCAACATAAATCTTCTATTTTGATTTAATAATTTTTTTAATATATCATATTCTTGTTCAGTAATATCGTTATGATAAAAAGAAAGAGTTCCTAATGTTACATTTTTTTTTAATGCATTTGCTAGTGCCGTTGCCCCTTTAATACCAATTTTATTATAGCTAAGATTAAGATTTAATAGTGTTGTATTTTTATCTAATGCATTTGCTAGTTCAGTTGCCCCTTTATTACTTATTTGGTTATAATCAATACTAAGAGATGATATTGTTGTCTTTTCTAATGCAGATGCTAATACTGTAGCTCCAATATCACCAATATTATTACCACTAAGACTAATATTTTCTAGTGTTCTATTTTTTTCTAACGCAGATGCTAATGCAATTGCTCCGTCAATACCAATATTATTTTCATAAAGATCAAGTGATATAAGTGTTGTATTTTTTTCTAATGCAGATGCTAATGCGGTAGCTCCTCCGTCACCAATCTGGTTACGACCAAGATAAAATGTTAATAGTGTTCTATTTTTTTCTAATACATTTGCTATTGATGTAGTTCCTCCAATACCAATATGGTTAGAGATAAGATTAAGAGTTTGGAGTGTTGTATTATTTTCCAATGCATTTGCTAATAGTATAGCTTCTTCATAACCAATCTGACAATTACCAATGTTAAGTTCTATTATTATATTTTGGTTTAAGCCAAAAATTATTGTATTAAAACTTTTTTTATATATATGTAAATCTATAGAAGTAAATCTTAATTTTATTTGTTTATTTGTAATCAAAATACATATAAATATAAAAAATAATTCAAAATGTAATTGATCATCATTAAGATAATTTTTTTTATCAAATCTTAATTCTAATTTTTGATCTACACTAGTATCAAATATAAATTCTTTTAATTTAGTTAAATCAAAATTTAAAGGTTTGTTAGACGCGTTGACTAATTGAATAGGAACAGGATTAGTATTAGGAATCGAATTAGGAACAAGAACAGAGACATGTGATAATGTCATATAAGTTATTAATGGTATCATATTAGGCTTATCACTATTTTCTATAAATATTTTGGCTAACATTAAAATTTCGTTATTATCTAAATAATCGGGATCATATACGGTTATAGGAGATAAAATAAACATAGCTTCTTTTTCTATTGACGTATCTAATCTTAGTTTTTTTTTTAATGATGTAAATGTTTTAATATCAATAGAATCACGTTTATTCCTATTTAATAGTCTACTAATTGGCATTTCATCTACTTTTTCAATTACAAGTTCTTGAACATCTTGTGATTGATTACCAAATAATCTAGCAAATTGTTTATCAGGAAAAGGATAAGCTTTAGAACCACGTGCAACAAGATCAGGACGAACATTATCAATACCGGTATATTTATCAACACCACCTATTTGACTTTGTAAATTTATATATTTATTTTTATATTTTAAATATTTTTGATAATATAAATCTTTAACTAGCATATATATATGTTATATTAAAAAATTGAAAAATAATATAATTATCTATTATTTATTTATAATAAAAACTAAATGGCATATAGTGCCCAAATAAATATTTATGAAGAAGAAGTAATTAATATTATTAAAAAAGGTCAAGAAGAAGGGCGCACAGATTTAACAGTATCAGATGATATGTTAAATAATTATTTCCTTAATCATGCATATTTTATTGATAAAAAAGAATTTTATGCAAATGGTGCAATGTATAAATATTTTATTGACAATTATGGTAATATATATGAATTTAGATTCAATTTAGGAAGTGATAAATATTGGATTGGATATTGTATTTGTCAAAAATATAACATAGAACTTCAAGAAATTATTATTGATACTATCAAATTAATTACTATAAATAATGAAAATTATTTTAAAAATACAATTAGTGGTATAATAAAAATAAATGAACAAAACGAAAATTATAATAGTAATATATATAATTTAATTATACTTGAAATAAATAAATTAAAAGAAGAAAATGAACAATTAAAAAATATAATAATGTTCAAAAATAAACAAATAAATAAAAAAAATAGAAAATATTATGATAATTTTATATGTCCTATTACAATGGAAATTATGAAAGACCCAGTAATTTGTTCAGATGGTCATACTTATGAAAGAAGCGCAATAGAGACATGGTTAAGTACTAAGAGTCATTCACCTATAACTAGATCAATAATACTCAACAATAGTCTCATTCCAAATATTGTACTTCGTAATATTATTCAAGAATTTGAAAAAGATCATAAAATGTGCTTTTAAACCTTTGCGCATTTAAAACGTAAAGAATATTTAAAAGTACAATCAAGTGATAGTATTAATTAATAAAATCATTATATTCATTATTTTTACACATATAAATGTTTTGAATAATATTGTCTTTTTTGATTTTTTTAATATTATTTATTAATTCATTTTTCCAATCATATTTATCATTAAATACATCTTCTTGCAACAATCTAATAATAGAATATCCGTTTTTATTAGCACACTTTTCTTTATATTTGTCTGTTTTTTGCTGGTCTTCTGGAGTTTTCCACTCCATTATTTGTCTAAAATGTTGCGGTCCATCTAATTCAATAATTATATTAAAATTTAGAATATAGAAATCATATGGTAAATAACTAACATTTTTACACCAATCAACTTTTAATTGATACATAATTGATGGATATATTTCTTTCATAATCTTATATAATTTTCCTTCTGTTTTATTATTACAAAACGGACACCAATAACCAGTTTTTACATTATATAAAATACTTTCAAATTCAATCTCACATTTGTTGCAATTAAACCAATATTTATTACTATCTCCTTGAAATAAATATCTCGGGTTTTCTGTATTTTTATTTGACCAATATTTAACTTTTTCATGTGACGCAAATGATTTATTATAACAATCTACACATTCATCTTTATTGCACATCTTTTTATTTACACAATATGGACACCACCCATTTTTTTCTCCAGTAATAGCACAAATATCTTTTTCAAAGTCGTGATTACATTTATTACAATCAAACCAATATTTTTCTCCACTTCCTTTAACAATTTGTCTTGGTAAAATATTATTTTTGGAAGACCAATGCTTTGATTTCTCATGTGATGCAAATGATCTATTAAAACATGTCATACAATCATTCATTTCGCATAATTTATGACTACAACAATATGGACACCACCCATCTTTTGAGACATTTTTTATTTGTTTTTCAAAGTCATGATTACATTTATCACAATTAAACCATATTCTTTTATCACCTTTTTTCATTACAAATTCTGGTTTAAGTTCATTTTTATCACTCCAATATACTGATTTTTCATGTGAAGCAAAAGATTTATTATAACAATCACTACACTCTTTACTACCACATAATTTTTTTTGAGGAACACAGCAATATGGACACCATCTACCATTTGATATATGTGAAGGATTATTAATAAATTCGTGATTGCAAGTATTACATTTAAATAAATATTTTTTTGCAGTAACTTTAAAAACTTGTCTTGGTGTAACATCGTTTTTACTTGACCAATATTTTGATTTTTCATGAGAAGCAAATGATTTTTCAAAACATTGAATACAATTATCATTGAAGCAAATCTTATTACCTGCACAAATTGATTTTTCTATAAAAGTTTTTGTTTTATCACTCATTATATAATCTAATAATTATTCGTTTAAATAATTGTATATCAATTTAATATTATTAAATATTATTGCGTTACACTTCATATCCGTTTCAAGACAGATACTAACTAATTTTTTCCATTTTTGTTTTTTTTATTGTTAACTTGTGTTTTAAATATACAAAGGTATAAAAAGTAACTTTTTTTATTTATATTATTTTTATTATTGATTTTAATTTTTCAGATAAAAAAGGTTTTATTAATTTGAGTGTTAAATACAAATGCCAAGATGGTCGATAAATTAATATATATTGTAAATTATCACTATTTTCAGGTCTTGATATTACTTTTGCTAAATCAATTGAAATATTAATTTGTAAATAATGTTTTATACTAAAATTTTTTGCATCAAAAAGCCAAACCCATTTTTTCCCTTCAATATTTTTTAATACACCTTCATAATGCTTTATGATTCCGTCATGATCATCATATCTAATAGCTTTTTCCGGACAGGTATACATAATAATATTTGATTTATATATTCCTGTAAATTGAAAACTATGACTATTTGGAAATTTAGTACAAATAGGACATTTATAAGTAATTAAATTATTCATAATAATATAATTATAAAATAATTTACTAATATTAGATAATGTTAATTATATCAACATATTTATCTATAATTGTACAAGTAATTACCGGTATAATAAATCTATGGGGATTACATATAAATGTAGATGATAATAAAAAAATTTTTAAAGATTTGTTAAATGTTGAACTTTTTATACAAAATATTGAATTAGTATTTTATATTTGGATGGCAAATAACTTAAATATAATTCAAAATATTACTCCTTATAGATATTTAGATTGGATTATAACTACTCCAACAATGTTAATAACTTTAATGGCGTTTTTAGATAAAGATAAAGATAATAATAAAAATAATAATTTATACAATTATATTCAAAAAAATAAATATTTTATAATTAAAATTATTGTTTTAAATTTAATTATGTTATTATTTGGATTAGCTGGAGAATTAAAATATTTAGATTATAATTCAGCTATTATATTAGGATTTATTCCATTTATATATTATTTTAAATTAATTCATGATAAATATATAATTGAAAAAACATCATCTGAAAATGTAAATACATATTGGTTTTACTTTATTATATGGTCATTATATGGTATCGTTGCATTTTTATCTTATGAATATAAGAATTCAGCATACAATATTATTGACTTGTTTTCAAAAAACTTCTTTAGTGTTTTCTTAGTTTATTTATTATGGAAAAATCAAAAAAAATAATTCTTATTTAATATTATATTTCAATATCTTCTTCTTTAATTTGTTCTAATATATCATCTTTATTATTATATAATATTAATTTTATTTGGTCTTTTTTTATCTTAATTAAATCTTCATCTTTATCCATACGTTCTAAAAACCGTTCTAAATTTTTTACAATATGTGGTTCTAATTCATCTTTGTGTTCATTCATAAATGATTCAATATCAAATAAACGATAATCTATTAACTTTTGTAATAAATCATCTTTTTTTACAGCAACAAATTTATTTTTCTTTTCATCATACATATAACCAATGTCATTTTGTAAGTTGGTTATATATACATTTTTACATTTTTTATATTTTTTATCAGGTGAAATGTGGATTTTTTTAATTAATTCATTTATACAATTGGCATTTAGATTTAATATAGACTTTTTTTCTTTAGGTGACATTAATTTATTTAGATCTTCATTACCTAATTGTAAATAATAATTATTTATTACACCATTATTATTATTACAGTTATTTAACTGATTATTAATTTTTTGTAATGTTTTTGGATGTATTTTTAAGGCCTTTAATAACATATCTTTTAATTCTTGTATTTGATTATTTTGTTCTCTTACAATATCTATTAATTTATTATTATTATCACATTCTTTACAATTCTTCTCATGAGTAAAACGTGTTTGTTTATGTTTATAAATTTTATCACAGTATCTACATTCATAAAGTGTAACCTTACTTTTACTTACTTTTCCCTTACCGACATCCTTACTTTCACTTACTTTTTCCCTTACCGGGCTACTATGAAATTTATTGATGTGATTCCATCTTGATTGATAACTTTTGAATTGTTTATTGCAATGTTTACATAAGAATTCCATAAACTTTTATAACTTATATAATTAAATTAGATTTTATATTCTTATATAATTTTTTTTATTATTAAACTAAGTTTAAACTACACTTTTTTTTGGGAGAGAGAGAGAGAGAAAAAAAAATAAAATAAAATTTTTTAATAATTAATTATATATATTTTCATTGGTTTACCATCAATTTCAAACACTTTACAGTAGGAATAAGATGATAATTCTTCTTTTGTAATTTCAATTGGTGTACGTGTAATTTTATTTATATATTCAGAATATTTAATAACAATATTTGTAAATTCATTTTCATCCATAATTAAACGGACTGAATCATATGGATGATATCCACCGTACTTGCGGCTGAGTTGAAAATTAGTTGCAATTCTTTTTGCAATAAATAATTCTTCTGTATAAATATCTGAAATAATATCAACTTTAACTTTAATACGATTAATTATATCTTCTTCTGTCTTAATATTAATATCATTTTTTTCATCAATTACTTGAAATACTCTAACAAGGTCCGAAGTTACTTTAACGAGGTCCGAAGTTACTTTAACGAGGTCCGAAGTTACTTTAACGAGGTCTGAAGTTACCTTAACGAGGTCCGAAGTTACTTTAACGAGGTCTGAAGTTACCTTAACGAGGTCTGGAGTTAGTTGAATATCATTATACATAATTTCAAAACCATTAAACATTTTTTCAAGTGTTAGTTGGTCTAATTCGCTAATAAACTTTTCAAATGCAATTCGTTTATCTCGAAATTTTTTACCAACAATTTTAAAATTAATTTCGTATACATATTTATATTTTGTTGATTCCCATATCATATAATCAATATCAATAATATTACATTCATTAATAATATAATATTCCATCTTTTTTAACAATTCTAGTTTATCTAAATCTGTATAAATTGAAACAATTTTAAGAGGGCGTTTTACTTGAATATTATTTTTATTACGTATTTGACGAATCATATCAATAACATTTAACATTGAATTAATCATAATAACATCACCATCTTCAATTGATTCAACTGATACTGATAAAATATTTGTTAGATGAACCGAAATAGGAGTATCATAATTAATATATTTTCTTGTTTCTTGATATATGATTTCACTTAAAAATGGAAGAATAGGACTCACATAAATACTTAAAATATATAATACTTTACATAGCGTACTTAGAGCTTGTTGACATTTAATTTTATCAATATCATCGTCGTTTTTCCCTTTAATAACATCACGATTCAATCGAATATAATTATTATTTAAATTATCAATAAATTTAAGAAGTATGTTTGAAATTGGATTAATTTTATATTCATTCAAATAAATACTATACTTTTCAATAAATATTTTTAATTTATTCATAATCCATTTATCAAAAGGACGGTCTGAATCAATAAGTTTAAATTCTTTGTTTTTATTAAAATATATTTGGTATTCTTGGAAAAAAGTTAAACTATTAGTAAGTGGAATAATTACAGATTGCATAACTTCTTTAACTTCACTATTATTAAAATGGAGTTCATTTCCCATAGTTGCACCAGACATTATGAGATAATAACGTAGGCAATCAGCACCATATTGATTAACAACTTCAACAGGGTCGGGATAGTTTTTAAGACGTTTACTCATTTTTTTACCATCTGATGCTAGAACAAGACCATTAACAATAACATTTTTATAAGGAGAACGGTCTTCTAAAATTGTGCCAATAACAAGAAGAGTGTAAAACCAGCCTCGTGTTTGGTCAAGACCTTCTGCAATAAAATCAGCAGGATAACCAGTGTTTGGTGAAGCAAATGGAACACAACCAGATTCAAACCAACAGTCAAGAACTGTTTTATCACGTTTGTATACTTTACCATTATAATTTATTTCAATTTTATCAACTACATGACTATGTAAATCTACTAATGAAAGTCCAGATAGTTTTTCAAGATGTTCTTTAGAATGAATAACTAGAATTTCACCATCTTCTGATTTCCAGATTGGAATAGGTGTTCCCCAATAACGATTACGAGATACACACCAATCACGGGTTCCTTCAAGCCAATTTTTAAATCGACCTTTACCTATAGTTTCTGGAACCCAATTAATTCCTTCATTAATTGTAATCATTCGTTCTTTAATTGATTCAACATTAACAAACCAACATTTTACTGCTTTATAAATTAGTGGAGTATCTGAACGCCAACAAAAAGGATAATTGTGTTCATAATCAAAAATAATAACTGATAGATTTCTATTTTGTAAATCTTTAAGAACTTTCTTATTAACTTCTTTGAAAGGCATATTTGAAAAATCACCACAATTAATACTATTTCCATTATCGTCAATATGAATAAATAGAGAATTAAGTTCTTTAGTAATTAGACCAGCTTTTAGAGCAACTTTATAGTCATCTTCACCATAAGCAGGTGCAATATGAACTACTCCAGTTCCTGAATCATCTGTAACAAAATTATCAGCTACAATATAATATTCATCACGACCAACAAAATTAAATGGTGGTTCGTAATTCATACCAATTAGTTCATTACCTGTAATCTCAGAAATAATTTGAAGTTCTTGTACTTTTAATTTTCCTTTTAAAAATTCGACACGAGATTTAGCAATATAATAAGACTCGCTATTATGTAAAACAAGCACATATGTAATATTGCTATTTACACACAAACAATAATGCGCAGGTAAAGTCCAAGGTGTAGTAGTCCAACTAAGAATATATATGTTGTCATCGGTATTCTTTAGTTTAAATTTTACAATAACGGTTCTATCACTAACATTTTGATAATTACTAGTTGCTTCAAAGTTAGCAAGTGGAGTAGTACATGCAGTTGAATAAGGCATAATTTTAACACCTTCATAAATTAGCCCTTTATCATAAATTTTTGCAAATACCGACCATACTTTAGACATATAATCAATATCCATTGTTTTATAATCATTATCAAAATCAATCCAACGTCCAATACGATTCATAATTGTTTTCCAATCTCCTGCACAACTCATGACAATACCGCGACATGCTTCATTATAATTGTCAATCCCATATTTTAAAATTTGTTCTTTATTTTTAATACCAAGTTTTTTTTCAATTTCAAATTCAATAGGAAGACCGTGGCAATCAAATCCAGCACGACGTGGAACATGAAAACCATTAATAACAGCCCATCGAATAATAGTATCTTTAATTAATCCAGCAAGAATATGACCATAGTGAGGTAAACCAGTTGCAAATGGTGGTCCATCATAAAAACTATATGATTTACCATCTTTATTATTATCGATTGATTTTTGGAAAATGTTATTACTTTTCCAAAACTCAATAAGTTTTTCTTCATTTTCAATAATATTGTAATGTTTAATAGACATTTATTTAATTATAATTAAAATTATAATAAAAATTAAAATCAATTTTTATTACTTAACAAATGCTTATGTTATTGTTTTGTATCTAAATTTAAACGAATAAAAATAAATAATATGTAAAATTTTTTATAGTATAAAGTAATGTCTGCTCCGGGACCACCGACAAATTTAACAAGTATTCTTGGTAATGCACAAGTTACACTAAGTTGGTCAGCACCTACATCAACTGGCGGTTCTGCTATAACTTTATATACAATTAGTGATGGAAGTGGAATAACTCAAACTAGCACAACAGCTTCAAAAACAGTAACCGGATTATCAAACGGTAAAACTTATACATTTAGAATTACCGCATCAAATTCTTCTTTTACATCAGTTCCGTCAGCTGCAATTCAAGTATTACCATTAGCAATGACTGGTATTACTGTTGGAACAGATTTTATTGGTTATACTTTAGTTATTGTTTCAAAAGCTACAACCTCACCAGATGGATATTGGGAAAGAATTTTTGATTTCCATAGATTTAATTACCAAAGTCCAGATAGTGATGATACTAATACATTTATCTTTTGTCCATTTAAAAATAATAACAGTCGGTTTATTTTTAGTCGTAAAGCTCCTAATAATGGTTTAAATATCGCTGTCACCACAAATACTAATTATTTCCCAGCTCGAAATACTACTTATATATATGTATTAGCTTTTTTATCAACAACACAAGTTAAACTAAATACTTATGAATATAATGGTGTTTCTACTATTACTAGTTTAGGTACTGCTAACATAACTACTCTAACTGCTACTATTTTACAAACAATTACTACATTTTGGTTAGGGAAAAGTGCATATAATAGAGATCCTTTTTATAATGGTAATTATACTGATGTATGTTTATATAATGGTGATTTATTTACTGAAGCAACTATAAATACAATTTTATTAAATTTAGTAACAGGAACAGGTAATAATTATACAAGTTATCTTAATAATAATTATTATGTATTTAGACCTGTATTAAATAATTTTAGAGGTATTATTGTTCGTAGAAGAAATGATAATTCTACACAAGCCGCGGCTGCTGCAGCAACAACTTCAAGTATTACACTAGTAGGTAATGGTAGTGTTGATAGTGGTGGATCAGGAGGTTATTTAAGTATAGAAGGTTCATTTATAGAAGTTCCAAGTGCACCTACAAATGTAACGGCTACTAATGGTGCTAATAATACTGGACAAGCTACTGTAAGTTGGGCTTTATCAACAAATAATGGTGGTTCAACTATAACTGGTTATCGTGTAACAAGTAATCCTGGTGGAATAACTGTAGGACCAGTTTCAAGTACTACAACATCTACACTAGTATCTGGATTAACATATGGTACAGCTTATACTTTTTCTGTAGTAGCAATAAATGCAGAAGGTGATTCATTAGAATCAGCATCTACTTCAGTAACACCAAGTGGAACACCAGGTGCACCAATACTTACTGCTGTAGCCAGTAATGGTTTAGTGGATTTATCTTGGAATGCACCAAGTAGTAATGGTAGAGATATTAGTAGTTATGTAATTGAAACAAGTCCAGATTCATCAAGTTGGACTACTAATAGTTCAACTACTGCTATAACACGTTTTAAACAAATAACTGGATTAACAAACGGTGTAACATATTATTTTAGAGTATATGCAGTAAATATTGCTGGTAATGGTTCATTATCAAATGTAGCAAATGCAATACCATTTACTGTACCTAGTGCACCAATACTTACTGCTGTAGCCAGTAATGGTTTAGTGGATTTATCTTGGAATGCACCAAGTAGTAATGGTAGAGATATTAGTAGTTATGTAATTGAAACAAGTCCAGATTCATCAAGTTGGACTACTAATAGTTCAACTACTGCTATAACACGTTTTAAACAAATAACTGGATTAACAAACGGTGTAACATATTATTTTAGAGTATATGCAATAAATTTGGCAGGCAATGGTTCATTATCAAATGTAGCAAATGCAATACCATTTACTGTACCTAGTGCACCAATACTTACTGCTGTAGCCGGTAATGGTTTAGTGGATTTATCTTGGAATGCACCAAGTAGTAATGGTAGAG
>Ga0214919_10000925_pt1 | contig 49617 bp, 53 predicted proteins | sample LL1503_MetaG_FD_177994 | JGI IMG/M metagenome (GOLD analysis project Ga0214919, IMG submission 177994) | Freshwater microbial communities from Lake Lanier, Atlanta, Georgia, United States - LL-1503 | ecosystem: Environmental > Aquatic > Freshwater > Lake | place: USA: Georgia | collected...
GCGAGACATATGTTGATAAAAATTATCTTACTAAAAATGGCGATGGTTATAGTATCGCGAAAGTAAGACTCCGGACAATACGTAAACCAATTATTGGTGACAAATTCTCTAGTCGTCATGGGCAAAAAGGTACAGTTGGAAATATCATTCCGGAATCTGACATTCCCTTTACAGCCGATGGAATCAAACCAGATATTATCATCAACCCTCATGCAATTCCTTCCAGAATGACGATTGGACAATTGAAAGAGACGTTGCTAGGAAAAGTGTTAGTTCAACTGGGGTTGTTCGGAGACGGTACAAGTTTTGGGGAGTTGAGTGTGAGCGAGATATCCAAGAAACTATTATCAATGGGGTATGAAAGAAATGGAAATGAGGTAATGTATAATGGTTATACTGGAGAACAGATGAAGGCGGATATATTTGTTGGCCCAGTCTTTTACCAAAGATTAAAACACATGGTAGACGATAAAATCCATTATCGCTCTTTTGGGCCGATGGTAAATTTGACAAGACAGCCCGCCGAAGGTAGAAGCAGAGACGGTGGCCTCAGATTTGGAGAAATGGAAAGAGATTGTTCTATTTCACATGGAGCATCTAGATTTACAAAAGAAAGAATGTATGATGTTTCGGACAAGTACCAAGTATTTACATGCAACAAATGTGGTTTAATTGCTTCGTATAACGACAAGTATCACATTCATTTATGTAAAAATTGTGAAAATAAAACAGATTTCTCTAGAATAGAAATTCCATACTCTTGCAAGTTGTTGACACAAGAATTAATTACTATGAATATTGTTCCGCGATTTATTACGGAAAATAAAAATTGAAAAGTATTTGTAGGTGTAATTCTGGTAAAATATGAGGCTGGGTTTGAAAAACATTGTCGGGCTATCTTCGTTCAGGAACACGCTGCTGAGGGATATTTCTGGTTACTATTCGGGAGAAGGTGTCATACGAGAAATAACAACGTTTCAAAATTATCATGATTATCCTATTGAGGTATTTTACATTGTATTTACTGTGGTGTGTATTTGTTTAATTGTGACCAAAGAATTCAAAAATAGGGAAAACAAACTAAACAATTTAAAAGAGTATAGAAATGTTTCAAGATGTATCAATGTTTTTCTTATCATTTTTACTATGATTTTCACAAAAAATATTGAAAATGCGATATAATGCTAAAATTTTTGCATTTTTATATTTTTATATATATTTTTATATATTATGCCATACGACCAATCAAGTTTAGGAACTTTACTTTATGGGATAGGGGGTGTCGGTTATTCATTGCGTTACACAAATAAAAATCATGGTCTGGGTATTTTAAGAGGAGGGGGTATTCGCGGGCTTATGCCAGCACCTGTTTTAGGAAAAGTGAACGATTCCGAATTTGAAACTACGAGAGTTACCTTAAGAGAGGTGTGGAATAATAATATACCCAGTGTGATAGAAAAACCCGATGGAACATTTTATAATATACCCGGACAATATGCATGTACACCTTTTAGACAAAAGATGAATGCCGGAGATGTATTTTCGCGTGTAAATTATACATGTGGTGGAAATTGTCAAACACCGCAATCTATTCCAGGTATAGCAAGTATTAGAAATAGTATAGGACATATACAAAATATATGCGACGAAACATTAATCCCACCTTCTGCGTGCAATGTAAAATTTGTCTATGATAGTTCCGATTATACAAGATTTTTAAAAAATACCGCAACAAATCGTAACTATAATGATTTGACATATGGAGGCGACCAATCAAATTCTTCTTTTCAAGCCATTAAGGCAATGCGTCGCTTTTAATTTTTTTTTATTTTTATATGGTATAAATGTTGTGTCCTCCGTCTCTAATCTATTTAGTAATTTCATTGATAGGATTGATAGGTTCGTTGCGGTTCCATAATGTAAGTCTAATATCCATGTTAATATCCTTTTTGTTTATAATGTTATGGACATGGTTACTCAACTTTTTGTGTTTTAAGAAACAAGGTGCTCTAGCATGGATTCTACTATTTTTACCAGTAGTTCTCTTTATTGCTATTATAGCAGTTGCATTTGAGGTGGCTATATATAATAAAGCAAAAACAGGCGCCGCTAATGTACAACCGGTTTATAAAAGATAAAATAACGTTATAATATAATGTCGTTTGGTTACCGAAATTATATAATTAGTAATTCTGCTATTTCAAATAGTTATGTTAATGCGCCAAATTATGGGCCATATGATTCATCTCAATATCCGTCTTTTATAAGTACTACTAATGGCGTGTTAAACGGCGTAAGACCTAACCCAGCAAAATTTTTAATAATGGATACAGGGAATGATTTTGCTAGCGCAAGACAGACATATACCCGTATATTTAAAACTGAAAAAGACGTCCCGTTGCAAATACATTGCCCATATTTAAAACCTCCTGCCCGAAGATTTAAAAACGGAATGTTAAGTATTCAAAATACGTGTGCAAATAAAAAGAATTATATTGCACCGATTAGTTGTGGACAGAGTACCTATTTAAGGAAAATAGAAAATATAGGAAAATCAAGTTTAAAGCAAGGATTGCCGGCGGAATCCTTTTTGTCCAACAAATGTTATGATAAAAATTTTGTGGGAACAAAACTTAAACGAGCACGGTCAAGTGGTTGTGTTGCTCCTAAAAAATGCGGTTCCGTATATTAACGATTTATTCAGCATTTTTATTTAAATAAAATATTTTTGTATAAAATATGCATAAATTGCTCGTTGAATTTTTAGGAACTTTTGCACTTATGGCAGTGATTCTTTATTCTAATGGAAATTGGTTCTTAATTGGTCTTATGTTAGGTATTGATGTTCTTTTAGGAGGGAAAATATCCGGAGGTTGTTTTAATCCAGCTGTAACATTAGGGTCGTGTATGGCAAACAATTTATCCTATTCGGAATTTTTACCTTATGTTATTGTTGAATTATTAGGAGCTGCATTAGCGGCAATGATTTATACAAAAACAAAAAAAAGAAAATAATATATGGAGGATGAACAAATATTATTGATTTTAGAATTCGTTATTTATTTTGTAATTGCTATTAAAATAATTTTTGTATTTTTTTCAATATTATATAGAATATCCATAAAAAAGGATTCAACTAGGAAAAACCAATTGTTATTTTGGAAGAACAAGGTTGAATTTGTATACGTATTCATGATGTCGTTGATTCTTATCTATATATTTTATCCATGGAATGAAAATACACGTTTTCTTACTCCAAAAATGTGTCATCTCATTTTTTTATATGGAATAATAAGTATTTTTACTGCTCAATGGAGTGATTTAGATTAGCGCGTTTTATATTCTTTAATATATTACTATTAAAAAATATGTCTAAAACAATTACGATAAATCCAGAACTTTTTAAAATTGGAAAAACAAAAAAGGTAAAACCTTTAAAACCAGCGGTTACACCGAAGATGATTAAAAAAACACTTATCAAAAGAATTAAGGAACATAGGAAAAAGAAGGAAACTAAAATAGAACCCCCCGAAAAAGAAAAAGAAAAGGATGATTTTTTTGATTCGGAAAAGTATTTAAACAATATTTTAAAAAATCGGGTTGAGAAAAAAGATACTTTGAAGAACCATACTCCCTTGCATGATTATAAAATACCACCTATAAAAAAGGAGGTTGAGAACATTATTTTTAAACCGGATGATACTCCCAGATTAAATTTAAATTATAAGTTAGATAATGAAGTAGAACATGGATGTTTAAAACGCGGATTAAAACAGTGCTATAGATCGTGGAAAAATCATAAACAACCTCCTGTACAACCCATCCAAACGGAAGTTAAAATACAGTACTCTGACCAACATGAAGCAAAACATTTAATAGAAAGTGAAATAAACAAGGCGATTAATGGTAAAACACAATTTACCAATGTAGTTGAAAACAATGATAAACTTGTTATAAGTGACGAAGACATAAAGATTGATATAGAAGATTTAGGCGCAAAAGAAGTTGAAATTGCCCCCATTGAAATAAGTGAATTCAATAATGAAAAAGTTGAAAATGTTGGAAATGTTGGAAATGTTGGAAATGTTGAAACAAGTGAAAACGAACCCGCAGAAACTGAATCTGTTAAAGTGAACCGTGTAACAAAAATCAAATACACAGTTGGGAAAAATAACAATAAAGTTGGAGTAATCATCCCTGGTAAAAAAACACGTAAAAGAATGATTGAAAGGACAAAGGATTTGAAAAAATTAACAACGGAAGATATGAAAAAAACATTAAGAAAAAAAGGATTAATAAAAGCAGGTTCAAGTGCGCCAATAGAAATAGTACGTAAAATATTTGAAAATACAAGTTTGGCCGGAGAAGTTATAAATGAAGATAAGGATATTTTATTACACAATCTGCTAAATAGCCACGAATAGATATAAACAAAATATATAGAAAATATATAATGAATTACGAAAAAATAAACAATATTCCAAAAATAAAAAATAGATTATTAGAACCCGAAAAACAATTTTTATTTGAATTGCAAAACTATTTGGGGTTACCGATATATATTTATGGAAGTCTCTTTAGGTTGGATTATTTTCCAAATAAGAGCGATATTGACCTTGCTATATTCACTGATAATTTAGAACAATCTGTAAATCAACTTGTTCAATTTTTAAATGTGAGCAAACAAAAAATAAAGTTTTTTAAAATGGTATCTAAAAATAAATACACTGATAAGGTGAAAACAATTTATGGGTTTAAAACAAATTATAAAATAGATATTTCGGAATACACAAAAAGTCAAAAACAATGGCATAAAATTTTTTACTACCCAGGAAAAACAAAGCGCTTTGAAATAATGTTGTATAATAAGAAATATAGAAATTATATAAATTCAATAAATTATGGTCATTTTTCATTGCCCCTTCTTCCGTCGGTTTGTATTTATATCATAAAATGTTTGTATTATTATTTCTTTTTAAATGAAAAGGTTTATAAATATTTAAAATTCAACATATTAGAGGTTCCCAAAAAATACAATCAAAATATTACCATTGTAGGAACACTTTAAATGTCAACATGTGTCAGCATCATCCTCCTGCAGCACATTTTAGTTAATCCAATACTGTCTAATACAAAGCCTTCGTCTGTTTTTGAATTGTTTAGTTTTGTAAAATATAGGATTTCGTCCTTGTTACCTTTTAATTTCAGCTTTTTTACCTCCTTGCAGTAATACTCGTACTTGTTTGCTAGGACCATTCCGCATGTGAAGCATTTAATGGGGACAATCATGATTATAATATTTATATTTATATTTATTATTTTTCAATTTTATATTATATGACACGCAGACGCAAATATAGAAAAAAACGGAGAACAAGGAGAATGCGAGGGGGCGTACTTTCTTATCCTAGAACAGATTATTCTTTCCCGCTTCCGGCAAATTCAAGAATTTCTTTTTTGGACGAAATAAAAAATATTAATAATTAATTTATTTTATTATATTATGGGATTCAAAAAACAATTTTCCAATTTATGTGGTCCGGCTCTTTTTTATTTTTTGGTTTCTATGATATCAGTCATTCTTTGCATTTTGCAGAATATAGGAAACAGAAATAAATGTAAAATAGGAAATATGAATATTAAAGGAAACAAATTCTTTATCTTTTTGATAAAGATTATATTCATATTATTCTGGACTTGGGTATTATCTCTTATATGTCGCGCTGGATATAGAGGAGTTTCATGGTTTTTGGTTCTTTTCCCATTTATAATGATGGTGCTTCTTTCATTACTAATCGTGGAAAACCAAAAAAATTATTAAATTCTTTTCATAAATAAATGACTTGTTATGAAAAGAATGGGTGGGTATATGTCTCCATAGAAGGAGAACCGTTTGAAAGAGGATTTTCATATGGAAAATGCGTATCCAAATACATGAAAAATGTGTTTGAAATGATGAAAGTAAATTGCATGATAAATTACGGAAGGGAATGGGAGTATTTTATTAAACTTAGTGATAAATATGTGTTACCAATCATAAAAAAGGACTTTGCTGAATTTTATATGGAAATGGAAGGGTTTGCCGAAGGTTGTACAAAGGGGGGGACGCCAACAGATATAAGTGAAATGGTTGCTTGGAATAATATGATATCTTTATTGGATTATATTTATCCATATGATTTGAAACAGACCGGGGAATCTGGGAAATTTTCAGGAGAGGGAGGAGCGTTGCAAAATTTTAAAAATGGAGCAAAAGATAGGTGTACGTCTTTCATTGCGTGCGGAGATTATACAAAAGACGGAAAAATTGTTTTATGTCATAGCAATTTTTCAGATTTTTTGGATGGTCAATATGCGAATGTTGTTTTAGATTTAAAACCAACAAAAGGCCATAGAATATTACTTCAGGGATTTATTGGATGGATATGGAGCGGAAGCGATTTTTTTGTTACAAGTGCCGGAATTATTGGCGCAGAATCTACCTTAGGTGGCTTTAACAAATATGAAAATAATTATCCAATTTCATGTAGAATACGACAATGCATGCAATATGGAAATACATTGGATGAATATATTGATATTTTAACAACTAAAAATTCAGGCGATTATGCAAATGCGTGGTATTTAGGAAACATACATACAAATGAAATAATGATGATTGAACTAGGTTTGAAATATGTAAATGTACAGCGAAAGACAAACGGTTATTTTATAGGAATGAATGCAGCTTTTGACCCAAGAATAAGAAATCTTGAATGCGTAAATACTGGATACGATGATATACGCCGGCATCAAGGGGCACGCAAAGTTAGACTCCCCCAATTAATGGAAAAATACAAAGGAAAAATCAATGCAAAAACAGCGACTATCATTATGGGAGACCATTATGATGTTTACCTTAAAAAGGACAATCCTTGTGCAAGGTGTGTATGTGCTCATTATGAATTGGACGCAAGAGAATTTATGTCACAGGAATCGCGTCCAGCCCCTTTTGCGCCACATGGAGCGGTAGATGGATGTGTTATTACAAGCGATATGGCAACAAAAATGACATTTTTGTTGAGATGGGGAAATTCTTGCGGTATGCCTTTTATAGCAAAAGATTTTTGTAGAAAACATCCACAATGGGCGGAAATAGGAGAATATTTAGTAGACAGACCGCATCAACCATGGACAATATTTTCTATTCATAAACGTAAAACAAGGAAGAATTTATCTCACATACTTGTTAATTAATTTATTTAACTTTATCCCTCCCATTAACGGGACTTCTTGTGCTTGAGATTCAATGTGGTTTTCTTTATCTAGTGACTGAATCTTTTCATTTATTTGTGTAACTGGTGGCGTGGATTGTGGCGCGGGTTGCGTAGCTTGTGGAACTAATTTTAATAATTCTTGATGTTTTAATTTCAAACTTTCAATTTCTTTCCGCAATTCGCTTATTTCATCCGTTCCTTTTGCTTCAAAGGGGGCATCATATATAGAATTTGATTCAGAATCCTCTGACTCTAAATTTTTTGGTTCTTTGGAATTTAAATTTACAGGATATTCGGGAGAAGGTTGGGTAATTTTTACATCCTTTTCCCGTGATTCTTGATTAGAAAACTCTGTGTTTAAATTCGCGTCATTTGATTCCATAGTTTGTGGATTCATTGGTTCCTCTGGTTCAACTTCGGGTTTTTCACCCATTTGTTCTGTACCTTCCATTTGTTCGGTACTTAACTCTGTGCGCGGCGATTCGTCTATAGATTCATTCATTTCTATAGGTTTAGTGGATTCAGTTTGTGGTTCTTTTGTCTCCATTGATTCTTCCGGTTCATTTATTGGTTCCATATTTTGTTCTGAAGGTGATTCGGTCTGTGATTCATCCCTTGATTCCATGTTTTCTAAATCTGGCTCTCTGTTTGGTTCCATGTTTGGTTCCATGTTTGGTTCCATGTTTGGTTCCATGTTTGGTTCCATGTTTGGTTCCATGTTTGGTTCAATATTTTCTAAATCGGGCTCTCTGTTTGATTCCATGGTTGGATAAGATTCTAAATTATCTCCCGTTGATTCAGGGCGCGGTTCATATTGAGAATTCATGGATTCAAAATTTTTGTTTTCAGATAATGCATTTTTATATCTGTCATTAGACATTTTTAAATATTCTTGTATACTTTCCGATTTTTCCAATTCATCAATTTCATCGCGCAATTTGTAAACGGTCATTGTATCTGCAATAGATTTGAAAACTCTTACGCCCTCATTAAAATCTGTCTCACATGTTAAATACAATTTAATTAGTAAAGAACGCGTATTTATTATTATTTCTTCCAATTTGCTCATTGTTAATAGAGGATCAATCCTTACTAATTTATCTCCTGTATCTGGGTCTATTGTATAAACAAATATTTCATTTATTATATCAAGAAGAGCATCTTGATTTTCCTCTGTATTTTTTATCATTCTTTTTATATTTTCAGAGTATTCAAAAAACAATGAATTTTTAGGAGAATCCTTGAATGTTCTTTTAAATAGAGGGGCGTCTCCTTGACATTCAGACATTGTTTTAAAATCTTTTAGTTTAATATCAGAAAACTTTCGTATTGTTTCAGGAACATCTGATGTATTCATAAATATTTCATAAAACCCTTTTACATCATTCTCATACATTTGTCTTGATTTGTCTGTCATTGCATAAAATTTCCCCTCTTCAAAATCATATTTATCATAATATAATTCTTCTAATTCCGGGATTCCTGGTTCTTCAAACAATGAATCTTTTGACTTAAAATCACATAAATTTGCACCCACTCTTATTTCTGCTTCCGTTTTATCAGATGCATTTATATATTCATAGCCACTACTTAATGCCTCCAATCTTCTTTGACATAAACTTCCTTTTTTTATCCTTACACGCGCGCCATCCGGAATGTTGTTTTTTTCAGACCCCCCAACTTGTTTTTCTTCGCCATCCTCCATGTACGAATACAGAGGGTTTACAGAGGTAATAATTGCTGCAAAAATATGTGCAATTTTTATATAAAATTTTGCAATGCCAATACACATTCTTGACTTATTTTTTTCATTGGTAATACTCTTTTTGATATCTTTTTGCAATGCATTTTGAGAAAAGAATATGGCTGGTTCTTCCTTTATTGCATTTGTGTCATCTCCATTTACAATCCTACTCTGAAGATAAGAAATCTGTTGGTAATTCAAATGTTTTTGAATAATATCTGAAGTTAAAATTACCAAATCATCGCAATATTCCTTTTTATACAATTCTTTAAGACTTTTAAAATTACTAGTCAAAATGTAGTATGTTGCAATATAATCTATTTTTTCCGAAATTGCATCCTCTTTTTCATTAGCTTCTATATTTTTTGAAATCGCGCCACCCATAATTATTATTTAATAATATTTTTAATTATAAATAAAATTGAATTAAAACTAACTTGGTATATTAAATGTATGTCTATAATGCAAATTCCACATAGGGATAAAACACTGAAGAATCGGAGCCACGCCAAGAAAAATTTGTGGGACATTTTTGATTCCGAGATAACGGAAAAAACGCCACTAGAGTGTTTTTCTTCTAAAGACAAGGATTTCTGTGAAAATTGCAAGTCTATTCTCTGCATTTCGGATGAAGGATTCTCAACATGCTCTAATAATAAATGTGGAATTATCTATAAGGATATGGTTGACCAAAGCGCGGAATGGCGTTATTATGGAGCCGACGATAACCACAGCAGCGACCCAACACGGTGTGGAATGCCAATCAACCCTTTATTAGAAGAGTCGTCATATGGATGCAAGGTGCTTTCTTTTTATGGTTCAAAGGTAACATACGAGATGCGGAAAATAAAAAGATACACGGAATGGCAATCAATGCCTTATAAAGAAAAGGCGCAGTATGATGAATTTCAAAAAATAACAATGTTTGCTCAAAATGCGGGTATCCCGAAATGTATTATTGACGATGCTGTCATATATCATAAGAGAATATCGGAGTATGACCAAACTTTTCGCGGAGATAATAAGGATGGGCTGTTACTCGCTTCTATTTATATTTCATGTAGGATGAATAAATACCCGCGCACAGCAAAAGAATTGTCAACGATATTTAATGTGGATGTAACTTGTGCTACAAAAGGATGTAAAATGGCACAAGTTATTTTAAATGATTTGGAAAAAAATATGCAGAATGGAGAAAAAACGACATTTGTAAAAACAACGCCGGATTCTTTTATTCAACGATATTGTAGTAAATTAGGGATTAATGCAGAATTGACAAAATTGTGCGAGTTTGTCTCTATCAAAATAGAAAAACAGAACATGATGCCAGAAAACACTCCCCACTCTATTGCCGCGGGAGTTATTTATTTTATTACCCAGATATGTCATTTGAACATAACGAAAAAAGATATCAAAAACGTTAGTGAAATAAGCGAAGTTACCATCAACAAGTGTTTTAAGAAAATGGAAAAAATAAAAGAAACACTAGTACCAAAAGTGATTTTAGATAAATATTAATGGGCAAAATTTGTCACTCATAAATCAAAAAATTGAAAAAAGTTTTTAATTAAATGATATCATAAAAATGACTTTATTCCCCGAAGACATTTGGAAACTTATCAAGACATTTCTTTTGGTGGAACTTGACGGCATTGTATGGGACAAGATAAAATTGTTACAACAGGACTACCAGTTTGACGATGATATAAGACTACACTTGTTTTACCGGTTATTGGGGACAGACAGAACAACTCTTTGTTACAAGATTATGGATTGCATGTTTATGGCATATGAAAATCTAAAGTCCATTGAATCGCATATAAACCGTTTTCAGGTGGAAAACGAACCTGAATGGAATATTAAGGAATCAGATGATGCGTACAAGTATATAACTTTGTTACAAATATGCAATCAGTTTATGGAGATTTATGAGACGGCTAACATGAAAAAAATATTTGAAATAGCGAATAAGATAGACACAGGAGATATTTTCTACGATATCGGAGATTACATCAACCAACATTATCACTTTCTTGATAACGAAAGACTAAATACAGATTTGGGAAAAATTGACTACATATGGAAAATCAACGAAGCAGAAGAAATAGGGGATATCCAACGTTTTTGCGTTAATCCAGTAACGATAATTGAAAAAGATGTGGGGGTGTTTGTGGTCGCATACACAGATTATGGTTGCTCGTATTGGAGAGACGGTAAAACGCAGTGGGAAAACCGCTGTAAAAGTCGTATTATAAACCCAGCGGCTCATTCCATTGGAAGTTTTGCAAATAAAAGCCGTATATTGGAGGAAAAGTTCAAACACTTTTTGGACATCATTGGGTTTCCAATACTCAAAATATACTCATACAATATTGAATGTTTATTTTATTGATTCATTATATGATTAGAACAAACGAAGAATTGCGTTCACTGATAATTAAGTATTTTAATCCATTAGAAAGAGAATTAATGACACCAATAGGTGAGTGGGATGTGAGCAAGGTGAGAGACATGAGTTATATTTTTCAAGGATGTAAAGGACTTGCAGACCATTCATTGGCTGGGTGGGATGTAAGCAATGTAACAAATATGAAGAGTATGTTTTTAGGATGTAATAATTTTACTGGCGAATCTTTGCAAAATTGGAATATTATTGACGTTACAAATATGGAAAACATGTTTAAAGATTGCACCAATTTTACAGGTGGTTCTTTGGTGGGATGGAATAATAAATTGTTTGAAGTTACAAATATGAAATTAATGTTTGATGGGTGTGTCAATTTTACCGGCGAATCTTTGCAAAATTGGAATGTAAGCAATGTTACCAATATGACAGGTATGTTTAAAGATTGTTCAAATTTATTGACCAGATATTTAACAAATTGGGAGGTAAATAAAAATGTTATTACAACTAATATATTTGAAAACACCGATTTAAATTTTTTTTTTAATGAAGTGGATGAATTAGATAGAACTCCGTCATCTACTGAAATAAAAGGTCTTTCAATGGCACTGATAATTACAACACATGGGACACTAAATAGTACAATGGTTGAAAATAATTATAAAATGAAGTTGTATAAAATAAATGAAGTTACATGTGGTTTAGCCGCACTATCAACTCCAAAAACAAAAAAACATACTTTAAAAATAGTTAAAACAAATTATCTTACATACAAAAATAAACTTAAAAAGGGCACGGTTAGTTGGGGGGACGTCGCCAATCTTAATAAAAACGCCAAACAGTCAACAGAAATTATTCCATTATTTAATCCAACAGCACTGGAAACATCTGTGAAGGATGGCGAACCAATTTCGGAAATTGACAAACCTTCTATAATATCAAAATATCCTTATCTAGATGAAAAATTAATATATTATAATTTATCTCCTCCCAATAAAAGGATACTTCCGAGGTTTGTTGATAAAAATGAATTGCCTCCTGAAATTATGATACCATCTAAAAGACAAATCAAACCTTCATTGTGGACCAAAATGTTAACTTTGGGTATACCTTCCAATATTAAAAGTAAATATACTACCCCTGAACCTCTTACCCCCCTGAAAGAATCTATACACAAAGTTAGGGAACGGCAACCATTGCAAATTATGGAAAGACACGAATACGTGGATAAGGAATTTTCTTTCAATCCAAGACCCGAAAATAGAGAAATATGTCTTGTTTTTTATGATGGTTATACATATGTTATTAATCAAGAGACTATACAAAAAAAAATAAATGGGCTAATTGCTAAAATATATACTCTTCCCGAATATACTACTGCACAAAAAATGCATATTAAAAAATTAAGAGACGACATGTCAAATACTTATTTAAGAGAAAGAGTGATTAAAAGAAGTAAATTATATGAATTTATAGATAGCCTTGGAGTGTCTGATTTATATGAGTATGATTCTAGTTGTAATTCATTGAGCAATGATAACCGCAATTTTTCTCACATGGAAAATGGAATTAAATTCAAGGAGGAATTTAAAGATAAAGTATGGGGCAAGCGTAAACGAGTGCGAAAACAAACACGAAGGAAAAAATTGAAAATAAAAACCATGGTTTATCGTGTTTAATTACAATGTTTTTCCCAGAAGAGATTTGGAGTATTATTAAAGGGTTTTTGCTTAATATAGACGATTACTTGTGGGAAAAGATTGGAACGTTTCAAAGAGAAAATAACATCGGTGGCTTAAAATTGCAGTCTCATTTTTACTATCGTATATTACGGACGAAATTAGACGACCTTTATGACCACGCAGCGAATTATCTTCAAATTGCCCAAATCAAATTAATTGGATTGGAATCCTTGACAACTTTAAATGACCACTATTTTGCAACCAATGACGTGGACGCATCCGACGTTATATGGCAAGATTTCGCCGACGATGGAAGAATTGCATACAATTGTTCGCGAGTTATCCAACTTGTATATAGATTTTCCAAAAACTATGGAAATATTGAAAAAATGGTGAAAATTCTGGATACGATGTCCACTATTATTACCTCGGACGTTTACTACATGGACTATTTACTTGACCTACATTATAGTTGTCTCCATAAATTACGGAAAACAACAACAAAAGGAACAATAGATTACATTTGGGAAGTCGCAGACTTTAAAGATGTGGCGGAGATTCAAAAAATGTGTTGCAATACAGTTGACTATTTTGACAAAGGTAAAATTGTCATTGCGTATAAAAAAGGATATGAATCGTATGTAAACCCGCATAACCCGCGGAAAAAGAAGGCACCGTTTATTCATTTTCCTTCCGCAAAAATGGTCGGTTCTTTTGAAGTTGATATTACAAATGGAAAAGGTAGATTTGCAGAATTGTTGGATATCGCGGGGTTTACCCTTGAAAATGATTATAGTTTAAAATGAAATAAAAATAAAATACAAATATGTTTAATGGAATGTCTCATATGCATGGAGGAAAAATCCGATTTTAAAAACGGAGAAAATTGTTTTCATTCTGTATGTTTTGATTGTTATGAAAAAATTCAAAACAATAAATGTCCAATTTGTAGAAACATGCTAAACGGAACACATTTAGCATGTTATCAGTGTGGCGATGAAATTGACGAAACGGAATATGTATATATAGTAGATAGAGATGACGGTGTTCATATATGTTCGCATTGCTATAATAATTTCATGGAATTTCATTGCAATGAATGCAATAAACAATGCAAATATTTTCAATTATGTGTTCACGGTGTTTCCAATTGTTGTCATTGCTGCGAGTGTTGATTCTATTTTTAAAACTTGCTCACGCAACATTTCTTTTCTAATCCGTGATGAATAATGTGAAACCTTGTATATTTTATATTTTTTTAATCTTTTCAATATTTTATAACAATCGTTCCCAAATGCTATTATCACTGGATCGTTTGACCCAATAAATTGTAATTCTTTTTCAAACTCGCCCAGATTTTTTTGTAAAAATAATGGATTGTTGTTCAAATATTTTACTACATTTCCTGAAACTTTTTCCTCAAAATCTTTTATGATATCTGTCATATATGCTCCTGCGAATTGCGTGTCATTTAATGCATATCTAATTTTATAATCATGTGCTCTTGGAGAAGTTGAATGAAAGTTTCCATATGGCTCTGTTATTTTTTTGGAAATATTCAATCCTACAAATACTACATTTGGGTTTGAAATAAAATTTTCAAAAATAGTTAAATCGCCTACATTTGATTTTTCCTTTCCAGATTTTTCTCTCCAAACCGCCCAAGACCCTACATGACCATATTTTGTTTTAATTTCAGACATTTTAGTTATATAGTACTTTATATCTAAATTTTAAAATTGAAAAAATAAACGGGTATTCGTAACCAATATAAAAATGATTTTCCCAGAAGAAATTTGGAATATTATCAAGGGGTTTCTGCTCGTGAAATTGGACGGCTTTTTATGGGGATACCTCCGCCTTTTCCAGAGAGATGGTTTTGCACTACAATGTCACATGTATTATCAGATTTTGGCGACAGAACGCGGTGAAATCATAGGTAAAATGGCGGAAATAGGAGAACAAACATTTCGCAAACTAAGGTATACTGCTTCGCGGGTTATATTGCATGATGCTTATTATGCAGCACACGTGATAGAAGATGAAGATGATGTTTGGTGTACATTTGAAGAAGAAAGCGGGGTTTCTTTTCAATGTGTAAAAGTCATGAGAATTATAAATAAATTTTCAGAAATTTGCACACATGCCCACATAAAAATATTATTGGAAATGCTCCACGAGGCGAGCAAGATTTTGGATATGAGAATAAACATGATTTACAATCCGTCGTGCATTGAAAGTTGTTACAGAACTATTTACAATGGACTTTATACTCAAGTCTCTCGTCAAAACAGAATAAAATTTGTATGGAAACCCGACTATAGGCCTCCGCAAATAAAACTTATATCGGATATTCCATGATAAAATACTCTTTATCCTCTTCGTATTTTTCGTATTTCAATAAAATAGGATAATCTTTAATGCAATTTCCAAGCCATTTGAATCCATATGTTTCATAAAATAAAACCGAATCATAAACAGAACTGAGAATAATTTTTGCGCCCCCTTCCTTTTTTACGCGCTCCACAAATTCATCCAATAAGCGAGTTGCATAGCCTTGGCCACGAAACCGAAAACTGGTACATACAAATAAAATGTAGTAATTCTTCTTCTCTTTATGGTAAATCATTATAGAGGGACAGTCGTTCAAATCAAAAACAGTGTTGATACAATGAAATGCAACGATATTGTCCGTCAATGCATTTTTAGTGTAGCTTGGAAGCAGTGTATCCCTTGATAATCTCAGTAGCAAATCCAGACTGTTCTTTTTAAATTCTTCAAGTTCGTCAATCAGTGTTTCAATCGGAGAATTATCTGCAATGCCATTTTCAATTAAATCCGAGTAAAAGTTCATATTATGCTGATAAATATATGAATTATATTTATTCAATTTTTTTCTTACTCCTCTTTGCGCTTTTCCTCTTTGCGCTTTTCCTGTATTTTTTGGATTTTATTTTAGGTTTTCCAACACCCAAATCATACGCATCTGCAAAATAAGTTAGAGCCCTAACAGTAAAAGCATTTGTGTACGATGTTTTTCTACCAGTTGCCCGGTTACATGCTCCATCGTATAATTCTGTTAACAAATTTTCGTCTAGAAAAGAATTAACATATAATGATAACATTTTACCAAACATACGCATTTCGGTTAATATAATATTATTTTCAATAAGAGAGGTGGTTGAATATATATCAACTGTTTTTTCATAATAAAACCAATCATGATAATATTGACGAGCCAAAACACCTTCTTCTTCCACTCGTTCTAAAGGTGATTCAAAAAAATCAAAATAGGAAGCCATTGAATATTTTGGGTCACCGTAATTTTTGTTGGTTTTATCTAATCTATGTGTAAAATTAAAGGCCCCTTTGCGGACATATGTAAAATAATCTAATATGCGTAATAATATAGTGGGTCGTATAATTACTTTTTGTATATCTCGTATGATATTTTCTACATCATAGCCCTTTTTAATATAATATCTTTCAAAACATTTTTTCATTTCAACATATAAATTATAATTACTGTGCCGCGAATTAATAAATAATCTATCTTTTAGATAACCGAGTTTTGCCTTTTGTTTTTTAACATCTTCTAAATAACCATTGAAATACCGAGATATTTTGAATAAAAATAAAAATAAATAATTTTTAAAACAACGTATGTCAATATCATCCTCCAAAACATCGTCTGTCGTTTTATTATATTCGCGTATTAGATCATTAATAATATTTTCAATTCTATTTATTAACTCTAATCTAGATTCTGCTTGCTCATGTTCTTTTATATGTTCGTTGTTTATTACTTCCAAAGAGTCAATAACCATTGATTTTACGATATCAATCAAATCTGAAACATGACAAGAAAAAGTCATTTGCGGAACTACACAAACATCGTCAACCGTTTCTTCTTCATCTATAAAATAAGTTTGAAGATAATGTAAGTTTGTTCCGGGCAAATTATATAATTTCCGGACAAGAGGTTTGGGTATATCTTCTGTTTCACCCTTTACAGTTGACGATAATATTCCTTCGGTATAAGTTAAACTATCCAAATGGTGTTTTAGATTGCGAATGACTGTAATGAATGTATCCAATATAATATTTTCATTGTTTTGCGCAGGTCTAAAAAAAGTAAAAATCCATTCGGTATTTGTAATAACACCACAATCTGTTGCCGCAGGAATATTAAATTGCAAACTATATTCATTATCATCTGTTTTAAATTTATACAATGTATTTTTAAATTCTTGGAGGATCTCTATCTTGAAATCCGTATAATCTTCTTCCTCCACATCGTAGCCACTTAATTCATCTTCAAGCATTTTATTTTCCATTTGGTCTTCCTTGTATGCATTTTCTTCGTCTTTGCACAACCCGGATAAGTGTTTTGTAAATTTTGTTACTGCTATATCGGTTGCTATCAAAAATTCGCTATTTTCAATTTTGATTGGATGACTATGCAATGATTCTGTTGTGTATAAATCTATTTCTACCAATTCATTTGGATATAGTGGTTCCAACCCATCATTTATTCGTTTCAAGTCAGATTTATATAGAGAATTGGTGAGGTCTGTTATTAAAAGGACGTCCCCCAATAATGATGCTTTTGTAAATCCACTCGTTTCTAATTCATAACCAATACTTAGAATTTTAGAAAAAATACTTCCAGACACATCACCTCCAAACATATAATTAATAAATATTATTTCTCGTTAAATTAACGGTTTTAAAATAATAGAAAAGGTATGAAACCAGAATTCATATTTATTGTTCCTTACCGCAATCGCCCAGAACATAAATTTTTTTTTAGTAATTATATGACAAATTTATTAGGTGAAAAAAATTATGAGATTTATTTTATTCATCAACATGATGCCCGAAGTTTCAATCGCGGTGCAATGAAAAATATTGGATTTTCAAGCATTAAAGCAAAATATCCGAATGATTACAAGGATATGAATCTTGTGTTTAATGACGTTGATACTCTTCCTTTTAATGATATTTTTGATTATAAAACTAGCGAAGGGGTCGTAAAACATTATTATGGGTTCACGCATGCCCTTGGCGGAATTGTAGTAATAAAGGGCGGCGATTTTGAAAGAATAAATGGATTTCCAAATTGTTGGGGTTGGGGAAGCGAGGATACTTCTTTGCAAAAAAGATGTTTGCAAAATGGATTGAAGATTGATAGGTCTGAATTTAAATGCATAGGAAACCCGCAAATCTTACAATTGTTTGATGGCGTAGAAAGAATTATTAATCGCAGTGATTATATAAGTGTTAAATATGATTTTTCGGGGAAGGAAGGTTTATTGAGTCTTATAAACGTGGTGTATACGATTGATACAGAATCTAAAAATGAAAAAGATAATATTCATGTGGTAAACAATGAAAAAATTTTTGTGGTAAACGTATATCATTTTTTATGTGGAATAAATTATGATAAAACAAATATTTATCGTTACGATATACGTGATTCTAAAAAGAAGATTATCAATCCAAGTGCTAGAAAACTAGCCACACAAGTTGTAACCCAATCAGATGATTGGAAGAATATTAAATATAAAAGTATAAGAAAAACTTAACGTTTTCCGTGTTTTACCATTTTTGTTTTTGTTCTTGTTTTTGTTCTTGTTTTTGTTCTTGTTTTTGTTCTTGTTCTTCTTGTCTTTTTTTTCGCATTTTTTGACTTTTTACGTTTCCTAATTTGTCTTCCAATAACCCCTAATCGTAGTGCAAAAATTTCAACCGGGGGACGTCTTTCATACTTAGATTTTAAAATACCGTAATGATTTATATTTATTCCAAGTTTTCGCGAACCTTCTATTTCTTCTTTGTCATAATATTCGTCTTCAATATCCTCCTCATTTATGGGATTAACTAAACTAAAGTTATTATAATTATAACCAAATAGAATATCATCTATTGTAGAGAGTCTAGTGTAATCATCATCAAAATTTGTAGTCCTTGAAATTTCTTTTATATTATTATCAAACTCCGGAAAACTAATAATTTTTCTATTAAATGGGATACTCGCGCCAAAAGATTGTAATATTATAACTTCGCTGAATTTTTCGTCTATAGCTGCCAAAAAATAATGATACTCGCCAAAGAAGCTCGGAACTTTAAAAAATAAAATGTCGTTGGCTTTAACTTCATCAAAATTTATTTCACTTATAATATAACCATGAGTTCTCATAAGGATATTATACAACATTCTATAAATTTCACTACATTCAAGCATTAAGTAATCGGGAGTACTTACAGCCACCTCTATCTTTTTATTACTTAAAAAAGTGTAAATATTATTTAAATATTCAAATGAATTTTCTGAAAAACCGACATCTTCCAATGAATCCGCAACTGCCATATCACATAATAATTCTTTACGTTGTTCAAACCTCATATGCAATGGGAGCATGCCTCTTGGTTTTATAATTTCTCTTTCCATATATTATGAAATCAGTAATTTTGTTTAAAAAATATAAAAACACAAATAATTTATTAATATTATTTTGTATTTGCCAACTTTATTTGATTGAAAACAAAGTGAGAAATATTGCCCAAATTGAAATTGATGAATCCGAAGAACCTTACCTAAAAGAAATGTATAAATTTTTAGACGGCAATCGTATTTCGTTTATAAAAAATGAATTTGGAATAGTTATTGGCGATAAAAATAATTTAATAGAAATAGGGATAGAATTAGAAAAGAATAATTACGAAAAATATGCCCAAAATTTGGGCTCTTTTTACAAATGTGCTGCAAATGAATATGGAACTGGCGATATGAATCATCGTATTGTGATAGATTGTAGAATAACAAATGATATAGGCAATTTCAGTTTTGAATTATTTGCTCAAATGTGTAAAAAAGATGTTTTGCAGAAAAATTTAAGTTTTACATACAGTCTGGTTGACGATATAACAAGATTATTTCATAAATTAGACGAAACCATTTTTATTAGTTTGCAAATATATAAACCCGCAAAACAGCCCCCCCCGCAAAACAACCCCCCAAAAGGACAAAGATAAGGATAAGGAATCTTGTGTAATCACATAAAATGGATAATGTTTTCTTTTTGTTCTTTTTACGTTTTCTAAGTTGCAAAACTAATTTTATTAAGGAATAACTTTACATTTGCCGAAAAATATGCCAAAGAATGTTGGAAATTTCAAACATTATACATACAAGGTGTAATACGTCAGTCCTCGTCCTTCTCCTGAGCCTGATTCACATTTCGCGGTGCCGTCGTGCAATTGTTGTCTCAAAAGTTCGGTGGCAGTCATTATTGGAAGCGGTGGAATCTGAAACATATTTTGTCTCGCCTCGTTAATCATTGCCATTATACGCGGGTCTAACCAATATGGGAGCATTGAACTGATAGTATATCTTCTGTACGGGTCTGATTCAAAGACATCTGCTGATAATATGTCCTTTGATATTTCAAAAGGAAGGCGAAGGGTCACATCCGGCATACTTTTCCAAAACCCAAGCATTGCTTCGCTCGCTTTATAGAGCACTTCTTCCAAATTCTCAAGAAGTCTTACTACTTTTTCGTCCACATTTCTTGCGCCAAAGATTTCCATATTTTCACTGATATCGCGACGAAGATGGGCAATCTGCAAGTAAGTGTTGATAAGGACGACCGGCATTCTCTTCTGTAGAATATCTAGTGCTCGGGGAATAGCAGTATACACATCTATTGCACTCTTCGTTTTCTTAAGGAGGACTGCTCGCCTTGTTCCGTGTGCAGATTCCATGTTTTTAATCGCAGTAGTCAATAACGCAAAAATTTCTGGCAAGGAATAATAAGAACCCGACTTTATTTTCTCTAATCTGGCTGACAGCCTTTCGCCTCTCGTTTCTGCATATAAATCTCTCACTCTCTTCTGAAATGCTATCTTCCGCTTAATCTGGATAACCGTTCTTTCACCTTCGTCATGGTCATATAAGTTATCAAAGACAACAACTTCGGTAACGTATTGGTTCGGTTCTGTCATTTTGAATGGCTGGGTCGTAACAATGCAATATTTTTCTTTTCTTTTAATTTTTCAATTTTTTTTATTTTATGAATAAAATTGAAAACTTAATTTTCCCATCTTAAGGTAATTTTGTGACAACAAGAATCATTATTCAGAGAAACGCTGACACCAGCAAAAAGTTCCACGAGGTCTTTCATAATGATTCCAAAAACTCTTTCTTTATCTAACCGAAATTCTGGAATGTTGGTGTTAGAAGAAGTCGGAAATGTAAAATAATTTGTCGTATAATTAATTTTTGTCACGTCGTCTGTGAAACCCCGTATGGCTTCTCTGTCTTGAATTCCATAATAACAATAACTACAATCAATGTATTTAGACTGTGTATCTTGCCATAAAATATGCAAAGAATATCTGTTGTGACCGGTCCGCACTGCTTCATCTATTCCTTCGTATATGGTGGCGAGAATATTGAAGACGACATCTTTTGTAAACTCCTCTGAATTCAGCGATTTGACGACGACCAAGATTGCTAGAAATATGATGTTCATTTTGAATGTGGTACAAAATTATAATTACTTGGCAAATTTAAAAAAGTTTTCAATTTTTTTGAAAAGTTAATATCTTTTTCTGCCACGTCTACTACGCGTGTTTCTACCGCGTCTATGTTTACCATGACCTCTATTTCTTGTATTCATAAATGACCTGGTTCTTGAAACTTGCATACGTGTAAGAGGTCTCGCCCTTAATCGCGCCATATGTTCAGCAGTTATAGCAGCGTTGTTTCTTGCTCTATCAACCATGTCAAGATTTGCTTCCATTCCTAAATTATTATGTCTAGTAAGAGATTGGGCAGTACGTTGTCTTATAGCCTCTCTGGCTTCTTCCCTGGCTCTTTGAATAGCAGACATTATATTATATAATTATATTAAAATCTAAATTAATAATTTCAAAATCCAATTCATTTACTCTGGAATCGGAAATTTTTTTCATCATTTGTTCTGTAGAAAATGCAGTTAATTCTTCTTTGAAAACAGACGCGCGTAGTTCTATCATTTCATAATTGTATGCAAAACAAACTTCATTTTTGATGAAAACCTCCCAATTGATTTTGTTTTGATTATTCCTTAATATTGTAACGATATCCTTGTTTTTGTTCATACATAAATAATCCCAATGTATGCGTCTATCGTTTGGATTTACCAATGACAACCCGTAAATATGCTCTACTGCATATTTATTTGGATTCATGCAAAATGTTTCCCAATCAATGAAACTATACATTTCCGAAAGCAATAGTTTAACAGCATCATCAGAGGCGTTTCCACACAAGCGTTTAATATTCAATCGTTCCTTTATACTTGGAAAAAGCCTCGTTATCTTCTGATTCGTGTTCTGTGAGGCCGAAATCCACTTGATGTCCATTTCTTGTTCTTTTTCCAACAAAAAGTCGGCGGCCGCATCAGAAATATTTGTAGACAGTACACTCCATATTATTTTATGTCTATTTTTTTTCAAGAATTCAATGACACATGGGTTTGTATTCATGCACAGCTCAAACCAAGATAAATCACTATATTTAATTAATCTGATAAAAGTCATGTCTTTTTTTTCGCATATTGCAGCAATAATATAACTATACAACCACGAACCCCGGTGTTTTTCCAAATCTTCTTTGTTTGTTATAACAATGTCCTCAATACCGCTCAAAAAGATGGCGGTAGAATGACAATACGGAAGAACGGCATCCTTGTGTATTTCTCGCAACCTCCTATAGAAAGTCGCCTTGTTATTTATTTCTGTTCGCGAACCAAGTATATGTCTTCCATAAGCGACGAGATAACTAGAATCCAACAGCTGAATGTTTGATTCCAAGATAGTGGTGGCATACGGATGTGTATTGTATGCCAAAAGATGAAACAGTTTCTTGGACATTCCTCCCCATTCCTTTATTTCATAAAAGTCAAATTCTTCCATCTTTTTCTCTTTACAATAAAGAAAAAAATTATCAATTTAAATAATGAATTATTTAAAGAAAACAAGACAGAAATATTAATGGCCTATTATATTAATTTAAAACACAGGGTAGAACGAAAACATAATGCTAAAAAACAATTGGCCAACGTGAATATTGCATACAAAAGATTTGAAGCTATACAAAGTAATGACGGAAGATTGGGGTGTTCTTTAAGTCACTTGGCTGTTTTAGAATTGGCAAAAAAACAAGGGCTGTCTTCTGTCATTATTTGTGAGGATGATATTTACTTTAAAACCCCTGAACTTTTTAAAAAACAGTTGTATTCTTTTTTAAAAAGTGAAGATAATTGGGATGTTTTATTGTTTGGAGGGAATGTTGTCCCACCGTTCTCTTTGACTAGTCCTTATGCAATAAAAATAACACATTGCCAGACAACAACCGGTTATATGGTAAAGCAACATTATTATGATACGATGATTCAAAATATACGCTCAGGTATCAAAAATTTATTACAATTTCCGGAGAAACATAGTGAATATGCAATTGATAAATTTTGGCTTCCATTACAAAAAAAAGATAATTGGTTTCTTATCTATCCTTTAATGGTAACTCAGCGCAAAGGTTATAGTGATATAGAAAAAAAGATTGTTGACTATGAATCTCTTTTACTAACACCTAGACGCTATCCCATGTAGGTAAAAACATATCCTTTGTATTTTTTTCATCAGAAAACCATTTCTTAGGGTAACATACAATTCCATCTTGATTTTTCAAATAAGCTCCCCACCAACTAAAAGTGGAATTAGCAATAATATTATCTCGGCAACAAGACATTAAAAGAAGTTGTTCCCAATCCGAAATAGTATTGTCTATTTTTGCAAAAGTGCAATTTGAAAATTCTTCCTTTAAAATATTTATTTGCAATGATACATCTTCTTCGCAAAAATAAAGAACTTTGCAATCTCCTTTTTTATGAATAATGGTTGCAAGGGCCTTTTTATAATAATCAAGATTCAATATTGGATGTACAGACTCGTGATATTGATAGTCTCCTAAACGAAAATGCATCGCAACACTATCTGTATCTATTTCGTAAATTTTTTGCACCATTTCTTGTAATTTTTGAATTTTAAGTAATTTAAAAATATACTTTTTCTTTTCATGAAAATATTTATAGCTTTGATAATACCCAACCAATTTCATATTACGGGTGGATATTTCTTTTGGTAAAGGCGAATAATGAAAATGTGGTTCTTTATAAGGAAAAAAGGATGCAATATCAATTAATGAATTTTGTGGCAACGAGTATGTAGTCAAATTAATAATATGCACAAAAAAAGTATTCCAATAAGTATGACGCATTTTGGCGCCTTCTGGTGTCAAATATTCCGTGGTTTCATTTGTATATTCAAACATTACTGAAATATTATACTGTATAGAGTAAGCCAAAGTTGTAAATATTTGAAATAGCTGATTTCCTAGACCACCGCTTAATTGACAAGTAATCATCTGATTATATTAATTTATTTCTTTTATATTGATTATGTGAATATAATATATGTTAAAATCTGGAAAAGAATTTCCAAAAATAACTCCAGTTAAATATGTTGCCCCAAATATAAATATAGGAGACTATACTTTTACTTTACTATCAAGATATACAACAACTTATGAAATAGTACAAATTGAATCAAAACTTCAAGATGGAGAAAGAGGGGCAAAAATTTTCTGGGTTTATCCTTCAACAAGTGAATTGGGATTATGGCGTTGCATGGTTCATGTCGGAACAAAAAGTATTGAAGAGGGTAATAGACAGGTATACAAAGGAGATACGTCGACGCCTTATTATGATTATATTCAACAAACACTTATTCATTTAAAACTTCAAGAGTTTATAAATGCTAACAAAAATAAGATACCCATCTTTAATGACAAGTCTTATGCGGATTTTTGGAAAATAAATATAAATGAATTTTCTGCTAAATATTTATATCAAAAAGAATCACGCGAATTCCAAGATTTTAGGAATATTAGAACCGAACGAGAAGTAATACAAACAATAGATGACCCTGAGCGAGTTCTTTTGGTAGAACCTTTTTACAATTTGCGTCAAAAACTTAAATGCGGATATATAAATACAGCAACTCCTCGTCGGAGAACTCCCAAAGTTATAATACAAGAGTTTTCGCGTATTCTTGAGTCTCTATATGAAATTGTAGATGACCACCTTGTTTATAAATATAATAACAGCTTTGCAGACGTATTTAATACTAAAGGAGAAATTCGGTGTTTTCATCTTACGAGGCGCGAAAAAGAAGATAATGTTTCGGATGACATCGTATTATATTATTACAAATGTAAATTAGAACCTTTTCCAATTAGAATGTCGCGAGACCTTATACCAATTGTAAACAGGATATGTGATAAACCAGTACACATTATGCCTTTTTTGCTAACAACATTGGAGGCAGAAATGGATGAAAGAATCAACGAATTCGGTATGTATACAACTTATGTACCAAGTGGCGCATTTTTATGCAAACTTTTTGATTATAGTGTATCCGATTATCCGCAATGTACACCGGAAGAAATAGCTGTAGGTAGATGTACAATTGCCTATTCTTATATTGGTTCCAGATATGATGACATATTTCCTTTTAACCGCTACGGCACACGTTCGCCTGCTATAAGTGAAAACCCCGTACAACTTCCAGTGAAATTGGAACTTGAAGCAACCGGTATTAAAACTGCTCGCAAACGTAGGCGCAAGATTAAAACTCGCAAATCAAATCAAAAATATCGGCGTCCTTCACTTTAGTGGCGAGAGCATATTCGCTAACTCGTTTTTCAAAAAAGTTTGTTTTTGATTCTACCGAAATCATTTCCATAAAAGAAAATGGATTTTCGGCATTGTATATTTTTTCGTATCCCAATTGGAGAACAAGTCTGTCTGCCACAAATTTAATATATTCTGTCATTAAAGTTGAATTCATTCCAATAAGACGACACGGAAGAGCTTCGCATATAAATTCAATTTCAATTTCTACTGCATTTTTTACTATGTCCGCAATCTTTTTTTTAGATAATTTTGTATTTAATTTACTGTACAACAAAACAGCAAATTCAGTATGCAATGCTTCGTCGCGACTAATCAATTCATTGGAAAAACATAGTCCAGGCATTAATCCTTTGGCCTTTAACCAAAAGATGGAACAAAATGACCCCGAAAAAAAAATGCCTTCAATGCAAGCAAAAGCGACTAACCTTGTTGCAAAAGACGATTTCTTGTCATTAATCCATTTTTGCGCCCAATCCGATTTTTTACGAATGCATGGAAAATGTTCAATAGAGGAAAATAATTTGTTTTTTTCTTCTTCATTTTTAATAAAAGTGTCAATCAATAATGAATATGTATGAGAATGAATGTTTTCCATGGCAATTTGAAACCCGTAAAACGCGCGGGCTTCGGCCAACTGTACTTCGGTCATAAACCGCAGAGCTAAATTTTCTAAAACAATACCATCACTTGCAGCAAAAAAAGCAAGTATACTTGATATAAAATGTTTTTCGTCTACAGTTAACGTCTCCCAATGACTAATGTCTTTTATTAAATCAATCTCTTCTGGTCTCCAAAAACAATCTACGTGTTTTTTATACATTGACCAGATGGATTCATCTTTTATAGGAAACATTACAAACCTATTGTCGTTGGAAAGCAAAGGCTCTGTTTCTTTTCTCAACATCTCTATATTATTATAAATATTTTATATGAAAATTTTATATTTATTTCATATATTCAATGAATCTAAAAGATAAAATAAACGCAGAAAGAGAATACATTAAAAATTTATGGAAAAATCCATGTGAAAACTATAAATCAGAATTATTAAAAATGAAAAGGGAAATCATTTCCATGATTGAAAAAGATGAATACAAAAAAAAAGAATTATTAGAGCAAAAAGAATATTTTACAACTTTATACAAGTATTTAAAAAATCGCGAAGATACACAAGATATAGAAAATATTTTGAACGATATAGAAATTAAACTTACGAATAAAATATTACCATAATTTATGATACATCTTTTAACTTCATATATAGGAGGGTATATTTTTAAAAGTAAAAGCAGAAAAATTAAAGGAAGAGGTAGGACTGGCAGGAAATCTAGAAGTGCGAGAGGTAAACATCTAAGAAATAGATTTATACCACATCCCTACTAAACCCATATGTTTAGGAACAATGCGAGTAAGCTCATTTTTTTTAATATATTTTAATTTTTTTCGTTCAATCGCTGCACGTTTATTATAATCGCATATTTTTTTCCATTTACGCTGTATGCATTTTAACCAAAATGTTTTTAAAATGCATATACTCTCCCCTCCGCTCAATATTATTTTTTCAACTATTTGAGCTTGTAGGGATATTTTTTGAATATCAATAAAATTCCTTACCAAAGAATGGGGTTGCACTGTTTGTATTTTTTGCATCTGATTTTCTACATGAAACTCTATATATTCGCGAACTTTCTTGGAAAAAAAATAAGGATGTTTTACTGTAAGAATTGTAATAAAAAATCCTTCAATGTTAGACGAGGAGTCGGATGTAAACCCATGTAATTCAGGATGAAATAATTCACAGTAAGCAAGATACATTTAATTAATTTAACAAAAATTTTTTAAATAATATTCTTAGATAATATGAGAAAATCCAGAAGTTTTAGAAAAAAGGAAAGAAACGAGCTCCTCCTTTATTTTATGTCTATTATTGCGTTAGTACAAATTTTTTACTTAATTGTACATAAAAAATACAAGGCATTTATATTTTTTTGTATTATAGGGTTGGTTTTGCATCTTTTTATTAAAAATATATCCATTGTTTTAATTTTGGATATTATCATCACAAATATTTTAATGAAAACCGTTATAAAACGAGAAGGTCTTGATAATATGGGCGAAACTGGAACATCTGAAAAGAATGAACCCAAAGCAAGTGAAACTGAAGCATTTAACAATAAAACAAAGTCTACCCCCAAAACAACTCAAAGTGAAAATTTTTCAAATTTAGATAAAGTTAATAATACCATGGATAGATTTGAAAGTATAATTGGAAAATTTGAAGGATTAACATCTAAATTGGGTATGGGCAATAAATAAAAAAGATATATAATATTATGGAAGATATAGATAATTTATCAGATTTGTATTATATAAATTTGTCGGGAGCAACATCTTCTGGAAGTTGTCCTTTAAATAGTGATACTACATTATGTTACACCTGTCAGGAAAAATGTAACTTTTTAGTTGCTTCCGCCTCTTTTCAGGCAAGTTGTTTTGTTTTTAAAGGAGGGCTATGTTATTCAAATGTTACTACAAATTCAAATTCACCATTTACTTTTAACGAGAATACATTTGATGTTCTCGCAATGTATCTACTTGTGCCTTCTATAAATACATACAGTACTTCCGAATACTGCGAATTTGTTGTAGAAGCTATTTCCGGCGAAGGATTTTTAGTGATATATATACCTGTTTCTATAGGCTCTGTGACAAATATAACTATTCCCTCTGCATTATCAAACGAACCTATTCCAGTATCAAATGTAAATGTTAGTAGCTATATTCCATCCCAGAAACCGTTTTATTTATTTAATGCTCCTTATAAAAACAAAAGTATTGCTAATTATGTTATATTTCCTGCTTCAAGTTGCAATAATAGTATATCAAATGCAATTTATAATGATATTTGTAAAATTGCAAGTTGCGCAACCCCAAATCCAATAGCATCTCCAAGTAAAAATTATTATACTTCAAATTATTATAAAAATCATCAAAGACCTGTTTATTATAATGTAAATGGCGTTAATTCAACTACACCAGAATCAGACCAAATATATATTCAATGCAACCCCACTAATTATAGTTCCGAGTCACAAACAGTTACAACTGAAAGTAATAATATGCCAACAGTTTCTCCTGTCAGCCAAAGCCCCTTTATTTTTTATTTAATTGTAGGCGTAATTGTTATTATAGTAGTAACGATTGTATTTAGATTTCTATTAATGATAGCTCCATCTCACCAAAAAATTGATAGGGTCTTGAAGGTTCAAAGTTATAAACCTTAAAATGAAAAAACATTCCCAATAGATGACATTGGTTTATATGAACATTTATCTAAATAATTTGAAACTCCGACCAAAGGCATCATTTTATACACCATTTCTTCCTCTATGCTTTCCATACCCATGGGGATATTAAAAGAATATTCATCATTTGAATACAAATTATTTAAAACACTATCATTCATTGCAATGTGGGTAAAATTCAACATCTCAAATGCAACAAACAATCCAAGAATTCCTAAAATTTTATTGCCATGAATAAACAACAAAAGGGCAATGAGTATGATGGCAACCTTTATTTGCGGTATATCTACAATTTGTGCTATTTTCATATTATTCTCATAAAAAACCAAATATAAAATAAAGAGAATTGCCAATATAATTTCACAATTAGTCATATAATAATATAAATATAATTTAATAAATTAATCTAAATATGTATTTAGGAAACAAAGGATTTACTATTTTAAAGTCCGAATTGGGAACTAAAATAGAAAAGGTCAAATCTGATTTGACTGCAAAATTGGCGGGGAATAAACAATATAATGTGGAGACAACTATTCCTTTTTACCGGGAATCTCACAAAAAAATGTATTTGCCTCGGTTTTATGGGTTTTTGCATTTTGGTGTCCCCGAAAGTAAATTGAGCAAGGGAGACGACATTTCTTTAACTTTTGCCGGGTCATTGCGTCCATTGCAAGAAAATATTGTCAACTCTTTTTTTGACAAAGGGGGCAACGGTTTGATTGAAGTGGGTTGCGGTCAAGGAAAGACCATTTGTGCATTGAACATTATTCAACGGTTGGGGAAAAAAACACTAGTAATTGTTCATAAAGAATTCCTTTTGAATCAATGGGTAGAAAGGATTGCCGAATTCCTCCCGGGGGCAAGTGTGGGTCGCATACAGGGAACACAGATGGATATTGAGAAAGATATTGTCATCGGTATGCTTCAATCTATTTCCATGAAAGATTACCCTGATTCTGTTTTTTCTTCTTTTGGATTTGTGGTGATTGATGAAGTACACCATATTTCCAGTGAAGTATTTTCCAACTTTTTATTCAAAGTAGTGACGAATAATATGTTGGGATTATCGGCTACCATGGAGCGCAAAGATGGGACGACTCCGTATTTCAAAATGTTTTTAGGGGACGTTGTCTATAAACAGACGGAGCGAGAGAAATACAATGTCATTGTGCGCGCATATGAGTATTCAAATAATGATGCGGAATTCAATGAAGTGGAAACAGATATGCGCGGAAACGTAAAATATAGCACGATGATTGTGAAGTTGTGTGCTTTTAATCATCGTACAGAATTTATTTTGAATATTATGAAAGAAATGTTTGCAGAACGTCCCACCCAACAAATGATGGTGATTGCTCATAACAAGAGTGTGTTAAAATACATTTATGATGCTGTTAGTTCGCGCGAGATTGCAGGGGGGTCGGTGGGATATTACGTAGGAGGAATGAAAGAAAAAGACCTGAAAATCAGTGAATCAAAACGTATTATTATTGCTACATATTCTATGGCCGCGGAAGCTTTGGATATAAAGACACTCACGACGTTGGTTATGGTGACCCCGAAAACAGATATTGAGCAAGCAGTGGGGCGCATTTTAAGAGAGAAACATTCTTCGCCGGTAGTTGTGGATATCATTGATTCTCATTCTATTTTTAAGAATCAATGGAAGAAGAGGAAGACATTTTACAATTCACAAAAATATAAAATTCAAATGCATAAAGATAAAGATAAGGAGAAGGGATGCGAGATTACCTTCTAAATTTTCTGGACTTATTTCTATATTTCCGGCCTCCTCTTTGGGATGCTTTCTTTACCGATTCAATATAATTATTTTTTCTCATTTGTTTGTCATGTATTTTTTCAAGACCTTGGGTCTTGTGATTAAACCAAAAACCTCTGGGGATTTCTTCAACATCTTGGGTGGTGGTATTAAACCAAAAACCTTTGGGGATTTTTTCAACATCTTGGGTGGCGGGATTAAGCCAAAAACCTCTGGGGATTTTTTCAACATCTTGGGTGGCGGGATTAAGCCAAAAACCTTTGGGAATTTCTTCAATTTGATTAGTATGAGTATTAAACCAAAATTTGTTGAGAAAATACTCTTTATGTTTTGTTATATCAAATGAAGGAGTTGATGGTCTTGGTATTATTTTAGGCGAATCTTGAAATAAATATGGGTTAATAATTACATTATTTTTTATAGTAGATTTTTTATCAATTGCACTCATCTTAAGTGTTTTGGGAGAATTTGTAACAAGAGGTATGAAAGATTCATGAGTTTTAGGTGCATAAGGTTTAAGTTTATAAGTTTCTAAAAATTTTTTCATAATTTTATCTTTAGTTGATTGAATTGTTTTGGAAGTTACATTTCTTGCTACTCTATCAAAATCAAAAAACGTTTTTCTATCTTTCCGCATAAATTTATGAAATTCATCTATATGACCCTTAAAATGTTCTATAAGGTCATAAATAAAAATACTGTTTACGTAAGGTTGGTATTCTAGTACATTTTTTAAAATTCTAAATAATCAACACATTTTTCTTGCTTACATCTTTTTTTCCAAAAACTTATAGTATCACATCGTGTATTACATATTTTTATTAAATCTTTATAAAGGTCACGTAAACGTACATCATTAATTATCTTGGAATTATCTTCCATTATATATTTAAATATTTTAATTTTAAAATCGTTGTAATTTATAACGCGCTATTTTAGGAATCTTTGCATTTTTATATCTACGAGTACGTTTATTTTTCATTTTTCGTGTTTTGCGTTTATGCGTTTTACGCTTTAAACGTTTCTTTGTGCCGCCAAAAAGGTCAGCGTAACCTTTTCGGTCCATCGTTTGTCGGTTCTGTGCAAGTTTATGTAGAAACGATTCTAATTTTATTTTTGCAAGATAGTTCGGGTACTCTGGAGGCGGTGTTTCTTCCGAACGCTTTCTCTCTTCACTAATCTCCTCTCTTATTTTTTTGTATTTTTTTTTTTCTTCTAAACGTTTTTCTTGTTTTTCTTGTTGTTCTATTGTCGCCGCATCAGGCGACTTCGTAACAGGTGTAGGCGTAATCCCTCTTTTATCTAATAATTTAACGAATAATTTCATGTTTGGGTCTTTTATATCATTTTCATTTTCAATAGATTTTCCAACATTCTTTTTTCCCAAATTTTCTTGTCTTTTTTCCTCAAGTTCTGCCAAAATATCAGTTTTTTTATTTGTTTCGCGCGCCATTTCACTATTTTCACTAGATTTTAATATTTCTAGTTCTTTCCCACGTTCTGCAACATACCCTTCATACCTTTTATTTACTTCATTCGCCATTTTACTAGCTTCCCTAGAGGAGTTTAATAATTTTTGTAATTCTGCATCCATACGGTTTGAATGGTTTACGATTTTTTCGGCTAGACCATCACTATCATACTTTTTTGGTTCATCTTCCATATCATCTGCTTCTTCAAAATTATCAATTGGTGTATTTTTTTTCATTTTTTCTAAAAGTTCACGTTTTATACGATTGTCTTCTTCTGCTGCATTTAAGTCTTCCAAATATTTTTTCAAACTATCAATATATTCATCCGCTATTTTATCTATTTTTGATTGGTCTACTTCAGGTAAAACGGTAGGTTTCATATCTATTTCATCTTTTAAACCCGACAAGATACCTTCTAATTCATCTCTTTTTGATTCGTCTACTTCTGTAAGTTTTGTTCTTTTTACAACATCTTCTGAAAATACTTCAAATTTTCTTTTTGTATTTCCTTTCGGCGCTTCCTTTTTTGGTAATTCTAGTTTACCTAAATTCAATATAGGAAACTCATCGTCCTCTTGTTTAGGTAGTATTTTTCCAAATCTTGGTTCGATATTTTCAAATAATATATCTAACCTTACATTTTCATGAAAAGTTGTTTCAGTATTATCTTTACTTGGGTTTTCTAGTAATTTATCTATATTGTTAGCTTTTAATGTTTCCACTGTTTCAACAAATAAATCGCGCATCGTTTCAGATATCAATCCTTCACTCATTTTTTTATGGCTGTCAATTCTTTCGTCAAGGCGCTCATCTTTCAAAGCGATATAGCCAGTTTTAGTATTTTTAAATTGAAAAAATCCACGCAAAATACCCTTCTTCCTATCTTCAATTTTTTCATCCGTTAACCCTCGTATGGTTCTAGAAAGAGTAATAGCGTCCTCCTGTCTCATAAATTTTCCAAACAACTCTATATTAAAGTAAAAATATAACACAAGCATAACTAAATTTTCATATTTTTCATCTTCGGTAAGTGTTGAGTGTGTGGTGCCTTCAGGAAGACCATCTTCTATTTCTTTTAATACTTTATCAAACTCAGCGGCAGAACGACATTTTTCCGCTGCAGGTTTTATGTGCTTGTTGCACTCCTCAATCAATAAGTTATATAAGATATGTATAAGGTTTTTTTTATACGCATTTGTAATATTATCCTTTTTAGACGTCTCTTCTTCATTTACAAAATCATCCGCTACATTATCATTTAAAAATTCAATAAAGTTGTCAATTATAGTCGAAATTTTTTTTTTATATGTTAAAACAAGATTGACCTTCTTTTTCTCATCTTCTTTTTTTTGTTGCATTTTGTGTTCTTGTTTTATTTTTATTAAACTTTGTTGCGTATTGTTCATTTATATATGTGTATATATTTTCTTTTTGTTTTGCGTTTAATTCTACGTTTTGTTTTGCGACCTGCATTCTGATTAACTGTTCGGGTTATTGGGGCCATAACTTGTTTTGTATAACTTTGAATTTTGAGTGGGGGATTTTGTCTTTTTAAACGGTTAATTCGCTCATCTTCAATTTTTTTATTGTATTTAAATTCGGCCACTTTGCGTTGTTTTTCTAACAACTCTTCTGACTCTTCCAATGTGGGTTTTCCAATCAAATTATTTATTTCATAGTAAATGTTGTCGTCTACTTCTTCACTGGTTTTAATGTCAGTTTTAATGTCAGATATATTTAAAATTTTTTCTATAATTTTTATTTTTCTTTCTATAATTTCTTCTGTAGTCTCAATATCCCGCATAATTTCAATGAACAATTCTATATTCAATATAAAAAATAACAAACAACTGGCCCAAAACCACTCTATTATATCAGAGTTATAATATAAATCTATAATTTGTGATAAAAAACTAGACTCAACTATTTTCATTACCGCAAATATTTCGGCTTCTATATCTTTTAATGCGGGACAATAGGAAACGTGATTACTCAAAATTTCATATAATTTATTTTTTATATGAATCAATTCAACACTCTCCGAAATATCTTTAAATTTCTCAAGTTTTTTATACAAATCTTTATATACCTCTTTATATCTCATTCTTTTTTAAAATATTTTTTTAAATCCATTGTTTTTTCTTTTTCATTATTTGTATCCCTTAAATAATCGTCAAACAACAAGGCTTTTACTTCCTTGTTCTTTAATGCTTCTAGTTTTGTCTGAAAGGCTTCCTCATCCAATGAACGCAGCTTTGCCACATCTTTCTTAAATTGTCGGATTTTCAAAATCTTTTTCTGTTCTTTCCAAATATCTTCCAAAACGAGCGAAAACAATTGCTGAACTGGTTTCATGATTTGATTTGTAATATAAAACGAGTAATCAATTTTCAATCGGTTCGCTGCTATAAACGCAGGTGTCTCAATTTTTTCTCCCTGAAGAGCCTTTTTATTCGGATGATGAATATACACAAATGGAATTCTGTCTCCTACGCTCGGTTTATTCCCGGGGTCACGAGATGCAATCCGGTCAGCAAGAACTTTATGTGCTATTTGTTGAGGCATTTTGTAATATGAATTCAACGATTTTGTAATTACTAATTTGTCCACAGGACATTTCTTGTCCACAATATCTTGCAATGATTTTTTCAAAAACTGGATGGCACTTCCTATATTTTGTTCTTTCATCAAAATATCTATAATTCCTCCATACACGTCTTTCACAATTGGCGCATTGTCCCTCCGCTTGAGAACAATGCCCATTTCCTTCCTTTTGCCTTTATTTGGATTATGTTCATACAACATTCCCACATATCTTTTCTTGGACAATAAACAGAATGGCATAAATGTCTTTTCATACTCCAAATCATGCGGCTTCTTTAAAAAGCTGGAAGCCAATGCACCTGCTTCTTGTGCCAATTCTATCGTTAGGGCGAGAGCACGTTTTCCGCGGATGGGTTCATCTTCCAATGTAGACAAATTAAAAGTGAAGAAAACGGAATCAGTGTCTCCGTAAATGTACTCGGCGTTTGTTTTTACTGGACCCTGGCTTGTTTCACATACACGATTTACATAAACACCTTCAATAAGTGTTCTAGCATAAGTCAAAAGAAGGCGACCAGTTGCGGTAGTTGCAGCAGCAATATCTTGTTCATAAAAGGGGCTTGTTTTGGCTCCACATTGCCCGTAAAGTGAATTCGCGGTAATTTTATATGCCAACTGACGTTTATCCAGAACATTTTTCATGAAATCATCTGTTTGTTGTGGTATTAATTTTCGGGTTGATTTTCGCGCAGCCAACAATTCTTCTAGGATAGATGGCATGATAGCACGAGTTCCCGGAAATTGAGCAAAACGACATGTTTTGTAACCCGATTTTACTTTTTCTTCCGCCGACTTGGGAGTTTTACGCACATATGTATACGTATCATATGTGACATCTACATATTTATAGCCAGGCAAATTGTCGTATATGAACACTCCGTCCCGTTTTTCGCCTTGTTCACCAATAAGCGTCCCACCCAAATCATAAATTTTCACCCACACTTTACTATCATGAGACAATTCTTCACTTATCATGGATGATGGATAAAGGGATGCATAATCTACACACGCCACTGGATTGTCCAAGTAAAGGGAACATTTTGGCTCTAAAACAATGGCGCCTTCATATCCATCATCCATATTTCCCTTTTCAATCACCGGCATCAATGTGTTTTTCTCCCTGCATTTCTTGGCAACATAGCTCATCAGTTTAATGCTTTGCCCGCGCATAATGATGAAATTAATAGGAACACTACATATTTTTGCCATTTCAATGAATCCTGTTAAAATATCTACCTTGTTAAAGAGATGGTGCACCAAGTTGCAATCTTGAATACAGTATTTTGCAATAACTGCGCGAGTGGCGCTACTAGATTGCGGGCCATTTGTCATCTTAAAAATATCTTGAGGGGTGACGTCATCTTTTGCCAAACACCAACGCACTTTTTTCGTTAAATCCAATGTCTCTGTCCCTAAAATGTCAATCCATTTTTCCTCTCGGTCCAAGTCCAAAACCTTGAATTTAGCACCATCTTTGTAATACTCTGTAGTGTGACTAATCTCTTCAAAGTGGATAAAACTGCCGACTGCCAACCCCATCATATTGTTCGTGTAGACGCGTGTGACTTCAATGATAGGCGAATCTCGCACATCTTCGTCTTCATATTCAATGTGTTCATATTCAGAAATAAAATCGCCGATAAAATGACCGGCCACATAATCCAATTTGTAAGAGACTAGATTTTCTTCACGGCGAAAGAAATTGTACAAATCTATTTGTATGCGCCCATTCATCTTAATATATCGCAATTCATGTGTTCCACTTGCAATCTTGATGTTTGATTCTTCAATGGTGATTTCTCCGCCTCTCTGTGTGCCACATAATTCGTCATTATTTCGCGACATGTCCAAAAATTCTTCCTCGCAGTCACATTCTTTTGCACGTTGAAACATGAACATGTAATCAAAACCAAAAATATTATATCCAATAATAATATCGGGGTCTTCACGGCGAATCAAATTTTTCCATGCCAGCAAAACATCTCGTTCTTCTCCATAACATTCAATATCCACATTCTTTGGCGTATCACAATCGTTTAAAGCAATACAATGATTTAAATACGGCTCTTCCCCAAATCGCGAAAATGTGCTTCCAATAAAGGTAACTTTATCGCCTTCCAATGCAGGAAACCGATTGGGAATATAATCTTCGCCTGATTTACACTTTCCGTCCATCGTCAAAACAATTGTGTTCACTTTAGCATCTCTATCAAACTCTTTATCCAGTAAAAGGTCTACCACAGTAGAGTTCGCTTTATGGTAAATCCTATCCTTTAACCAAAAGGGTACATTTGCATCTTCATCTGGTTCATTTTTCATTTCTTCGCGATACTTTTCAATAATAGAGATGTTGTTGAGAGCAGTTGTTTTGCGAAAATGATGAATTGGGGTTTTTATCCATGCTTCAATAATCTCCAATAGTTTTTCGCAAGTGGGTCGTTTTTTTGGAAAAACCTCTTCAACATCATTCACAAGCCGTGTTTCATATCTGAAGGCAGTTAAAATAATTTCTTGAAGAACTTGTGGAATTCTTGCTCTCGGAATATCGTTATTTGCAAAAAAGGTGATTATATTCACTGCCAATTTTTTGTACGTTTTATTGGGAAGTGGGAAATCACCGTGCGAAGAACTGGCTTCAATATCAAAACTGCATATTTTATATGGAACAGGTGTATCCTTGTCTGGCAGCGAAATAATTCTTTCGCGTGATATGTAAAATTCGTATGTGCAACTTGTGCGCTTATGAATAGATGGTCTGGCGCCGGGAATTTCTATCCATCCAGATGGGCTGATATTCTGGATATGAAAATAACGTAAAAGTGGCGGGATGTTTGCTTCATACAAGAAGGTGGATGTACCCTGAAACACATATCCATTTGGTAACAATGATTTGACAATAAACCCCCGGTCATCTTTTTTCACCTCTCCTCTCTCGTCCTTTTCTTCCTTTGTATACCACAAATTTTTTACCTTGTTAAATACATTTGTATTTTCAAAAACGAATTTAACAAAAGGGTATGTTTTCCCGCCATCAAATCCGTACAACTTTTTTTGATAGACGAGTTCGCACTCGCATATGGATTTGGCATAATAATTGCCAATTAATTTGACGATTTGTCCTAGGAACTTGGTTTTTGTTTGTTCTGTCCAATTTTCCCCTACTTTTACGTAAAAGAATGGCTTAAAATCTTCAATAAAAATAGAACATGTTTCGCGATTTTCATTAATCCCAAACATTTGAATACAAAACTTCATTTCATCGTGTTTTGAGTCGCTTTCAGTTGAACCTTCGTCGTCACTTTTGTTGTACACGTTGAAATCAAATAGCTTGAACATCCTTTTAAAATAATTAACGATATATTTTTAATTCAATTTTTTCTTTTTCTATATGAGTGATAAAACAGACGATTCTCAAATATCAAGAAATTGAAAAAGAACTTGAAAAAAGAAAAAGAAAAAGGAGACAAGAAACATGGGAAAAACCGGATGATTACGACACCGCAAAAGGAAACGTAAATTAACCCGCAAACGCAAAATACAGACATACGCAAAGACGGTAATTATTTTAGGCGACTACGTCTCAATCTATGTCTTGATTTTCGTCTACCACCTTTCGCGCGTCTTGTCTTTTTTGAAAACTTTAAAAAATGTTTATTATATATAGTATTTGGTTTTGTTTTGTCAGTTTTGTCAGTTTTGTCAATCTTATCCATTTTTTTCTCAGAATCCTTCAAACTACTATTTATCCATTCTTCAAATGAATTTTCATCCCTTTCTCCATTATATTCTTTTTTTCCATCTTTTGAATAATGACGAATTGTAGGAAACCCTTTTACATCTTTTAGGTGAAACTTATCCTTTTCTGTTTTATTGGACAAAATGTCTTTGTCAATTTGTGAAATAATGGCATTATTCCATTTTTTACCTTTTAATTTTTGCCATTTAGGTTTTGTTGCATTACAAGGGCCGCAACCATTCATATAAATCAAAACAAAAACATTAATACCATTTAATAAATGTTTTGTCAATTGTTGTAATGAATTTTCATTTGTCACATCCAAAAAGTTCATAATATATAATTAGAAAATAATTTTATATTATATGAAGATTATCATTGCTATTATTGCAATTGCATGTATTTTGTTTTATATAAAACCCGCCTTCCGAGTTTTAGAAGGTTTTACAGGAGTTACAGGAGTTATGGGCGACACGGTGGAACTTCCAAATTGTCCAAATATGTTGTTAGAAAAAGACGGAAAATATTATTTGTTTAATAAAAATAAGCCAACGACAAATCCAATTGAATTTGATAATTTGGAAGATTATTCTAATTTTGTAAAACGCGAAAACAAACGCGGAAACAAATGCCCCGTTCTTTATTTACAGCAATCATATAACACTCAAGGTGAACGCGAATACAAGATACGCCCATCTCCGAGCGATTTGCAAGGGGGTGCTCCACCTATTGTAAATACAAACAATAAAGATGTAACTAAACAAACATATTTGAATATGTTTAAAGGAACAGGACTCCTTGTAGATGCAGGCGAGAGTGATAAACCGTATAATGAAAACTTATATCCAAGTTTTGACCCTATGAACCAACAAATAGGACAAAAAACGCCTCTTGATTTAATGGATATGATTCAACAAACCAAAGATGCAAGCCCTAATCCAGACGACCCAAATTGGGGAGGAAACGCATATACACAAAGTTTGATTACAAGTGGATATTATGATGATAATTCTATAAAAGTTTATGTAGATTAACCTAAAAAAGTAATCAATGCCTCCACCACATTCTTTGCCAACTTTTTCTTTTCGTACGTAAAAGTTTTGATTCGCTCTACATCTGTTTGAACAATTGTGGCGAGATTGTGAATAGTTTCAAATTCTTTCATAATATGTCCTGCAATGATATTGCTAATGCCTGGGATTTGCATCAACATGATTTCATTGATATTGTTCCTTGTAATATTCGCCTTCTTTTGTTTTTTAACAAATGAAGTATATTGTTTATCTGTTTCTTCTTCTGTTAAATTCGTTGGCGCCACTTCATAAAATCCAGGTTTTTTTTCTTTTTGCAATTTCAACAACATATTGCATAAAAAATATGCGGATTCGTTGATATTTGGAACACGTATCATGGAAAACCCCTTGAAATGTTGCAGAGAAACAAAAGCCGAACATAACATTTGTTTATCACTTCGTCGCGCAAAATCGCCTTCGATTAAATAGTAAATATTATGATTGTGAATTGGACTGCTAGATAACCGATGGCCTTGTTCTGAATACCTTCCGTCCTTTATGCTAGCAGAAAGGTCGTTCATGGTTTTTCGTTCAAAAAGAATACCAAATTCAGGAAATTCAATATCCCCAATTTCTAGATTTTTTGTTTCAAATGTGATACTTTTAAAAGCCGGCAAAGTTTGAAGAAATTTTACAGCGGCAATAAAATCGGTTTCGCGATGGTCAATATTCATTTTTATTATTTAATAAAATATGTTTATATAGTAATGACAAATCCATTTGATGAAGACGAAGTTTCAAGTTTTGATTCAACTGATTTAACTAGATTAACTCCTGCAAATAATGGAACGTACGAGTTAACTGTTGATAGTGATGGAACAATAACATTAACAAAAGTGGATTTTAAGAGGTCATCGTGGAATTGGCCAACTTTTAAAAATATAAAAGAGGCGACGCCCACTGCATCTCCTCAAAATTCACACGATGCAGAAATAAAAAATAAAGGGAATGACATAAAAATGAAAGGTATGATAGCATATGCATTAAAGAATTGGAAAAGTGTATTGAGTGGTAAAGACACTATGATACCATTACCAGATAATAACAGAGATGACCTTATAAGTAAGTTGGATAGTTTAAAAGCTAATTTGACAAAATATTTAGAATTCTTTAAAGAATCAATAAAAAAAAATAAATGTTTAACTGGTTTTGGAATGTTTACTCCTAATATTACATGTTCAAATTTTAAAGATAAAAATGGGAATGATATTAATTTGACTGTTTTGGGAAAGAGTGACATTAAACAAACTATTACAAATATATTGTTGTCGTCTACTTATGATAAAATTACTCCCGACTTATATATAAGGTTGACCTCCAGCCAACAATTATTATTATTATATTATTTAACGATATTCGTTTCCACAAAAACTGGAGGAAGAACGAAAAGAAAAAAAAATAAAAAGAGAATATATGTATAAAGTGGAAATTTCTGGTAATAAAATATTGTTTAAACCCGTTGGGTTGAATTCAAGCGATGAAAAAGAAATTACCAGCCCCGCTCCAATTGGTTCTATTAATGGAGATATTGAACTTGGATATATACATAGGCCTATAAACGGAGGAAAAACCCGCAGGAAAAAACGCAAGAATTAACGCATTTTACGTTTGACCCGTTTTTGAGTTTTCCGAGTTCTACCGCCATATTTTTTTAAACCTCGCAGGGTGGGTCTAAACCAACGATTCATTCGCGAAAGTTTAAAGTTATTTATTGTTGCATCTGTAAAAGTTGTATATCCGGCCTCTTCAATAATTTTGTTATTATTTTCTCTTTCAACCTCTGTATAATTTGTTCTGTCATAAAACAATGATGGTTTTTCTGACCCCGAGTTATGAATAAGAAATCTATAACTTGGCGCCCTATCTAACATGTATAAACCATTACTATAAGAAATATCCCATGCGCCACTGCTGTATTTTTTGCCTTCAGTTTTTTCACGACTTGTACCCGATTCAATTGTTCCTTTACAAGAATAATCATCTGTATATGGGCATCTGGCGCGGTCTTTGTGTTGATAAATCATGAGAGCAACCCAATTATTGTCACCTGTCAAAACAATATATGGTTGTATTTTTTCCATACATAAATTCAGTACACAACTACTTAATGTTTCGGGGACATACAAGCTCAATTTTTGAGATTGTTTGGATAATAATTCTTTAATACTATTCTTGATATTTGTAGAATAAAACAACGAGTTTTTTTCTTTACTTCCTGTGATTACTAAATTTGAAAACCCTTCAATTCCTATGGTAGGCGCAAGTTTTACTAAAGCTTGATATGTCATGCTATTTTCCCTGTAAATACCCCCATCAATTGACAAAAAACATTTAGGGAATCCATTGTCTATTTTTGATAATAATCCAATAACGTTTTTTGCATTATAAGTTTTCCCAGAAGCACTTGGTCCAAAACCCATAATTAATCTTGGCGAGGTAGTTACCTTAAACCCTCTTTTTACCTGGTCAACCTTTAAATCTTTTGAATATTTTGTAACAGTGAGGAGCTTATTTGATTCTTCACTTCCTTTGCCTATTGGTTGAACAAATACTATTTTAAAACTTTGTAAATCGCGTAGATTATCAAAAACAAAAACAATTTTTGAATTATCAATTGTTATAAAAGATTTTGTTATAATTTTTAACAAATAAAATAATGTTTTTTGTTCATATTGGAAACTTTCTTTAAAAAGTCTTTCGCAATTATTATCACATTCAACCCATGTATCCATTGAAACATCTACGCCCAAAGTATTTTTAATATCTTCGTGGTTTTTATTATTACTTGCAAGTATATCTTCTTTTGTTAATTCTGTTATGTTTTTCGTTCTTCTTTCTATTTCTAAATATTCGTCCTTTAAAATCTCAATTCCAAGTGTTGTAAATGCTATAGACAGCACGACGCCCCCAATATCAACATCTATATATTCTATAGATTCTGATGGAATACTAGTGCGAACCATGATATTTGAAGAATCAGGGTCTTCGGAAACAGTTAAATCAGGACTATCGGAATTTATGGATTTGGAAACAGTTAAATCAGGACTATCGGAATTTGTGGCTAAATCGGGGATATCAGAAGTTGCGGCATTTACCGGGTCGGTAATCGTTGAGTTTAAATCCCCCAAAGTTGTACGGTTTATTGGTGGTGTTATTGGTGGTGCACGTAAGCCTTGAAAACTCATATATTATGGAAATACATGAATTTTTACATCATACCTCTCCAAACGGCGCGCGCCGCTTGCTGGGAAGGATTTGAAAAGTTTCCTACGCAAACAAGACCAAATTGTGTGTTGGTGGCATTATTTGCTGGAAGGGTTGTCATACCATTAAACCATCCTACACTAGGTGCAAGTCCACCCTTTTTGTTGCCCCCGCATGTAGGTCTGTTTACTATTTTTGCTACGCTTCTAGCGGCTTTACCGGCAGTATAAAGAACCATTATAAAGTACCAAAATATTTTATTTTTATAAAATTATTAATTTAAATGAATTAAACACAAATTTATAAAATAATAATAATGGAAGAATATAATCCCTATAACCCTTTAAATTCTGAGATTACATTGAATGATGTTCAATCTATTCTCAAAAAATACGGCATTCCTCCTACAATACAACATTTTACTCTGTATAAACGAGCTTTTATACATAAATCTTATACTAAATCTTCAGTGGATTCAAAATTTTTACTAAGCAATAATGGATGTATACCATTAAGCAGTAAATCAAATGAAAGACTTGAATTTTTAGGCGACGGCGTTCTTGAATTAGTAACAAAATATTATTTATATAGACGTTTTCCGAATGAAAATGAGGGTTTTATGACTGAAAAAAAAATTGCCATTGTAAAAAATGAAACTATTGGGAATATAGCATACGAAATGGGTCTACACAAATGGTTTATTATTTCTCAGTATGCAGAAGAGAAAAAGATGAGAACTAATTTAAAAAAACTTGGTTGCCTTTTTGAAGCTTTTATCGGGGCCCTTTTCCTAGACTTTAACAAAATTAAAGTAATTGATGAAACTGGATGGTATAATGATTTATTTGTTACTGGGCCGGGGTTTCAAATGGCGCAAAAATTTATTGAGAATATTTTTGAAAAACATATTGATTGGACAGCACTTATTATCAATGATGACAATTATAAGAATATTTTACAAGTAAAACTGCAAAAGGAATTTAAGGTAACACCCCATTATATGGAATTAATGTACGATGATTTTGGTTATGAAATGGGAGTATTTTTGTGTATAGGAGATACAATTCATTCTCAGAAAATAGAAGATGCCAAAGAAATTTCTGAATTTCCAAAAATCACGGATATTCACAATTATTTGCAGATACATAAAAAAGTATTTATTTGTTTAGGAAAAGGTCAGCATAAAATAAAACGCAAGGCTGAACAAATAGCATGTCAATCTATTTTAGAAAATGGTTTGTTGTTATAACTTTTTGTATAAATAGACTATATGAAGTCTCTATTAAATAAATTAAAAAATAAACCGGTTCCTGAAAAAAAACAGGAAGTGACAGTTATTGTTGGTGAGAGAGGGAATGAGGCTGAATCTGCAAAACCAGTAATTATTGATAAACGAGGGGAGGAATTTGATAGAGATTCATTCATAACAAAACTAAAAGAAAATATGTCTATGAAAATTCAAAATAGATTGGAAGAAGAGAAAAAACAAATAGAGGAAGAGGGGATTATACTGCCTATGCCGGAAGTAGAAACCGATTATGTAAAACCACAGAAGGTTCAGAAAAAAATTAAAATTGTTGACGAGTCAGAAGTAAAAGAGGTCGCGACAACAAAAGATGCTAAAGTGAAGAAATTTGAAACTCCTGTTGTCCACGTGGGCGATTTTATTGACCAGAGAAGATTTAAAAAGGTAAAAAATGTGGATATACGTGTTTCCAGTTATTACATGAATAATCGCGAATCTTTTATTGGATTTATTACCAAAATATTTTCACCTTACCGTAAAATGATTGAAGAAGCAGAAGGAGATATTTCGTGTAATTCAAAAAATACCAATAAGGAGTTGATGATTCATCAGCGCATTGTTCGCGATTATATAAATCTATATACGCCTTATCGCGGACTTTTACTATATCATGGATTAGGTTCGGGCAAAACATGTAGTTCTATTGGTATTGCAGAAGGTATGAAAAATAACAAACGAATTATTATTATGACCCCTGCTTCATTAAAAGCCAATTATATTTCACAATTAAAAGAATGCGGTGATTACATGTATAAATTAAATCAACATTGGGAATGGTTTGTGGCAGATATTCCTGAAAAAATAGAAGAACTCAGTCGCATCCTTTCTTTTTCAAAGGAAGATATACGCAGAAAAGGCGGAGCTTGGTTGGTAAATGTAACAAAACAACCGAACTACTCTTCTTTAAATTCCCAGCAACAAGAATCATTGAATAAACAAATTGATAAGATGATTGCCAATAAATACACTATTATTGGTTACAATGGATTACGTATAGAAAAATTACGCGAAATGACTGACAATTTTAAAATTAATTTGTTTGATGATGCAGTTGTAGTGATTGACGAGGCGCATAATCTGATAAGTCGTATTGTAAATAAATTAAACAAAAACTCGGAAGCGGAAACAGTGTCTCTTATTCTATATAAATACTTGCTATCTTGTCAAAATTCAAAAATTGTGCTATTAACTGGTACACCGATGGTAAACTACCCAAATGAAATCGGAATATTGTTTAATATCTTAAGAGGGTATATAAAAACATGGCAACTAAGTCTAGATTCTTCCTCTAGAATATCACAAGAAATATTACATAAAATTTTAGAAGTCAATAAACAAATGGATTATTTTGAATTCTCATCTTCTACCAAGACATTGACGATTACGCGCAACCCAATGGGTTATGACAATGTGTTTGATGGGGATGGGTATGCTGGCGTTAAAGAATCTAGAAATATAGTGTCCGATGAAATATTTATAGGAAAAATAACTCAGCTATTGAAGCGAGCCGACATAGAAATAAAAAATGTGAAAACGGAATTGTTCAAATGTCTTCCGGATAAATTGGAAGAATTTCAAACCATGTTTATTCAAAACGGGGAATTGAAAAATGAAAACTTATTAAAGCGGCGCATTATAGGACTAACATCATATTTTAGAAGTGCCCAAGAAGAATTGATGCCAAGATATTCAAAACGAGAAGATTTTCATATTATTAATGTTCCAATGAGTGATTACCAATTTGAAGTTTACGAAAAAGCGAGAATACAAGAAAGAAAAATGGAAAAAAATGCCCGGAAAGGAAACAGCGAAACATCTACATACCGTATTTTTTCACGTTTGTTTTGCAATTTTGTTATGCCCAATGAAATAGGTCGCCCTCTTCCAAATGAAGAAGATGTTTTAGAAACTCTTGATAACGGGGATGAAAAGGAACAAGAGGAAGATATGGAGGAACAAGAGGAACAAGAGGAACAAGAGGAAGATATGGAGGAAGTTTTTGAAGGGGTAGAAGAGCATAAATCAGGTGGAATGTATGAATCTGAAGATGGTGTTATTTTTGATGAAGGTGGTAGCAAAGCGGAAGCAAAACGTTTGAAAGAAGAAGAAAAAGTTAGAAAGGCCGAGGAAAAAGCGGAAGCAAAACGAATAAAAGATGAAGCAAAGGCAGAGGAAAAGGCCAAGAAACAAAAGGCCAAGGAAGATGAAAAGGTTAGAAAAGCAGAGGAAAAAGCGGAAGCAAAACGAATAAAAGACGAAGAAAAGGCACAGGAAAAGGCCAAGAAACAAAGAGAAAAAGAAGAAAAAATGAACAAACTTAGAGCTGAAGTTAAAGCGGTCAAAGCAGAAACGAAAGAACCAATTGGGTTAAAATCCATGTTTTCAAAAATTGAAAAAAATGATGATGACGAAGATGTGAGCATTGATGATAATTTTAAAAAAATAGGAGATTTGACGTATGAAACACGAATACGCGAAGCATTAAGAAAGTTAATAGCCAATCCCGAATTTTTAACGGAAGGATTAAAAATTTACAGCCCCAAATATTTGCAGGTACTAGAACGTATTCAAGATGCCTCTAATGTAGGATTGCATCTGGTTTATAGCCAATTTCGTACATTGGAAGGAATAGGTATTTTTGCTGAAGTATTAAAAGCAAATGGATTTGCTGAATTTAAATTAAAAAATACAGGTGGATGGGATATTGACATTAAAGAAGAAGATGCCGGCAAACCAACTTTTGCGCTTTACACCGGAACAGAAGGTGATGATGAAAAAGAATTGATTCGTAAAATATTTAATGGCGAATGGAATGACAATGGATTTCCACCAAGAATTGCTGAAAAATTAAATGCAATGTCCAGTGATAATAATATGGGAGAAATTATTAAAGTATTCATGATTACTGCTTCTGGGTCTGAAGGTATCAATCTCCGGAACACCCGATTTGTTCATATTATGGAACCATATTGGCATCCTGCGCGAACTGAACAAGTGATAGGGCGCGCTAGACGTATTTGTAGTCATCAAACATTGCCAAAGGAATTGCAAACAGTAGAAGTGTTTATTTATTTAATGATTTTCACTGAAGCGCAGAAAAAATCATCCAAAGAATTGCGAAAAATGGATTTGAGTAAACGCGGGAATCCCCGCGAACCATTGTCCAGTGATTATGCTTTATATGAAATAAATTTGATTAAAACAGAGTTGGCCGACCAGATTACCATGGCCATTAAAGAATCGTCGGTTGATTGCGCTATCCATCCAAAAAGTGAAAATATTACATGCATGAATTTTGGTTCTAATCCTTCCAACGATTTTATTAGCAAACCATCTATTTTAAAAGAATCAACCGATAAAGTGAGTAAATTAAACATAAAACCAAAAGCATGGAGAGCGCGTAAAATTTCCATAAATGGTGAAAGTTATGCGCTTAACGAAGATACACAAATCATTTATGATTATGATGCATATAAGCGTGACGAGTTAAAACGTCTGGGTGAACGAGTCAGGGTTGGGGATCGTTATGAGATTCGCTGGGATTAAGTTTTTGAATCATGGTTGTCAGTGCAATAAACATTTTTTTAATATCTGACAATTCTTGTTTGACCATTGCCAATTCTAATAACACCACGTCTACTTTTTGGTTTACTCCTGGTTCTGGTTCAACAATGGTTTCGCGAAATGTAACTCGCTTTTTTTCGTACGGCGTCTCCTCTTCTGACTCAATGATAGGCTCTACAGGCTTAGGTTCGGGTTGTTGCGCTAAAATAGTGTCCAATTCCTCACGTTCCTTTAACTTATTTTGCAATACCTTGTCCATGTCACTTGCCTCTAAAACGTCAACCTTTTCAGTGAATTGAATATCTGCCGGTCGCTTTAAGGTAATTGTTTCTTCCAAGTCCAACTGATGTTTTTTCAATTCATTGTCAAAATCAATTTCTTCCGGCAATCTGATGTAATAGAGTAAAAATGCCTTGTTGTTGTCTACTAATGATTTTTTAATGTCATAGATATGATTTTTCACTTGTCTGGTTAAGAAGGTTTTATTTTTAAGATGAGGTGGTAAATTCGTGGCATTGATTGTTTCGTATAAAACACCGATATTTTCGGAAGAATACATTTATTTTCTTTTACGAATCGTTTTTAAATGGGTTTTGCGTTTTGTTTTGCGTCTTTTAAATCCGCCTAAATTTCGTGCCATAAGTGCTTGAAGCCTAAATTGTCTAAATTGTATTTGTCCTTGTATTTCCAATAATCTTCTTTCTACTGCATTATATTGTTCTATTCTTTTTTTCATCTTTTCTGGGTCTTGTACTATTCTTGACATTACTTCAGTTATTTCATTCACTTTTTCCTTTTTTATTTTTTCATCAGAAAGGTTTCTCGCATCAACTACTTCTTGCATTAACGTTTGAAAATGGTGGTTTACATTGTTAACTGTTTGGTGTAATAAATAATTTTTAAAATCAACGTTAGTAAAAAAAATAATATTTGTAAGTGGGATAGCTCTATATGAATCGGTTGTTATATCTGTTATATCACTCCCGATTCCCGATACCCATGAAAATAAAAATGGTTTACGTAATATATTATTTTCACCTCTTTTATCTATAGAAGAACCACTGCTGCATATATCAATTAAAATTTTTTTATAATCTGGGTTGGCCCACGTGATTAAATATGGAATTTTTTTAGCAAACCCAAAATCAATCAACAGTGGTTTTATATTTGATAATGTCGGGTCGTGTGTTAAAAAATATGGATATTCTTTTATATGCGATGTTTTAAAAAATATATTGCTGAAATGAAAATCACCTTGCGTGTATCCAGTTTCTTTTGCTAACCGGATAAGTAAAAAGGCAGCGGATAACATTAAAAATGTTTTTCCAAGTTCATTTGTTTCAATATCATCTATATGGACATAATTCTCTGCAAATTCCATTGCAATGAGTCCAACTTTTTGATGAGGCAAAGATGGTATTTTTAAAATTTCAGGAATATCACTCATAAGAAATATTCCAGAATGTAATATTGCCGGGCAGATTGGTTCTAAACCAGATAAAGTCTTATTATAGATTTCAGTTTGTGTATCAATTTCATGCCAAAAATCACTAGGTGTAGTTGTAAACATATTTTTTCTGCCAACTTGTATATTCTTTTTAGTATAATCTATAAAGACGAGTTTGAATAAAATGCTTTCTATTTTTTCTCCATATGTATCCGCATCAGTGCTAATATACGG
>Ga0214919_10000926_pt1 | contig 49616 bp, 48 predicted proteins | sample LL1503_MetaG_FD_177994 | JGI IMG/M metagenome (GOLD analysis project Ga0214919, IMG submission 177994) | Freshwater microbial communities from Lake Lanier, Atlanta, Georgia, United States - LL-1503 | ecosystem: Environmental > Aquatic > Freshwater > Lake | place: USA: Georgia | collected...
GCCTGAGTATTGGAGAATGTATTTCTTCCGCAGGTGGAATTTCAGAATACGCACGTCGTGGCAGAGCCTATGTGGTGTATGCCAATGGAAGATCTAGCCGAACCAGACATTTTGGATTTTTTAGAATTAACCCTAGAATTTTACCTGGCAGTGAAGTAGTGCTTCCAGAGACCAATGAAAAAATTGATAAACCTCTAAGTACTGTATTAACTTTTACTACTGTATTAGCACAAGTGTTTACCGCACTAGCTACTGCAAAATTGTTGTCTAAATAATTTATTCATCATGGCAGAAAATATAAATATGGGCACCAATACTACTACTGAAAATAATGATGAGATTTCTTTAAAGGAATTGATTCAAAAAATAAAGGAATGGGTAGCTTTTCTAAAAACCAAATGGAAAATTATTTTTCTTGCAGGTGTTTTAGGAGCAGCAATTGGTGTAGTGTATGCCCTATTTCAAAAACCTACTTATAAAGCGGTATTAACTTTTGCCTTAGAAGAAGACAAAGGGGGTGGTGGAGGATTAGGAGGTGCCTTGGGCCTAGCCAGCAGTTTTGGTATTGATTTAGGATCGAGTGGAGGTGGTGCCTTTGCAGGAACTAATTTAATGGAACTCATGAAAAGCCGATTACTAGTAGAGAAAACTTTATTGAACCCAATAGTAATAAAAGGAGATACCATTAGTTTGGCCGAATACTATATTCAAATTAATGAACTCAGAGAAAAATGGACTAAAAAACCCGAATTAAAAAACATAGTTTTTTTACCCAATGCTGATAGAACTAATTTTAGTTTGCAACAGGACTCGATTTTGCAAACCATTTTTAAAAGTTTGACCGATCCAAAAGCTTTGTCCATCAATCAAAAAGATAAAAAAGTTTCTATCACTAGTATTGAAGTCGTAAGCGAGAGTGAAAAATTTGCTAAAGTATTTTGTGAAAACTTAGCTAAGGAAACTTCTGAATTTTATATCGAAACCAAGAGTAAAAAATCGCGACTAAATACCGAAATTTTACAAAGGCAAACCGATAGTATTCGTAATGAATTAAACAATGCCATTACTGGAGTAGCTGCAGCCAGCGACAATGTATACAATTTGAATCCTGCCTTGAATGTAAAAAGTTCTCCAGGCAAACGCAGGCAGGTAGATGTACAAGCCAATACCGCTATTTTAACTCAGTTGGTAGCTCAATTGGAATTATCCAAGGTTACTTTAAGAAAAGAAACACCCTTGATACAGGTCATTGACCGCCCAATCTTGCCACTTGAAAAAGAAAAAGTAGGCAAATTAAAGTCACTTATTTTAGGTGGCTTTTTGGCAGGGCTTTTAACTTTCTTGTATTTGGTTTTTTCAACTATGTATAAAAAACTATTGGCTTAGTTATCTTTCAATAAGCTTTAAATTAATAAATACAATCCCCCCGTTGTATGGAACATCCAAAATCAAAAATCATGTTTAAAAATTTTAGTATTGTCCCTAGGTGGATAATATTTTCATTAGACATTGGGGGTACCTTGTTTTCGTTATTCCTAGCCATTGCCATCAAACAAAACCTAACCTTGGTGGGCTTAAGCTGGGAAGCGGTTTTAAATACTTTTGTATTGGTGTTTATTACCAATGCCTTGGTATTTACTTCCATTAAAACTTATGCAGGTATTGTAAGGTATACGGGTATACAGGATGCCTTTAGAATAAGTATATCGGTGATAGGCTCTGCGGCCATCTTGTTTATTGTAAATAGTGTTTCTTATAGGTACAGTCAGGAATTTGTATTGAGTAGCGTGGTCGTAATCGTGTATGCAGGTTTTAGCTTTTTGATATTAGTAAGTTACCGTGTACTGGTAAAGTTTTTATTTGCCTATGCCAAAAACTACAAAATGAAAAAAAAGAATGTAGTTATTTTTGGTGCTGCAGATACAGGGGTGGCTACCCAACGTGTGTTAGAGAATGATGGCGCCAGCAATATCAATATTGTAGCTTTTGTGGATGATGATAAAAAGAAAACAAAGAAAAATTTAAATGGCATACAGGTAATTCGCTACGAAGATTTTACTAAGCTAGTGCCCATCCAACCTATCGATGAATTAATTATCGCCAGCTTTACCATTCCTACCAAAAGAAAAAATGAATTGGTGGATTTTTGCTTGGATCATGATATTAAAGTTTTAAGCGTACCCACCTATGACCGATGGGCCGAGGGTAAGTTTACCAGCAATCAATTACAAAGTATTAAGATTGAGGATTTATTAGAGCGTGACCCCATTGTTATTAACAACAATCAAATACGTTCACAAATTAAAGGCAAGCGTGTGCTCGTAACAGGAGCTGCTGGTTCTATAGGAAGTGAAATTGTTCGTCAGCTCATTCCTTATGCACCAGAGATGATTATTATGTGCGACCAAGCCGAAACACCTTTACATCATATTGAATTAGAATTACAAGAGCGTGGTACCCGTGTGAATTGTGTTTCCTTTTTAGCAGATATCACCAACGAAAAAAGAATGGATGGCTTGTTTGATACTTTCAAGCCCCATTATGTATACCATGCTGCCGCTTACAAGCATGTGCCTATGATGGAGCTTTGCCCTACCGAAGCGGTAAGAAACAATGTAATAGGTACCAAAATAGTTGCCGACCTAGCCGTTAAATACCATGCCGAAAGGTTTGTGATGATTAGTACCGATAAAGCAGTAAACCCTACCAATGTAATGGGCGCTAGTAAACGGATGGCCGAAATTTATGTACAAGGTTTATCCAATGAAAAAAATATTGCCACTAAATTTATCACCACGCGCTTTGGTAATGTATTAGGCAGCAATGGATCGGTAATTAATAGGTTTAAAGATCAAATTGAAAAAGGCGGGCCATTAACGGTTACCCATCCCAATATTACTCGTTATTTTATGACCATACCCGAAGCTTGTCAATTGGTATTAGAGGCAGGCAGTATGGGCAATGGGGGAGAAATATTTGTATTTGATATGGGCCAACCTGTGGCCATTGCGGAACTTGCTAAGAAAATGATTAGGTTATATGGTATGATTCCTAATATTGATATTAATATTACTTATAGTGGCCTAAGACCAGGTGAAAAATTATATGAAGAACTCTTAAACGACGCCGAAAATACTTTAGCCACTTACCACGATAAAATTCTTATTGCTAAAGTGAGGGAAGTGGCACTTGCAAGCATTAATGAAAACTTTAATGACCTTAGATTATTAGTGACTTCAGCTTCAAAAGTTTCCAATGAAATGGAACTCGTAGGTAAAATGAAGGAGCTAGTTCCTGAGTTTATAAGTAATAATAGCATATTTGAACGTCTCGACCCTAGCCTTCAAACCAAGATATTGGATATGACGGGGGGGGGGTAGAAATTTCTAAGGCAAACTAATATTTGCATTTAATTTTTTTGTAATATACTCGTATATTCTTATTTTTACTACTCAATATTGAATCATTATACAATATTGAAATTGAGTATTTTTCATCTTTCATGTGACTCAGGGTGGCGTAGCCGTTTTATACCTAATTGAGTTAATCATCTACCCCAATGATCTTAGATAAAATTTTTACTGGAAAAATTAGAGTACAACTTCTTACCAAATTGCTACTCAACCCAGCAAGTACCGTGTATTTGCGGGGCTTAGAGCGTGATTTAGGTGTAAGTAGTAATACGGTGCGTTTGGAATTAAATAAGTTATCCGATATGCAACTCATACAGGAGCATACCGAAACTATTAATACTAAAACCAAACATTATACGGTTAATACCAAGCACCCCATGTTTAAAAGTTTAAGGGGCGTGATATTACAGTATGTAGGTTTGGATCAAATTATTGAAAATGTATTGGATAAATTGGGCAATGTGGACGAAGTATATTTAACCGGCGACCTTGCTTTAGGAAAAAACAGCCCCTTTGTAGATCTAGTTTTGGTGGGGGATATTGATAAAGCTTATTTGTATAACTTAATTGAAAAAGCTGAAACTTTAATAGATAAAAAAATACGTGTTGGCTCGTATTTGCCCCAAGAATTTACAGAGGATAAGTTGAAAGAGGTAGGGGTATTTATGAAATTGATGTAGACAATTTGGATTAGTGTGGTCCATTGGACAGACAACCACTCTCTATAAGTTATAGATAGAATTTTAGATACAAATCAAACACGATAATTGTTTGATTTTTTGTTAATAGGATCCAATTATTTTAAATAAACAATATTCGGTGCGCAATAATGTGCGTTATAGAATCAATAAAAAAATGAAAAAAAAGGGTATAATTGTGAGCGGTTACTTTAATCCAATACATAAAGGACATATTGAATATTTTCAAAATGCGAAAACAAAGGGTGATGAATTATTTGTAATTGTGAATAGCGATTATCAAAGAGGATTAAAAGGATCTAAGGAATTTCAAGATGAAAATGAAAGGAAGTTTATAGTTGAAAATTTGCGAGTGGTGGATAAATGTTTTATTTCAATAGACAAGGACAGGACTGTTGAAGAGTCAATTAAAATGATTTATAACCAATTTGGAAAAGAATATCAGTTTGCATTTGCAAATGGTGGAGATCAGAATAATGATACAATTCCAGAAAGATCAATTTGTTTGAAATTAGGAATTGAGTTGATTGATAGTTTAGGTGGAAAAATTCAATCTTCTTCTTGGTTGTTAAATAAATAATTTTTCATGAAGATTACAATTGTAGGAACAGGGTATGTAGGCTTAGTAACTGGAACTTGTTTTGCGGAGACAGGTAATAAAGTGACTTGTGTAGATATAGATCAATCCAAGGTAGATAAACTAAGTGGTGGTCAAATCACTATCTACGAACCAGGCTTAGAAAAGATTTTCTTAAGAAATATCAAAGAGAGCAGATTAAAATTTACCACGCAGTTAGAAGAAGCTATTGAAGATGCAGAGATTATCTTTTTAGCATTACCTACACCTCCGGGTGCGGATGGTAGTGCTGATTTAAAATATGTATTGGGTGTTGCTGATTATTTAGGTAAGATTTTAAAAGGGTACAAGGTCATTGTAAATAAGAGCACTGTTCCAGTAGGAACAGCTGATAAAGTAAAAGCGGCTATTCAAAATAATTATAAGGGAGAGTTTGATGTAGTGAGTAACCCAGAGTTTTTAAGAGAGGGTGTTGCGGTGGATGATTTCATGAAACCAGACAGAGTAGTGGTTGGTACAAGATCTGAAAGAGCAAAGAAACTAATGAGTGATTTATATGCGCCTTTTGTAAGACAGGGTAATCCGGTGATTTTTATGGATGAGCGTAGTTCGGAGTTAACGAAGTACGCAGCCAACTCATTCTTAGCAACCAAGATCTCTTTTATGAACGAGATTGCTCAGTTATGTGAGAGAATGGGTGCGGATGTGGATATGATAAGAAGAGGCATTGGTAGTGATGACAGAATTGGTAAGCGTTTCTTATTTCCAGGTATTGGATATGGTGGATCATGTTTTCCAAAAGATGTGCAAGCTTTAATTAAATCTTCAGATGAAGTAAACTATGATTTTGAGATCTTAAAAGCGGTAGAGAAAGTAAACGCGAATCAAAAACTACATTTAGTTGACAAGATTAAAGCATACTACAAAGGAAATATTCAAGGTAAGCATTTTGCATTGTGGGGATTGGCCTTCAAGCCTAACACAGATGATATTAGAGAAGCACCTGCTTTGAGTATCATAGAAGCATTGACCAAGGCTGGAGCAACCATTACTGCTTATGATCCAGAAGCGATGGCGAATGTAAAATCGCAGATAGGAGAGAAGATAGAATATGCAACAAATCAATACCAGGCTTTAGAAAAAGCGGACGCATTGATTATTGCTACAGAGTGGAGTGAGTTTAGAACACCTGATTTTGAACTAATGGATCAACAATTGAAGCAAAACAAGATTGTTTTTGATGGCAGAAATCTTTTTGATCCAGTTAAATTGAAAGAGTTCGGATATTATTATGAAAGTATAGGAAGATTAAAACATATAAAATGAAAAAAGCAATAATTACAGGGATTACAGGTCAAGATGGAGCTTATTTAGCAGAATTTTTACTGAATAAAGGTTATGAAGTTCATGGAATTAAGAGAAGAGCATCCTCGTTTAATACCCAAAGAATTGATCATATTTATGAAGATCCTCACATTCCAGATCGACATTTAAATTTACATTATGGAGATTTAACTGATAGTACTAATTTGATAAGAATTATTCAAGAAGTTCAACCAGATGAGATTTATAATTTAGCTGCTATGAGTCATGTACATGTAAGTTTTGAGGAGCCTGAGTATACAGCAAATGCAGATGGTATTGGAACACTTAGAATTTTAGAAGCTGTTCGTTTATTGGGATTAACTAAGAAAACAAAAATATATCAGGCATCTACATCTGAGTTATATGGTTTAGTACAGGCAGTTCCACAATCCGAAACTACTCCTTTCTATCCTCGTTCTCCATATGCTGTTGCAAAACTATATGCATATTGGATTACGGTAAACTATAGAGAGGCTTACAATATGTATGCATGTAATGGAATTTTGTTTAATCATGAATCTCCACAAAGAGGTGAAACTTTTGTAACAAGAAAAATTACTAGAGCCACTGCAAAAATTGCTCTAGGGATAGATAATTGTTTGTATTTAGGAAATCTAGATGCTAAAAGAGATTGGGGACATGCAAAGGATTATATTGAAGGGATGTATTTAATTTTGCAACAAGAAAAACCAGAGGACTTTGTATTGGCAACAGGTATTACTACTACTATTCGTGATTTTGTTAAAATGAGTTTTGAAGAATTAGGAATTGAATTAGAATTTAGAGGAAAAGATGAATCTGAAGAGGGTTACGTTGTAAAAAGTAAAGGTGAATACAAACTAAAGGAAGGTCAAGTAGTAGTTAAAGTAGATCCAAAATATTATAGACCAACTGAAGTTGATTTGTTAATTGGCGATCCCACAAAAGCAATGACTCAATTAGGTTGGAAACCTAAATATGATTTAATAGCTTTAGTTAAAGAGATGGTGGCCAGTGATGTTTCTTTATTTAAGAAAGAATTGTTTTTAAAACAAAGTGGATTATAAGAATGGAAAAAAAATCAAAAATTTATATAGCTGGACACAGGGGAATGGTAGGTTCTAGTTTAGAACGCAAATTTAGAAAAGAAGGTTATAACAACATTCTTACAAAAAATTCTAGTGAACTTGATTTAAGAAATCAAAAAGTTGTTAATGAATTTTTTGAAAAAGAAAAGCCAGAATATGTAATCCTTGCAGCAGCAAAAGTGGGAGGAATATATTCAAATAATACTTTTCGAGCAGAGTTTATTTATGACAATCTAATGATTGAGTCTAACATTATACACGCTGCATATTTAAATAAAGTGACAAAATTGTTATTCTTAGGTTCATCATGTATTTATCCTAAAATGGCTAACCAGCCATTAAAGGAAGAATACCTACTTAGTGGATATTTAGAATATACAAATCAGCCATATGCAATTGCCAAAATTGCCGGAATAGAATTATGTGATAGTTATCGATATCAATACGGTTGCGATTTCATTTCAGCAATGCCTACAAATTTATATGGCACAAATGACAATTATCATCCTGAGAATTCACATGTACTTCCAGCACTTGTGAGAAAAATAGTAATCGCAAAACAAAATAATGACTCAAGTGTTACAATTTGGGGTTCTGGCACACCAAGAAGAGAGTTTTTACATGTTGATGATCTTGCAGATGCCTGCTTTTTTCTTTTACAAAATTATAATGAGAGAGGTATTGTAAATATTGGAAGTGGAATAGATATTTCAATTTACGAATTAGCAAAATTAATATCAAATATAGTTGAATTTGATGGAAGCTTTGATCTTGATAGATCTAAACCAGACGGAACTCCTAGAAAATTATTAGATATTTCTAAAATTTCGACACTTGGTTGGAAACATAAAATTTCTTTGGAGGAAGGTTTGAAAAAAACAATTACAGAGTTTAAAAATAATTATCATGATAAATAACAATTTAGATTTGAACAATAAAACTATTTTGATAACAGGTGGGACTGGTTCACTTGGTAAAGCATTAACAAAAATTATTATCACTAAGTGGCCAAGTATTAAAAAAATTATTGTTTTTTCAAGAGACGAACAGAAACAATTTCAAATGGCTCAAGAATATCCAGTTAAAGATTACCCACAACTTCGTTTTTTTATTGGTGATGTTAGAGATTATGATAGGTTGAAAATGGCATTTAAAGGAGTTGATTATATAATTCACGCAGCTGCTATGAAGCATGTGCCAATTGCAGAATACAATCCAATGGAATGTATAAAAACAAACATAAATGGAGCAGAAAATGTTATTAATGCAGCATTGGAAACAGGTGTAACTAAGGTTGTAGCTTTGTCAACAGATAAAGCTGCTGCACCTATAAATTTATATGGAGCAACTAAATTAGCGTCTGATAAGTTATTCATTGCAGCAAATAATATAAAAGGAAATAATCCAATTGTATTTTCTGTTGTCAGATACGGAAATGTTATGGGTTCGAACGGATCAGTTATTCCATTTTTTATAAGGAAAAGAAACGATGGAGTTTTGCCTATTACTGTTGCAGAAATGACACGATTTAATATTTCATTAGAAGGTGGGGTAGAAATGGTTTTGCATGCACTAGAAAGTGCATGGGGAGGAGAAATTTTTGTTCCTAAAATCCCTTCATATAAAATTACAGATATTGCAAAAGCAATTGGACCAAATTGTGAACAAAGTATTATAGGAATTCGTCCTGGTGAGAAAATTCATGAAGAAATGATAACAGCTTCCGATTCTTTTTTTACATATGATTTAGGTAAATATTATGTTATTATTCCACAAAATCCAAGATGGTCAATTGATAAATTTATTGATACATTTAAAGCAAAGAAAGTCCAAGATGGATTTACTTATAATTCAGGTACAAATACTGAATGGGTTAGTGTAGAAGATTTAAGAAAACTAATAATTAATCATGTCGATAAAACATTTACTGTTTAATTATGATGAAACCAATTCCATATGGCAAACAAGACATAACACTTGAGGATATAAAAGCTGTAACTGATGCCCTAAAATCAGATTATTTAACACAAGGACCATATGTTAATAATTTTGAAAAGGCTTTTGCAGAATATATTGGGTGTAATTATGCGGTTGCTGTTGCAAATGGTACTGCTGCATTACATCTAAGTACATTAGCATTAGGAGTTGGCCAAGGAGACAAAGTGATTACAACCCCAATTTCATTTGCTGCAACATCAAATTGTATAAAATATGTTGGAGGAGATGTAGTTTTTAGTGATATCGATCCATTGACTTTCTTACTAGATATTGAAAAGGTAAGATCATTACTTCAAGCATCTCCAAAAAGTACATATAAAGGCATAATTCCTGTTGATTTTGCAGGAAGAGCTGTAAATTTAGAAGATTTTAGAAAGTTAGCTAATGAATATAATCTCTGGATAATAGAAGATGCCTGTCATGCTCCAGGTGGATATTTTATTGATAATAATAGTAAAAAACAAAACTGTGGTAATGGAATATTTGCAGATTTGGCCATATTTTCATTTCATCCAGTTAAACATATAGCATGTGGCGAAGGTGGAATGATAACAACAAATGACGAAGTCTTATATAAAAAGCTATTAAAACTTAGAACTCATGGCATTACAAAAATAAATAATGAGTTTAAAAATGATATTAATTTGGCAAATGGAAGCATAGAAGTAAACAACATTTATAATAGTTATCCGGCCTGGTACATGGAAATGCAGGAACTTGGATATAATTATCGTCTTACAGACTTTCAAGCAGCTTTGGGCATGTCCCAGCTCAAAAGAGCAGATAATGGATTAGAAAGACGAAAGAAAATAGCAAAAAAATATTTTGATTCATTTCAAAATAAAAAATGGATTAAAAATCAATCTGGTAACATTAATGGACATGCATATCATTTATATGTTATAGAAGTAGAAGACAGATTAAATTTATATAACTATCTAAGGTCTAAAAACATATTTTCACAAATCCATTATTTCCCAATTCATCTAATGCCCTATTATAAACAATTTGGGTGGAAAGTTGGAGACTTTATGAATGCTGAGAGTTATTATAAGGGCTGTATAAGTTTACCAATGTATCCTACGTTGACTCCTGAAGAACAAGATTATATTATAAAAACCATAGAAGAATATTACAATGGCTAATTTAGCAATTATTCCAGCAAGAGGTGGGAGTAAAAGAATTCCAAGAAAAAACATAAAACACTTTCTTGGTAAACCTATAATTTCTTATTCGATAGAGATAGCTAAAAAGTCTGGATTATTTGATGAAATAATGGTATCAACTGATAATGAAGATATTGCAGAAATTGCAATTAAATATGGAGCAAAAGTGCCATTTTATAGAAGCACTCTTAATTCAAATGATTTTGCTACAACATTAGAAGTTATAAAAGAAGTTTTTAATGAATATATATTGAGAAATACTTTTTTTGAAAATGTATGTTGTATTTATCCAACTGCGCCTCTATTAAAAGTCGAAGACTTAACTAATGGCTATGAAACTTTAACAAAAAATAATAATATAGATGTGGTATATCCTATTACTTCATTTTCTTATCCAATTCTTCGAAGTCTAATAATTGACGATGATGGTAATATAAAAATGAAATGGCCCGAATATGAAAAAACTAGAAGTCAAGACTTGCCAGCTGCTTATCATGATTGTGGACAGTGGTATTGGTATTCTAGTAGAAGTTTAAGAAGTGAAACTTTTAATAATATTAAACCAATAATATTAGATGGGTTAAGTGTGCAAGATATTGATAATGAAGAAGATTGGAAATTAGCTGAATTAAAATATAAAATGTTAAATAAATCATGAATCATCTAGAACATAACGGGAATATAATTACAACGAAAAATGGTAAAGATATATTAAACTGCGAAAAATGTGGATTTGCTCATGTTAACCCCTTACCCACATTAGAAGAAACAGAAAATTTATATAAAAATGAGTATTATCAAAAAGAAAAGCCTAACTATATTAATGAAAATGTAATAGATAAAGACTGGTGGATTGCTACATATAATAGAAGGTTTGATGTATATGAAAAATTAATTAATTCAAAAAAAAGATCACTACTTGATATTGGTTCAGGACCTGGAGTTTTTTTGGAAGCAGCTAAGAATCGAGGGTGGGAAGTTTTGGGTGTAGAACCAAATATAGATGCAGCAGAACATACAAAAAAACTTGGATTTGAAGTAGTAAATCAGATGTACGATAAAAATTTATCTCAAAAATTAAAAAAATTTGATTTAATAAATTTAACATTGGTTTTGGAGCATATTGTGAATCCAATTGATTTAATAAATTTGGCATATGATCAATTAAACCCAAATGGAATAATTTCAATAGTTGTACCTAATGATTTCAATCCATTTCAAAAAATATTACATAATTATTTAGAGTTTGAAAATTGGTGGGTTGTTCCAGATCACCATCTTAACTATTTCAACAAAGAAACACTGTCAAACTGCTTAATAAAAAATAATTTTAAAATAGTGCATAGTGAAACAACATTTCCAATAGATATTTTTTTATTAATGGGGGATAATTACATAAAAAATCCAGATTTAGGAAGAAATGTTCATCAAAAGAGAATTTTGTTCGAAAAAATTTTAATGGAGAGTGGTAATAGTGAATTGTTGACTAATTTATACACTGAATTTTCTAAATTTAATATCGGAAGAGAATTATTTATAATTGGTAAAAAAAATGATTAAAAAAATTCTAATTCTAGGCGCTGGACTAGAACAATCTTTAGCAATAAAAGAAGCAAAAAGATTAAATTATTTCGTAATTGCTTGCGATTCTAATCCGAATGCATTTGGTTTCCAGTTTTCTGATATATCTTATGTTATTGATATTAACAATGTAGATGAAATATATTTAATTGGGTTAAAACATAATATTAATGGAATTTTTACTCATGCTGTAGAAATTCCTCATATTGTTTCAAAAGTTGCTGAAAAGTTAAACCTTCCATGTTTATCATTTCAAAAGGCAGATAGAGCAACTAATAAAAGTAAAAGAATAGAGCGTTTAACAAAATGCAATATTCCATGTGCAAAATATATTCATGTTAAAAACGAAAATAGCTTATTAGATTCTGCAAACAAAATTGGTTTCCCTTTAGTAATCAAACCAATTGATAATGCTGGATCTAGGGGTGTTTGTCTAGTAGAAAAGGAATCTGAATTAAAAGTCGCATTTGAAGAAGCTGTAAGGTTTTCAAAAATTAAAGAAGTACTTTTAGAAGAGGTCTTAAATGGCCCAGAAATCAGTACTGAATCTATAGTGTACAACGGTAAAATTCACACATTTGCATTTGCTGATAGAAATTATAATAAGAAGGAAATTTTTAAACCATTTTTTATTGAGGATGGGATAAATTTTCCTTCTTTAATTAGTCAGGAACTACAAACTAAAATTTTAGAATTAGTTGAAAAAACTATTAAATGTCTAGAAATTGATTTTGGGGCTGCAAAAGGTGATATAATTATAGATAACGGAATACCAAAAATAATCGAAATGGCTGCCAGAACTTCAGGTGGGTGGTTTGGGGCAGGAAGTATGTATTTCGCTACTGGTGCAAATATGCTGGAACCTTTAATTCAGATGTCTGTTGGTGACGAGCCAAATATGAATTCTTTTGAAATCAAAAGAAATTTAGGATGTGCGCAGAGATATATTATTCCACAAGTTGATGGAATTGTAGAATCTATAGAGGGTACTGATAATTTAGAAAAAATGCCAGGTGTTGAAATGTCGGTTTTGTTTCTTCCTAAGATTGGAGAAAAAATAAAAAAAGCAACAAATCATGCGGAAAGATTTGGACAAATTATTTGCACTGCTCAAACACGTGAAGAAGCCATAAGACTTTGCGAAAATGTCATTCAAAAGGTTAAAATTAATTTAAAATAATTTATATGATAAAAAATGTCATAATAGTCGGTGCAGGCTCATATGTACTTGGTGATTCATTTGGAAATGGTGTAATTTTGCCCTCATTAATGTATCTCCAAAAAATTGGCAAAATTGAAAATATTTACATTGCGGTAAGATCAATCAGAAGTAAAAAATTTTATTCCGAAATAGAATCATATAAAAAATTACTAAATACAGATTATAATCCAGAAGTATTAGTGTTCAAAACACTTGATGAAGTTGAAAAAATTGACTTAAATAAATCTTTAGCATTTATTGCAATACCAGATAATTTTCATTTTGAAGTAGCATCTTTTTTTGTAACAAAGAAAGTTCCGATATGGATAGTTAAACCCCTTACCGGAAATTTTTATAGAAGTCAAGAATTATGTGATTTAGCTTTGAGAAATAATACTAAAATTTGGGTAGATTATCATAAAAGGTTTGATCCAAGTAATTTAAAAATTAAAGAAGCTATTGATTCAGGTGCTTATGGTAATCTAAATTTTTACTCTGTTCAATATAGTCAACCATCAATTTTGCCTTTAAATGATTTAAAATTATGGGCAAATGATATTAATGTTTTACAATATATTGGATGCCACTATATTGATCAAATAATTTTTTTATATCCTGATATTTCTATAAAGAGAATTTCATGTAATGGAATCGAAGGTACTTTAATTAAAAATGGCGGTCCAAAATTTGATACCATTCATTGCATTATTGATTTCTTTACTAAAGATAAAAAACAAATTAAATTTGATTTAAATGTATCTTGGAGTGATCCAAAATTTGCTCCTAGTAAAAGTCATCAAAGAGTTGATTTACAGTTTGAAAACGGAAGAATTATAGCAGATCAAAAAAATAGAGGAATGGAGATTTGGAGTGACAGTCATTACAATCAAGTTAATCCAAATTTTTTTCAATTTTTCAAGAATCCTTTCACTGAAGATTATTCACCTAGTGGGTATGGCTTCGAAAGCATTGATAATTTTATTAAAATTCTATCAAATCCTACTTCAAAAACTATTGAAAATAGTAAGTTATTTCCTTGGGGATTTAATTGTATTAAAACTGATTTTGCTCTTTCTCTTGCTCAAAAAAGTTTAAATGAAAATGGAGATTGGGTTTATAAATTATAAAATATGGTAAAATTTATATCAGAAGTTTCTAGTAACCATGATCAGAATTTAGAAAGATCATTTAGATTCATTGAATCTTCAGCAAAAGCTGGATGTGATGCTGTAAAATTTCAACTTTTTAAAATTGATAAATTATTTGCACCTGAAATTCTTGAAAAATCTGAAAAACACAGAAAAAGAAAGGATTGGGAGCTTCCATTAGAATTCCTTCCATTGTTAGCAAAAAAATGTAAAGAGGAGAATATTCAATTTTCATGTACTCCATTTTATATTGATGCAGTAAAAGAATTAGAACCATTTGTTGATTTTTATAAAATTGCATCATATGAGTTATTGTGGGATGATTTATTAATTGAATGTGCAAAAACAAATAAACCAATTATTTTATCAACCGGAATGGCAACATTAGATGAAATAAAGCATGCAGTTAAGGTTTTGAAATCAAATAATTGTATATCGCTTACCTTACTTCATTGTACATCATCTTATCCAACACCATTTAAAGAAGCTAATTTATCAGCAATTGAAACTATTAGAAAAGAAACAGGGTGTGAAGTTGGATGGTCTGACCATACAGTGGAACCTGCTGTTATAAATAGAGCTATAAATAAATGGGGTGCAAATGTTATTGAGTTTCATTTGGATCTCGATGGAAAAGGCGAAGAGTTTTCATCAGGTCATTGTTGGTTACCAGAACAAATTAGTGAAGTAATTAAACAAGTTAAAATTGGTTTTAATTCAGATGGAAACGGAATAAAAGAACCAGTACCTTCAGAATTACCAGACAGAGTTTGGAGAGCAGACCCAAGTGACGGTTTGAGACCATTTATAGAAGTTAGAAAAAATTGGAAAGGATAAGTTGGAAATAAATTTAATTTGTAGTGCTGGAAAAAGTATTGGAATCGGTCATTTAAGTAGAATGAATGTGGTTTACAATGGGTTAAAGAAAAAACTTAATTGTAAAATAAATTTATATATATATGGTGATAAAGTCAATAAAATAAATAATGAAGAATTAAATCCAAATTATATTGATCTTAATCATAACATAATTACATATATCAATAATAAAATTCTAAAGGATAATTGCTTTCAAGTTTTCATTTTCGATATAAAAGAAACTTTATTAAATCATACATTTTTAGAAATTTTACATCTTATACAAAAAAACAATGGAATTTCAATTGCAATAGATGGCCTAATTTCTTTTGAAAAAGAAATAGATTATTTTTTTATGCCTACATTTAAAGAACAACTAATTTTCAAAAATGTTAAGGCCGAAAAAATTTCATGGGGGTGGCAAAACTTTTTAATAAATTCAATTTTTGAACCTATTGATTATGAAAAAAAATTAAACAATTTGCTAGTTTTAACTGGAGGATCTGATTCTACTAATCTTGGGCAACATTTTCCTGAATTTATAGATAAAAAAATTGAAGGAGATAAAATTAAAATAAATTGGGTTGTTGGTCCATTTTCAAATCAACCTAACATGAATAACGTAAGCAGAAATAATTGGGAATTATTTCAATCACCCAAAAGTTTAGATACTCTAATGGTGAATACAAAATTTGCAATTACAGTTTTTGGCGTAAGTTTTTTCGAATTATTATATTATGGTGCTTCGATTGTTGTTTTTTCTCCATATGGTGAAAAAGATAAAAATGAACTTAAAGAAATTAATGATTCTAAAATCGCGATAGTTGCTTCAGATGAAAAGGATGCAGTATTAAAAATGAATGAATTAATAAATAATGAGCAGTTGTCAAAAAATCTTTCAAATAATGCAAAAAATATTTTAAGAGAAAGAGGGGAAGAAAATTTATGTTTAAAAATTTTTGAAATAATGAAAAAAAAATGGCAAGTGCATATTTAATATTTCATTTAAATCTTGCTTTTAGTTCAATTGAAGAAGAAAAAAGACCAACAGTAATTAAAAATTGTTATTGGCCATTACTTCAATTAGTAGAGAAAACAGATATTTGTATAGGGATAGAATTATCAGGCTGGACTTTACAACAAATTCATAAAATAGATGAAAATTGGGTTTTAAAGTTTAAAGATTTACTTCATTCTGGTAAATGTGAATTGATTGGAAGTGGTTGGTCTCAAATAATTGGGCCATTGGTGCCTTATAAAGTGAATATATGGAATCAAAGACTTGCAATAGATTACTATAAATATATATTGCAAATTTCACCTAGGATTGTATTAGTTAACGAAATGGCTTTTTCAACTAGTTTAATTGATATTTATAAAGATGTAGGTTATGAAGCAATAATAATGGATCGTGACAATATAACATTAGCATTAAATATTGACAAAATAGAAGGCTTCGATATGCCAACTCATGCTAAAGGGAATAATGAAGAAATATTTATGCCAGTATTATGGTCAGATTCAAATTTATTCCAAAAATTTCAAAGAGTAATTCATAATGATATTTCAAAGGAAGAATATCTAGACTATTTGAGAACAGCAATAAAAAAAAATAATCTACAGCTACTTCCGATTTATACAAATGATGCTGAAATTTTCGATTTTAGACCAGGTAGATTTACTACAGAGAACAAATTGAATGAATTTATCGAATGGAATAAGATTTCTGAAATCTTAATATTAATTTCAAAATTTGAAAACTTAAATTGGGTTTCCCCAACAAAAGCAATTGAATTAATTAATAAACAAAAAATTTTAGCTCAAAAAATAACATCTATTAGATTTCCAATACCAGTAAAAAAACAGTTAAAATATAATATTAATAGATGGGCAATATCGGGTAGAAATGACTTGATTTTAAATACAGTATGTCATAAAAAGTATAAAATTTTAATTGATAAAAAAATAGAAAATAAAGAGGATTGGAAACAATTATGTGAAATGTGGGCAAGTGATTTTAGAACACATATTACTGAAAAGAGGTGGTCTAAATTAAATGAATATATTAATTCATGTATTGCAAAAGAAAACAATGTAATTATTGAAAATCATATAAATTCTAAAACCAATTTCTTAAATATTGATAAAGATCCAGAAAATATATATTGGAATATAAGAACAGGTAAAATAAGACTTAAATTGAATTTAAGAAGAGGTTTAACGATAAGTTCATTAGCATTTAAGTCCAATAATTTCAAGCCTATAATTGGCACAATACCACAAGGTTATTTTTCTTCTATAAAATATGGAGCTGATTATTACAGTGGTGGAATAATAGTAGACTTGCCATTGGAAAGAAAAAGATTAACTGATTTAGATTGGGTAAATCCTAAAGTTGAATATGGAAAAGGATATGCAAAAATTTCAGTTGAGATTATAAATGAATATTTTGTCTTAATTAAAACCATAAAAATTTTAGAAAATGAAGAGTCACTCGAATTTTCATATGACTTTAATGATTTTGAACGACCAATTGGAGTTGTGAGAGTTGGGAATTTAACATTTTTAGACAATCTACTCAATGAAAAAATTAAAATCAGTTGTTATAATGGTGGTTCTCATTTAGAAAATTTCGATGTGTCGTATGATTGTGATCATGGTAAAGCTGTTTCAACATTTGTTTCCAGCACAACAAGTATTGGAAGCTCTGGGAATATGATAAATATAAAATCAAAAGAAATTGGATTAACCCTTGAATGGAATCCTCATGAATGTGCTGCTGTTCCAATGTTTAAATATAAGCAAATTGGAACGAAAATTTTATCACGCTTATCGTTTTCACTTTGCGAATTAGATGATACAACAAAATCTGGCGGTAAATTATTGCCTTTTAAATTTAAAATTTCTAGTAAATAAAAATGAAAATATTAGTAACCGGTTGTGCTGGTTTTATTGGGAGTAACCTTGTAGATTACTTATTAAAAGAAGGCCATATTGTTATTGGAATAGATAATTTTGATAATTACTATCCAAAAGAGATTAAAATTTCAAATTTACAAGCTGCAAATAGAAATAATTATTTCTATTTTTTTGAGGTTGATATTCTTAATCAAATTAAGTTATTTGAATTAAAAAATAATTATGATGCTATTATTCATTTAGCAGCCAAAGCGGGAGTTAGGCCAAGTATAGAAAATCCATCTTTATATCAAAGAGTTAATGTTGAAGGAACACAAAATATATTAAATTTTGCTAAAGTATGTGGTGTTAATAAAATCATTTTTGCAAGTTCAAGTAGTGTTTATGGGATAAATGAAAATTTGCCTTGGAAAGAATCAGATTTAAAATTAATGCCAATAAGTCCATATGCTTCATCAAAAATTTCAGGTGAATTTTTAGGACAAACATTTTCTAATAGTTATAATAAAACTTTTATTTCTTTAAGATTTTTCACTGTTTATGGTCCAAGACAAAGGCCGGATCTTGCAATTAATAAATTTTTTAAAAAAATTAAAAATAATGAAGTAATCGAACTTTATGGTGATGGAACATCTATTAGAGATTATACCTATATCTCTGATACAATAGATGGTATATATGCAGCATTAATTAATAATAATTTAACGGGCTATAATGTATTTAATTTGGGATCGGGTGCACCAATTAGTTTAATAGACATGATTCAAACAATTGAAGAAATTCTTGAAAAAAAAGCAAAAATAAAATATTTAGAAATGCAGTTGGGCGATGCTCCTAAGACATATTCTGATAACTCATCTTCAAGATATTTCCTTAATTATTCACCAAAAATTTCATTCAAGAGTGGATTAAATTTTTATTTTAATTACCTAGATCAGAATACATGAACCTAATTAAAAGAATTTATAAGTTACTTTCTCAAATTCAGAAAAAAGATATTGCATTAATTTTAGTATTAATTTTAGTTGGACTTTTTTTTGAAATGTTGAGTATTGGAATAATTTTTCCGATATTCGAATTCGCTCTACATCCAGAAAAAGTAAAAAAAATTCAAATTTTCTTAAATATAAAACAAGAAATTTCACAGAAAACATTTTTGAAGTACTCTATGATTTTTATATTTTTTATATATCTAATAAAAACAATTTTTTTATACTTTTCAATAAAACGCCAAAACATTTTTGCTACGAATGTTATTAAAGACTTATCACAAGAACTTTTTCATGGATACATCGAAATGCCATACTTATTTCATATAAACAATAACTCTTCTAAACTAATAAGAAATGTAACTGTAGAAACTGGTGCATTTCTAGCATTTCTCCAATCAGTAATGATTTTAATTTCTGAAAGCGCAATAGTTTTCTCTGTTTTAGTTTTAATGTTTTTTGTTGAATTCAAGGGAACACTATTTACAATTATATTTTTTACAATTTCTAGCATAATTTTTAATACAGCAACCAAGAAGATAATGGAGAGGTTGGGAAAGGATAGACAATATCATGATGGAGAATACTCAAAACACTTATTACAAGGTTTAAACGGGATTAAAGATATAAAAATACTTGGTAAAGAAATCTTTTTCGTAAAACAGTTTGATTATCATAATAAACAAAGAACGCAGATCTTAATAAAAAACAATACCATTCAACAAGTACCTAGATTATATTTAGAATTTATTTCAATTTTTGCATTATCAATGCTTGTAATTTATTTTGTGTATACTTCACAGGATATCTCATCAATATTGCCAATATTGGGGTTGTATGCGGCATCTTCATTTCGATTGATACCATCTTTAAATAGAATATTAGTCTCTTTATCTACAATTAAATATCACAAAAGTGCTATTGATGAAATAGAAAATGAATTATCATTTTTGAGAGAAAACATTAAATTTCAAGATAATCAATCTATCAAGTTTTCTGATTTCAATCAATTAATAGAGCTAAAAAATATAACTTTTTCTTATGATGAAAACAAACAAAAAATCTTAGATAATTTTAATTTAACAATTAAATCAGGTGAAATCGTTGGAATCATTGGTGAGAGTGGTGCAGGGAAAAGTACACTTGTCGATATTTTAATTGGATTGATAACTCCAAGTGATGGAGAATATTTCATAGATCAAAAATTACTTAAATTCAATAGTAAGTCCTTAAATAAATTAATAGGATATGTTCCACAATCAATATTTTTTATAGATGATACTTTAGAAAAAAATATTGCATTTGGTGTGGAAGACAAAGATGTGGATAAGGAAAAATTAAAGCAGTCTATTGCTAATAGTCAATTAGAGTCATTCGTGAATAATTTACCAGACGGATTACAAACAATAATTGGCGAAAGAGGTATAAAAATATCTGGGGGACAAAGACAAAGAATTGGTATTGCAAGAGCTTTGTATTTTAGACCAAAAATTTTAATTTTTGATGAAGCAACTAGTGCACTGGATAATGAAACTGAAACTGCTGTAATGGATACAGTAAATCAATTAAAAGGAAAAATAACTATAATACTCATAGCGCACAGGCTTAGTACCTTAAAAAATTGCGATAAGGTATATAAAATTATTAAAGGTAAGGCCAATTTAATTGAACTGACTTAGCTGCTAAATTTTCATACTCTAATTTAATTTGTAATAATATGCAAGAATACAATATAGCGTTGTCTGCCTCAAAGCTATACTCCCCTTATGCAAAAGTTTTAATGACTTCTTTTTATAAAATGCATCCAAATTCTAAAGTAAATGTTTATCTATTTTATCTAGACCCTACAATAAAAAAATTAGAAAATGGGTTTATCAAAATTGCTAAAAAATACAATCCTTTAAATAAAGTTGAATTTGTAAAAATTGATTACAGTCAAATTGAAGCTGTCGATAATAAAAATGGTTGGGCCATTGACTTATGGTGTAGGTGGTATTTACTTGACTATCTAGTTGATATTTGTGAGAGAGTATTGATACTCGGTGTTGACACTATGATACAAAAAAATATTCAAAATTTTTATTTTCAGGATCTAAATAATTACTATTTTTCTTCATGTTCTGATATGTTTGTAAATAATTCAAATTCTGATAATTGGCCGAGAATAAAAAATGACATGGAAAAATATAATCTATCAGATAAATCAAAATATATAAACGGTGATGTTGTGCTTGTAAATCTGAAAGAGACCAAGTACAATTTAAATTTCAAAGATTTTTTAAATTTTTTTGCAATAAATCAATTTACTTGTTGGGATCAAGATGTTATTACATATTGTTTTAATGACAAAATTAAATTTAATGATTATCTAAAATATAATTATTTCCCTAATCTAGGAATTGAAAGCATCAATGATAAGGAATCTTATAAGAATGCACACATAATTCATTTTGCAGGAGGTCCAAAGCCTTGGAATACCCCAATTTGTTTAGCAAAAAAATTTAATGCAATACCTGAATGGTGGTCATATGCAAGAGAGGCAAAGGTGGCAAAAAAGCTACCTTATTTACACTGTTTTTTACTTTTAACATATAGGTATTTCAGGGATTTATTAAAAAGATTTAAATAATTATTCATGAAAGCAGTAATACTTGCAGGTGGCTTAGGCACAAGACTAAGCGAAGAAACTAGTTTAAGACCAAAACCTATGATAGAAATTGGGGGCAAGCCTATATTATGGCATATAATGAAAATTTATTCATCTCATGGAATAAATGATTTTGTGGTATGTTGTGGGTACAAAGGTTACGTTATTAAAGAATATTTTGCTAACTATTTTTTGCATATGTCAGATGTAACATTCGATATGAAAGGAAACGATATAAAAGTACATGAAAAGCGCGCCGAGCCATGGAAGGTTACACTTGTTGACACAGGAGATGACTCAATGACAGGAGGAAGACTTAGTCGCGTGTCTGAATATATCAAAAATGAAGATGCTTTTTGTTTTACATATGGTGATGGACTAGGTGATATAGATGTAACTGCATCTATTAAGTTTCATTTTAAACATAAACGATTAGCTACATTAACTGCTACGTATCCACCAGGAAGGTTTGGTGCATTAGATATTCAAAAGCAAAAAATTATGAGTTTTAAAGAAAAGCCTAAAGGCGATGGTGCAATGATAAATGGAGGATTCTTTGTGCTTTCGCCAAAAGTTCTTAACTATATTGAAAATGTATATACAATATGGGAAGAAGAGCCGTTAAATAAACTTGCTCATGAAGGACAGCTAATGGCATTTGAACATCATGGTTTTTGGCAACCAATGGATACACTTCGAGATAAAATTTATTTAGAAAATCTTTGGAATACTAATAAAGCTCCATGGAAAAACTGGAAATAACAATGACTAAAGTAAATTCAAAATTTTGGAAAGGTAAAAAAGTATTTCTTACTGGACATTCGGGTTTTAAGGGTAGTTGGTTATCGATTTGGTTGCAGGCTATGGGGGCTGAGATTAAAGGATTTTCTCTTGCACCACATACTTCGCCTTCACTTTTCATTGAAGCTAATGTTGCAGAACATATGGAATCTTTTGTTGGGGACATTCGTAATAAAGAACTTGTTTTTGATAGCATGAAAAAATTTAATCCAGATATTGTAATACATATGGCAGCCCAGCCATTAGTTCGTACTTCATATCGTGAACCTATTGATACATATCATACCAACATAATGGGTACTCTGCATGTACTTGAAGCTGCTCGTTATTGTAATAATCTTAGAGCGTTAATAAATGTTACAACTGATAAATGTTATGCTAATAATGAATGGGAATGGGGATATAGAGAAAATGAACCTATGGGTGGATTTGATCCTTATAGCAGTAGTAAGGCATGTTCGGAACTTGTAACTAGTGCTTATCGATCTTCTTTTTTTCAAAAAAGTGGAATTTCTGTAGCAACTGCTAGAGCAGGAAATGTAATTGGTGGGGGAGATTGGTCAGAAGATCGTCTAATTCCAGACATTTTTAGTGCATTTAAAAACAAACAACCTGTTATTATTCGTAATCCCAAAGCAATTAGACCATGGCAACATGTATTAGAACCTTTATCAGGATATCTTGTTCTTGCGGAGAAACTTTATACAGATGGAAAATTTTTTGCCGAAGCATGGAATTTTGGACCAAATGATCAGGATGTTCAAACTGTTCAATGGATTGTTGAAAAAATGACTGCAGATTGGAATCTAAAAGAGAATTGGATAATTGATAATATTGAACAACCACATGAAGCAAATTACCTTAAATTGGATATTTCAAAAGCAAGAAATAAATTAGGCTGGGAACCTAGTTGGCATTTGCCTATTGCGATTGAAAAAATAATAAAATGGCATAAATCATGGTTATCTGGTATCAATGCTCAGGCTTTATGTTTAGAACAAATTAAAGAATTTCAAAACAGTGTCATTTAATTAAACTCATTTATTTCTTTTGTATGAATATAAAAAGCGAAAAAATAGAATCCTTGCGTGCTCAAATATCAGAACTTGTAAAACAATATGCAGATTTAAAATATTGTTCAGAACCATTTGTTCCCAATCAAACTATAATTCCACCTTCTGGTAAAGTGATTGGTGCAACTGAGTTGCAATATATGGTAGATGCATCACTTGATGGTTGGCTTACTACTGGTCGTTTTAATAAGGAATTTGAAAAGAAGTTAGCAAAGTTTATAGGTGTAAAACATTTAATAACTGTTAACTCTGGTTCTTCCGCAAATCTTGTAGCATTCAATACTTTGACTTCTCCTAAACTTGGAGAACGGGCAATAAAAAAAGGAGATGAAGTAATAGGTGTAGCTGCAGGATTTCCTACTACTATTAATCCTATTATACAGTTTGGTGCCATACCTGTTTTTGTAGATGTTGAATTAGCTACACACAACATAGATGCAAATAAAATTGAGGCAGCAATAACCTCAAAAACAAAAGCTATTATGTTGGCTCATTCACTAGGAAATCCTTTTAATTTAGAAGTTGTTAAAGATTTATGTAAAAAATATCATCTTTGGCTTATAGAAGATTGTTGTGATGCACTTGGTGCTAAATACAACAATCAAATGGTCGGAACTTTTGGTGATATTGCGACATTAAGCTTTTATCCGGCACATCACATCACAATGGGAGAAGGAGGGGCCGTATTTACAAATAATTTTGAACTTAAAAAAATTGCAGAATCATTTCGTGATTGGGGTCGTGATTGTTATTGTCCTCCTGGAAAAGATAATACTTGCAATAAACGTTTTTGTTGGAAATTAGGTGATTTGCCGGAAGGTTATGATCATAAATATACATATAGTCATTTGGGGTACAATCTTAAAATTACAGATATGCAAGCTGCATGTGGATTAGCTCAATTAACAAGACTTCCTGAATTTATAGAAAAAAGAAAATCTAACTTTCAATTTCTAAAAAAACAACTTCAAAAATGTAGTGAATTTATTCATTTACCTGAAAGTACACATAACTCAGATCCATCTTGGTTTGGTTTCCCAATAACGATTAAAGAAAATAAAAATTTCAAAAGAGTGGATTTGATAAATTATTTAGAACAAAACAAAATTGGAACTCGGTTATTATTTGCAGGTAATATAATAAAACAACCTTATATGGCTGATTGTCTGTTTCGTATTAGTGGAGATTTGAATAATACAGACTTGATTATGAATCAAACTTTTTGGGTTGGCTTATTTCCTGGTCTTAGTGATGATCACTTAAACTATGTGGCTGAAAAAATTGAATTATTTTTCAGAGCTAATAATTAAAATAACTACTAAATGGTATTATTAACAGGTGCAACAGGTTTTTTAGGTAGTTATTTATTAGATGAATTAATTGGTAGTAAGTATGAAGTAGTCATTCTCAAAAGATCTAGTTCTGATATTTCAAAAATTAATCATTTAATTAGTAAGGTGGTTTATTATGATGTGGATATTCAGCCATTAGAAATAGCCTTTAAAAATCATAGAATTGATTGCGTAATTCATACAGCATGTGATTATGGGAAATCCTCAAATAGCAATTATCAAATAACAGAAAGTAATTTAATGTATGGATTAAAATTACTTGATGCATGTTTAAAATACAAGACTAGGTTTTTTATAAACATAGACACTTTATTACCTAGACAATTAAATGCGTATTCATTTTCTAAAAAACAGTTTGTAGATTGGTTGAGATACAAATCAAATGAAATCATAGTTGCAAATTTTAGATTAGAATACATGTATGGTAGATGTGATGATGACTCTAAATTAGTGCCATTTTTTTTATCAAAATTATCACAAAATGTACCGGAAATTGAATTGACCGAAGGACAACAAAAAAGAGATTTTATTTTTATAGATGATGTTGTATCTGCAATTTTACTAGTATTAGATAAAGTTGATCAGTTAAATGGATTTTCTGAATTTGATCTTGGAACAGGGGAATCTGTAACGCTAAGATATTTTTTAGAAAAAATTAAATTCGAGTTCGAATCAACTTTTGGAATTACTGAAACAAAACTTGCTTTTGGTAAATTACCTTATCGTGATGGCGAAATGATGAATGTTGAATTAAATAATTCTGCACTTATCAAATTAGGGTGGTATCCTAAAACAACTTTACAAGATGGAATTAGAAAAATTATAAATGAAATGATATGAAATATCTCATTACAGGAGGTTGTGGATTTCTAGGTTCAAATATTGCAAGTGAATTAATTAAAGAAGGTCATGAGCTTGTAATATTTGATAATTTATCACGTTTCGGAAGTCATCAAAATTTACTTTGGCTAAAACAGCAGGGAAATTTTGAATTTATTCATGGTGATATTCGAAATGTCAATGATGTAGAATTATTGATTAAAGAAAAAACCCCTGATATTATTTATCATCTTGCCGGACAAGTGGCAATGACAACTTCAATAATTAATCCAAGATTAGATTTTGAAGTAAATGTTTGTGGAAGCTTTAACCTTTTAAATTCAGTAAGATTATTCTCTCCGAATTCAACTATTATTTATTCTTCTACAAATAAAGTATATGGTGACTTACTTCAATATAAATATATTGAAACTGATACTCGTTATTCCTGTTTAGATAAACCAGAAGGCTTTGATGAAGACGTGAATTTAAATTTTCATTCTCCTTATGGTACCTCTAAAGGAAGCGCAGACCAATATATGCTAGATTTTAATCGAATTTATGGATTAAAAACAGTTGTATTCAGACATTCCTCAATGTATGGGGGTAGACAGTTTGCAACATATGATCAAGGTTGGGTAGGTTGGTTTACAAAAAAAGCATTGGAAATTAGAGATAATAAATTAGAAAAGCCGTTTACAATCTCAGGTAACGGAAAACAAGTTAGAGATTTGCTTTTTGCTACTGATTGTGTAGAGCTTTATTTAATTGCATCACAAAATATTGAAAATTTAAAGGGACAAGCATTTAATATTGGGGGTGGAATTAATAATTCTTTTTCAATTTTAGAATTATTTAGCTTTTTTGAATCGAAATTGAAAATTAAAATGACTTATACCCAACTTCCATCAAGAGAAAGCGATCAATTAGTTTTTGTTGCAGATACAAAAAAAATAAGGTCATTAACAGAATGGAATCCTAAAATTCCAAAAGAAAAAGGTATATTAGAAATTATAAATTGGGTTGAAAAAAATTAAACTTTCATTTAAACATAAATTATTAAAAATATTGATTATGAATCATTACAAAGAAATTAATAAATGTAGAATATGTAATTCTAAGAAAATTAAAAATATACTAAAACTTGGAGAACAGTTTTTAACAGGTGTTTTCCCTAAAAATATCAATGAAGATATAACAAGTGGGCCATTAACTATAGTTAGGTGTGAATCTTGCGGGTTGGTTCAGCTAAAACATTCTTATTCATTAGAAGAAATGTATGGTGAAAACTATGGATATAGGTCTGGATTGAATAGTTCGATGGTTAGACATTTACAAACTAAAATAGAATACCTTGAAAGTAACTATAAGCCATTAAATGATGATTTAGTGATTGATATTGGAAGTAATGATGCAACTTCACTAAAAGCATATTCTGGTGAATTTAGAAAAGTTGGAATTGATCCAACAGGTGCAAAATTTAAAAAATATTATACGGATGGTATTGATTTAATTCCAGATTTCTTTACATATGAATCATTTAATAAAAATTTCCCTGGGAAGAAAGCAAAGATTATTACCTCAATTTCTATGTTTTATGATTTAGAAAATCCTAACACTTTTGTACATGACATAAAAAAATCTTTAGATGAAAATGGTGTTTGGCATTTCGAACAAAGTTATATGCCTGCAATGCTTAGGACTAATTCATATGATACGATTTGTCATGAACATTTAGAATTTTATTCGTTTAAAGTTATTGTAGATTTATTAAATAAACATGGTTTAAAAGTAATAGATGTTCAAACAAATGCAATTAATGGAGGCAGTTTTGCTGTAACAGCTTCCCATGTAGATTCTACTTTGAAAGAGAATACACCAATAATAAATTGGATGTTAAAGCAAGAGGAAAGAATGAAACTTGAAACAGAATTACCCTATTTAGATTTCGAAAAAAGTGTACTGCAACACAGAGAAGATCTAGTTTCATTAGTAAATAATTTAGTTGCAGACGGTAAAAAAATTGCAGGATATGGTGCAAGTACTAAAGGGAACGTTCTACTGCAATATTGTAATTTTAGTGTTAATGATATATTTTGTATTGCAGATGTGAATGAAGACAAACATGGTTGTTTTACACCTGGCACAAACATTCCTATCGTTTCTGAAAAAGTAGCACGAGACTTAAAGCCAGATTATTTCTTAGTACTCCCTTGGCATTTCAAGCATTCGATTTTAGAAAGAGAAAAAGACTTTATACAAAATGGTGGTAAATTTATTTTTCCATTACCAGTAATTGAAATTATATAGTGAATCTAACTGCAATTATTTTTGGAATTAGTGGTCAAGATGGTTACTATTTGAGTGAACTACTTAAGAAGAAAAATATTAATATCATAGGTGTTTCTAGAAATAATAAAAATTATTTAAAAGGAGATGTTTCAGATTATTCTTTTGTGAAAAAATTAGTATCTGATGTACAACCAGATTACATTTTTCATTTAGCAGCTATTTCTTCTACTAAGCATGATTATTTATTTGAAAATCATGCTACAATTTCAACTGGTACATTGAATATACTTGAAATTGTGAGAGTATATTCAAGTCATACAAAAGTTTTTATTTCTGGAAGCGCAATGCAATTTAAAAACGATGGGCTGCCAATTAATGAAAGTACCCCCTTCGACCCCAATAGCGCATATAGTTGTTCTCGGATTGACTCTGTTTATGCGAGTAGATATTTTAGAAATAAGTTCAATATAAAAGTTTATATTGGATATTTTTTCAATCATGACAGCCCTCTTAGGACCATAAACCATATTAACCAACAAATAGTAATTTCCGCATTTAAAATAAAAAATAAGGAAGAGGATAAAATCTTGATTGGTAACCCTGAAATTTTAAAAGAATTTAATTATGCCGGAGATGTTGTAAACGCTATTTGGTGTTTAGTTAATCAAGATGATTTTTTTGAATCTATAATCGGATCTGGTATCGTTTATAGTATTTATGATTGGGCAAAATATATTTTTTCAAGACTCGATTTAGATTTAGAACAATATTTAATAATTGATACAAATTTTAAAATTGATTATAAAATATTGCAATCGGATCCAAGATTAATTAAAAGTATTGGATGGAATCCACAGGTTGATTTTTATAAATTAGCAGATTTAATGATTAAGGCGAAATGTTAGTTATTTACGAACCTTTATGTAAGGGATTTAGTCACGAAAAAATAAATAGTGGATTCATCTACTCATTTAGCAAGGCATTTCCAATAGAGAAGATATATTTTTACGCACACAAAACACATATAGAAGCGTTAAAAAATATTTTAAATAACGATAATTTATCAATAGACAATCTAATTTATAAACAATTACCTATTTCAAGAAATTTTACTCTTCTATCATTTTTAATTAATATTTATAACTTATTAAAGTTAAGGAGCAAATTAAAATTCAATAAAGATAAAAAATTATTCCTGACTTCATACAATACTCTTATTCTCTATATTATTAAATCTTATAAATGTTTTAGTGAAATAAAATTTTATATTGTACTTCATGGAAGTTTTGAAGAAATTAATTCTGGGGAACTATTTATTGAAAGCAACCAAGTATTAAAATATAAAATTCCACAAAAAACTGCTGCAAAACGATTAAAGAATATAAATTTTAGTAAACTTACAAAATATATAGTTGATTTAGTTGGAAAACTTATTTTAAAAACGTCAATATTTAGATATTTTTTTATAAAAAAATTCAACACAAAAAAGATATTAGAATGGCGTTCCAATAAAAACATAACTTTTATTGCAATATCAAAGCACATAATCATAAATGCAAATAAAATATTTGAATATCAAAAATTGAATATAAAATATCATTTTTATCCCAATTACTTTCGTGAAAAAAATACTAGACCTAATAATCAATACATAAAATTTGGAATATTTGGATACGGTGATCCATTAGTTTTATATAACATTTCAAAAAAACTAGAATTAGTTAATGTACAAAATAAATTTGAAATAAGGGTGATCGGTATGGATAATTCTATTTCAAACTTTTTTTCATTCATTACGACTCCCAGCAACGGTTTGCCCTTAAGTAGAAAACAAATGGAACATCTTGTCTCTGATATCGATATTTTATTAATACTTTATAGTAATCAAAAGTATAGATTGTCCTGTAGTGCTACAATCATTGAGGCCCTTTCATATTGCAAACCAATAATTTATTTTAAAAATGATTGCATATCGTATTTCAATAATAATAATTTACCAATCGGATTTGAAGCTAATAGTGTCGATGATTTTGTAAAACATATGTCTATTTGTATAGATGATTTTATCTTAATGAAAGAAAAATTTAATGAATTTTCTGAAAATATTATGACATTAAGAAATGCATATTCCATCGAAAATAATTATAAAAACTTAATTGATCTTTGGAACGAATGATAAATAAAATAAAGCAGATTAGTGAGCATGTAAAATTGCTTAAAATTAACAAAGTAAAAAAATCAATGAGATTAATTTTAAACTCATTAATTGATAATACTAATACAAATAAAACAGAAGAATTTATTTTAACTCAAATTGTTTATGATTATAATTATATTTTTAAAATATTTGTTTTTTGCACTTCCTTAAAAAAAATAAAAAATCATAAAATAATTGCTTATGACACTTTAATTCCATGGGGAAAACTAAATGAAAAATTTAATTTTCTTCTTAATATGTTTTTTAAAAATGGGTTTCATTTTCTTTATGAGAATTTAATTGATCATTTGATTATTGATATATACAAAAATAAACATCAAGAGGATAAATGGGTTTTGGATACATATTTCTCTGTCATAAGCCATCTTAATTCTCCAAAAGATATTTTAGAGATTAAATTTGATAATATTTTAGTAGGTGATTTAATTTATGACACTTATTTAAGATATTACAAAAAACCGACAATCAATAAAATTGATACCGGTCTAAAAAATGTTATATATAAAGCAATTAATGTTTATTATAATTTCAAAAAAATATTTAGCGACAAAAAAATAACCATGTTTGTCACTACATACACTACATATATACAACATGGAATTCCTACTAGGATTGCTTTAGATAAAGGAATTCCTGTTTATTCAATTTGCTCCAATACTTATATATTTCAAGAAATTAAGAAGGATTTTCCTTATCATACGAAAAATTATACAGAGTTTGTTTCTGAATTACCGTTCAATCTAAATCATGATGTTAAAGCGATTTTCGAATCTAGATTTTCAGGAAATATTGATAAAGGTATTTCATATATGAGAAAATCAAGTTATTCAAATATCGACAATTCAAATTTGTTGTCAAAGGTACTTAATTTAAAAAAAAGAAATGTTTTTATATACATACATGATTTTTATGATTCGCCTCACATAAACAGATGTCTATTATTTAATGATTTATATGATTACATTTATAATATATTAGATAATATTGAAAATGATTCTGAAAGTACATTTTTTGTTAAATCACATCCAAATAGTGTATACAATACCGATAGTATTATCTATGAATTAGTAAATAAATTTAAACATAAAAACATACATCTGTTAGATAATCGTATTTCGAACAATGACATAATAAAAATTAAACCTGATTTAATTGTAACTGCCAGGGGAACAGTAACGATTGAGATGGCATATTTTAATATTCCAGTAGTTGCTCTTTTTGATAACCCATATGTAAACTTCGATTTTGTACATACATGTTACTCAAAAAAAGAATATTTTGATATCATAAATGGATATGTGCTGCCCCAAATTCGTATTAATAAGGATGAAATACTATCTTTTTATTTTCAATATTTTTTAAAAGATACCGTCAATGATAATTTGAATTTATTTTCTATTGATTTTGATACAAGAATATTTAATACTGAATTAGATATTTTAAATTCATTAAAAAATAATTTTGATTTCGGTTTTTTATATAAAAACACTCAAAAATTTATTTATAATTATTTAAATAATAATTTGTTATAAAATGTCTTATTCGCCTATTGTATTATTTGTTTATAAAAGATTATTTCATACTAGATTGACAATTGATTCCTTGTTAAAATGCCAAGAATCCAAAGACTCGATACTTTATATCTTTTCAGATGCACCCAAATGTCTTGAAGATGAAGAAGAGGTGCTAAATGTTCGCGATTATCTAAAATCAATTAGTGGTTTTAAGAATGTATATATTATACATAGAGACATAAACTTTGGATTAGCGAAAAATATTATTTTTGGACTCAATGAATTATTTCTGACGAATGATAGATTGATAATATTAGAAGACGATATAGTAGTGAGTAAATATTTCCTTAATTTTATGAATGATGCCTTGAGTTTATATCAAAACGAAAAAAAGATATGGCATATTAGCGGTTGGAATTATCCAATTGATTGTACAAACTATCAATATAATTCATACTTCCTTCAAATGTCTAACTGTTGGGGTTGGGGTACTTGGGCAGATAGATGGAAACATTTTGAAAAAAAACCTGACCATATTATAAATTCTTGGACTAGACAAATGAAAAAAAGGTTCACTTTACATGATGCTAATTACAATTTTTGGCAGCAAATTAAATATAATAAGAAAAATAAAATAAATACCTGGGCAATTTTTTGGTATGCCACTATTTTCCAAAAAAATGGTTTATGCTTAAATCCTGTTAAAACCTTTACAGAAAATATTGGAAATGATGGAACTGGTGAAAACTGCGGGAATGTTGATATTTTCAAATCTTACTTAAACGTCAACTATGAAAAAAACTTTCCTAAATCAATACAATTTGATTCAAACTATTATCAATTAATTAGAAAATTTTATATACAAAATAAAACACCTTTTTTTATCAAAGTAATTAATCGATTAAAATTATTAATCAATAATATTAAATGAATATTGTTCATCTATCAAATTCAACAACAACAGGTGCATATTCTGCAGCTGTTAAAATTCACAAAATATTATTGAATAAAGGTCATAATTCTATTTTGTATGCAAGTTATTCGAGGGTTAATCATGCAAGTGATTTAAATATTTTCATACAAAACAAGCTAATGGGCTTTTATTTAAATGTAAGAGATAAGTTTATTTCTCCATTATTTAATAGAAAGTTGTTTTATAAGAAGAATAATCCAAAAGATATTTATTGTTTTTATCAAACTGAGGAGCTTTATAGAAAAGGAATTAATAAAAAATTAGTTAATACATTACCAAACCAAATTGATATTTTGTTTGTACACTGGGTAAGTGGCTTTGTAAATAGTTGGGACATTTTAAGAATTCAAAAAAAAACTGGTTGTAAGGTGATTTATACAATGATGGATATGGCGCCAATAACAGGAGGTTGTCATTATTCTATGTCATGTGATTTATTTATGTCTAATTGTATTAATTGCCCAGCTTTGACATTCAATAATAAGTACATACCTTTTGTACAGTTGAAAGAAAAAGCCATTAATATGTTGAAACTAAATGCTAGACTATTAACTTTTTCTAAAAACGATATCATCATAGCAAAAAAATCACATATCAAATTTTTTGATTACTTAGATTGCATTTTACCATTTGAGGTTGACTTATTTTCTTCAAAAAAAGCTTTTAAATATCCTAAAGAAAAAAGAGATTTTCATATTTTAAGTTGTGCTTATTCAAAAAAAAATGAAAGAAAAGGACCGAATTACTTTCTTGAATCATTAATTCAACTTGATAGAATTGCAACTGTAACAATATACGTTTACAATATTGATTTAGAGTTTAATTCTGAATATGATTTTAAAAATATAAAATTCATTAATTTTGAATACACAAACAATGTTAAAGACTTAGCTTCTCTCTATAAAAAAATAGATTTACTAGTTTTTACTTCTATTGCTGATTCTGGACCACAAATGATTTTTGAATCTTTGTTATGTGGTGTGCCGGTAGTGTCATTTGATATTGGTTATGCTAATGAGCTTATTATTGATAATTGGAATGGTTATATTGTTGATGTTTATGATACTCTACAAATGGCAAATAAAATTATTGACATAATTAACATGTATAAAAATAATCTTATCGATAGTGATTCTATTTCTAAGTATGCATTAGAATACTATAATTTAAACTCATTTGAATCTAAACTAGATAAAATATTGAATTTATGAACAATGATTTAATAAAAGATTTTTTAAAAATTTTTATTACACGTAATAAAAACTATAATTACGACAATAACTATGCCTTAAAAGCCGAAATGCATGCAAAAAATAAACTTTCTATAGATGAAATAAATACAGTAAAGTATTATTTGTATGATAAAACCATACCTAAAAATTTAAATATTTTAGATGTAGGTTGTAATACAGGCATGCCACTTGTTAATTTTTTAAATCAAACTATTGATTGTAAGGGATTTGGAATTGACATAAATAAACAAGCAATTGATAGTTTTAAAGCTCATGAAAATAACATTTCTTTGAAATTGTATGATGGTGTTACAATCCCTTTTGAAGATAACTACTTTGATCATGTAATATTACATCATGTTATTGGCCATGTAAAAGAACCTAATAGAATACTATCGGAAATCAATCGAGTATTAAAACCTGGAGCAACTCTAAGTATAATTACACCAAATCTGTGGTACAAGTTTTTCAGATTCCCCCATAACCTTATTAATAATTTTAAGCCAGATAATTCAATCTTAAGATATTATAGTAAAAATAAATTAAAAAAAGCACTAGAGATCAATCAATTTTCTAATAACTTTTTTTTTTATTTTGGTGATGATTCTTTTTTTAAGATGAATTTTGCCAAACTAAGAATTTGCTCAATTTCAAAAAAATAAAAATGATACCATTTAATAAACCTTATTTAGTAGGTGAAGAAATTCAATATATTAGTAATTCACTTAACTCATTACATTTAGCAGGTGATGGGCATTATACAAAATTATGTTCAAATTGGCTTGAAGAAAAATTAAAAACCAAGAAAGCTTTACTAACAACATCATGCACAAGTGCATTAGAAATGGCCATTATACTTTCGGGTATTGGAATTAATGATGAAGTTATAATACCTAGTTATACTTTTGTTTCCTCTGCAAATTCGGTTGTAATGCGAGGTGGCACACCTGTGTTTGTTGATATTGATCCTATAACGCTTAATATAGATGTAGATATAATAGAATCTGCTATAACTGAAAAAACAAAAGCTATCTTAGTTGTTCATTATGCGGGATTTTCTTGCGATATGAGAAAATTAATGTCTTTAGCGAAAAAATATAATTTAATCGTTATTGAAGACGCCGCACAGTCTATATTAGCTAAATATGATGATGATTATTTAGGTACAATTGGTCATTTTGGTTGCCTAAGTTTTCATGAAACAAAAAATATAACATGTGGAGAGGGAGGAGCTATATTAATTAACGACGACAATTACATTGAAAGAGCTGAAATCATAAGAGAAAAAGGAACAAACAGAAGTAAATTTTTTAGAGGACAGATTGATAAATATACTTGGTGTGATATAGGTTCTTCATTTCTTTCAAGTGATATTTTATCATCTTTTCTATATGTACAACTATTAAATTCAGATTTAATTACTCAAAAAAGAAGAGAACTATGGTACAGATATTACGAAAACTTAAAGGATAATAAAAATTTTAAAATCGTGAATGATCTCAGTTATAATTTTCATAATGCACATATGTTTTATTTATTATTTAAAAATCTTGAAGAAAGAACTCTATTTCAAAATTTTCTAAAAAGCAATAATATAATCAGTACCTTTCATTATATACCTTTACATTCATCTATAGCAGGTAAAAAGTATGGTCGAGAAGGTTCTTCTATGCTTGTTACTAATAATGTTTCTGATTGTCTATTAAGGTTGCCAATGTGGATTGGAATGGATATTGAATATATTTTGAATCACATAAAATCTTATAAAATTTCATGATAAATACTATAAAATTTCTTTTTAGAAAAATTGGCTTAGAAGTCAATAGATTAAACACAGATAATTCTGGATCATTTCAAATTGCAAAAATAATTGAACATTTTAATATTAATACGATTTACGATATTGGTGCAAATACAGGACAGTATGCCTCTGAACTTTTTGAATTAGGCTATAAAGGAAGAATTATAAGTTTTGAGCCGCTTAGTAAAGCTTATACAAGATTAAAAAATAATTCAAAAAGAAATTCACGTTGGTATATACACGATAAATGTGCTATTGGAAATGAAAATGGTAATATTATAATTAATATTTCCAAGAATTCTGTTTCTTCCTCAATACTTCCCATTTTAGATTCACATATTGAATCTGCAAAAAATTCCGCTTACATAGACTCGGAAAAAGTTGATGTTAAAACGTTTGATTCAATCTTTCAAAAATATTATCATTTAAAAGATAAATCTTTATTAAAAATTGATACACAAGGATATGAAAGTGAAGTTTTAGATGGAGCAATTAATTCATTAACTAATATAACATTAATTCAGTGTGAACTTTCATTGGTTCCCTTATATGAAAATCAGTTGCTTTATAAAGATATGATTGAAAAAATTGAATCATACGGTTTTACTATGTGGTCAATAAGAAGTGGTTTTACAAATAGAGACAATGGAAGAACATTACAAGTAGATGCAATTTTTCTTAATAGGAATGAAATATATTAACATCACTAAATTTTTTAATTTTAATTCCAATATAGGAAGTGCAGAAAAATATTTAGTAAATAGTTTGTTTGTCCTTATAATATTTTTGTTTATTAATCCAATCTATGCAATTTTATTAGTTACTTATTTTTCTGTCAATCATGAATATTCAAAATCAATTTCTTTTTTAAGCTTAATATTTGCTTTTTCATTATTTTTTTTTAATAGAAAGTATGATGTCAATTTTTATTTAGATTCAACTGATGATGTCCCTGTATATATCGATTATTATTTAAAACTAAGTACACTCTCAATCGGTGATATATTTTTTAATTTTTTAAAATCTCCAAGTGGAAACGAGCCATTTTGGCATTTAATTTGGTGGTTTGTTAACCGACTTACAAATTCAAATGTTAGTGTTTTTATTTTTCTACATTATTTATTAATTTTTTATTTTTTTGCTAAAATTTCTAAATCCCTTTTTCCCAAAGGCTTTGAAATATTATTCCTTCTTATATTATTTTTATTTCCAGTTACATTATATAATGTATGTCATGTTTGGAGACAAATACTATCTTTTGAATTTATGTTATATGGCACATATTTATATTATTATAAAAATATAAAAATTATTGGCGTTATATATATAATTTTAAGCATACTCACACATGTTTCATGTCTATACTTTTTTATTATTTTCTTAACTTATAATGTTTTTTTTGAACTGTTTTTTAAACTTTCAAAAAAAAATATAATTATTTTTACATCAATAATTTTAATTTTAATTAGTCTTGGTTTTCAAATATTATTGTCTATACTTGGTGAAACATTTGTTCGTTTAGCTAATTATACTGAAGGTGCTTCTGCGGATAGGGATGGATTGGGTATTAAATTAATAATTTATATTGCTATCACAATTTATGCATTTAAAAAATCAAAGATTACCAAATTCAACTCATTTTTATTTATAAATATTTTAATTCCTTTTTTTCTACCATTTATTTTTCCATCTTTAAATTCTATATATGATAGATACTTTAGTTTGGCACTGACATTATTATCAGTATACTTATTCATAATTTCTATTAATGCTTTAAATGGCATTTTATATATTAGAGAAAAAATCATCTTCTTTTTAATTTTTTTACTTCTAACTACAAGTTTTTTGAAATTATATTTTGAATTTAATAATAAAATAGGGGTTATTTCATTTATTGGATCTTCAAATGCCTTTAATTTTAACAATGGAATTTTTGTTTCTTTATTTAAACTTATTAACTAATGAAAATTAGTATTGCTGTGCCTTCATATAATTATGGTATTTATATTTCTGATTGCTTAAATAGTATCTTAAGTCAAGACTATTCAAATTTTGAAGTTTTGATATGTGATGGGGGTTCAAAAGATGATTCATTAAATATAATACAAGCCTTTTGTTTAAAAGATAAAAGATTCAAACTTGTTAGTGAAAGTGATAATGGACAGTCAGATGCAATTATTAAAGCTTTTCATAAATCTGATGGTGATATTTTATGTTTTTTAAATGCCGACGATATTTTTATAACAAAAACCGTATTTCGTGAAGTAGTCACTACATTTTTAAATTTTAATAATATTGACATTATAAGTTTTGGTGGTTATTATATTAATTCTACTGGTATTAATATAAAAAAAATTAATTTAAGATATCATTCATTTGATAATTTTGCACAAATGAAATATAGAACTGCAGTGATCCAACCAAGTACATTTTGGAAAAGACATGTATATATTAATACCCCTTTTAGAAAAGGTTTTGAATTTTCTTTTGATTCAGTTTTTTTTTATGAATGTTTTTTAAAATATAACTGGTTGGAGCTCGATCTTCCTGTCTCTGGTTATAGATGGCATAATAATAATAAGTCTGCTTCAGTATCAAGTAAGAGAGTAGTTGAATTGATGAATTTTGAAAAAATTAAATTTGGCAACTTTTCATTTAGAGTTTTTTACTTAAAATTTATATACTTAATATTTATTTTAGTTGAAAATATAATCCTAATACCAAACAAAGTTAAAAATATTATTAGAATACTTATAAATGCAATCTCATATTTAACATTTTATAGATTACCAAGCATTTAATTATTATGAAAAAAAAAGTTTTAATTACAGGATGTAGTGGTTTTATTGGAATAAACTTAATACGCTATTTAGAAAGTCTAAATTATGAAGTTTATGGTATTGATTTAAATTGTAACAATAATAATAATAATAAATTTAAAATTGATATCAATGATTACGATGAATTATATGGAATATTCAAAAAAATTTTACCAGAAGTAGTAGTGCATCTTGCAGCAAGGATTGACATTTCTGATGATCCAATTTGGGATTACAAAACAAATATCTTTGGAGTGCAAAATCTAATAAAAGTCACAGAAGAACAAGAATCTGTAAAAAGGGTTATTTGGATATCGACTCAACTAGTAAACAAACTTGGGAGCAAATTCATTAATTATAATCACTATGATGCAAATACAACTTATGGTGCAAGTAAAGTACTAGGTGAAAAATTAGTCAAAAATGGTGTAATTAAAAAAGAATGGGTAATTGCAAGGCCTAGTACAGTTTGGGGTCCAGGAATGAGCGATCATTATTTAAATTTTATTAAATATATTGATAAAGGTATTTACTTTAATATTACTCTAGATAAAGTTTATAAATCATTCTCATATGTAGGAAATACATGTTTTCAAATTGAGAAAATTATTAGTAGTAGTTCAAATTTGATAAATAAAAAAACATTTTATTTATCTGATTATACACCATTAGAACTTCATGAGTGGACTACAGAGATAACTTTATCTCTTAATCGAAAAAAAATATATTCCATTCCAATTATTTTTAGTTATGCAATTGCATTATTTTTTTATGTAATCAAATTCATGAGATTTATTAGAAAGGTACCAATCACTTTTTATAATATAAATAACATACGTACAAACTACATTAATAATAATGATTTAGAAAGTTTAACTGGACCACTTCCATTTAATCTCAAGGATGGAGTTGTAAATACTATTAAATGGTATAAAAATGAAAATTAGTATAATTACTCCCACATTCAATAGTTCTAAAACAATCATTGACACTTTAAATTCTATAAACAAACAATCTTATAATAATATTGAACATATCATAATTGATGGTAATTCCACCGATGATACTGTAAATTTGTGTAAAATACATTCACCAAAATCAATAATCATTTCTGAAAAAGATAGTGGTATTTATGATGCAATGAATAAGGGAATTAAAAAATCTACTGGACAAATAGTAGTTATTTTAAATTCTGATGATTTTTTTATTAATGAGAAGCTTATCGAGACTATTGTAGAATCATTTCTAACAGATAATAATATTCAAATTATTTATGGAAATTTAATATATGTATCTGCAAATAATACATCCATTTCTATAAGGGAATGGATATCTAAGTCATATTACGATAATTTTTTTGAAGATTCAAATGTTCCACCTCATCCAACTTTATTTTTAAGAAAAGAAGTATACGACCTGGTCGGAAATTTTAATTTAGATTATAAACTGGCAGCTGATTATGAATTCATGTTTAGACTTTTTAAGTTAAATAATCTAAAGTCCTTGTATATTAATACGTTTTTTGTTAAAATGAGAACTGGTGGTGCTACAAGTAAAAATATTAAAAATGTTTTAATTCAAAATATTGAAATATATAAATGTTGGAAATCTTTTGGTTTCAAATTTCCATACTTTTTTTTCATAAATAAACTTTTAAATCGAACGTCACAATATTTCTTTAAAAATAAATAAATGGATATATTATTCACAGGAAGTAGTGGGTTTGTTGGAAAAAATATTATAGATAAATTCAAAATTGATAATAATGTATATACTTTGAGTAGGCATGATGCATTTTATAATATTGACTTAACGCAAACTGTACCTATAATACAACATAAATACGACTTAGTAATTCATGCTGCAGGGGTTGCTCATTTGATGTCAAATTCTAGTTTAGTAAATCAATTCATATATGATTCAAATATAATTGCAACAAGAAATCTTTTAAAATCTTTTAATGATAATTATATTCCTTCAAATTTCATCTTTTTAAGTTCTGTAGCTGTTTATGGCGAAGAAGAAGGCTATATGATTAATGAGTTAAATGATTTAAGAGGAAAGACTAGTTATGCAAGATCAAAAATAGAATGTGAGAATATAATAATTAATTGGTGTAAAATTAATAATGTTACTTGTACAATTCTAAGATTACCTCTTTTAATTGGGCCTAATCCAAAAGGTAACCTAGGCGCTTTAATAAAATCAATTCGTATGAATACGTATTTTAATGTTTCGGGAAACAAAGCAAAAAAAAGTATGTTACATGTTTACGATATTTACAATTTTATAAAATTATCTTATTCTGAAGGTGGTATATATAATTTAACAGATGGTGTTGATCCATCAATTATTGATTTTACAAATCGTTTAGCGTTAATTTTGGGCAAAAAGAAAATAATAAATATTCCATACACATTAATTAAATTTGCATCAAGAATAGGGGATAATTTTGGCAGCAATTTTTTCATAAACTCTTTTAAACTAAATAAGTTGACTACTAGTCTTACGTTTTCAAATTATAAAGCTATAAGTACATTTAACTGGGAGCCAATATCTTCCATGGATAATTTAGAAATTATATAAACCCAAATAAAAGAATATGCCTTATTTATTTACATCAGAGAGTGTTTCTGAAGGACATCCAGACAAAGTAGCGGATCAGATTTCTGATGCGTTAATTGATAATTTTTTAGCGTTTGATCCACAATCAAAAGTGGCATGTGAAACTTTAGTAACCACAGGTCAAGTAGTATTGGCTGGAGAGGTAAAGTCAAAAGCCTATTTAGATGTTCAAGAAATTGCAAGAGGTGTAATTAAGCGAATTGGTTATACCAAGAGTGAATATATGTTTGAAGCCAATAGCTGTGGTATTTTATCCGCTATTCATGAGCAATCAGCGGATATCAACCAGGGGGTAGATAGAAAGAAAAAAGAAGAGCAAGGTGCTGGCGACCAGGGTATGATGTTTGGTTATGCTACAAATGAAACAGAAGACTATATGCCATTGGCTTTGGACTTAGCGCACAAAATTCTAATTGAATTAGCTGCATTAAGAAGAGAGAATAAGGCGATTAAATATTTACGTCCTGATGCAAAGTCTCAAGTAACATTAGAGTACAACGACAAAAACGAGCCAGTAAGAATTGACGCGATTGTTGTGAGTACACAACATGATGATTTTGATAAAGAAGGCAAGATGTTGGAGAAAATTAAGAAAGACATTATTGAAATCTTAATTCCAAGAGTAAAAGCAAAATACAAGAAATACGCTAAGTTGTTTAACAACGACATTAAGTATCATATTAACCCAACAGGTAAGTTTGTAATTGGTGGTCCTCATGGTGACACAGGTTTAACAGGCCGTAAAATTATCGTGGATACTTATGGTGGTAAAGGTGCACACGGTGGTGGCGCCTTCTCTGGTAAAGATCCAAGTAAGGTAGACCGTTCAGCAGCGTATGCAACACGTCATATTGCTAAGAACTTAGTGGCTGCGGGTGTAGCTAGCGAAGTATTAGTACAAGTTTCTTACGCGATTGGAGTTGCTAAGCCAACTTCAATTAACGTAAACACTTACGGAACCGCTAAAGTAAAATTAACTGATGGTCAAATTGGTAAATTGGTGGAAAGCATATTTGATATGCATCCTTATTTTATCGAGCAACGTTTAAAGTTAAGAACACCTATGTATAGTGAGACTGCTGCTTATGGTCATATGGGTCGTAAGAATGAAGTAGTAACTAAAACATTCACTAGTCCAGATGGTAAAACAAAGACGATGAAAGTAGAATTGTTTACTTGGGAGAAATTAGATTATGTCTCCAAGGTTAAAAAAGCCTTTGGATTATAATAAATAAACAAATCCGAGCCCCGTTTCCACGGGGCTTTTTTATGCCCAAAATTTATTTAGAAAACGCCTTTGCAAACATTCTTAATCACTTGAGGTTTTCCTAAAGTGTAGTAATGTAAAACAGGCACGCCTGCGGCTTTTAATTCCTTACTTTGTTGTATCAACCACTCGGTGCCTACTTGTTCACATGCTTCGTCTGTAGTGGCCGCTAGCATTGCGTTGCGTAGGTCGGCAGGAATATCTACAAAAAAGATATCTGGTAAAATAGTTAATTGTTTTTTATTCGTGATGGGTTTTAAACCTGGGATAATTGGTACATTAATACCCATGCTTCGACATGCATCCACGTATTCAAAATATTTTTTGTTGTCAAAAAACATTTGAGTCATTATATATTGTGCACCGGCATCTACTTTATCTTTTGCTCTTTGCAAATCAAATTCCATGCTTGGTGCTTCAAAATGTTTTTCAGGATAACCGGATACACCCATGCAAAAATTAGTCTTGCTTCCGTTGATAATTTCTTTGTCTAAATATTCACCATTATTCAATCCCACTACTTGCTTTAATAAATCAATGGCTTGTTTATTTCCGTCTGGTTCTGGTACAAATGTTTTTTGTCCTTTCTCAGCATCTCCTCTTAATACCAAAACATTATCAATACCTAAAAATTGTAAATCAATTAAGGCGTCCTCGGTTTCTCTTTTGGAAAAGCCTCCACAAATCATATGGGGCACTGCATCCACATTGTAATGATTCATAATGGCTGCACAAATACCAACGGTACCTGGGCGCTTGCGCACATCTACTTTCTCTTCTACTCCAGCTGCATTTTTACGAATAAGGGTTTCACTGCGATGGTAAGTAACATTGATCCAAGATGGTTTAAACTCCATTAATGGATCTAGGTGATCATATATATAGGAAATGGTGCGACCCTTTAATGGGGGCAATACCTCAAAGGATACCAATGTGTCTTTTGCCTTAGCTAAATGTTCAATTACTTGCATAGAGTGCAAAAATAATTAATATATACTTCTCTCACTCATTTATCTTCAGTAATTTAGCAATATAATTTATAATATAAATGGTTAATCGTCTTTTTGCTTTAGTTATACTTATAGTGACATCCCCAATATTTATTATCGTTGCATTTGCCATTCTTATTGAGGACGGGTTTCCTGTTTTCTTCATTCAAAAACGAGTTGGTATTAATTATTCATTTTTCAAAATTTATAAATTTAGAAGTATGAAAAAAAATACACCAAATATTGCTACTCATCTTTTAACCAATCCAGAACAATATCTGCTGAAAATAGGCAAATTAATAAGAAAGACAAGTTTAGATGAAATACCTAATTTGATAAATATAATTAAAGGGGAAATGATATTTGTAGGACCGCGTCCAGCATTATACAATCAAGATGATCTCATGACATTTAGAGTTGCAACAGGTGTATCAAAACTAAAGCCGGGTATTACTGGATGGGCTCAAATAAATGGAAGAGATGATTTATCAATAGAGAAAAAAGTACAATTAGAACAAGAATATATGTATCGAAGATCTACACTTTTTGACATTGAAATTATTATAAAGACATTTACAAAAGTATTATTTAGTAGGGACGTGAGTCACTAGTCGAAATAACTTCTTATATGAAATTCCTTTTAGTCTTTAAGTGATATATTTTGAGATACTTGCCAATGAGATATAAGTATTTTTTAACCATTATCAATAGTTGAACTTGTTTGGCACATCAAAGTCAACATCATTTCTATATAAAAATGTATTGTCCTTTATATCAATTTCCTTGAATTGGTAAAATTCAAGGATTGCACCAACCCACATACATAAATCTCTTATTCCTCCTCCAATAAATACCCTGTCAGTTGTAACATTACTTTTACGAAGCATTACTTCAATCATACTCCTTACATAGTCATATGTTTCTTCTGATTTTGGAGTATTTCTGTTTTGTGAGTTTGCATCTAATACAAATACCACTTTATCTTGATGTCTAATTTTTGATCTATTTCTTCTTTGCATTAGAATTGGTTTTAATTAAGTAGGTATTCCTTATTTGTTTTACTTCTTGAAGCGAAAGAACGTTTTGTGCTAGTGTTCTGAATTGTGATTCTGTGATAAGTAAACGAATTTTTCTATTTTTGTTTTCATTTATAAGTGAACGTGATTTCATAATATAACTTTCTATATAAATATCATGAAACTTAGATATTGTAGGCTTATTAGTTAATAAATTTTACAAATAATTGACATTACTTCACGAATAGCTCGATATTTCACATGTAAGGTTTACGATAAGAATTTGAATATTATTTCAGTTTGTGGTATTGGAAACGAGATTAATCTTAAATTTTGATAATTTTTTTCAAATTTTTCACTCAATATTTTACGACAAAAAAAATCAAAATTCAGCTGTTTGAATTTCAACTTCTAAATTAAGATCTAGATCAATAATTGAAATTCTTCTAATCATAGTTTTTATATCTAGTTGATTATGAAAGAATAAATCTTCATAGCCTTCAACTCTATTATAATGAATTGCCCTTCCAAAAGAAACATCATGTCTTGATAATTTGAAATATTTTTCAAGTCTATGATTATTTAATATTTGTTCTCTTCTGTTATCTATACAAAAATGCATAAACGACCTAAACCAACTAACCGATTTATTAGGTTCAATAACAATTAATTCTTGATTATTTATACTAATGCTTGAAATTGAAATAGGCATAAAATCATTTTTATATAATGAATTTAGCATATATTTTAGTTATGAGCAAACTTCGCTGGAATCACCAGATAAGTTGTGTCAATTGTCAAATTGTAGTCACTAGTACCCGAATTTGGACTTCACTGGAATCACCAGATAAGTTCAAAAATGGGGTAGTACCCACTAGGGTAATTGAATTTAGGTAATTGATTTATATGCATTATTTATGTTTTGAATTTCAAGGTCAAAGTCAATCCGTTTGTGCTTGAAGTATAATTGTACAGATCTTAGTTTAACGCCAGTTAAGTTAGAAACTGCTTTAGTAGTTATATCAAGTCCAAGTATTTGAAGTTCTTCTTTTGCATCATTAATTAGATCAATTTTAAGCTTCCTTTTGTATAGACCATTTAGTTTATTTGCAATATCATTTTTCTTTTCTTTAGAAAGTGTACAACTACGGTTAAAATGGATTCTTTTGAGCTTTAAGGTAGGCTTAACAGTTTCTGTCTTTATAATATGTTCATAGATAAATCTAAAGAATTCAAGGAGCTTTTCGGGTAACATGCTAGGTTGTGCATGGTATCTATTAATAAAGTAAAGGTATGAGTAAATGTAAATTGGTTCAGCAGTCGGATTTAGATAGACTAGATTATGTATTATATTTCTATAGGTTTTTCTTTTTTTTGTATTAGGGATGTTTTTTGGAATATATACCTTGCAAGTATATAATGGGTTAAAATCTAGTACTTTATTATATACATAAGTTACCGATTCAAATTTTAGTACTTCAAATATTTTCTTAATATCTATAATTTCTTTTGTGCAAAACGGTATACAAGTATTAAAAGAAGAAGTATGCATTATATACTGTTTTGCGTCTGTTTTTGAATTCTTTAAGATTATTTTTTCATCTAGGGTAATTAAATTGTTTGGGTTGTAGTATAGATCTTCATCATAAGGAATAAACCAACTTCTTGCTATATTACAGCATTGTTCATCAATGGGCTCGTTCTTAAATATAGTATTTCGAATGTGTGACCATACTGGCTTAAAATTTTCTTGTGTTAATTGATTTGATACCTTAAGAAGTATTGATATACCACCGCCACTAGATGAATTACATACTAATGATATATTATTTCCATAGGTTTTAATAATATAATCTTTATAATTTTCAATATTAGTATCTATATCAAAATAGATGTAGTTACTGAATGAAATAAAGTTTTCGTTAAAATAATTTCCACTTAATTTTTTCGCATGTACTATAGAATTTGGAGTAATATGTGGAAGTTTTTCTTTTAAGACTTTATAATGGCTATCACCAATTGATCTCAAAGAATGGATAGATTTAATTATGTCTTTCTTAGGATTGTTTTTGATTAGTTCGACTAACTGATCAATGTTAATTGTTTTTAATGGATTTGTGTCTTTTATTCCATTTTGAAAATATGAGAAATGCATTTTATAAAAATCCCCCATTGGTTCTCTGGTAACGGCAGATACTAAAATGAGGGCTTGTGAAAATCTTATGTACTTTAATTAACGCCGTTACTGCTAATCATGTACCTGTATAAGAATAAATGTTATTCTTATAATAGTAAATAGTTAGTTATTGATAATTTTCAAAAAATTGGTAAAATTTTTTTCTATATTTCTGGTTTAACTCGATTTTGCCAGAATTTTACCGGAAATTTTGAAAAGAGTAGGGTGGCCCTGTTGGGGGGTATCATATATATGTATATATAAAGGAGGGATACCTGGAGGTATACCGGCAGGCCCTACCAATAGCATGAATAACTTGTATTGTTTAACATATTGATTATCAATGATTTTAAAAATACTTGAAAAATATTTGTGTTTTCCTTTGGAAAAAACAACAAAAGTTGTATTTTTGTCTTCTAATCTTAAAAGATGAACTTATTAAGTAACATAGTGGGGGTTCAATTAGCTAGCATGCATATGCTTTTATTATTGTTATTGTTGAGAGTTCGTCCAGAAGAAATTAAGGAAGATATTGAATCGATTATGAAAGATTTTAGTGGCATTGTTGACCAAAAGAATATTAGGAGAAATATTGAATGGATTGTTGATGATAAAATTAGCGAAGATATCATCAATCAAGCTAGAAATAGAAAGTATGCTTATAAGCTTCTGGAAGTTAAAAATGAATTTTTAACATTTTATAACTCTTTAATAAATGACGTAAATAATAAGGAGAAATACAATGACATAAACAAAGTTTGTGATTTGATTGCTAGGTATGATTCTTATAGGCTCCATATTTCAAGACTTAGGATGCTTATAAAACCTAAAGTTCAAATTACTATTAATGTCCATAAAGTTACCAAGATTACTTATTTGACATTAAAAGGCTTCTGGTTGAATGATGATGGAAAGGAGGTTCGTATACATTCAAGCTCAATGGGAAGATCTGATCAATATGTGAATGGTAAAGATGATGTGCAGGCAAAGATTGATGGAACAATTAAATTCCAACAAAAATTAATTGAGGAATATGAAAAAATATATGGCGTATAGTAGCATTTTTTTTGCTCTATTAAGTTGTCTTTTTAAAAAGAAAACATTAAAATCAAAATAACATGAAAAAAAGAATCGAGGATTTAGTAAGAGTGGAAGTATTAGCAAAACACTATACACCACAATCATTGGATGACTTAATGAATAGCATCATTAATGAAGGTTTAAAAGAAAGACCAGTTATTAACTGCAATCATGAGATTATTCATGGCCATAGAAGAATTGCGGCCATGGCAGCACTTGGATTTGCAGAAGTTGAAGTCGTAGTTGAAGATGTTGAAGCTAATTTATTCGAGTATACTGCCAGAAACATTCACAGAGACAAGTCAGTGGAAGACCAAATTAAGGATATCCAAATTGTAATGAATAAGTTCCCTAAAAAACAAGGTAAGAGAAATGATGGAACTCCATATGTAAGACATGAGGAGATTATTAAAGCGCTTAATAATAGATACAAAGACGAAGAATCCATTAGAAATCTTGAGTATGTTATGAAGAATGATTTGGAGGATAATCTATTGATGAGAGCACATATTGGAAATAATGAACCTCTTTCTGCATGTGTGGAATTTCTTAAAAACAATATGGAAGTTGATAAAAAAAACAATTACGGACAGCTAGATAGATTAAAAAAAGGAAATGTAACAGTCAAAGAAGCAAATAAGTTGATTCAAAAAAGGTATCATTTAGAAAATAATAATGGATCATTTATTATTCCAGATAAATGTTATGCATATCAAATGGATTGTACAAAGGTTGCTGAAATTTCAGAGTGTTTAAATTTCGTTGATCATTTATTTACGTCAATCCCCTATTTCAAGTTGAGAGAATATGATTCAGAATTAGAATGTCAAGTTGGCCAAGAAGAAACTAAAGAAGAGTTTGCAGAAAGAATATCATTAATTTTCAAAGCGCTTGAAACTACTCTTAAACAAAGCGCTAATGTTCAAATTAATGTAGGTGAGACTTATGTTAATGGTTTGGGATTAGATATTCCAAATTTAGTTAAACAATATATTTTAAAGAATACAAAACTTGTTTATAAAGAAACAATTATCTGGCAAAAGATTAATCCAGGCTATCATCGTGAGCACGATGAGAAGCGACCAATTAATTGTACTGAATATATTTTATGGTTTGTTGTAAATCCTACACTTGCTAAGTACAACAACATCACTTTTAAGAAAGAGAATTGTCATTCAAAGATTGATTTGCCAGAAGATAAACAATACAGATCATTCTGGAATTTTATTGAAGAGCAAACAGTTTATAATGTGTTAAAAACATCGGTTGGAAAAAACCACGAAATCTATAAAATATATGATGAAGGTCATCCAGCCTTAATGTACAAATTACTACCACTAGTACCCATTTTGATGTGTACAGATGAGTCTGACGTTGTATTTGATCCTTTTAGTGGAGCGTCAACCGTGGGAAAAATGGCAGCACTTTTGAATCGCAAGGCGTTAACAACTGAAATTTCAAAATTGTATTACAGTATTGGAGTTGAGTATTTGAAATCAGGAATCAAACAATTTAATCGAGAGGGCTTGGATGCTGTACAAGAAAGATTTTATCAAACTAGTAATAGATTAAATAACGCTGCTTAAAAATAAAAACCATGTTAAGAAACATTTCAAACGAACAATGCTTGGAAAAAGGCCAAGCAAAACGTAACAGACTTAAAGAAATGATTGATGTTACGGCAAGATTTAATACAACTGATAAGTTTTCAAGCTTGTATTTGGTATCAGAAGCCGGAATGGGTAAAAGCTTCACAGTTAATAAACATTTAGAAGAATCTGGAGTTCCTTTTTATAATGTAACAGGAAGCACTTCGACATTTGCATTAGGGGTAAAATTGGCATGTATTAACTATAACAATCCAAATCTTGAGAATTTAATTGTAAATATTGATGACTGCGACGATTTATTAGCAAATGCAAATTCTTGTAATGTTTTAAAG
>Ga0214919_10000928_pt1 | contig 49585 bp, 37 predicted proteins | sample LL1503_MetaG_FD_177994 | JGI IMG/M metagenome (GOLD analysis project Ga0214919, IMG submission 177994) | Freshwater microbial communities from Lake Lanier, Atlanta, Georgia, United States - LL-1503 | ecosystem: Environmental > Aquatic > Freshwater > Lake | place: USA: Georgia | collected...
CTTCGCAGCCAACTAGTTGGCCGCATTCTACATTAGAATCTTATTTTATCGCATCGCAACTGAATAGGATTCTAAAAAATACGCGCATTCTAAACATGAGTATACCATACTATGCAGGAGCTGGAGAACCCTTTGCAGCAGGAGCTGGAGAACCCTTTGCAGCAGGAGCTGGAGAACCCTTTGCAGCAGGAGCTGGAGAACCCTTTGCAGCAGGAGCTGGAGAACCCTTTACAGCAGGAGCCATAGGGGTTGGAACCGTCACAGGGGTTGGAACCGTCACAGGGGTTGGAACAGTAAGAGGTGTAGGGCCATGAGCCGGGTTTGTATCATCCGCTCCTCCAACAATCTTCTGTAGTTCTTTATCCGTTGTTTCCTTAAAGAACTTCCAACCAGGATATGCCTGAGAAAGTCTCTTTATTCCTGCATCTATTGCTGGAGTCGCTTCCTGCTCATTTTTCACATCTACATATAAACGCCCAACAGTCAACCCAACATCAGTAAACATATCAACTATTCCCGCGGTCACAATAAACATATAGTACCCCTTTTTAATGTCGCGCAGAACTGTATTAAACTGTAGTTCATCTACTTCATCCTCGGGTACTAATATACCATCTTCATATGGATCCTTTGCAAGAGATTCATCGGTTACAGAATCATCCAGGCCAAACAGTGCCTTAAACTTCTTAAGATCTTCCTTGGCCATTTCAGCCTCTTCTTTGCTGATTTTCTCTTTCATCTCAGCATCCTCATTTCGTTTAATCTCAGCCTCCATACGCAGCTGCTCACTCTTCTTAGCCTCAATACCCTCATCAATACGCGGGTCATGCTCAAGTAGATAAGAATATACTTTATCAATAAAGTTTTCGGATATACTGCATTCTTCCTTTGTGAGTAGATCCTTCTCAGTATAGCATTTTGAGTTTACCATGTTACTGAGAAACTTCACTAACATTCCAGGGCCATCGCCTTCAAATACATAGGAGTTCAATACACTCGGTTTAATCTGTAGGCTGTTCAATACCTCAGCTTCGTCCATGGTAAACTTGAACTCTAACCAATCTTTCCTAACTTCTGGACTAGGCTTTCGTACCGAATATGGCATATCCAGGATTTTAACAGCCACAGTGTCAATCCCATCCAAGGTTAATCGATCTTCATCCGTACCGACAAACATATCACTATCGAGTCCCATGGCCCGCATACCTGCGCTAATATCCTCTCCCTTCAAATCGATTAAAATAACATTACCGTCAAAGGTTTCCGCCTTGGGGCCATAAAACCTGTATAAATACGGTGGCAGCATTTTGTTGATTTGATGATCTTCTGTCGTAATATCTGGGGGATATGCCAGAGTACCTCGCCCACGCTGAGCGAAATAAGAACTCACTGAACTAATCTGTCTAATATTCGACGCTGGAAGGTTCACTTCATTGGCGGAAGATGCACTTAATAAAATACTACCTACCATCTTATCGGCAACAGTTCGTGTAAATGGATAAATGACATAACTCGGCTCGAGCATATTTATTAGCGGTTTATTCGGCTTACTTTGCTCAGAATAAAGCTTGCAGCCTATCATTTTGCTCGCATCAGTATGTTGTGTAAGAATATAGACGATTGCCTTAGTCTCCTCATTCATTTTAAAGTTGAGATAGTTCGCCAAAATATTCTTGTTCACTTCAATATTATCTGTAGAGTAAAATGGTGGTGCAAAGAGAACTACAATATCTGGCTGCGCGTGATACTGATTATCATGTATATGATCTAAGATAGATTGAAACATAAATGCATCCCCTTTGACGGGCGGATATACAATAATGGCCGAGACTGTTTCTGGAAGAATGATTGCAAGGCGATCAAATCCAGGTTGTCCTTTCGTATCATTGTACGACCCCTTTGCCGGTAAAATGCACTTTTCTTGTGTGATGATTTTGGAGGCTTCATCTGTCTTTCCCGTGTTAATATTAAAGCGTTTCCATAAGGGGAGCATTTGTCCAATGTATTTCTCCGCCATTTCAGCGAGATTTTTAGTAAGATTAGGAAGAGTATTTGTAGATCTGGGAATCTTTTGGTTTGCATCAATAAAGATCGGTTCATCCAAGCCTCCACCTATCAAACTTTTTTTTTTAACCCTCCCATATGCATGGCCTTAGCCACCGCGGGAGGTAATGATGTAACAATCTTCGCCATAACAGCATGCATTTTGCGCCCCCTGGAACTCATCCGCCTACCCCCCTTCAGAGGTATTATATTCGCCGAGTTTCCGCCAGTTAGAAGACTCTGTTCGGGATCTCCGTGGCCACCACCCCCCATGAGTGGCTGTATACTTGCATTGCCCCCCTGAAGGAGTGATTCACCAGGATTATAACCGGGCGGCTGAGCGTTCATCTGAAGTGGCCTAAGACTTTTGCCCTTTTAGAATCAGAAATCCATGGACGACCTTCCTGTAGTAACAGTTGATCCAGACCCACAAACACGTCGCAGGAAGATTCACTGCAAGCAGGAGCTCATCGTCAACAGCCTGCAACAGTTCTATTCTGCGCGCGATGACAAGGAATACATTATCAAGCTGCTCGAGGGCACTTCCGATACTTCCCTGCGTCTTATTGACTGGTTCGTAACGAACTACGCCAAGCAGCATAACATTTCCTATATTCTGAACAACCAGGAGTTTCTGGTTTATACGAACTACAAGTCTCAGCTGAAGGCATACAGTAAAAAACTGTTTGATCCCTTCTGCCGGCGGGAGAGAATCATGTTTCAGATCCAAGGATATGAGATGTTTCAGACTACTGTCGGGAAACTGAACTTTTTCCGGTGGGCGCTGGAAAAGGGTGTGCTCGACTATATTAAGATGAACATGGTGAAGATTGAGGCGGCCATGAATACCAGCTCGAGAGAGTTACAGAAGGCGCGCAAGGCTATATCGGATACTTCTGCCACCACTACAACTACCACGACTAGTGCCAGTAGCCGGAGTTCCACTCGTAAGCGTCTTGTGATTGCACCGCCACCCAACTCCAAGTTAATGCAGAAGCACGACTATGTGGTCGAGGTGACTTTTGATTAGTGAGAGCCTGAACCGGAACCGGAACCTGAACCATACATTGACATAACAACATCATTCATTTTCTTAGGCTTTTGTGGGCGATATACTTCCTCAATATTATCGGTCTTGGGTCGCATAACTTCGTAGGCTTCCAGTGTGGCCTGCAAACTCTCTTCGGTAGCTCCTTCCGAAATCCAGCGGCTTGTATAGGTGCGTGTGTTAATACGCCTAGATTCGGCCAGACCTCTATCGGCCTCCTTCTCTTCATAGACAACGGATCGCACTTCTCGGATCATATTCCTAGGATCGCGCGTGGGATCATAACGATCAAAGTAGGGATTCATTGCCAGAGAAGGTCCTTTGGCCACGAATGGCTGTGACTGCCTGTAGTCCTGTTTGTCATTACGACTACTCAGCGGAGCCATATCATAAAAGGCCGCCTTCATTTCGGGAGGACCACCCTCGAATAATCCGCCCTGGACAACTGGCGCGGAACTCTGCCAAGACTCAAACTGTCTTGCATTAATGGTATCATCGGGATTTGTCTCGCGCCTGACGCGTAACTGTAACTTGGCGGGCGGTATGCGCACCGGACCCGCATAGGCGAACGGGTGAAACATCTGTCTAAAGAAGTATTAGAACATCACTTTAAAGTGATGTTCCTCCTCCCCTACGTGAAACTGCCAAACCGTGTAGATGGATTTCATCAAGTCTGGCTTTTTCTCGAAAGAAACGGCACACATCTTATTGAGATTGACTCTGCAGATATATCTGGCGCCATTCAACATGCCACCGACTTTTTGGCATTAAATGAGTTTACTGCCGCGGCGGAAATCTTCTGTGATGACAGGATAGTCTTCTGTCCTATTGAGCCTTCATGTGATACGCTGGCACAGTGTTACACCTGGAAAGAGACTCCTTCAGGAACTACGCCGGCTAGAGAAGTGTGGCGACCATTCATTTGGATTGCTTCTGCCGAAAAAACGGATCCGTGGGGGGTGAACTCCGCCATGAGCGAGATTTCCCTGTCTGAGAATAATAATGCATATTCAGTATTAAAGAGAATCTTGGACCTTAAGGATTAGAACCATAAACATATAGAATGGCATCTATCCGTAATAAAACTGCACGCAAGGCTACGCACGATATCAGCGCAAATGTTGTTGATTTTACGGTAAATGATTCTCTACAGAAGCTGATTGACGCGGAAGCTGATACGGCATTCAAGCGTCCCTGGCATCGTCTGGAGCGCGGGCTGCGTCTGAATCGTCTTCGCGCCTTCACGGATGATCTTGCAGAAAAGCGGGGGTTAAAAGAGCCAGAGAAGGTGTCTCTCCTCGCGCTACTGTCCAAGGCGCTTGATGATAAGAAGAAACTCCTGAACTCAAAGACAGCTGTAGAGTATGATGAGGAGACGGAGATGATAAAGGAGATTAAGCCGCTTGTTATGCATGTCTCGGCAACGGGCGAGGTGCTGTTCCAGCTATTGGAAAAGAGGAATGCGGTGACGTTTCGCCGTAAGGCGGAACAGCCTAAGAATACGCCGACAGAATAGATAGGGATGAAGGCGCAGCGCCATAAGTTTGACGAGCCGACTGTTATGTTACCTCGTCAAATGTTTCAGCCAGTTGCAGATGTATTATCATGGAGGGATATGGAGGCCCCTGCCCCCTCGCATCCTATAGAGTTTTCTGGGTGGAGGGATGCTACAGATGACTCTATAGGAGAGCTGCTGCAGGTAATACCTGAAGAGGATCGTGAGGGATTTGAGGTGGCCCAGATGATTGCCTACCGAGCACTGGAGAAGTTTGTATTGAAGGCGACTGCGGTTGGTTGGGCTGGCTGTCCCGCCGAGGAGCGACGGATCATTGCGGAAGCCGTTTTGGCGCGTCCCCAGGTTCCTCAGAGGACGCCGGCCTGGTATGCACAGGGGAAGGAGGTGTTGACGGCATCGGAGTTTGCGAAACTGCTGGGGAGCCCGAGGGCCGTGGCGCAGCTTGTTCAGAGCAAGGTGCCGGTTAGCACAGGTCCTACGCACTCCAATCGTTTGGCATGTATGACGTGCGAGATGGGGCCGTTTGATTGGGGTATCCGTTTTGAGCCGGTGGTGAAGCAGATTCTGGAGGCCAAGTGGGGGCTCCAAATCGCAGAGGCGGGGCGGATTCTGCACCCCACCGATAAACACATTGCTGCTAGCCCGGATGGAATCATTCTTGCGGCGACGGATCCCGCTCGTGTAGGGCGACTTCTGGAGATCAAGTGTCCTATTACGCGTTCGGTAGGCGAGGGGATTCCGTTCGAGTATTGGTGCCAGATGCAGGTGCAGATGGAGGTTACGGGGATTGACGAGTGCGAATACGTGGAAGTGAAGATTGATTCTCTGGGAAAGAATGTGATGGATCTTTCGGGGGCTGAAGGCTACGTATGGCTTCTTCAGAATCCGGTGACATGTGTCATGCAGTATGCCTATACGGAGGCGGAGGCTATGGCACAAGATCTCGATATTGTTGAGAAGATTCCTTGGCGGCTGGGGGGAATGTATGCGGTGACAGTGACACGGGACAGGGGCTGGTTTCAGCATACAGCAGAGATGCGGGAGGCATTCTGGCGGAATGTTGAAGAGGCACGGCTTGTGCCAGAAAGTCCGAGGGTGGTTGTGATAAAGGAGGCGGCGTGTTTATTTGTTGATTAAGTTCAGAGAATGGCTACTGCTGAATTCAAGCGTAAAATGGAACGCTTAGCTCGAGAAGCTATGGGTGATCCTGAAAATGCAGAGTTAGCGGCTGTGCTGGCCGCAAGTGCAGCAGAGGAGAGGCAGCGCCGCTCAGCTTCTGCAGAACGCAGAAGGCAGCAGGCGGAGGGAGGTCGAGATGCCGACTTAGAGGCGGTCTTGGCGGCGAGTCTAGCAACAGCCAAGAATGAAGGTAGGCGGCGCGCAGATTCAGCAGAAAGAAAGCGTAGAGGTTCCGCAGAGCGCAGAAGACAGCAGGCGGAGGGCGGGCAAAATGCCCACTTGGCTGCCGTATTAGAGGCAAGTCTAGCAACCGCAGCCGATGATCGGCGGCGAGCAGCTCACGCAGCAGCCCCACCTCCACCAAGAAATCGCCGCAAAAGTGTGGCTAAGGGTAAAAATCCTTTGGCGCGGCATTCGATGGTCCCAATAGAATCATGCATGTCTGCGGGAGTGTCAAATGATAATCTCTATAGATTTTCTAGAGACTTATTTTATTGCATATATCGTGATGGAGGCCCCTTATACACGTGCGATATGAATAAGTATTATGAACAGTCTACAGGGACGGTTAAATTTAATAAAACTAAGTTACAGCCTATTGGTGGCGCAAATGGAGGGTCTGCAGATATTCGTGTGACATGCACGGCCATGATTTTACTGTTTACCTTCGGTAGTCGCTATGGGCATTTTGTACCATACATCAGGATACACAATCAATGGTATAATGCGGATAACGAAAAGGGGGGGCTAGTGCGTAGAGCGCATGGTATGCCAGATGGGCGAACGAAATACTACAATCCAGATGGAACTATTACGGGAAAACTAGATGTGGCATTCTTATTCTATGTACCGGATGATTTACTTCAGGGTAATGCGAGGCCTAAGAAGGACTACACGGGCTTATCTGTATTCGGGCAAACGAAGGATACATGTGGTCCAGATGGCCTACAGAGTATTTTAATGTTCGCAGATGGATTTCACGGGTATTTTCACGAGAGGCTCTATAAGAAGCTTGTTCCACAGTTTAATCCAATGTTCTGGGGAGGGGCCCATGAAGAAGTGACAGATGCAGCAGTAGATGATGAACTTCGGAAGTTAAAGGGGGCCCTAACACAACTGATATCGGGTGAAGGCGGGGGAGGCGGTCGCAGTGAATGTACTGACCCGACGAAAGACTTTATATTATCGATGTTTCTGCGCCTCTACAGGATTGAAAACATTCCTGAAGAGGAGCTTGCGGGCATTGAATGGGGTGTAAATACGACGATAGGTGATAATACCCCTGTTGTAGCTGGGCAGGAGGCACAGGGAGAACCACAGGGAGAACCACAGACTATGGAGGCCATTATGGAGCGATTAAGACTTGAAGAAATAGAGAGAGCAAAGGCAAGGGAGTTAAGGATACCCTTTGAGGTATATAAAGTTGCTCTTACATTTGCTCCACCACGTAATGCAAATAATAAGCGCAGTAACGTTGAACGTGTGCGTGACTGGCGGGAGGGTAGGTAGGATAGTTCAAAGCATGTTTCTGAACGTTTATTTTATGTGCGCTGCACCTAAAATAAAAATTCACCATATTACACCTACTACATGCACTTAGCCCCCATGCACATCCCAGATGCGCAGTCATTTCCATTTTTGCAGGGGTTTCCAGCTTTGCCGGAGCCTGTTGATATCATTATATTCATGGCTGCAAGATTTGAACTTCCACTGGCAGATTGAATAGGGGCTGCGGGCATTGGCATGGGACCATTGGCTGGAGGCATAGGGGGATTAGCAGAAATAGCCTGGACGGCAGCGGAGTTAGCAGCAGCGGCAGAGGCCGGATCAATAGAAAGCATAGGAGGCTTAGGAGGTGTAGGAGGCATAGGAGGCATAGGAGGCATAGGAGGCATAGCAGCCATATTCTGAAATCCCTCATAGCCCATACGACGACCCAAGTTCCATACGAACTTGTGAGTCAGCCAAAAGATTGCCACAAATGCCGCCCCGTGTGTAGCGGCCACGACGAGCTTAGAACAGTTCTTGGGAAACCGCATAAGGACGCCAGGTGATAAGGCTATAAAGAGTGCCGCCATGTATAAAAATACAAACATTCTATCTACCGTTAACTCTTTTTTTAGCTGCACTGCAACTAAAAAAGAGATAAGATACGTGGTTGGCGCTATTACTCAACATATGGTTGGACGCAGCCAGACTGAGGAATCGGCTCCGTCTTATAAAACGCGAGAGTCATATCCTGAATAGGCGCGGAGCAAGAATCTGGATCACCGCGTTTATAGTTGTTTGTCAGCTGTCGGAAGTTGCCTGTCCGTTCTAGACGAGTCTGAAAATCAACCTCATGACATTGCTTCGCGTTCGTGTAGACTGGCTTATCGAGAGGATTCAGCCATCCATTCAGCAGATTATACGGTTCTCTTGGATTAGACAGGCCTGGATCACCGGGTTTAAGTCGCAGCAAACTCGGATCATCCGAATCCTCGACTTTTGTTGGGACCTGAAAAGCCTCTATGACTTCCTGCCTGTTACGCATAATAGGGTTCGCCCCGTAAAAGTCGCGCGCCTGTATGAAAAACGTGAGTAGCACTGTGAGAAATAACCAGCCGAGAATAAACATCCATGTAGCTCCCAATGTTTTCTTCATTGCGTCCCTCCTACCTCTAAGCTAGAGTTTATCTAACCGATATCGGGTATCGCGTATTGCATAGTCCATGCACGGGCATTATCTTCATAGGTAACTCTGTCCGATTTATAGAGATTTGCAATACTTGGCATAAACGGATCATCCGGATTCGGATCCGACAGAAGGCTGCAAATACTTAAGAGCACTTTCGATATCGTCAAGGCGGGAGACCACTGCCCTTTCAAGATATCTAGGCAAATGAGACCTGCACTATTTATATTCGGGTGGTAAATCTTGGTGGTAAACTTTACATGGGGTGCGCGAAAAGGATAATCCACCGGGAATTGTATCGAGAGTTTGAAGACCCCTCCGTGAAATGGAGTTTCTTCTGGACCGAAAATACACCCCTCCCATGCGAACATGTCCTCACCAATCGGCCCGGCACTGCAACTCGTGGGAGGATCCTTCCGCAGTTCTTTAAGCTCTGCGTGTATTCTTTTCAGTGACATACTCCTATAGAGGTGTAAAATATAACCTTTAACCTCTATAGAAATGATTAACTCTACTGCCCTTCTCGCCGAGTTTCTTGGAACCTTCCTGCTGGTGTTGTCCGTGTTTGCTTCCGGTGGTAATGCCTACGTGGTTGGCGGCACCCTCGCAGTGATTATCCTTCTGATTGGGAAGATCTCTGGCGGTCACGTGAACCCCGCCATCTCTGCGGCCATGTATGTGAAGGGTGCGCTCAGCCTGAATGAGCTGGGTGCGTATGTTGCAAGCCAGGTGGCGGGCGGCGTGGCGTCCCTGTATGCCTACCGCGTTTTCGCTTGAGCGTTTTCGCTTGAGCGTTTTCGCTTGAGCGTTTTCGCTTAAACGCACCAAACAAATATAATCAAGATGAACGTAACCACTATTGCCACCCTCGCTACGGGCGTGGTTATAGAGGATCTCAAGGTGCTACTGAAATCGCTGGAAATATTCAATGCGGATCCACCCACAGTCTATTTATTCTGCGATCTAGCCATATCTGAGGCTCTGCCTGCGCTGAAATATCCTGGGAAGCTGGTGGTGAAGGAAGTTCTGAACAAGTATTCGGGGCTTAACCGCGCGAGCATGGAATCCCTACCGGGTAAAAAATACTCGACGCTATTTTTCGATTTCACTATGGAGAAGGTGGGGCTTCTGAAGTGGGTTCTAGAGACGGAGTCTAATACACTTTTTTGCGATGCGGATATTTGCTTTTTAGCCCCTCTTCCTGAGATACCTGTGGGGAAACTGGTGGGCTTGAGCCCGCATATGATTCGTCTGAGAGATGAGGCAAAATACGGCAAGTATAATGCAGGATTCATGTGGTTTTCGTCTAAAGATGCCCTGCTTCTGTGGGAAAAGGCGTGCGGGACATCCCGCTTTTTTGAGCAGGCGGCCCTCGAGGACGTTGCAGCAGCCTTTGATCATTCTCTGCATCTTTTTCCAGTCACGCAGAACTATGGGTGGTGGCGTTTATGGCAGGGGGAGGAGCCCCCCCAGGCCCTTTTAAAAAGATGGTCAGTCACAATGCGACCAATGACGGCCGGTATCTCTATAGGGGATGTCACACTCGGATCGGTCCATACGCATTTCTCAGAGCGGAATGACGCTGCGACGGCACAGTTCAATCAGATCATCACGGGAATGCTGCGCGATATTCAGCGCAGTCATTTGCCTGCGGGGCGGCTTCTTTCGGTCGTCAGTAAAATTTAATGGGGCTTATGGCTGAATGAGTCCTTACCGAATGTTAAAGATATTTCCTGGAATCGGCCGCTCTACAAGGGGTGAGTTCGATTTTAAGGATCTATCGCTTGTCGCGGAGGATCAGCCACCCCCCGTAGTCTCTGTAGCCCCTAAGCAGTGTGAAAGTTGCGGTATTCAGCGGGAAGACTGGACATTTGATAATCTCTGTGTGTGTGATTCATGCGGAGAGATTATGGAGCGGCCAATCGATTCGGGGGCCGAATATCGGTTCTTTGGCCTGGAAGATCGTAGTGGGGGGGATCCCTGCCGTGTAGGTGCCCCGATGGATACGCGCTTCCCAACATCTGGCCTGGGCACGATGATCTTATCGCATGCGCAGGGTGGTAACTCATCTACCCGGATTGCCATGGCCCGTGTTCGGCGTTATCACACGTGGAATCAACTGCCCTATAGAGAACGTTCACTCCTGCAAGTCTTTGAACAGATTGCTCTGACGGCCACGAATAATGGATTTGATATTCGGACCATGGACATTGCCAAGGACATGTATGTGAAACTCGTGGAGCATTGTGACCGGCGAGGCATGTCACGCACTTGTGTGGTGGCCTCGTCCATCTATTCAGCTCTGAAGCAGGTGGGGCAGCCGCGCAAGCCCAAGGAGATTGCAGACATGTTCCATTTGAGCACGGCGCAGTTTACCAAGTCGCTGAAATACTTCCAGGAGATTCTCTGTATGGCACATCAGCGCGGGCTTCTTGCAGGTGGACACGCCGATCCGGCCGCAATGCCTTCGACACGGGCATCCAACTATATCTCAAATCCGCTGAGTAAACTCCCTATTAGTCGCGGGGTGTTCCAGGCGATTCGCGAGAAGGCAGTGGCGATTGCAAATGAAGTGGAGGACAAGGAAATCTGCCCGGAAAATATGCCACCTTCTCTGGCCGCCGGCGTAATCGCCCTTATTCTGCAACAACAGAGTCTCATCGAGGAGGCGGTCAGCTATGAGCGGATTGCCTCAGTATGTGGGGTGAGCGATGGGACGCTGCAAAAGTGCCTGAAAAAGCTGGAGGCGGCAGTCGCTGCGGGGTTACTCAAGACAATCTAAATCGGTCGACTCAGTAGTAGATGGGCGGGGCCATATCATCTCTGAGTGGAACCCCGAATGCGAATGAAGTAAATACAATGTTGAATGTTATCCTGAAGGAAATGTTTCAGCGGGCGGACCTCGTAGATCTCTATTCACTGGCCGATCCTGACAAGTGCAGTAAATACCTGGTCGTGGCGGCAGATGCAATGCGACAGTTATTCAAACGAATCAATCTGGAGCCGGCGATCGGTGAAAAGGGCGTTCTCTATTTCCAAAAGATTGACGCCCTGAAGAAGGAGAATCCATTAGGGTCACATGAGACGGAAAAGGCCTGTCGACAGCTCTCCTTCTTTTTTATTCGGATCTTCCACATCTATGGAGCTCTCACACTCAGTATTATTGATTCAGAACTCCCGAAATATGATGAAGATAGATTGGGGGAGAAGGGAAGAGTAGTTCGCCCGAACTCGAGCAGAGTTCTTCGAGGATTTGAACAGCCGAATGTAAGTAAGCGTGGATGGCTTGGGTTCGGAGGAGCGCTGGTTAACGCCGCAATCCCTGTTGCGCCTGGCGCGCCAGGAGGTTCTGGAAGCTATTATCTGGTTGATGCGCGCGCAAGTGTATATAAGATTCTCAATAAGTTCCTACTAGTTCCAGAGGGAGTTGGGGCAGCACTCGAGGGATCTACAGATCTCATGTTATTTGAGAACTATCCTGCACTTAGTATTGCACAGGATCAGTTATATGATGGTCCGCCGAGGCAAGTAAAGAACTTTAATGATCTTACCGTTGCACGACCCATCATAGATTACCGATTCAGAGCTGGCGGAGGCTACCGAAATATGACGGCAAGCCTGGACCTGACACTCAATGGAAATGACATTGATGTGGCTCTTGAAAATATTACCCTGTCAAATAAAACTACACGCATTGCGGCGCCGGCGTCGGTTACTGAAAAGCTCATTGCTAAGCGACCAGGAGATCCGAATCCCCTATCGAGTAAAGATAAACCCCTGCCCGCAGTGATTGCGGATTTGTTCAACCAGGCAAAAGATATTTTGGAGCCGCCGCAGTTTTCCAGTGTAGAGTTTATGAAAAAGTTCAATCTTATTCGGAGCCTAGATGGAGACTCTGTAAGGATTGAAGGGGGGTCCAAAATATATATGCAGAATCCGAGGGCCTATCTTACGCGCTCTGGATTTATTGTGGAGTTTGCGGATAAACTAAAGGTAGGGGGACGCACCCAATCTGTTGAGATGGCCGCAAAGGTTAAAATAGAGAAGGGGAATCGCTCTCAATATCGGGTGATCATTGACTTGGAAACACTACAAACGGACCCCGAGGGGCTTATTGACATGCTGGATAGGAGAACACGTAGCTATAGCACATTTAATGCGGATGAAAACAATCCGTCAGTTCCGCCATCGGGCGTGGATAGGGCGGGGGAAACTATCTCAGGATTTATTCAAGGGACATTTGAAAAGCTTTTAAAGACGTTTACTGAATCGGGGCACGAGGACTCAATAAATACAAAGGGGAAGCCGAAGCCCTACGAGTCCGATAAGATTCCTGAGGAGTTCAAGGTCCAGCGGATCTGGAAGGCCTTGGCGAAGAATCCGCCGATAAAAAGCCATTGTGTTGCACGGGCTCTGCAGCTGCTTAATGCGGCTGCCATTCGCGACCCGCAGAGCCGTGAGAGATATAGTAGTGTTTGTAAGGTGAACTTTCCGTATATCAAGGACGGTTCTCTGCCCCAGCCTGGCAAACCGATTGTTACTTCGGAGGGAATCTACGCCATGGCAATGTTGTTCGTGGATCATCTGGATAATAAGGATTTCATGCCGAAAATCACGCAAACCGCGGCCTTTGATACGTTTAAACAGAATCTGCGCGCATCTTTTGAGAGATATTATAGTCCACCAGTGCCAGATAGTATATCCGATATAAAAGAGATGCACATACCCAAGTGCCAGGGGCATTCAGAAGATCGAATGCATATTGTAGACCAGGGGCTGCATTCATTTTTAACCGGAAAAGCGAATGAGCTCGTGCAGCAGCAGATGACTCATGTGGCTAGCGTTATGCGGATTATTTTCAAGCTGTTCGATGAGGCTTCATTGCGTAAAAGAGAAATGAAAATCAACGCGAATATTTTGAATCTGGGGATGCCGGCCTTGAACTCACTTGCAGAGGAGGCGAGGAATCTTCTTATTTCATATTACAGTAACTGTGAAAAGACGTATACTGAGGGCCTGTATCGCCTACAAAACTCTGATCCGGCATCTACTGAGTTTAAATGAAGGGGGGTGGAAAATTGATGAACTGGTTGTGGTCACTGAACGTAAAATGGCTAAGGTAAAGTGTTCGTTCAGTGGTTGTCAGACAAATCTCACACTTGTATCTATTACATGCAAGTGTGAGAAGAAATACTGCAATGCGCATCGGCCTCCAGAGGTTCATGAGTGCGCATACGACTATAGGGCTGCTGGGAAAACGGAGCTGTTGAAGCTTATGAGCACGGCGGTGATCGCCAAGAAGATTGATGTGGTTTGATGAGCGAAGCGGCTACGAGCGACCAACAAAAAATTGCGGCCCCGCCCCGCCTACAAGCCAGTATAACAATCATGTCCAGTACTCTTCTTCTGTCAGCCTGCCTTGCCCGTGACATGAATAATAGTAGCGCGGATGATACGATCAGCGTGCGCAAGGAGAATAATACTCTTATTGTGAAGTATTATGATGGTGATAGTAAGCGCAAGTATGAGCTGAACCTCGGAAAGACGTCTTTATGGACATACGTAAAGAGCATCTATAGGATGTTCAGCACTGACGTGGAGCCCTTTAAAATGCTTCAGCTAAACTTCCATGGCTTTCCTACATACGCACTGCACCCAAATAGCTTGAATGATGATATCATGCAGACGTTAGAGGATGTTTCAAACATGGTGAGCAATGGAGAGGATGAGGACCCCTACGCTGATATGCCGCCACTGATTTCGTTTGCAGAGGCGCAGGCTCGTAGTAAGCGCACGCACTCCTATTACTAGTCCGTATATTGATCCAGATATATCTTTAAAATAGTGGGCGACCAGCGCCCCATCATTTTTGTGTTGTCGGCATCAAACCAGCTGATAGCATCTTTTTCACGCTGGTCGGAGCGGAGTTTGGCAAACTCTTCTGGGTTATCCTCAATCCATTTGAACTCGGCAAAGGCCTTCTCAATCTGTGAAGGGTGTGCGTATCCGGAAAAAATATGATATTGAAAAAAGGTATTTGGTGGGAAATCGGGCTCTATGCTTTGTATGGCGAGACCGGTGTGTGATAACTCTCGGATATAGGTGATCTTTGATTCTTCTGATACCTCGCGACGTATATTCTCTTTTAAGAGTTGCATTATGGATTTTTGTTGGCGAGCATCTTTACCCTCCATCTGTCCCTTTGGAGGCTCCCAGGAGGCCTTTTCAGCCTTTCCGCCGGTGCGCTTAACAACAAGAAACCGTGTGGGGTTAAATGGTTTATAGAGTTCGTGGATGAAACAGGCGGAACGGAGATAGACGCGCCAACCCTCTATAGGGTGCTCGACGTAAAAGTATTGTTTGTGAGGGGCATAAGGAAGACGTTCAGATCCCCGTATCAAGCCGGGCTGAAAAACATCAAAGAGTTTTTTGGGATCGGTGAGGATATGAGCCATGGCTCTAAGCAAATATGATATAAGATAGAGGGCGTTTTTACGCACTCTATCTTTCATCCTATATTTGCGACCATAAAGGAACTGTGATATAAGATAGAGGGCGTTTATACGCACTCTATCTTTCATCCTATATTTGCGACCCAGGCGTTTATACGCGCTCACGCCGGCACGTCCTACTCCGTGTAGAGCGCGTGCATCCGCTCCGATTGTTACGCAACTCTTTGCAAAGTGAGTAATACGTGGTGCGATTCAAAAGTTCCAGGCTCTTCTCCATGTGCCGCCGAATCCCCCACAAGTTTTTCAGACAGTCTTCACGACATTTATGTTCTCCCGCCGCACTACGCCAACTCCTCCGCCATTCTGAAAAGGGTAGGACCGCCGGCAAAAGTTCCCAGAACCGATTGTAATACTTGATCCGCTCATCGGCCTCCATCACATTCCACCTATTACGCTCGAGGGGAGTCTTTAGGTCCTCCAATGGCGGATGACCGCTGATAGGCACGGATGCTCTTCCCGCACGACTAAAGGGATGTGCTTCCGCCACGGAAAAGAGAAACTCCCAGCCTTCAAAGTGTGTTTTCATGCAGCCCATAGCCATGCGCTCAAGATAAGTCGTCTCAACCGCGGCAAACGTCGGATCCGGCGTCACATTTACGCGCTGTGTACGAAGTTTCGCATTCACGTCATTGTGAATCCGCCAGAGCCATTTCCCCAGCCCCTTCTTATTGCATTCCACAGGATCTTCTATCATATATTCTGACAGACTTTTGCGACAAAACTTGCAGGGAAGAATATACGGAATGGTGTTAAAGAACTCGCAGATGGCAGGTGTGACTTTGGGGGCAAAGCTGATAAAATGGAGTAGTCTCCATCCTGACGGACCCCAGTAACGAGTATCCATCTTCTTAGTTTATTATGATATACTGTTATTTCTTTTATTTGGTGCATGGCACCGAATAAAAGAAATAAGATACGTCTACCATTCAGCACACCGTTAGGGGTGCACTTAGTGTGGTAGTTCACGGTATCTTTGGCTTCAAAAGGCAAAGATGCGTCATTTTTTATCAGGCAGATTACGCCGTGCCGAAGCCCATACCAAGTGGGGCCAGAAAAGGCCTGACCGGGGAAGAACTAGATTCTTCTGCTCTGCATTTTACTGTAGTCTGAGGACATACTGCACGGGGGCAGGGGGCCGCGGCCGGGCACACAGTAGGGGCAGGGCATTTCACTTCTGGGCAACGAGGGCGAGGGCAGGGGGGGCACTCGCCACACTTGGCCTTTACATCCGCGCTAGTATCGATAATGATCGGCTGTTGCTTTGGAATAGAACTCTTCAATACGTATTGAGACAGATCAGGCACGGGAGGGCATTCCGTTTTGAGCATATAGTTAGTCATATCGGGGTTTCCAGGGCATGGAGGAATACTTGTCTTCAGAACATACTTGGAAAGATCAGGCATGGGAGGGCATGTAGGACATGAATCCGTCGGGACAGGAGTTCCACACTGTGCACAAACAGGCGGTGCTCCAGATCCAGAGTTACTCATCTGAAATCCCTCACTACGCTTCACGAATGTGTAGGTTACCACGCATCCGAGTAAAAAAGCAACTACGAGCATTTGCGTATTTGTAAGGCGCATATCACCCACTCTACTTGGGAATAGCATTTATTGTCTCCAACCAGGCCATGTCTGAGGGGGGCATCCGCAGAGAAAGGGAATACTAGTATCATAGACTGTATTCAGACGATCGCACACCATGCGACTATATCCACGCCAGGAGAAGGATTCGCGATTCATCTTATCTGGATCAGCAAGGCATCCAAAATCGTTGGGATCCATTCCGCGGGCAACAACCTGTGCACAGATTTGCTTAGAACGCTCCTTCCAGTCAAACGACGATGGAGGACCGGCGGCGCCCTTTTTACTAATATCGGGGGCGCCGCCCATTCCTGCAGAGACATAGCTCGGAGTCATGCCGGTCTGCGAAGATACTATAGAGTTCATTATCCCACGGTAGGAACCTTCTGGTGCGGTATTTCCAGAAGGGCCATGACTGGCCTGCCTGTCGTCATAACTCTGCCCAGATGTGTTTGATGCGAGTGTATCCGCAGCAGCAGACGCTTGATTTCGCGCAATATCCTGTTCAGCCTGACCCTTGTAACTTAAACCCACATCCCAGGAGAGATTCTTGAAAAAGTCTTTTCCATACGCGTCGAACATGGATTTTCCTATAACGGATCCGCTAATATCACCAACGCTGAACTTGGGAAAGAGACTATTCATAAAACTGCTCATCCCTGATTGCTTAATCAAGTCTGGAATGGCCGTGTTCATATTCGTCATAGCAGGAAGGAAGTTTGCAAGATCGGAACGCTTAAAAGGGACGTCTTTTAACTTGCGTATGCCACTGGTCACTTCATTTATAATATCTGATACTGCCTGGTTGATAGAAGTCAGAACATTGATGCGGGACTGCGTATTAAGATCAGTTGTTCCGGAAGATTTCAGGCGTACTACTTCTACATTAAGTTTGAGGCTGAGATCCTGTAGATCCTTAAGAGTTACATCGGAGCCTGCGCTTGAGCCAGAACCAGAGCCACCTAATGCAGGAGTTGATGCTCCGCCAGGTAGGGCTGCAGCTCCTGATCCTGTTGCTGCTGTTGCTGCTTTTGGTGTTGCTCCTGATCCTGATCCTGCTGCTGCTCCTGATCCTACTGCTCCTGATCCTGTTGCTGTAGACTGAAATCCCTCATATGACTCAAATGATACAGAACCACTTTGGAACCCCTCCGTAGGAGGCATAGGGCTTCCACTCAAGGCATTCGTAGACATTCTCCATTTATTCTGCAGATATCCGAGATTTGCCTGAACTGCGTCAACATCCTCATCAGTCAGATTACTTTCCAGACCAGGATTGCGAGAAAGAACATCTAGTTCATCCTTCAGCCGCCCAACATCGCTACGCGCCGTGGAAAGAGGTAACTGAATAGAAGGATCCCCCAACTTCTGCAGGCCAGGTGCATCAGTTTGAAAGAATCCTATCATTGATTCATATACACTCTGAATACGACCAGCTTTAGTCTTTTCCATAGCAGGATTAGTGGCTGGCTGACTGTTTACTGAGGCACTCTGACCGGGAGGAGGAGCTAACAATGTCGTATTAGGTGGCGCAAATGGCTGAACCTCTCCCTTTGTAAGGGTTTGATATCTAGGAGAAATCAACGGAATAGTAGGCTTAGGTTCTTCCATATCCTGAAATCCCTCGGAAGATGACATCCATGCTACTAATGTTATTCCCAAAATCACTAAAAAGAAGAGTATTCCCTTCATCCTTCTACCGTGAACTACCAAAATAAGAAGACTCCTTTGGTGCAGTTATTTCTTTTATTAAGTGCCATGCGCCTAATAAAAGAAATAAGATACGTACTTCGAAATACCAATCATTGAAGATAAACCCCCCTAAAGGGGGGTGTACTTAATATGGTACTTCGCGGTACTAAATCTTCATACCTGAAAATACCTCATCAATATATGTCCGCCGCCCAAGAGCAAACTCTAGCGCTTGGATACTATTTGCAGAAGGCTGGTCATACGGATTCATAATACTCGCAAACCCCTCTAAACGCGCAGGGGGTCCTTTCATTGAAGTCAAGTTTGCCTGCATAGATGTTATACGACCCTCTAGTTTTGTTATATTATCTACTATTTCGGGATTTGTCATATTAGTTGCCTGTAATGCGGTGTTAATAGACTGGAGAGAAGTGATTGTCGTAGTAAGAAATGTGCTCTTATTATCAGCCGTTGATTCTGTTTTAGCAGGGTCGATTGAATATAGGGTAGAAGCAGATTTCAAAGCAGATATATTACTCGTCATAGATTCCTGCTGGACATCAAGCGTATTTAAATAGGTCTTCAAACTACTCACAAACTGTGCAATATCAGCTTTGGGCGAATCGGTAGAAAGTGTTTTTATAGATTTCATTAGATCAGTCAAGTATTTATTCAACTTTGTCGATGGCGACGGAAGTGTAGAGAGAATATTAACTACCTGTTTTGCAGATTCGGCAACTACAGCTGGATTATTTATTGACGATATAGAAGCTGTACCTGATGGAATAATAGTATCTGTAGAAATAATATTAGATGGAATGGTAAAATATATAGTGTACAACATATCTACCTGATCACTAGCTGTATAGATTAACTGTCTGATAGTATTTTGATATTTTTCATCAGTCCTAGAAAATAAGCTAGGTATATTACTAATAGTTGAAATATAGTTAAAAGCTTCTTTATAGATAATATTGAGATTTGCCATCATATCCGATGAGAGATAGTTAATAAGAAGTAAATCTGATGTTGATTTAGCATTTGCAACTAGATTCATCTTGCTGCGTATTTGTTTATCTTTTTGTACAAGTGCATCTACATCATCTACATTGATTAGAGTTGGTTTATCATTGACAGGCCTGAGTATTGCGCTTTTCTCTGCACTTGGAAGTTCTACAGGTCTATATCCTGACGTTTCCCCTATAGGTGAAGGAGCTTCAGTTGCGAGCTGAAACCCTTGGATACTCTTTTTCTGGACATAGAATCCTAGAAATAGGACCCCCAGCCCTATTAATATTGTTCCAAATCTGACTGACAGACTCATCCTGATTATAAATGCTAAAATTGATGCATGGCGCGTGTATCGCACGTCAATACGAGATGCTAAAGTCAAGACACACAGAAGATGACGAAGTTGAGGTCGGCATAGATGAAGCCGGGCGTGGATGTTTATGGGGCCCTCTTATAGCAGCAGCAGTGGAGTGGCCGATAGAATCTACATGGTCGGAGGAACTGCGGGCTATTTCAGGACAGATCAAGGACTCTAAAAAAGTGTCACCGAAGAAAAGGGCAGCCCTGGAGCTCGCCATAAAGCAACATGCAACTGCATGGTCACTTGGCAGGGTAGAAGCTGACGAGATTGATAAGCTCGGAATGACAAAGGCGAATCGGTTAGCCTTTGTTAGGGCTTTAGAGGGGTTAGGTAAAACTCCTGGCCGGATTATAGTTGATGGCATTCTGCCCACGAACTATGGCCCTATAGAGGTTGTAGAGCCTGAGGCGGATGGAAAATATTTGGCAGTGGCCGCGGCCTCTATTCTCGCAAAAGAGGGGAGGGATACAATCGTAAAAGAGATCTGCGAAGCGGAATCTGGTCTGGGAGTATACGGGCTGGTTAACTCTAAAGGGTATGGGACATTGGCGCATAGATCGGCAATAAAAGAACACGGGATGCATTCTCAGCATCGACGACTATTTCTGCGGAAACTGTTGGGATTAGATCACACAGTTACTGAAGAATATGCATTTCAGGACTAGCGCCTTCTGCGAGAGTGATGCTGCTTGGCCTTTCTTGATGTTTTACGGACACCTCTAACCGTGTGCTTTTTTGTACTCTTATGCTTCCTGGCGTGCTTAATCTTTTTCGAGTATTTATGCCGGGAAGAAGTTTTTGCCATCTGCATATCAGAGTGCAGGGGGATGATCTTTACACGACCTTTACCGTTATCTGTAAAATATATTGCTCTGCCGTTAAGGTAAAAAACGTGGAGAGGATCTTTTACAGGTTTTGTAAGATAAACTGTTTCGTAGCCGCCTCCAGATGTGACAGCATTGTTTGTTGTACTACCAGGATCGTTAGTCGTGGGTGTGCCAGGAGTTTCTCCTGCGCCTGTAGCCTCTGGGATTGTTGGGGGTGGGGCTGCTAATCCAGCATCTTCTAACTTAGTAGCAATCTTTTCGTCTACTACCTCCGCGGCTGCCTTCGCTATAGCATCAGGCGCTTTCTTTACCGCGTCTACAGCATCTGTCAGCCCAGTCTTTAACGTACTAGCTTGTGCAACTGCAGCTCCAAGCGGATTCGCTGGATCTAATACGGTTTTTGAAACAGAACTTAGAACACTTTTTGTGGCAGCACCTAAATTAAAGCCTGTAGCGCCAGCTAGTGCACTTGCCAGGCCGCCACCTTTCATATGATTCTTCATGACACCCTCCTACTAAGCTATAACGTTATTTTTTACGAGAGTTACGTTTTTTTTTAAGAGATTTTTGTCGGGAGCCGCCAACTGTTTCCGCTTGTTGAACATTGTTTGTAGCATTTTGAGTTTGTTCACCGTAAGTTGATTGGTTAGCTGTTTGATTAGTCCCTTGATTAGTCCCTTGATTAGTCTCTTGATTAGTCCCTTGATTAGTCCCTTGATTAGCTGCTGCTTGATTAGCTGCTGCTTGATTAGCTGCTGCTTGATTAGCTGCTACTTGGCTGGCTGCTGCTGTGTTAGCTGCTTCTTGGTTGGCTGCTGCTTGGTTGGCTGCTGCTTGGTTGGCTGCTAGTTTGCTAGCTGCTGCTTTGTTGGCTACTATTTGTCTGTCTGCTCTATTAGCTGCTGCTTGGTTTCTTGCTGCTTGGTTAGTTATTGATTGGATAGTTGCTTCATTGGCAGCAGCTTGATTGGCAGCTGCTTGATTGGCTGCTGCTTGATTGGCTGCTGCTTGATTGGCTGCTGCTTGATTATATTCTTGGTTAGCTTCTTGATCTGGTTCGCCATATCCTGTAGATGTGATTGTATCAACAGCATCTTGGGCATTTTGAGCTGCTTGAGCTGCTTTATCAGCAGCATCTCGAGCATTTTGAGCTGCTTGAGTTATTTGAGCTGCTTGATTTTCTGCGGCTGCCTGTGCATCTTTAATATTGTTAATCGACTGAGTAAGTGTATCTAAAGATACATCAGTGGATGTTGAAGGGGTTGATGCCATAGTTAGATCAGTACTAGATGTGACAGCAGTAGATGGGAGTGTCCCAGTATTAGGGGGTGTGAATGCGGATGTTAGTGTATCTAGCAGGCCTGGTGTTGTGGCAGGGGCTGATGCGCCAAATACATCTGTTATTGGTGTTGCAATAGGGGCAGAAGTTGTGAATGCGGATGTTAGTGTATCCAATAGGCCTGCGGTGGGTGTTGTGGCAGGGGCTGATGCGCCAAATACATCTGTTATTGGTGTTGCAATAGGGGCAGAAGTTGTGAATGCGGATGTTAGTGTATCAAATAGGCCCGCAGTCGGTGTTGTGGCAGGGGCAGTTGTTGGCGTTTGAGCAACAGCAGTAGGAGTTGTAAATGCCGATGTTAATGTATCAAATAGGCCTGTTGCTGGTGTTGCAACAGCAGGGGCACTTGTAAATGGATATGCTCCAGTACTAGTGTAAACTGTTGGCGCGCTGATCGCAGCTCCAGAAAACGAGAGGCCGAAGTCAGAAACTGCTATTGGCGCGATTGCGGCTGTTGGTAATCCAGCTGCAAATGCGGTAGAGACAGTAGCTACAGGTAGGGGTGTGGGTGCAAATGCAGTAGAGGCAGTAGGTATAGTTGTTGTGGGGGCCATAGATGTACCAATCGCTGCTCCAGAGAATGATAATCCAAGTCCAGAAACTGCTATTGGCGCGATTGCGGCTGTTGATAATACAGGTGCAAATGCGGTAGGGGCTGTAGGTACTGGGGGTGTGGGCGCAAATGCAGTAGAGGCAGTAGGTATAGTTGTTGTGGGGGCCATAGATGTACCAATCGCTGCTCCAGAGAATGATAATCCAAGTCCAGAAACTGCTATTGGCGCGAGTGTGGCTGTTGATAATACAGGTGCAAATGCAGTAGAGGCGGTAGGTACTGGGGGTGTGGCTGCAAATGCAGTAGAGGCGGTAGGTACTGGGGCAAATGGAGTAGAGACAGTAGCTACAGATAGGGGTGTGGCTGCAAATGCAGTAGAGGCTGTAGGTACAGGTGCAAATGGAGTAGAGACCGTAGCTACAGGTGCAAATGCAGTAGAGGCTGTAGGTACTGGGGGTGTTGCTGCAAATGCAGTAGAGGCTGTAGGTACTGGGGGTGTGGCTGCAAATGGAGTAGAGACCGTAGCTACAGGTGCAAATGCAGTAGAGGCTGTAGGTACTGGGGGTGTGGCTGCAAATGCGGTAGAGGCGGTAGGTACTGGGGGTGTGGCTGCAAATGCAGTAGATGCGGTAGGTACTGGGGGTGTGGCTGCAAATGCAGTAGAGACAGTAGGTACAGCTGCAAATGCAGTAGAGACAGTAGGTACAGGTGCAAATGCGGTAGAGACAGTAGGTACAGGTGCAAATGCGGTAGATGCGGTAGATACAGGCGCAAATGCGGTAGATACAGGCGCAAATGCGGTAGCTACAGGCGCAAATGCGGTAGCTACAGGCGCAAATGCGGTAGAGACAGTAGGTACAGCTACTGAGGGTGTAATAGATGTACCAATCGCTGCTCCAGAAAATGACAATCCTAATCCAGAAACTGGTATCGGTGCCACCGCAGTAGAGGCCATAGGTAATCCAGTTGCAGAGGTGCTAATCGCTGATCCAGAGAATGAGATATCAGCCCCAGAAACTGCTAATGGCGCAACAGAAATGAGTGGACGAATACTAGTTCCACTCGAGCCAAGAGTTTGTTGCGCAGCGGCCGCCGAAGCCTGTAAAAGCTGCTGCTGAGCCGCAGAAGCTTGTATTCCTGCTGCTTGAGCTGCCACTGCATTTGCTGCAGAAGCCTGTAGAGCCTGTTGTTGGGCTTGAACAGCTGCCGAAGCTGTTGCTGCGGATGCCTGCTGCATGATCTGTCTAGCTTGAACAGCTGCCGACGCCTGTTGATTTGCTATCTGTTGAGCCTGAATAGCGGCTGATTCCTGTTGTTGTGTCGCGGCTAAAGCCAATGCCGCAGAAGCCTGTTTCTGTGCCACCGTTGCTGCAGAGGCTTGGAGGGCCACTTGATTTGCTGCCGATGCTTGCAAAGATGCTTGAATAGAAGCCTGTAACGCATTCGCAGCGGATGCAGTTGCTGCAGAAGCCTGTTGAGCTATATTAGCAGCAGAGGCTTGCTGAGCCGCTGCAGAAGCTTGCTGAGCCGCTGCAGAAGCTTGCTGAGCCGCCGCGGAAGCTTGTTGGGCATTTGCTGCAGAAGCCTGTAACACATTTGCCGCAGAAGCCTGTTGAGCCACATTAGCAGCAGACGCTGGGAGGATAGCCTGTTGAGCGCTTGCCGCAGAAGCCTGTAATGCTGCAGAAGCACTTGCCGCAGAAGCCTGTAACACACTTGCCGCAGAAGCCTGTTGGACTGCTAGTTGAGCCTGGACAGCCGCAGAAGCTTGTAGATCTGCTTGCTGCTTTGCTGCCGCGGCTGCAGAAGCCTGTTGAGCACTCTGAGCTGCCGCTGCTGCGGCAGATGCCTGTTGTTGAGCTTGAGTAGCTGCGGAAGCTTGAAGAGCGGCTTGATTTGCTGCAGAGGCCTGTTGTTGAGCCGCGGAAGCATTAGCTGCGGAGGCTTGAAGAGCTATTTGGTTTGCCGCAGAAGCACTTGCTGCAGAGGCTTGAAGAGCTATTTGGTTTGCTGCAGAAGCCTGTTGAGCAACTTGAGCCGCAGAAGCGCTTGCTGCAGAGGCTTGAAGCATAGAGAGTTGAGCTGCAGAAGCCTGTTGAGATGCTAAAAACATAGCCTGTTGTTGAGCCGCGGAAGCTTGTTGTTGAGCCGCGGAAACCGTTGCTGCTGACGCTTGAAGAGCCTGTTGGGCCGCAGAAGCTTGCTGTTGAGCCATCGCAGCAGAAGCCTGTTGTTGAGCCATTGCAGCAGAAGCCTGTTGTTGAGCCGCGGAAACCGTTGCTGCTGAGGCTTGAAGAGCCTGTTGAGCAGCCTGTTGGGCGGCGGAAGCATTCGCTGCTGAGGCTTGAATCGCTACTTGCTGGGCAGCGGACGCCTGAAGAGCTGCCTGTTGAGCTGCCTGTTGAGCCGCAGAAGCATTAGCTGCAGAAGCATAGAGAATCACCTCTTTAGCAGCAGAAGCTTGAATGGTCTGTTGCTCAGCCGCGGAAGCCTGGAGGATCGCCTGTCGAGCCGCCACAGCATTAGCCGCAGAAGCTTGGAGGGCCGCCTGCTGAACAGCAGCAGAAGCTTCAATAGCTACTTTATTTGCAGAAGAGGCCTCTAGGGCTTGTTGCTGAGCTGCAGATGCCTGGGCTGCCGAGGCTTGTAGGGCTACTTGAGCCGCCGAGGCTTGTAGGGCTACTTGAGCTGCGGATGCCTGTTGTATAGCTGCAGACGCTTGTTGTTCGGCCAAATAGGCAGCAGAAGCAGCTGCAGAAGCCTGGATCTTGGCATTTGCAGCAGAAGCTTGATTTGCAGCAGATGCCTGCAGGGCCTGTTGTTGAGCCAAATATGCAGCAGAGGCCTGTTTATCCGCATATGCACCCGATGTGGCTGCAGAAGCGAGCATAACCTGTTCAGCTGCAGAGGCTTGCAGGGCTTGTTGTTTGACTTGGACAGCCGCAGAGGCTTGGAGAGCTGCAGAGGCTTGCAGAGCTGCCTCATTGGCAGCAGAGGCTTTGAGGGCTACAGAGGCTTCGAGGGCGGCCTGATTGGCTGCAGAAGCTTGGAAAGCGGCCTGATTTGCCGCAGAGGCCTCAAGAGCCGCCTTATTGGCTGCAGAGGCCTGCATGGCAACATAAGCGCCTGAGGTAGCTCCAGAAGAGGCGGCCGACGCTAATATACGCTGTTGGGCTGCAGAAGCTTCAAGGGCGGCCTGATTGGCTGCAGAAGCTTGGAAGGCGGCCTGATTGGCTGCAGAGGCTTGGAAAGCGGCCTGATTGGCCGCGGAAGCCTCGAGCACCACCTGATTGGCAGCGGAAGCCTGGAGGGCCGCCTTATTTGCAGCAGACGCCTGCATGGCAACATATGCGCCCGAGGTAGCTCCAGAAGAGGCGGCCGACGCCAGCATAATCTCTTGAGCCGCAGAGGCTTGGAGTGCCGCCTGATTGGCAGCGGAGGCCTGGAGAGCGGCTTGTTGTTTGGCTGCTAACTCAGATGCGGCGGAAGCTTGGAGCACCGCCAACTGGGCTGCATTTGCAGCAGACGCTTGAAGAGCTGCTTCCTTTTGAGCCTTGATCGCCGCAGAGGCTTCTTTTGCAGATTGAGCAGCAGATGCCTCTAAAGCCGCCTGTTGGGCTGCCACGACTGCTGCCGAGGCTTGAAGCGCTGCTTTATTTGCTGCCGAGGCTTGAAGAGCTGCTTGCTCTGCTGCAGAAGCATTCGCCGCAGAGGCCTGAATAGCGGCATTAGCAGCGGAGGCCTGCTGAGCAACATATGCACCAGAAGCTGCCCCAGATGCGGCAGCAGATGCCTGATACTGGGCAGCAGAGGCCTGGAAGGCTGCATTAGCTGCCGATGCCTGTTGAGCAACAAATGCGCCAGAAGTTGCTGCAGAAGCTGCGGCCGATGCCTGTTGCTGGGCTGCGGATGCCTGGAAGGCTGCATATACTTGGGCGGCGGATGCCTGTGCGGCAGAGGCCTGTTGAACAACAAATGCGCCAGAAGCTGCCGCTGATGCCTGTTGCTGGGCGGCAGAGGCCTGTAAGGCTGCATTAGCTGCGGATGCCTGTTGAACAACAAATGCGCCAGAAGCTGCCCCAGAAGCTGCGGCGGAAGCCTGGAAGGCTGCATATGCCTCAGCGGCCGATGCCTGTGCTGCGGATGCCTGTCGGGCAGCAAATGCGCCCGAAGTGGCGGCAGAAGCTGCGGCGGATGCCTGTTGCTCGGCTGCGTATGCTTGGGCTGCGGATGCCAGGAATGCGCCAGATGCAGCTGCCGAGGCTCTTTGTTGATTCGCCGCTGATGCCTGTTGAACAACATATGCACCAGAAGCCGCAGCAGAGGCCGCTTGCTGGTTGGCATATTCCTGGGCTGCGGATGCCTGTGCTGCGGATGCTTGGAATGCGCCAGATGCTGCAGCGGAGGCTTGCAGGGCCGCTGATGCCTGGAATGCACCAGAAGAAGCTGCAGAGGCTTGAAAGGCCTGAGCCGCCGAGGCTTGAAAGGCTGCTGATGCCTGGAATGCCCCAGAAGCTGCTGCAGAAGCAGCCCCAGAAGCTGCTGCAGAAGCTGCCGCAGAAGCTGCCGCAGAAGCTTGAGCCGCCGAGGCCTGTAAAGCTAGTTGATTGGCGGCAGAAGCCTGCAAGGCCTGCTGCTGTGCAGCGGAAGCTTGAGCAGCCGAGGCTTGGAATGCACCAGAACTAGCAGCAGAAGCCTTGATCTCATTTGCAGCAGAAGCCTGTAAAAGAGCTAGTTGAGCTGCATTTGCGGCAGAAGCCTGGAGTGCTGCCTGCTCGGCGGCTACTCTAGCAGAAGAAGCTTCGAAAATACTCTTAGCTGCGGAAGCTGCCGCAGAGGCCTGTTGTTGGGCAACAACCGCAGCAGAAGCCTGGAGTGCTACCGCTGAGGCCGCGGCATTTGCCGCAGAAGTAGTTAAGTATTCTATATCCTGTTTTGGAACGGAACTAGCTACGTCGGTAACGCAGTATCCATTATTAAATATAGTATTCGGTGGGCAGGCACCATAGCACGCAATAGTGGTACCTGTTTGAACTTGATTCACCGTTCCAGGAGGGCATTGTGCCCCACCATATTGTACCTTTTTCTTTCCATTATTTCTATATCCTCCTGCTTGAACCGTAGCAAGAGGTGTCAGTGCTACTGAGGGTGGTAGACATGTTAGGCCCATATCAGTGTATCCAGGGGGGCAGTTAGAGTAGCAGCGATTTCCTACGAGTGAAAAGCCTGTAGGGCATGCTGCTGCGGCAGAAGCCTGTAGGACCAACTGCCGAGCTGCATTAGCCGCTGAGGCAGTAGCAGCCGATGCTTGTTGCAGCTGGAATGCCGCGGCAGAAGCTTGGGTAGCTGCTGAGGCAACAATAGCCGCAGGAGAATCGTAAATAGCAGTGATATTTACGCTAGTTGGAACAATAAACGTACCGGTCATAATAGGCGAATAAGTAGACCACAGTTTAGGACTATAGTTAACTGCTGGCCCCTTAAAGGTCTTGGCTGTTCCTGAAAGTGTAACACCAGGCCCTGCAGGATTCGCGGGATCATCATTTGCCACCATATAGGTATATGTAATGCCATATGCAACCATAGAGCCAATAAACACTACATTTTGCCTTGCAGAGATGACGGCGGGGTCCGTTGAGTCAGTATACGAGGTCAGTGTGATTGGTACCACGTATTTTCCTGATGTGATCGTCCCCATATAGCCCTTCATAGGCGTTGCGGCCTGGGCTGTTGCGGCGTTTGCTACTGCAGCGGATGCCTTTTGGACTTGGAAGGCAGCAGAGGCCTGTTGGGCTAGCACTGCAGCGGATGCCTGTTGGACTTGGAAGGCAGCAGAGGCCTCTTGGGCTACGACGGCGGCAGAGGCCTGCTGGACTTGGAAGGCGGCGGAGGCTTGTTGGGCAACGTATGCACCAGAAGTCGCCGCGGAAGCAGCTGCGGATGCTTGTTGGGCAGCTACTGCAGCAGAAGCCTGGAAGGCGGCAGAGGCTTTGGCAGCGGAGGCTTGGAAGGCTCCAGAAGTTGCCGCAGAAGCAGCTCCAGAAGCTGCTGCGGAGGCTGCGCCAGAAGTTGCTGCAGAAGCGGCTGCAGAAGCTGCGCCAGAAGTTGCCGCGGAGGCCTGGAGCTGTGCGGCGGAGGCCTGGAAGGCACTAGAAGCTGCTGCGGAAGCTGCAACCCTTGCAGCGGATGCCTCTAGAGCAGTTTGGGCAGCAGAAGCTTGGAGGGCAGCCTCCTTCTTCGCCACCTCTGCTGCGGAAGCCTGTAGGGCAACTTGATTCGCCGCAGAAGCTTGGAGGGTGATGTAGGCGCCAGAAGCTGCCGCTGAGGCTTGGGCCGCGGAGGCCTGGAAAGCCGCAGAAGCGGCAGCAGAAGCCGCTCCAGAAGCGGCCGCAGAGGCCTTGGCTGCCGAAGCCTGGAAAGCACCAGAAACTGCAGCAGAAGCCTGTTGGACTTGGGCCGCATAGGCCGCCTTGGCCGTGGCATCGCTGTCAGCATTGATCTCAATACGGGTTTCAGAGTTTCTATCGACAACAGTACCAAATATAAAGTTTGCCATATTGATTATACGAACACTAGCAACTGTGTAGGAGGCTCCAAGATCAATCTCAACAAACTCAGTAGCCCTATTATTTGTAGCAGATGCCCAGCCACTACTACTTGTAGTTGCGCCATTGACTAATGAACTTGGTGCCGTATATCCAGCATAAGTACTTGTTCCATACACTGGTTTCCCAAGCGCAATGTTATTACCTGCAGAGTCATTCACAATAATCTGGGAAATCGACGGATATCCGTCACCCATATTTACCGAGGGCCTTACGCGAACGTAACGACCTGTAAAGTTGGTTGTCACTGTATTATCTGCAGTCTTGGCGCCGGTAGGAATAATGAACTTGCCCTGGGCTGGGTTATTTCCTATAAAGATGGCTCCAGAAGCCTGTGCCGCAGAGGCCCTCGCCGCAGAGGCAGTATTAATAGCTGCTATCAGAGAAGCATAAACAGCCTTGGCCGCGGCCGAATCACTATCAGCATTAACTTCAATACGTATGCGAGATAATCTATCAAGATTTTCCGCGCTCCCCCCGTAGCAGCAATCCGCCCGTCCTTGAATCTCAATACTCGAAATAGCCACTTGGCTCATCAGATCAATCTCTAAGAACTCTGTGTCCCTATTGGCTGTTAGCACGTGGAAACTGTTGGGCCACGCCCTCGGCGCAGTGGTTCCATCATTAACTATTGATACAGGTAAAGAGGGCGGTCCTAATGTGCTCGTAGAATATATAGGCTTTCCTAATGCAATATTCTTGCCAGTTGCATCTTTAATAATCAGTTGACTCAGATTCAGAACTCCGTCGCCTGTATATAAGGAAGGTCGTAGGCGTACATAGCGGCCAGTTACACCATTTGTCTGAATAGTAGAAGTAGGAGATGTTGAATAAGGTAAAATGAACTTCCCCTGTGCAGGATTATTTGATGCCACCGCCGCGGCAAACAAGTTCATGGCTGCGGTAGAATCACTGGCAGTATTGAGCTCAATACGCAGTTGAGAAGTTCTGTCAGGGTTAGAGCCAGCTACACAGCATTCTGAGCGCGTCAAGATTTGCACACTCGCAATAGCGTATGAAGCGCCAAGATCAATCTCTAAGAACTCTGTCGCCCTATTGCCCGTTAGCGCGTGGAATGTGCTGGGCCAGGCCCTCGCTGTAGTCGTTCCGTCAATAACTGATGAGAGAGGTGCAGCCGGTGGGCCATATGTGCTCGTAGAATATATAGGCTTTCCTAATGCAATATTATTGCCAGTTGCATCTTTAACAATGACTTGACTCAGATTCAGAAATCCGTCGCCCAAGTTAACAGAGGGCCGCACACGAACATAGCGGGCCGTGTAGCCATTTGTCTGGACAGTCACATCAGGTGTGGCACTTATAGGAAGTGCAAACTTCCCCTGGGAAGGGATGTTCCCAATGCTCGCGGCTGCGGAGGCCACGCTCGCAGCAGAGGCCTGAGCGGCAGATGCGACTGCAGCAGAGGCCTGAGCTGCAGAGGCTTGGGCGGCAGAAGCGGCTCCAGAAGTTGCAGCAGAAGCGGCTCCAGAAGCGGCAGCAGAAGCCGCTCCAGAAGCGGCCGCAGAGGCCTTGGCTGCCGAAGCCTGGAAAGCACCAGAAACTGCAGCAGAAGCCTGTTGGACTTGGGCCGCATAGGCCGCCTTGGCCGTGGCATCGCTGTCAGCATTGATCTCAATACGAGTTTCAGAGTTTCTATCGGCATAAGTACCAACTATAAAGTTTGCCATATTGATTATGCGAACACTAGCAACTGCATAGGAGGCTCCAAGATCAATCTCAACAAACTCAGTAGCCCTATTATTTGTAGCAGATGCCCAGCCACTAGTACTTGTAGTTGCGCCATTGACTAATGAACTTGGTGCCGTATATCCAGCATAAGTACTTGTTCCATACACTGGTTTCCCAAGCGCAATGTTATTACCTGCAGAGTCATTCACAATAATCTGGGAAATCGACGGATATCCGTCACCCAGATTTACGGAGGGCCTTACGCGAACGTAACGACCTGTAAAGTTGGTTGTCACTGTATTATCTGCAGTCTTGGCGCCGGTAGGAATAATGAACTTGCCCTGGGCTGGATTATTTCCTATAAAGATGGCTCCAGAAGCCTGTGCCGCAGAGGCCCTCGCCGCAGAAGCAGTTGCAGCAGAGGCTTGAAGAGCAAATGTAGCCTGCATTGTAGGAGTCTGAATAAGACGAATGCGCTGATTGAGTGTATCAGTCACGTACATATTGCCCCCAGCGTCTAATACCATATCACTCACCCAATAGAAATATGCGGCATCCGCCGCGACATTATCTACAAACGAAGAGCTTATTCCTGCATAGGTTTCAACATATCCTGTGGTTGTAATAACCCTAATGCGCCCATTACCCTGATCAGCCACATACAAGTTTCCTACAGAGTCAAATACAAGTTTATATGGGCGATTGAACGTTGCAACTGCCACAGGTCCATCGGCACTGCCAGCAACTCCTGTTCCTGCAACAGTGCTAACAACACCGGCCGCGCTAATCTTTCTGACCTTGTTGTCATCGCAACCTCCAACATAGATTTCGCCCGTTGTAGGGTGGATTGCCACACCTGATGGATAGGAGAAGGTGGCGGATGCGGCCGGCCCATCTGCTTTTCCTACTCCTCCTGATCCAGCTATAGTGGTGGTCACACCCGCGGGAGTCGTCTTTTTGATCTGATGGTGGTAGCAATCCGCTACATAGACATTCCCCACAGCATCTACTACACAATCATAGGGATTGACAAAACTTGTCTTATCTATTGTTGTCACGACACCTGCGGGTGTAATCTTTCTCAGAGCACTATTTCCCATATCTGCAATATATAGGTTATTGGCAGAATCAATCGATATACCCATTGGACTATTAAACTGAGCGGCGGTGCCGGTTTGATCTACCCAACCTGCTGTTCCTGAACCGGCAAATGTGCTAACAGCCCCAGAAGGTGTGATTTTTCTTATTCTGTGATTACCACCATCCGCAACAAACATATTTCCATTAGAATCAAATATCAGGCCAGATGGACTAGAAAACTGTGCAGTCGCTACTGGGCCGTCGGCAAACCCTGCTGCTCCAGTTCCTGTATAAGTCACCACTTTCATCGTTTTCTGGATGGCGAGGGCAGCGGAGGCTGCAGCAGGGGCCAAGGCCATAGCTGCAGAAGCGGCTGCAGAGGCTTGAAGTGCTGCGCCAGATGTAGCTGCGGAAGCAGCTGCAGAAGCGGCTGCGCCAGAAGCGGCTGCGGAGGCTTGAAGAGCTGCGCCAGAAGCGGCTGCGGAGGCTTGAAGAGCTGCACCAGATGTAGCTGCAGAAGCGGCTGCGGAAGCTTGAAGAGCTGCGGCAGAAGCGGCTACACCAGAAGCGGCTGCAGAGGCTTGAACAGCTGCACCAGATGTAGCTGCAGAGGCTGCAAGCAGCGGGGCATGAAATGCCGCTGAAGCCGCCGACTGGGGTGCCTGATTGATCTCAACACGGGTTTGAGATGTTCTATCAATGCCAGAACCCGATTGATATCCTGAAAGAGTGATTACGCGAACACTAGCAATAGCAAACGTCATACCCAGATCAATCTCGATAAACTCCGTAGCCCTGTTAGTCGTAGCAGGCGCCCACGCATTACTTGAGCCACTAAGGACAGTCATCGTCCCGTTAACTACTAAACTTGCTGCACCCCACCCAGAAATGGTACTCGTTGCGTAGACTGGCTTTCCTAAGGCCACATTCACGCCGTTCATGGTTGTCACAATAACCTGGGAAATAGATGCAAATCCGTCGCCCAGCGTCAGAGAAGGCCTCACCACGATATAGCGACCTGGATAGCCATATGTGCTAATAGTGTTATCTGCTGCGGTAGAAATAGGTATAAGGAACTTTCCATCATTCGGGCTGAAAATCCCGTCGATGCTGTTAATCACGTAGTTACCAGTAGCATCTGCATAAGTGTCGAAACTGGCAGGGTTGTATGCACTTAATGGACCCTGGTAGTATTTCGCCGCATTACCAGAACGTGTTGATACCATTTTTGTGTATGTTCCATCAAATGTAAGTAACACCAGATTTTGATATTTGGAGATAATGTTGGGGTCAGTGTCGGCAGTAACACTCACCTTATGAATAGGCACTGCTGTACCAATCCAGTTACCCGCAAGTGTTCCAACCACATTCGGTATAGCCAACTTTGTCTGTGGCGCCGCGGTAGTAACACCTACTGCAGACCACGCGGTTTTATTGAACGGCACGATAGAGCTGCTAACTCCTTGTGCAGGTTTTACGCCATAGCAGGTAGCTCCTGCTAAACCAGGTGTGTATTCAGTAAGACCAGGAGCACTACAGTCGCCATTCATTGCATACCAGGTCTTGTCTTGATCTTCCACCCAGCCCGTGGCACACCATGATCCTCCTAACTTCTGGGCCTGGGAAAGTTGAGCAAAGGTTGCCAGAGTTGCTCCAAAGGACGCGCATTTCGCCTGGGCCTGGGGCTTTGTATAGGTATATCCACCCTCTGAGGCATAAAAGACTTCCAAGCCACTGGGGGGGCTAAAGCAAAATAGATACCCCCCCCTCCCCATGGGAACTGTATTGCCAGCAAACGTGAATGCAGCCTGCGTCGTGGGATTGGCGCCTGTCCAGGCAGATACATAATATTCAGCTGTTATCACCGTATGGGTTTTAACGGTCGCAGTGTAGGTTTGTGTTGTTCCTGGCAGCATAGCTACAACATTCCATCCAACGCATCCAGGGGGGGCCGGTAAAGTCGTTTTTCCATTCGTATTATAAATATAAAACATAAAAGTGCTGCTATCGGTATTATTTATTCCCAATGACATTGCAGGCTGTGCATCAGGGTTCGCCTGATTAAATGTTGTGGCTGGCGTGCACATTGCGCTAGGCATAGTGCCCCACGTTACAGCGGGAGTTTGACTTATATACGCAGCCAGAGCAGGGAAACTATTTGTAGTAGTGTTAAGCATAAGACGCATACCAGATGTGCGATCCTGCACATATGATTGCTGACCAGGCCAGCAGCAGTCACTACCCCCTATGATGCGGATAGAGTATACATTTTGGATGGACCCCAGGTCGATTTCGACAAACTGTGAATAACGATCACCTGAAGCGAAAGCAAAGCCTTGCGCAGGCGTGGTGTTGCCATTTACGATACTTGTTTCTGCAGCCGCTGTGGGATATTTGCTTGTTGCGAAAACGGGTTTATTTAAAGAGATATTCGTGCCGGCTTGATTGGTTACAATGACTTCAGAGACACTAATATTTCCATCGCCTTGCCATGTAAACAGCGATGGCATAATACGCACGTATCGCGCACTATAGTTAGCAATGACTGTCTGATCAATACCGGCCCCCAGGGTATACTGTCCAGCCGAGGGCTTAGATCCTACCGAGTTCCACCAGGTATAGTTGATAGCAGAACCATTCAAACTCGCGGTAACTGGCACACCTGTGATTCTGTCTTGGCCCGCGGTGCCTGGGGCACCGCAGCAATCACTACGCCAATAGATGACAACTGTAGCAATCTGCTGAGGCGCTCCCAGATCAATCTCCCAATAGTCTGATGCCAAGTTACTGCTCCATACAGCTGGAAATGCTCTTGCAGCCAATGTCCCATCTACGGGGGTTCCTGAGTTAGTCCCTGTATATGACCCCGTTGCGTTTACCCCCCTACCTATAGACATATTCTTCCCATTTACGTCATAAACAGCTACCTGTGAAAAGGCAACCGAGCCGCTCGAGTTGGGGGCGATACGTATATAGCGCCTCACGGCATTAAAAGTTAGTGTAGCTTGTAACCCAGCGGCAGGAACTGTGAGTGTAATATCGTTCGTGCCGGTATCAAGCGCACCACCACTCTGCACGATCTTCAGAGCGGAATAGGGCACTAGCATTGTCTTGGACTTGGGAGTGGAACGCTTTGCAGCTTTTCCCCTACCGCGCGTCCGCTCCGCCCTGAACGCCTTGATCATTGAATCTAATTTACCATAGTTTTTCAAACAATGGTAAATCCGCTTCACATTCTAGCCGGAGACATTATCTACGCGACTTACGAGAGCCCTTGCGCTTCGACTTTCGCATTGTCTTCTTAGCCTTGCGACTCATCTTGCGATTCCTGCGCCTGGAGCCACCCTTAGCTGCAAATGGGTTCAGTGAAGACAAGCTATTCCACATGGTCTTTTTCACAGGTGCAGCGGGTGCAGGCGCAGCGGCAGCAGGGGGAGCAGGGGGCGCAGCAGGCGCAGCAGGGGCGGTAGGGGGTGTAGGAGGTGGCGGGGCAGACATTCTAGTATATCGTTAAATATTTATTTTCATACGCACTGCCTAAACCATCTAGGCATAGAAACTGTATATGCAAGAGGTAACACTTATCTATAACAAATCCAATCCCTACGGGATTTCTCGTGACGTAGAGGGCATTGTCGCGGCCCTCGGTTCCTACAAGGTAAAATACGCGGACCCCTTGGAGCCTCCTCATCAGTCACAAATCGCCATCCATTTGGAGATCCCAAGTTACTGCTGGATGGCCTGGTCGGCTGTAAATATCCTCGTGGTGAATCCGGAATGGTTCCAGGATGCATGGATTCCCTACATGTCGAAATTCAACTATGTTATCTATAAGGATCCTGTATCGGCGGCGGATGCAGTGAAGGCGGGTCATGTACGTCCCGATCAAGTCCGCGTAGTTCCTTGGGGGGCGGCATCTCCTAGCGCTGCAGTGAAAGCCAAGGGCACTGCCGACACTGGTTTCGTCTGGTTCCTCGGGAACTCCAAGAACAAGCGGGCCTACGTGCCCAAGTTACTGAGTCAGTGGAAAGAGTCGTATCCCCCGCTCCGAATCTACACAGTGGAGCCGCTAGATCTTTCTGGTGCGTTGCTGCCAAATGTTCGCATAGAAATCCAAGATCTGGATGCAACTATGCGGCATGGACTTGCAGCCTTCTTTCGTGGCCACGTGTGCTGCTCAGAGGCAGAGGGATTCGGTTATACCGCGGCAGAGGCCGAGTGGTCCGGGGCCTTTACACTTCTCAATAGGCTGAACTGCTATGTAAGCGACTATGAGGGTCAGGCAGGCTGCGCCTTTGCGGAATCTTTGGATGCCGCCATTGCCGCATTCGAGGCTACGGACTTTGATGCGCTTGCGGAGAAGCGCAGGGCCCAGGCGGAGGTGCGCTACCGCAGTTTTCTTCAAAAGATGCTGGATGTTCTGGAGGAGACCACGATTCCTACGGACTGGCCTACTCTTCCCCCAATCCTACAGAGGGATGAGTGCCCCCCTATCAGCATCGTGACGCTGATGTATAATCGCCGAAAGTTCTTTGATCTGGGGTGCCATAATATCCTGGCCTCAGACTATCCGAAGTCCAAGATTGAGTGGATCATTGTGGAGGATTCGGATGATCCGAATGAGGACGCATCGGATCTGATCACGGCGGTGGCGAACCAGTCGGACGCGCTGAAGATTGTCTATGTGCCGTTAAAGAAAAAGACGTCGGTGGCCTCCAAACGGAACATGGGTGTTCGGAAGGCCACGGCGGACATTGTTCTCATGATGGACGACGATGACCATTATCCTGAGACGAGTTTCAGGCGGCGCGTGGCGTGGCTCACAAAGCATCCTTGGCAGCCGAAGGCGGTATCGGCGACGACGATTGCATGCTATGATCTGGTAAAGGGGATCAGTGCAGTCAATGTACCGCCGATGGATATTCCTTTCAGCCAGCGTATTTCGGAGGCCACCTTGACGTTCTATAGGGCGTGGTGGGAGGAGCGGGGATTTCCCGCGGCCGTGCAGATTGGGGAGGGCGAGGAGTTTCTGGCTGGGCGCGAACAGGATGTGCTGGAAGTTCCTCCGCAGCAGATGATTGTTGCCTTCAGCCACGGGAAAAACGCGAGCAGCCGCCGCATTCCCTCGGGTGCCGAGGTAAAGCCGGGTTGTTTTTGGGGTTTTCCGAAGGAGTTTCTAATGTTTGTGCATGGATTGGCAGGGGTCAAGGTTGTTGCGGAGTAGTTGTGGCGGAGTAGTTGTGGCTACTATTTCATGCTTTTCATTTTAGATTTCGTGCCACTCATCTTAGGTTTGCGAGAAGAAAATCACTCCGTAGCGCGCTTCACGGCCTTATGGGTAAAGTGCCACACAGCGGCGAAAATCACCGCGTGTGTGGCAAGTACAATGTACTTTGAACAGCGGGGAGGCAGGTTCACAAGAACACCAGGGGTCAGGGCCACGAAGAGAACAAACATGTAGGCTAGCAGGGCGATGTTCATTTTACTACGGTGAAGTAAGATTTTAAGAAGATATTTATACAGTGAACTAAGTACCGTTATTTCTTTTATTAGGTGTCGTGCACCTAATAAAAGAAATAAGATACGTACTTCGAACTACTATGTAGCACCCCCTAAAGGGGTGTACTTAATATGGTAGTTCGCGGTATTTTGTCGCAGAACCATGCCCCACGCTGGCTGAACTGTGCCATATGCATTTCTTAATACTAATCCCAAATATATGCCCCCTTCTGGCTGGTTGACGTCTCCTTTGTGCAGGTCTTAGTTTCTGTCGAGCAGTAGTTCCCAATTTTACAGTCAAGATTCTTACCACATATCATACCAGTAGAGGGCTTCCATTTGTTTTCATTTTGCAGTTTATCGTAATCCTCTACCGTAATCCCTTGCCCTTTAGGTAAGCATTGCTTTACTAGCTCGTAAGCTCTATTAGTAATTTCTTTAGTCATAAAATCCAGCGTAAATCGGAGTTTGCAGTTGTTAGTTTCACACTCAGAATCATCAAGACATGGTGCCCAAAGGTTTTTAATACACTTACCATCTTTGCATTTCTGACGGCCTTCCGTCGCACAGTTTATGTCTGTTAAGCATTCTTCTCCCGGACCAGCAAGGCATTTTTCATTTTCACACCACCTTCTCTGCATCCATGCCATTTCAAAGCCACCAGACTTTATACAATCGGCATCCCTCATCTGCCGCTGCGCTGGTGGGTATCCTGCATTACCTTTATATGAATCTGTTTCTAACAGGCGTGTACCACAGTTCTCACCTGCACGAGATCCACAATATCCATTTTGTGCTTCGGGAGTAGTTTTATAATAGTCTAAGTCATGCGCATAATTTAGGTTAAGAAATGGGTTGAAAATAGTATCCCAAGGACCAGGAGCACCCATACACTTACCGCTTATACAGTCTTGATCTTTCAGCCTCATATTATAAGCTGTAAATACATTTCCACAGGGTTCCCCCCCCTTTTTTCTACATATATTATTCGTACAATCTCCATTGACGCAATCACTAGGTACCTTACATCCACATACTCCAGTCGTACCCATTTTAGGATACCTGTTTATGTCGGCTAGACACTTACCGCTAACACACTCACCATCGTCGCTGCACGTGTCATCAAGCATCTTCTTGCATTTTCCAGTAGCTTTATTGCAGGTATTAGTCTCATAACAGTCTGAATCTAGAAGACATGCACACTTTCCTTCTTTACAAGAGTTACTTAAACAATCTCCATTTTCTCCACATACCACGCCTAATGCTGAGGGGCATACCATAATTTTGTCAATTGGGCAAGGACCATGGTAGCCACTAGCTTCACCTCTACCGGCCACTTCACGATTTCCTATGTATGCGCCGTATGCTCGCACGTCCTCCCATGTTCGATCATACCCGGCAATCACTGTGTCCGTATGATTCAGTAAATACTGAATGGGCTTTAGATAACCATCTATATAACTTTTTGGTTTCCAGTGCGTGGCAAAATCCGCATTACCTGGATATGTCCCATTCATGCGTGTAAAATATACATCCGCCATTTTAGGAGTTCCCCCCCAACAACATGCATATTTACAAAAGGTAGGATTATCTATACAAAATTCCATATCATACGTAGGCTCTTTACCTAAAAGATTATCAATACCAGGAAGAGTATACGCACTATTAAGTTGTTTGCTTGTTTTTATAGCCGCAAGTTTATCATCAGTAACATAGTGTATTGCTGGAACAGCAGCTACCTGTGGTGGTGGCGGCCAAACGGCCCTATTTCTCGTGAATATTACCTTATTACCCGTCATAGCAAGCATATTTGACTTATTCATAAGATAGTTACAATACCCCTGATAACGGCTTTCGCTAAGATCAGTTGGCGCTGGAGATTGCCTTCTCAAGGTAGGAGCATATGCGGTACTACAATCTCCACCCATTGGTGTACACTTAAAACTATTATCGCAAATTATCGGCATTGAGCCTGCTGGGCAGCTTGGTTGAGGAGGAGAGACCGTGCTACATATTTTCTTCCCCCCTACTGTGTTAGAACTGCTGGCTGTAGTAGATGAACAAGTATTCGAACATATTGGATTGCTCTGTTTCACACATGTAGGGGTCATAACATCATCTATCATACAGTCTCTAGCAACTGTTCCAGTTCGGCAATACAAGGCAGGGTCTACTGCAACCTGCGTCCAAGAGCTGCTATTTTTATTTTTATTAAATGGTTCAATAGAGAGATCAAAGTTCACTCCAGAATCTCCAGAAGTTATGGTAGCTGTATCGACTCCCGTATCTTTAGAAGGTTTTATCCCAAAGCACAAGGCACCGTTTACTGTTGCGGCAGGGCAGTCAGATATATTCAACGAAATAACAGTATCTTTATCACTCACAAACCCAGCCCCGCACCATTTTGCGTCCTGTCCCTTTGCTGTATTTAACTGGGCTTCCGTTGCTAGATTTCCGCCCAGAGTTTTACAGATTGTTGTAGACTGCTCTTTGGTAATACTTTGAGTGCCGCCTACATAATATACTTCTTGTGTTCTAAAAGGTGCACCAGGGTATTTTAAGATTCCATCCGCGTCCTTTGCAAAACCACCATCTCCCCATGCGCGCTGACTCCAATCATTCGCTTTATACGTCTGTCCTCCAGTATCTTTTGGTCCTGTAGGAATCGATGCGGCCACATTTGTCCATGGGGCAATATTGGGGGTCCCTGGAGGCGGCTTCGGTCCGTAACAGTTGACCGGATATGATCCAGTTCCAGGTGTAGCTGACTTCACTCCAATGGAAGTCGGATAGGCAACTGCATTAAATGTATCTGAGTACCAACCAGCGCCGATGGTATCACTAACCGCTGCACCATTTTTCTGTGCATCTTTGATTTGCTGAAGGGTGGCTAGACGGCCATTATAGGACACACATTGGGAGGCAGCCTGGGAGGCAGCCTGGGAGCTGGCTACAGGTGTTGTAATCATATATACCTGTGACTGCCCCCCCTGCGTTTTACTAAGCTTAGGCGATACGAATCCTCTGCTACTAGAAGTAGCTCCAGCCGCCGCATCCATCTGTGATATCGACAACGGAGAAGTTCCATTAGTGTTACTCGATCCATTCCGAGCATTATTTGCTGCCGCTATGGCCGCCGCCTTATTGGCCGCTGCCTGTTCGGATGTGACCCCAGGCCCCGCAGACATCTCGGGGGTTAGTATCAGCGCAGTAGGATTACTAACCCTAACTGCAGACACTCTTTGCTCAGCTGTCATACTACCACTCATACTACCAGAAGTCGGGCCACTGCTTGGTAGTGTAATCGCCACCCTATTTTGAGGCATATTTTGTAGTAGAGTTTGCGACCATGTTCCAGTATCGGGGGGGGCAGAAATGGTATTATCTTCATCAGCATCAGTTAGCTGAGAATATGCAGCACTAGGATCATCCGTCTTAGATTTTAATATACCCATAACTATTTTAGTGGCCTTCTCTTTTCCTCCATCATCAGTAGTGATTATTGTTGCACTCCCATCTTTTCCTGATGAACTGATCACTGGAGATCCTACCACCTTTGTTATCTTTTTATTTGCTGCCATGTATATCCGCAGTTCATTAGCGGGATCCAATGAGATATCATTTATTCCCGCCATGGTTGTCAATTTCTTTAGGGCATTTATTGATGAAAAATAAGTGTCATCATTTATCTTTCCTGCTTTGCGTTCTTGCATAAGATTTGCAGACTTTATCTTTAGTACCGCGGCGGCAGACTGTGAATCGGTAAGCCCGAAGATGGTAAATGTAACAGGTAACTTTTCTACCCCCCTGTAAACATTAAGTGCAGTCTGACCATTCAGCCCGTCAAGGATCATAGAACCGATAATCCTCTTTTCATCATCTGTTGTTCCCGCGGGATAGATAGGGGTTGGCTGAGCCACACAGATTCCTTCAGGGGTTCGGACCTCTGTGGGTTCCTTTATGACAACAATACGTAATCCATTATTTTTTACATAACCGGTACCGAGATTAACACTTTGACTGTTACCCGTGTTAAGAGGAATATCAGTGATAACGCGCACAGTAGTAATCATTTGTGCAGATCCGAGATCTACTTCCCAATATTCGGTGTCTCGCCCAATATTTTTATTATTCCAGATAGAGGACTTAACACGTAATGTCGTAGTCCCATCTAATGCAGTAGAAGCGGGCTTTGATGATGGATCGGTTGATGTAGCCGTGGCTGTTTTGCCTAGAGCAATATTTGTTCCTGCCGCATTATTCACCAGAACTTGAGATAGGGCAAACTTTCCGTCCCCTTCCGTGGCAGAGGCATATATCCTCACATAACGGCCATAAATATTAAAGGAAACGCTTTGATCTGCATCAGATGTCGGCAGGCTTTTCTGATTAACTAGACAATAGGACGGGTATGTTCCTATGAAACTGCCACTGCCCCCTACAAAAGTGGACGAACTATTCAACTGTCCTGAAACAGTTGATGTATTATATGAAGAGAGTATTGTATTTTCAGGTAATGATAAACTACTAGAGGAATCCGCTGTGATTTTCATATCTTTTATAAGATTACCCGAAACTACGGAAACTTGGGATAGAGCACCGCTCACCGATATTGTTGCAGTAAAACTACAAGTGATTTCATCACATGGTTTTCCACTATTAGCACATCCACCTGATACGGGTACATTAGACTGATAAAACCCCTCCGATGTCGAGTACGTAGAAATACCATAGAGGCCGGCCAAAAATCCTGCGATTATCGTTGCGCACAAAAGACCATTCGAGAGAATATTCTTTTTTATTTTATCTGGAAGAATGAAGAATACCCCCAGATAAATAAGCATAAATATCAGCCCTTCTTCCCACATACCTATTGCTATATTAGCATTATTTCGTTTCACTGCAGTACTTTACGCCATCGTCATTCTGTTTGCAGTACTCTTTTGGAGTTTTACAATACTCGGTGCCACAACTACTACCCAGTTGCCAGCCTTCGACATGTTTATCCTCGAATCCCTCAATCCGGACTCCTCGGAAGAATGTGCGTACCGCGACAAGGCAGCCTGCAAACAGTGCGGCATGTATAAGGACAGATATAGTTCCTTTCCCTATCTTAAAGAGGATGCCTGGAGAAAGAAGGATAAAGAGGAGAACAGTTAGCCACATTTTGAATTTCTGTAAGAAGTTAAAAATGTGCCATGATCGGGCCTTAATATATATAGTCAAGAACATCGATTACATTTCGTAAGACCGGAATCTTCTTTTTATAATAGATAATCCCTGCGAATATCACCGCTGCCGTTAGAACTGCGTCAATCGACGTTTCTCCTGAGAAAAAGATACCGTTCGGGCCGGGTGGTATAGTGAGGATCATACCCGGAGTCAGAAGAATAAAAAGCAGTATATGTGCAAGCATTTATAGTTCTACATATTCTTTGTGGCATTCCATACCGACTTGTGGGTCACCCAGTAGACTGCAGTGAACACTGCGCCGTGAGTGGCAGCGACGACCAGCTTAGATCCACCGGGAGGCAGAGATAAAAGAACACCAGGAGTCAGCGCAATAAAAAGAAGTGCAATATATACGGCCATAACAACGTTCATGTTATATATTTAGTGCTTAGAGATTCTCTAAGCAGATACCTTATGCCGAGGGCCTAAGCAGATACCTTATGCCGAAGGCCGGTATCTAGGCTCATCCTAAGCAGATACCTTATGCCGAACAGTTCGTGCAACCCTGCCCACCAGTCCTCGCCATTTCCTCCTCATACTCTCTCGACAAGCGCTCCAACTTTTCCGCGCGCGTTTCCGCAGGAGGCGGGGGTGGCGGCACAGACTCATCATCGGAATCCGTCTCATACACATCCTGGACAGTGGTAATCGTGCTGGTATGCTCCAAGGCCGCCATGAGACGTGGATCCACCGTGAACTTCTGGGCGGCCACTGGCGCCTTCGTTCTCAAATAGTATGACCCCGTCTTCAGACCCTTCTTCCACGAATAGAAGTGCATGGAAGTGAGCTTCGCATACGTGGGATCTGCCATCGACAGATTAAGGGACTGCGATTGGCAGATGAATGCCCCGCGCGCCGCCGCCATATCAATCAGCACCTTTTGGGGCAACTCCCAGGATGTCTTGTAACGTGCCTGAACCTCCTCGGGAATAGTGGGAATCCCCTGCACGGACCCATTCCGCGCCACAATCGCCTGCTTCATTGCATCCGACCACAGCCCAAGGCCGATCAGCTCCTTCATCAGATGCTTATTGATCACGATGAACTCGCCCGCCAACACACGGCGTGTATAGATGTTGCTGGTAAAGGGTTCAAAGCACTCATTGTAGCCCAGGATCTGCGACGTGGATGCAGTAGGCATGGGGGCCACCAAGAGCGAGTTCCTCAGACCCTTCGCCGCCCGTAGGCGCAGGCCGGCCCAGTCCAGCTTCTGCGTCAAAGGAGTCACGCCCCACATATCAGGCTGCAGCCGCCCCTGGGATACAGGCGACCCTTCAAAGGTAGAATACGCCCCATCGGTCAAGGCAATCTCCGCCGACTCCTCCACCGCCGCGTAATAAATATGCTCAAAGATCATCTGGTTCATCTCCGCCGCCTCGGGCGACTCCCAGGCGAATCCGAGCATCGCAAAGACATCCGCCAGACCCTGCACGCCCAGCCCAATAGGCCGGTGACGCATGTTCGAGTTCTTCGTCTCAGGCGTCGGATAGTAGTTGATATCAATCACCCTATTGAGATTCCGCACGGCCACCTTGACCGTCGCCCGCAAGGCGTCGAAATCATAAATGTAGCCGACCGAAGGATTCTTAATAACAAAGGCCGGCAGAGCCAGAGAGGCCAAGTTGCACACTGCCGTCTCATCCGGCGCCGAATACTCAATAATCTCCGTGCAGAGATTGGACGACTTGATCGTCCCCAGATTCTGCTGGTTGGACTTGGCATTCGCCGCGTCCTTGAAGAGCAGATACGGCGTGCCAGTCTCAATCTGCGTATCGAGAATCTGGAACCACAGCTTCCTCGCCGACACCTGCTTCCTATAGAGCCCACGCGCCTCATAGTCCAGATACAGAGCATCAAAGGCCGCCGAATGCACATCCGCGAGGCCAGGCGCCTCTGCAGGACAGAAGAGCGACCATTGCCCGTCCTCCTCCACACGCCGCATGAACATGTCGGGAATCCACATGCCATAGAAGAGGTCACGGGCTCGATCCTCCACATTGCCCGAGTTCAGCTTCAGCTTCAGGAAATCCTCCACGTCCGCGTGCCAGGGCTCCAAATAGATGGCAAAGGATCCATTGCGCTTGCCGCCGCCATTGTGAGCGACACCCATATGTGCCACAACATAGTCATGAGGACCTGCAATCTCAAAGTCGTGAACCACACCTGAGTAAGTGCATTCCTCAATAGTCTCAATACGGGTGTAGAGGTTATTCTCGTGGCGCATGAAGGTGAAGAACTCACTCTTTGGCGCAGCAGGAAACATGTCAAGAATCTCTGCAATCCTGGGAATCCGTAGGACAGCTGTGGGCAGATTCGTATGAATGTCACAGGTAGATGAAACATCTCCCACCCTATTGCGCTCGTAACCAGATGAGAGAGCTCCAAGACGCAGGAGAAGATAGCGAACGCCCTCAATAAGTGGGTAGGAGCTCAGCTCCAGAGAAATCTCCTTCTCCCCAATACAGCCATCAGTCTCAATAATCCCTCGGAGAAGAGCCTTAATCTTGGGAAGCGGAAGATGAAGGAAGGGGGTATCAATCTTCTTTTGCTTATTTGTATCGTAAAGCTGGGACTTGGTGAACTTGAATCCCGGGGATGTTGTTGACCACTTTACAGAGATACTCGCGGAAGGCGGCTCAGCTGGATAGACATGAGCGCGCACCCCGCGGGTATTGAGATATTCGGTGACAAACTCCATAACACCCTGCTTGCTCGTATTATTCAGAGATACCCCCGCCACAGTCCCCGAAATATACCCATCGCCCAAGAGAATCCCATAGAAGCGGCAATCCTCTTCACTCAGCACCTGAATGTCATGCACATGAGTGGGTATAGGATACACCAGGAAATCACCTGGTAGGAGCTCACCCGCATCCACAAACTCAGGCTGCGTAATATTCTTGTCCAGGCGATTTTTAATCACGCTGAAGTTGAGACCCTTCTGCTGCCCCTTTAGAGCTAGCACCTGGTGCTCGGGGGTCACGCGCACTGGATACACCGCATTCTTGGCTTGGATCTGAAGAATGGGACCAGAATACTCGTGGCGTACAGGAAGATGAACTGCCTCAAAGGTGCCAAGACTCGTAAGAACCTTGTCAGAAACACTCACGTCCTCAATGGTCTTGGGGCCAGACTCCGTATAGATAAGAGTATCCGGTGTGAAGCACTGGTCAACGTAGCGCGCCGTCGCGTTAAAGTTCTGGAGCATTGGCACCAGCCCATTGCTCGTCCCATTCGTCCCGCGAATCAGAGAGCCCCTCGCCCGAATATTATGTACGTGGAGACCAATGCCCCCCGCGAACTTGCTGATCGCCGCGCAATCCTTTAACGTCTCGTAGATTCCGTCAATACTATCTCCCTTAATGGCCAGGAGAAAGCAGGAACTCAGCTGCTGTCTCGGCGTCCCCGCATTAAAGAGGGTCGGCGTGGCATGCGTCAGGACCTTCTGCGACAGAAGATCATACGTCTCAAAGGCTCTGGGAAGATCCGCAGACCACAGGGCGAGGGCCACACGCATCCACATGTGCTGGGGCCGCTCAAGAATACGCATAGACGAGTCTTTCAGGAGGTAGGCCCTTTCGAGCGTCTTGAAACCGAAATAGTCGAACTCATAGTCGCGGTCATACTTGATATAGGCATCAATCTCGGGACCATGGGTCTCGAGTGTTGCCAGAAGTCCCTCGTTCACGTAGGAAATGACCTCGCCCGTCTTTGGCATCGTCTGCTTAGACAGGGTCCGCATAACCTCTGTGAAGCTGGCCGTTGTGTTCTTGTGGTGGTTACTGACAACGATCCGTGCAGCAAGTGTGCCCCAATCAAGATGAGTGGTGCACAATGATGCCGCCATTTGCGCGGCGAGCTCATCCAGCTCGGACGTCTTGATCCCGTCAACAATACGTGCAAGAACCTGCTGGGCCAAAATATCGGGTCGCACCGTGAGACCCTTTGCCGCCGCGCGAATCCTCTGCAAGACCTTGTCGAAACTCACGTTCTCACGTTCGCCGTCGCGCTTGATGACCTGCATACTATAAGACATTGTAAGATATAGAGATGCCGGGTTATACCGCATAACTGGCCTACGCCCAGGGTCAATTTTAGTTTTCGCAACTTAAAATAGAAAATGGACGTCGGCGCGGTTATAGCAGCAGCACTTGTCATCGTTGTCCTCAGTTGGTATCTGGGTATTCTTATTCGCTCACGCTTCCTTTAGAGCCTTTTCTGTCGCAGCGAACCGCAGCAGCTTCTTCTGCGTAATAATCCGCGACGAGATACACATTGTCTCCAACTCCTGCAGCAGAAGCTTGTAGGCGTAGGGGATCTCAATCGCCGAGAAGTTCGTCGTATTGCCACAGCCCTTGCAGTTCCAGATGCCCTCCTTGGGATTCACTACAGCAATGAGGCCACAATCCTGGCAACTCCAGCAGCGGAAGAGATCGGAGCACTCCATGAAGCGCTCCTTTGTGAACTCGGTGATACCGTGTGCGGCCACACAATCACGCTCCATTTCTCCAAAGCGCAAGCCGCCCTCACGCGCTCTCCCCTCCGCCGGCTGCCTCGTCAGCATCACCAGCGGCCCCGACGATCGCGAGTGCATCTTATCCGCCGAGCAGTGCCTGAGGCGCTGGTAGAAGCACGGGCCCATGAAGATACTCGTCTCCATCTGGCGCCCTGTAAAGCCATTATAGAGCACCTCATTGCCCGCGGGTTCCAGACCCAGATCATCCCGCATGATTTTTGTCAACCCCTCCAGGGTCACATTATTAAAGGGCGATCCGTCTCCCAGACAGCCCATCTCACGCCCCATCTTGCCCAACAGCGTCTCCAGCAGCTGCGCAATCGTCATGCGGCTAGGAATCGCATGCGGATTAATGATAATGTCAGGCACCAGCCCCGACGCCGTCGTGGGCATGTCCTCGGGATCCAGAATCATCCCGCATGTGCCCTTTTGGCCATGGCGCGAGGAGAACTTGTCACCAATCTCGGGAATCCTGTCCTGGCGCACTCGCACTTTCGCGAACGAGTAGCCCTCGCCATTCCTGTTCTTGAAGATCTTATCCACCCAGCCCGTCTCATTGTTGCGCATCGTCCTGGAAACGTCACGGAATCGCTTGGCCCCTGCAGGAATCACCATCCCTGTAGGGACACGCAGCGGGACGTATTTGCCAATCAGAATGTCATCCGTATCCACATACGTATTCTCAGGCACAAAGCCTGTCTCGTCCAGCTTGGAATAGTTCGCATTCTTCATCTGCTTCGTCATGGTCGGATCCGGCTTGACAAAGCGCTCCTCCTCACCTGATGACTGGTTCTTGCGCTCCTCGTCCTTGTATGTCCTATAGAAGATCGACCTGAACAGGCCCCGGTCCAGAGAACCCCTGTTAATCATGATAGAATCCTCCTGGTTGTAGCCAGTATAGGTCATGATTGCCACGACAATATTCTGGCCGGAGGGCATCGCCTGGGCACCGTAGAAGCGGCTCATGAAGGGCGAAACGAACGGGACCTGCGGATAGCAGAGGAGATGCGATAGGGCATCGTAGCGGTCGCGGAAGTTGAGTGCATACATGCCCATTGCCTGCTTGCCCATGGCCGCCTGGTAGGAGTTTCTCGGCGACTGGTTGTGATCCGGAAAGGGAATGTTGCTCGCCAGAGTTCCCAGGGCCGTGCTGGGATGGATCTCCGCGTGAGTGAAGGAGTCCTGGGGCTTTCGGATAACGTCCTCGGGGAACATGGCAATGTAGGTGGACTCGGTCTCGCCCGGATCAATGTATTCAATCAGGGCGTTGCCGGTGGGGCTCTCCCAGAGAAGAAGGCGCTCCCAGTTCTGGATGGCGCTGACCTCCGCCAGCAACTTGCCCGACTTGTCCGCCGCAATCTCGCGCAAGGCCTCCGCGTAGAAGAGGGGACGCAACATCCGCCCCGCCTCCGTGGTGATCCAGATCTCTCGAAGAGACGCCTTCCAGATAATGCCGGTCTGCACGTGGATGCGCCCGCACCGCTTCGCCTTCCGGAGAAGTTCCAGCATCGTGAGAGTATCGTCCTTTGCGAGTGTTCCCAGCCAGGCCCCGTTCAGAAAGAGGCGCGTGGACGAATGCTTCTCCCCCACACTTGTCGACTCCAGCGGCTTCAAGGTGCCGGTCGCCTGGATGAACTCCTTGATCGTCTTGGCGTTGCTGTAGATGCTGACGATGGCCGTGGAGGACATGTTCTTCACCACACCTACAGAGTGTCCCTCCGGAGTCTCAGAAGGACAAATGAAGCCCCACTGGGTATTATGCAGCTTGCGGGGAGCGATGAGCTTGCCCGTTTTCTCAATAGGGGTTGAGATGCGGCGGAGATGCGAGATGCCCGAAATGTAGTTGAGGCGATTCAGAACCTGGCTGACGCCGATCTTGCTCGGGCCGCCAATCTTGGCCGAACCAAAGTTGCCGGTGGCGAGAGAAGTCTTGAGGCCGACCTCCAGGATCACGGACTTCACCACCTTGTTGATGTTCGAGACGTTCACAATCTCTTCAAAGTTCCCCGAGGCCCGCCAGCCCCCGCTGTGAATCTCCTTGGCGAGGCTGGACCGGATGTCCTTGATCATCTTCGTGGTGAAGTAGGTCCGGAACAGATTGGCCAGGAGAAAGCCCGGCAAATCCACCAGCTTGTTGGGATAGGCGTCGCGGTCGTCGTTGGGCATTCGGGCGGAAGCCACCCACATTACCTTTCGGGTCATGTGGGCCAGGAAGCAGGCTTTTGCATAGTTGAAGGAGGGATTGAGGCCAATGTGGGGGAAGAGCTCGAGGCTGAGAATGTCCTCAATGCGGAGTTGCTTGGTCGTGCGGCTCGACCAGGAGTTGACGTGGGTGGAGAGCCATGCGAGAGCGGACTCCTGGGTGCGGACCTCGGCGGCCTCCATGATACTCTCTGTCATGAGCGCATCAAAGGTGCCGTCGGTATCGGGGCCGATGATGAGATCGCAGACATCCTTATCCTTTGTGACGCCGAGGGCGCGGAAGAGAATCCAGAGGGGGATATCCGTTTTGACGCGGGGCATGGTTGCACGGAGCAGATGAATCTGGGGATTCTTCGGGTGGTACATGATCTTGACGGCGTTGGATTTGGGGACCTGGTCATTGTCGGGGCCGATGGACTTGACT